>Ga0210384_10003334_pt1 | contig 18692 bp, 16 predicted proteins | sample IncBWH2MmetaG_FD_160574 | JGI IMG/M metagenome (GOLD analysis project Ga0210384, IMG submission 160574) | Forest soil microbial communities from Barre Woods Harvard Forest LTER site, Petersham, Massachusetts, United States - Inc-BW-H-2-M | ecosystem: Environmental > Terrestrial > Soil >...
CATCGAGCCGGGTGACGAAGTGCTTTATCCCGATCCCAGCTTTCCCATCTATCCTTCTTTTGCGCGCGCACTGGGCGCGACCCCGGTTGCCTTCGGGCTTGAGGAAAAGAACAAATTTCAGCCAGATCTCACGGAGATCGCTGCGAAGATCACGCCCCGGACAAGCGTGTTGATCTTCAATTCCCCGAACAATCCCACCGGGACGGTTTTTAACGAGCATGCGCTAGCGGAGATCGCGGCCCAGGCGGCCAGGCACGATCTGTGGATCATTGCCGACGAAATTTACGCGCGCATTTTATTCCGCGGCGACTACCAATCGATCCGTGCATTTCCCGGAATGCAGGAGCGCACCGTCATCATCGATGGATTCTCGAAAAGCTTTGCGATGACTGGGTGGCGGCTCGGTTATGCGGTGGCGCCAAAGCGTGTCGTGGACGCCTTGGACATGCTGGTGGTCAATACCTTTACCTGCGCCGCGGAATTTACGCAGGTTGCGGCCATCGAAGCCCTGCGCGATTCGACAAATGCCGTCGACGCGATGGTCGAAGAGTACCGCAAACGGCGTGATCTCTTCGTCGAAGGATTAAATCGCATTCCCGGATTTCGCTGCCTAGTACCTGAGGGAGCCTTCTACGCCTGGGTGAATATCGAAGACACCGGGATGCCGGCCGAGGAAGTGCAAAAAGTTTTGCTTGAAGAAGCAGGCGTAGCGGGAATTGCCGGCGCGGCATTTGGACAAGGCGGAAAGGATTTTCTGCGATTCTCTTTGGTCAGCGCCCCCGACCTTCTCAAGGAGGCTCTGGATCGCATGCAGCGGGTTTCAGTTCGCTGGCGCGCGGCCGTCGCGCGATAGAAATGGACGCGAAAAACAGGTCGATGAAATCCGTGCTCGAGCATTGGGCAGTCCTGTTACTGACTGCTTTTCTGTTGCTCGCACCTGCCGTTCCGGCAAATCCGCAGGCGAAGCCTACGCCTGCTGGCGACGTCCTCAAAATATACGATCGCCTTCTGAAACAGATCGATCAAATCCCCATTTACGACAACCATTCTCACGCCAGCTTCCCGGATGATCCGGATGTTGACGCGATGGCTTTGCCGCCCGATGCAGGCACGGTGCTTCGACTGCGGGACACCAATCCAGAGTTTGTGGCGGCATCCAAAGCCCTCTTCGCATACCCCTACGATGATTACCAGCCCGAGCACGCCAAATGGCTGATCGAGAAAAAGAAAGCGGCGGAAAAAGAGGGCGGCACGGCCTATTGGACTTCCATCCTCGACAAACTAAACGTGGAAACGTGTTTGGCGAATCGCGTGGCCATGGCGCCCTATCTCGATCCGGCGCGCTTCCATTGGGTCTTCTTCATGGATTCGGTTTTCTTTCCGTTCAACAATCGCGCGCTCGGGGCGAAGAACGGCGACATGGGCGTTTTTATTCCGATTCAGGAAAGGATGCTGCAGCGCTACATGACGCAAGAAAACAGAAAAGCTTTGCCGGCGGACCTGGCGGGATACGAAGCTTTTGTCCGGCAGACGGTGCAGCACAATCAGAAAAAGGGCGGCGTGGCCATGAAATTTGAAGCGGCCTATTTCCGCTCGCTTTATTTCGGCGACCCGCCGCGCGAAAGGGCCGAAGCCATCTACACGAAATATGCCGGCGGCAAGGACGTGCCGTCCGACGAAGAATACCGGACGTTTCAGGATTACATTTTTCGCGTCCTAGTCGACGAAGCGGGGAAACGAAATCTTTCCATGCATTTTCACAGCGCCGTCGGGGTCGGCGATTATTTCAGCTTACGCAATAGCAATCCGCTGAATCTGGAAAATGTCCTGCGCGACCCGCGCTACGCCAAAGTGAACTTTGTGTTGATTCACGGCGGTTATCCCTACACGCAAGAAATGATCTGGCTGACCGCCGCGAAAAATGTTTATACGGATTCTTCGCTCATGGGCTATTACCTCTATCCTTCGGAGCTGAAGAACGTCTTGAAGCAGTGGATTTCGCTGTATCCCGAAAGGATCATGTTCGGGTCGGACGCGTTTCCCCTGTATGACGCGATCGGCGCGGAAGAGACCTATTGGCTGGCGGTGCGGTCGGCGCGGACCGCCGTCGCTGAAGCGCTCGCCGAGCTTGTTGCCGAGGGCGCGTTGAGTGAAGAAAAGGCGCTGGAACTGGCACGCATGTACCTGCACGATAATGCGGCAAAACTTTACGGAGGGAAGTCATGACTACGCCATCTCAATTGAAATACATCGCCTGGAAAAACGTCGAGCGCGAAAAAATGAATCCGCTGATCGACCGCGAGATGGTCGTGGGCGATAAGGTCATGCTGGCCCGCGTGCTGTTGAAGAAAGGCGCGCACGTGCCCCAGCACCAGCACCACAATGAACAACTAACCTACATCCTGGAAGGCGCGCTGAAGTTTGCCATCGATGGAAAGGAAATCGTCGTGCGCGCCGGAGAAGTCTTGTGCATCCCGCCGCACATGCCCCATGAGGCCTGGGCGCTGGAAGATACCGTTGACCTCGACGTATTCAACCCCCCGCGCGAAGACTGGTTGAACAAGACGGACGACTATCTCCGTCATGGGCGCTAAGTAGCGCCTTATAATGCCCATGTCTTTGGGCGGTTATCCATATCAATTGAGTGAAGTCTGTCGGCCCTTCCTTCGTCACCAAAGAAAAAGCAAAAGTCCCTGACTCCTGCTTGAGGAAGCCCACGGCCTGTGGAAAATTCCCTACTCACGTAATTCATTGAATCTAAGTTGTTTAACTGAGCTGTGCCGTTCCGGGATGGACCAAAAAACGGGTCTGTGTTCCTAAGTGACACTAGGCGTCGACAAAATCGATACACGAGTACTAATGCCGCGTTTCCACCTGAAACGATAAAAACGTTCCGCGCACACAGAACCAGGTCGAACTCAGACTGCGCGAAAGGTATCAAGGAGGGGCAATGCTCCTCCCAAAAACTAAAACGGAGGCATCATGAAGAACTTTCGGAAGGTGTTGATGATTGCAGCGGGGCTGGCATTGGCTGCAGCGATCTCCCCAGCGGCTAAGGCTCAGATTAATTCAAACACCGGCACAGTGAGTCTAAATGCCACGCTGCCGGAATCGCTCACCGTAAACGTGACTTCCGGTGCGGTAGTTAATTTTACCCTCGCGGCCAACACGGCGGCCAATGCCGGCAGTACGACAAGCACCATCCAGACTGCTTGGGTCCTGCAGCCTGGCCGCACCAAGGTTACCGTGTGGGCGTGGGTCGCTAATGGCGCTGCTGCCTTGACGGACGGCGCCGGTGACAATATTCCAGCAAGCGCAGTGAGCGCGGCGGCAGCTGGTTCGGGCAGCGCAGGCGGTGCATTAAACACCGTCGCCAGTGGCGGCGCGGGCGTTCCGGCTTTCGTCTCGCCAGCTGCAGCTACGGGCGTACAGATCGGCAACGTGACGATCAACGGGGCCAACAAGGCTGGCAGCACCACGACCACGCTGACCTGGAACATCAATACCACGGGCGTTCCTCAATTGCCTGCGGCAACCTACACCGGCACGGTGAACATTCAGGCGCAAGCCACACCGTGATCCCGCTTTCTTAAATATGACTATGCCTCGAAGTCTTTCACTTTCGGGACAGCGCGCCTGGAGATATCCTCTCCAGGCCGCTTGCCTTTTTCTATTGACTCTACCGCTGCGCGCGCAGACGGTGCGCCCGGTCATTGACGAAAACATTGTCGCGGACCATGACAAGAAAGCCAAAGGCAAGATCGAGTATGTCAACGACACCCTGCAGACACTTACCGTAACGCTGGACACGCAGAGCTTCACCGTATCCGACACGGGGCAAATGTCGTACCGGCCATTGGACAAAAATATCCACGTAAAGTTTTCCGCGAGCAGCTTCCGCATCCTGCCTAAGCAAAACTATCTGGTCTTTTACGAAGCCTACGCGGATTCCATTCCGGCGTGGTTCGTGGTCTATGCCACGTTCGCGGGCTACAAGGAAACGACCGCGGAAGGCATGAAGATTCATCTCTTGCTGCCGCACACCGTTTATATTCTGCCCAAACAAGAAGTCAGAAAAGACGAACTGCTCGTTAAAACGGCCAAGTTCGATCCGCAATCCCAGATCGTCACGGTGCGAGTGGAAAACACCGGTGAGGTGTTTTGCCGAGTGCTGGAAACGGACGTTACTTCCCTCAAGGACAAGGCCACCATCAATGGCTTTCCGATTTTTCCGCACAGCGAGCGGCAAGTGGAGATTCCCTGGCTCAGCCGCAGCGCTCCGGCCAAGTTGATCCTTCAGCTCCAGCGCTTTCGTTTGGAGCAACCTATAGAAGCTTCGACGCCGTGATTTATCGAGTTTCCAGTGCCCGTCCTCGCCAAATCGTTTTTTGCGCAATCAGCCCTCTGGCTGGTTTGCCTTTTATCATTTGTCCGCCCTGCCTCGGCTCAATTGATCAGAGTGGAAGCGGGCGCTTCCGACATCGTTCCGACGCAGGGCGGCTCGATTAGCCTTCAAGGGCCGGGCTATGAAGGCTATCTTGGCGTCGGAGAACTCGCCGGGGCCTTCCGGCTGGGGACATACGCAAAGACGACATTTGATTCCTATCAGGTCACGGCCGGGGACCAGAATCTGGCTTTCCAGCTTCCTACCGATCTTTTTGGCGGAAGCCAGTACATTACGACCAGAGGTCTGGGTGTTACGCTTCCGGGCGAATCTCGCGTGTTTGTCTTCGCCGGAGCCACCACGCTCGGGGCGGGTACTCCCCTGTTTCAGGCCTTTCAGAGCCAGACGCCCTTGGGAATGGTTTCATCGACAAGGCGGTTTCCGATAACTTTCATTTCTATTCGCGCAACATTCTTTCCCAGCAGCAAACCTGGATCCAGGGCTTTGACTGGCGGCCGCAGCACTGGCTGAAAACGGGTCTCTCCGCTGGAGCGGGCTCTAACAAGCCCTACTTTGCGGCCAGCTTGGATGCTACTCGCAATTGGTTTGAGGTGAAGGCCGGCTACATTCAGGCTAGCAGCGGGTTTCGCCGGATAACTACGCCGTCTCTTTTTGCCGCCGAACCAGACCGGGAAAACATCCTCGTGACAATGAAACCCTACTCCAGCATAGTCCTCACTGCTGGGCACGAAAACTTTCTCGCCCCCCAGGACAATCTGAACGCTCCTTTCCAGCGCGCCAGCGTGGACCAATTGCAATCCAGCTTTGATGTGGCCCGGTTCCGGCTGGGCGCGGGGTTGTTTGAATCTCGCGGCCCGAGCGGAATACGCAACGTGGCTGACGGCTTTACGATCTCGCGCAGCATTACAAGGAATATCGACGCCAGCGCGAGCTATTACCAGAGCCTTTCTGGCCCTGGGCCGCGGTCCAGCTACCTCATCTCGACGGTGCGCGAGAACATCTCTCCCAAGCTGAGCCTGTTGCAGGTGATAAACCGGACTCAGGGGAATACGACTTTCTTCTTTGGCGGAAGCTATACAGTGAACCGCTTTTCCGTGAGTGTGGATTACCAGACGCTTTATATGCCGTTTCTCGCCAATCCCCTGGTTACCGGTATCGGGGTTTCGCTGCATGTGAAGCTGTGGGGAGGTTTTCAGCTAAACGGGCAGACCTTCCGCTCGCCGGACGGTAAGCTGCGCTACACGGCTTCCGGCAGTACGCTTTTGACCCCCAACTTTCGCCTGGCCAATAATGAAAAACAGGCTCCCAAAATGGGCGACTATATCGTCCGCGGGCATGTTTGCGACGAACGCGGATCACCCATCGGAGGCGCCGCAATCCAGATTGGCGAGCAAACAGTTTTCAGCAATGAAGCGGGCGAATTCTTCTTGCGCCGTGTCAAACCCGAGCACCTGGCGGTAACAGTCGTGGCGCAAGAGTTTCTCACTCCGCTGCAATTCACCGTGGTCGCAGCGCCCCCAACGGTCACCGCGGCTCCTGAGGAATCTGCAACGGATGTGGTGATTGTCCTTCGTCCTGTCGTGAACCACAAACGATAACCGGGCGCCGCAAGCCTCCGCATAACTTTTCCTTACTATTTGACAAATTATATCTTTGAGAGGAACATTGCGCCCGGATAGGATTCCATGCGGTGCCGTATGTGGCGCAAGAATTTGTTCCTGGCAATTGCTGTGGCGGGCGTAATCGCCTGGCCTGCGTCCGTGCAACCGCAGGTGCGCCGGGGGTTTCAAGCAACCGCTCAAGGAGTATCGCTTCTCGCGCTTATGCCAGAGACGGCGAGTCTGGCGTGGTCGGCGCGCTCGCTTCCCGCCGGTTTTGGCGAACCAGCGCCAGGCCCGGAGCTTTTTGTTTTGCAGAATCAGTCGGTCTTGGCGCGCGGCCGGTCTTCGGAGGTTCATTGTGAATGGGAGGGGGTGGCCGGCGAGTCTTCTGGCTTCCTTCCGCTCAGCGGATTTCCCGGCTCCGCTCAGTTCCAGTTTGCCTTTTTGCCCCGCCCTCCTGTCAGGGAACTCATTCTGCCGGGTGATTCCGCAGGCTTTTCCGTCGGTGCAACCCCCTCGGCGTTCCTTGTCCTGCATCCCTCACAAGACGCAGCCACGCCTGCCACGATTCGCATCAGGCTGGAAGTTCTTTAACGAGTTTGCAAATCGGCTAGCATTTGTAGGAGCGCGGCACCGCTGAGCCCCAGCTTGGCGACCAAGTTAAGATACTTGCCCTCGATTCCCGTAAATGCCTGAAGGTAGGAGTATGCTGAGAAATCAGATCTAGTGCAGCCCCAGCACGCCCTGCACGGAGTGGATCAGCTTCCAGCGCTTGATTTCCAATTCACGCCTCCGTGCTTCCACCTTCTCTCCCCCCTCTCAGTCGTTCCTAGAGCGGCAAACCCTTGGCGGTCGACCCGCACTTGTATAAGGCTTGGCTCTTACTATCACTACTACCTTGAAGCACTGGTCAGTTTGCCGCAGCATTCGGGCCGCTGAGGTAGTTCGGAGCTATTCCACCCGCCCCCAAGGGCCTGGACGAGGGTTACGGCATCTACCATGCGGCGGCCGAGAATATTTACGGCCGTGACTTCGTCGGAGAGGGCCGCGCTTTGAGCGGTGGTCACTTCAAGGTAGCTGGTTACGCCACCCGTATAGCGAGTGTTGGCCAGTGCGAGGTATTTTTCGGCAGCGGCGACGGCAGCGTTCTGTACCTGAGCTTCATGCTCCAGAATCCGAAGCGCCGCAACGTTGTCCTCAACTTGTTGAAAACCGGTCAGCACAGTTTGGCGGTAGTTAGCGACGGCTTGATCGTAGGCAGCGATCGCCTGGTCCGAGGCCGCCCGGCGTCTTCCCACGTCGAAGACGGTGAAGAGCGCGGACGGGCCAGCTGCCCACAAAATACTGGGGCCGGATAACAATGTCGTGATGGCACTACTTTCAAATCCTCCAGTCGCACCCAAGCTGATATTTGGATAGTAGGCGGCCTTGGCCACTCCGATTTGTGCGTTCGCCGCGGCCATTTGACGTTCCGCAGCTGCGATGTCCGGCCGCCGTTCGAGCAAGCCCGAGGGCAGGCCCACGGGAATCGGCGGAGGAGGCATGGTGAGAGGAAGAGGAGGGAGACTGAACGACGCGGGAGGCTTCCCGACGAGAACCGCTACCGCATGCTCATACTGGGCGCGAGCGACTCCGACGTCGACCGCCTGAGCACGAGTTGTCTCAAGTTGCGTCCTGGCCTGCTCGACCTCCAGATCGGAAGCAAGTCCTCCTGCATACCTGTTCTCGATCAATTGCAATGCCTGCTCATACTGCGTAACGGTTGAGTTCAGGAGCTGCTCCTCGGCATCAAGCGTGCGGGCCTGGAAATAGTCCAAAGCCAACTGTGCATGCATAGACAGGTTCACCGCTGCCAAGTCGGCTGCGCTGGCTTGGGCCTGGTCGCGATAGGCCTCAACGGTACGACGCACGCGTCCCCAAACATCGACTTGATAGGACAGCTCGAATGGAATTTGAAAATCGTTGAACGTAGTTCCATTGGTGGTGACACTCGCAGGCCGATTGTTGGAAATTCTGGTCCGCGTTGCTGAGGGACTTGCGGTAACTGTGGGGAACAGATCGGCCCGGGAATAGCGGAGCTGCGCGCGAGCCTGGGTGTATTGGGCCTCGGCCGCCTTCAGGTTTTGGTTGGACACATTGACTTGAGCTTCGAGGGCATTGAGTTGAGAATCCTGAAAAATTTCCCACCAGTTGCCGCTGAGGCTCTGATCATTCGGCTGCGCAGGTTTCCAATCGCCCACCTCTTTGTAAGTTGCCGGAACTTCAGCTGCGGGGCGGCGGTAATTCGGTCCAACCGTGCATCCAGCGAATAAGAGCATGCTCAGGACGCTGATGCTGCCCATCACACCCTTCGAGAATTGAGTGCTTCGGCTGCGGCGGCGAAGGGAACTCATTGCGCCCCTCCTGCAGTAGTGGCCTGAGCGATCTGCACGTTTTCTCCATTCACCACGGAATCCGGAGGGCTCACAATGACGGACTCGTTGCCCTGCAGACCGGAAATGATTTCGATCGTGTCCCCGAAGTCGCGGCCGGGCGCTACGGCTAGTAACTGCGCTTTGCTGTCCTTAACAACAGCGACGCGCAGACCCTCCTTGCGAAACAACAGCGTGTCTACAGGCAAGATGTAGGTGGAGACCTTCCCCGGAACTTTGAAATGGACTTCGGCATAGGACCCGGAAAGCAATTTACCGGTCGGATTGGTAACGTCAACTTCCGCCAGGAGGGTGCGGGTCTCGAAGTTAATGGCCTCGGAGGTGCGCACGAGTTTGCCTGTGAAAGTTGTCCCTGGAAACTCAGACAACGTCAGCTCCGCGGCCAGGCCGGAAGTAGTGGCCTGCGAATATTCTTCCGGGACATTGACGTATACGCGCAGCCGGTCCACCTGGGAGAGATGGAACAGATCGGTCTTGACGCCGCCACTGCTGCCGGAGTCGACAAGAGCGCCGACATCGGTGTTGCGAGCTGTAATAATCCCGTCGAAAGGTGCATAGATTTTCTCAAAGGATTGCAAAGCCTCTAGTTGTTTCACATTAGCCTGGTCGGCTTCGACAATCGATTTGTTGGCGTTGTACGTACCGACGGCATTGTCGACATCCTGCTGTGCGACAGCGTGGGTCTTGAGCAGGCCTTCGTAACGATTCTTCGTAATCTCGGCAAGCCTGAGATTGGCTTCCGCGGTGGAAAGATTGCTGCGTGACTGTCCCAGCTGCTGATCGATTTCGGGCGTGGAAATCACGGCCAACAGCTGCCCTTTCTTCACGTGCGCTCCGATATCGAAATACCAAGCCTGCAAATAACCGTTGGTACGAGAGAAAATCGGAGCGGTGACATAGGGTTGTACGTTCCCCGGCAACACGATTTCCTGGGACGGAGCGGCGCGCTGAGGAGAAACGATCGAGATAGTTGGCACCGCCACCTCGGCGGTCTCCGCGCGAAGTGCGGCGCTAACGTGCATGCGCTCAAGAATCCCGGAGACCAGGAGCCCGGCGAAGACGGCGACAATTACGACCGCCGTGAGCCAGCCCCGTCCGGGTCGACCCTGCTTGCCGGGGATCAGCGGCGATTTCGGTTCTTGCATGGAAATCTGTTCTTTTGTTTGTGATTGCATGGACATCACCCTTTCAAATTCCATTTTAGAGATTCTCCTGCGATTGAGCGCTGGTCTCCCCAGGCCGGCTCTTCAGTCCGTGTAGAACGCTGAAGAGAGTCGGTACAAAGAGCAGCGTGGATACTGTGGCGAATAGCAGTCCGCCGATAACCGCGCGGCCCAGGGGAGCGTTCTGTTCGCCACCGTCTCCGAGTCCCAAAGCCATCGGCAACATGCCAATGATCATAGCCAGAGCTGTCATCAGCACAGGGCGGAAGCGCGTGAACCCGGATTCAAGAGCGGCGGTGAGGGGATCTTTCCCCTCGGCCATCTGTTCTGCCGCAAAGCTCACGATCAAGATGCTGTTGGCAGTGGCTACGCCCATGCACATGATGGTGCCCGTGAGAGCCGGCACGCTCAGGGTGGTGTGAGTTACGAAGAGAAACCACGCGATTCCAGCGAGGGCGGCGGGCAGCGCGCAAATGATGATGAAAGGATCCAGCCAAGACTGAAAGTTGACAACAATCAGGAGATATACCAGGAGCACGGCAAAAAATAGTCCTGTTAAGAGGCCGACATAGGAAGAATGCATCGTCTGCGCCTGACCTCGCAGGACGACTTGCGAGCCACGTGGGAGTTGGTTGCGGGTTTGATTGAGAATGCGCGTGATGTCACCCGAGACGCCGCCAAGATCGCGTCCTTGAACGGCACCGTAGATATCGATCGCGGGCTGGATGTTGTAGTGAGAAACCACGGCTGTCCCGCTACCGCGTTGAACGGAAGCGAAGCTCGCGAGAAGGGACGGCGGTGCATTCGGAGTGGGCCCGGTGATCGGCATGTTGGCCAGATCCTGTAGCGAAGCGACGCGGTACTGCGGAGTCTGTGTGGAGACCTGATAGCTAACCCGATTCTTCGGGTCGAGCCAGTAAGTTGGCGAGGTTTGAAAGCTGCCGCCCAGCGAAATCAGCACGTTTTGCGCGATGGCCTGGGTATTAAAGCCGATCTCCTGGGCCTTTGTGCGGTCAACCGAGAGATGCATATAGGGCTGATCAAATGGCTGCTGAATTCGGACATCGGCTATCCCAGACACGTACCTGACTTGGTTGAGCAACGAGTTGGCATAAACCTGATTGCCCGCCAAATCATTGCCGAGGATTTGAATGTCAATAGGTGCTGGCAAACCGAAATTCAGAATTTGGCTCACCATGTCGGAGGGCAAGAAGGAAAAGGTCACGCCGGGAAATTGCCTGGCCAGGCTGATGCGGAGGTCGTGCACGTACTGATTCGTCTTGTGATGGTTGACTGTGAAAGTCACAAGAATATCCGCGTCCGAGGTGCCTACGGTTCCTGTGTTGTTGTAGGACGTATTGATGCCGCTGTAGGGCAGCCCAATATTGTCAATCGCATTAGAGATCTCGCCTTGGGGGAGCTGCTGTTTGATGAATTGCTCCACGAGATCGCAAAGACGCGCGGTCTCTTCGATGCGCGTTCCGGTTGGGGCTCGAAGGTGGAGATTGAACGAGCCGCTGTCGATCGTAGGGAAGAAGTCTTGTCCCAGCCACGGAACAATCAAGGCCAAGGATCCGAGGCAGGCGGCGAAGAATGCGATTAGGAAAGCGCGACGATGACGAAGGCAGCGCTCGAGCAACCCGTGATACCGCTCCCGGAGATGTTCGAAGCCTTTCTCAAAACGAACCTGCATGCGGACAAAGGGATTGCGAGAAGCTGCCGCGTGCGCGGCATCGTGCTCATGGCCGCGCAAAAGATACTTCGCCATGGTGGGAACCACCGTGCGCGAAAGTAGATAGGAGGCCAGCATGGCGAAAACGACGGCTTCACCCAGCGGCACGAACAAATATCGCGCGACGCCCGTGAGGAGAAACATCGGAACGAAGACAATGCAAATCGCGAGCGTAGCGACAAACGCCGGGACGGCAATCTGTTGAGCGCCATCGAGGATGGCGTGTTCGACTTCCTTACCTAAGGCGATGTTTCGGTTGATGTTTTCGATCTCGACGGTCGCGTCGTCCACCAGGATTCCAACAGCCAGAGCGAGTCCACCGAGGGTCATAATATTGATCGTTTGTCCGATCGCACTAAGCACAATAATGGAGGTCAAGATCGCCAGAGGGATTGAGGTTGCGATGATGATGGTGCTTCGCCAGCTACCGAGAAAGATGAGAATCATCAGACCCGTGAGGCAAGCGGCAATGCTCGCTTCTTTCACCACACCTTGAATGGCGCTTTTGACGAAGATGGACTGGTCGGCGAGCGGTTTAATATCCAAGGCGGGCGGCACAGTCTGCTTGATCTGCGGCAAAAGTGCTTTAATCCCTGCAATGATGTTTAACGTTGACGCATTGCCGTTTTTTTGGACGGTTATGAGGGTAGCGCGCTGCCCGTTCACGCGAACGATGTTGGTTTGTGGCGGAAAGCCGTCGCGCACCCAGGCAACATCACCGATGTAAATGGTTGTAGTACCGATCGTCTTGATCGGGATCCGGTTAAGCTGTTCGATCGTTTGGGGAGCCGCATTCGAGATGTCAACGTTGTATTCCTTGGACCCGATTTTGGATGTGCCGGTTGGCAGAATCAGGTTCTGGGCGCTAATGGCAGTGACGACATCGAGAGCGGAAAGACCTTTGGACTGCAAGGCCGCCGTGTTTAGGTCCACTTGTACTTGGCGTTGCTTCCCGCCATAAGGATAGGGCAGCGCTGCTCCCTCAATGGTGACCAGCCGAGGCCGAATGAAATTTAGACCGTAGTCGTTTAGTTGCTGCTCCGAAATGCCTTTGCCCGAGAGCGCGAGTTGGAGGATGGGGACCGTTGATGCGCTGTAGGTGATGATCAACGGAGGGGTGGTACCGACGGGCAGCTGCCGGAGTTGCGTTTGGGAATTTGAGGTGATCTGGGCAATGGCTTTGTCGATGCTCACCGAGGGCTGGAAGAAAACTTTCACTACGGCAATGCCGTAAAGAGATTGCGACTCGATATGCGCGATGTTATCTACCGTAGTGGTGAGATTGCGCTCCGTGATAGAGACGATCCGGTCAGAGATATCTTGCGGGTCGAGGCCGTTATAGTTCCAGATGATGCTGACGACGGGGATGTCGATATTCGGGAAGATGTCCGTGGGGGTGCTGACAATCGCGAGACCCCCAAAGATAAAAATCAGAATAGCGAGTACCACGAACGTGTATGGCCGCTTCAGTGCTAGTTTTACGATCCACATAAATCACTCCCAAACCGTTTCTCCGCATCGCGGGGCTGAGTAATTCAACAAACCTATGACTTGTGCTTCGGGGTCCTTGCCTCCAGAGTCGAGATCAATTGCCCTGCGGCTGGGGGCGCGGCAACTCTTCCGGAAAGAACAATTTCCCTCGCAGGAATCTTCCTGCCATAGACGCGGCGGTTGTCGCCATTGTCGGGCCGGATGGTTGAACCTTCGAGCGAGACGCCGGCGAACAAGCCGCGCGCCCTGGAGTAGCTCAAGATTTCGGAACGCAAGGTCGCGTCCGTTTCCGCCGACGAATCGCGACCGACGGGGCCTGCGGCCGCGGAAGCGTCGGCTCCCAGCTTGACCTTGCTGGCGAGAATGCCCCTCGCGCCACTTTCATTCATAACGAGCAAGACAAAATCCGTAGCCTGTCCGCCGATCTGAAAGCCAAAGCTGCCGCCTTCCAGGGCCATCATCGTGGGAGCGCCCCAGGGCCCTCGGAAGTCTTCACCCTTGCGGCACGACATCGCGCCCCGCCCATAGCTCCCGCCAACGATAAACGCCGCCTTTAGCACGGAAGGAAAGACGACCACGCAATCTGCCTTGTCGAGCAGATCCTGCGGAATGTCATCGGGAACATCGAGAATCTCCTTCAAGACCGTTCCACAGTTTCTCAGACGGTCGTCATCTTTGGTGTGGTCCGCAGCGCTCACCACCTCCTCAAAGAGTGGCGCGATAACAAAGAGGATGCATGTCAGACTGGTCAAGAACTTTCGCATGGGATCTCCCTCAAATAGTTTTTCTCTTCTTGCTTCGGATATTAGGGATGCATCCCGGATGCCACTGCGCAGAATGAGCAGGAATCTCGGAAGTAGTTGAAAACACAAGGTCTTAATAAGATCGCCGGGGAATTAGCCGCAGGGAGTGGGGAGCGAAGAGTCCAGCCCATTGGATGATTGTCAGCGTGCTGGAAGCGTGTCTATCGGGATGGCGTGCAACTTCCGAAAGAGGAAGAAGGAATCGGGGAGAAGAAGCGGTAGGCCTCCAGATTAGGTCACGCCGGGACCTAAAGTGTCACACTCAAGAAAAGTCTCACGAACTAGGAATCGAGGAGTGGTCGAAGTTGCATTTGACGACGAGAATGGTCACATCGTCGTTGAAGGCATCGCCGCAAAAATCTGCCGCAGCGTTATAGATATTGGTCATGAGGTCCTCGGCGGACAGCGAAGAACCGGTGCGCACTGTCGCGGAAAGCCGCTCCATGCCGAATTCTTCGCCAAGTCGGTTCTCTGCCTCAGTGACTCCATCGGTATAGAAAACCAGCACGTCACCCGCGGTAAGGTCAACTGAGGCCAGTTCGCAAGTCTCGTCTGGAGATAGTCCGATGGGTGCGCAAGACGAGTTCAGGCGTATGAGCGTGCCCGTCTTTGCGCGAAACAAAAGTGCAGGATTGTGGCCGCAGTTGACGTAGCGGAGCGTCCGTTTTTGGGCGTCGATCTCGGCGAGCAGCAACGTCACGTAACGGTCGAAGTCCGACACGGAGAGGATTCCCGTGTTCAATCGTTCCACTTGCTCGAGCATGTTTCGATCGTGGTTAGCCTCAAGCCGGACGGCCGCAGCGGTCGCGGACATTAAGAGGGCGGCGGGAACACCTTTTCCGGCTACGTCGGCAATGATGATCTGAGTAGTGTGCGCGTCGATGGGGAAATAGTCGTAGTAATCGCCGCCTACACCGCGCGCTGGCAACATCATGCCAGCTATTTCGAGTTCGGCGATCGCTGGTTTACCCGCGGGAAGAAATAAACGTTGGACTTGCGCGGCCAGCTCTACATCCTTGAGAAGATCGTCACGCTGCTGCTGAACAGTTTTGACAAGCAATTCCTGCCGCTCGATATAACGCTGGATCACATAAACGACAAAGGTGAGACACAGCAGAGCTGAGAGATCGTGGAAGATGCGGAGTCCCAAGTGCATGTGCCGCGGGGAATCAAAATAGTGGAAGAAATAGTGAAATACAATACACGCTACGATAAGGCCGTAGCTGATTTCTTTGCGCAGGAAAATCGCACCGACGGTAAGAGGCAAGGTGTAAAGGTAAACAAGCGAGAGCGAAACAACAAGATGGTCCGCGTACGCCACCCCGGCAATCGCCGCCAGGACCAGTACGAGTGGAAGCCACGTCGGTCCATTGGAAGCCCAATCCTTCCGCAAGAGAGACAGCATAAGAAAGCTCTCGCGAAGACCGCGAAACACCGCAGGCCTCGATTCTCTGAGCGCGTGATGTACTAGGTCACTCACGGATGTCGCTCATTTCACCTTGTGCCAAGTTGAATCCGGGTCATAGACATTCATCGCTTGTGCGAGCTTTGTTGTGTTGGGACCAAGGTCCTTTTCGTAAATGGTCCCCGATTTGTCGATGATGAAAGTCACTACACCCGATGAGCGGTACTCGACAGGATAGGCAACGAAGGCGAATCCTGCGCTCATCTTCCCATCGACGATATAATTCTTAGCTCCGCCCGGCGCGTGTGGTCCTTGGCTGGTGAGGATTCGGAACATATACCCATTGAACGGAACATGCTCGCCAACTTGGTCCGTTGGGAGATTCTGGCGCGCGTAGGCGATAAGAGGGTTTATCGGGCTATTGAACTCATCGTCAGCACCGTGCCAGTACAGACCATTGTGGTGGCCTTCATCGCTGACCAGCTTCTGTGCGAATTGCGGGGGGAGATTAGCCGGCGGGCGCGCAAAATATCGTTTTTGCGCGTCGACTAACTCTCGGCACGCATCCATGGCGGCAAGTTCATTTCTGCCTATGCGCCGGAATAGGATCTCATCTTTGCCTTCGGCAGTGTCGAAGAACCATGTGCCGTGATTATTCACGAGTGGAATCGGAAACGGCCAGTTTTCCGCACCAATGATTAAAGATACAGTTCCGTTCGCCTCTGTGACGAAGCGATGCATCTCTTGGTATTTGACGACGAAGCCGACGCGAGCATCCAGGTCTTCCTCTGGGTCGCCGGACGAGAGGACGTCCTTCCCGGCTGGCCCGAGGATGCTCAATGGAGCTTGTTCGTCCTCTACTTGCATTGCAGCAAAGAGCGCCCGACTAGCTCCTTCGGCGGAGGCAAAGGTCCGCTGTGTCGGCTCCTGAGCGAAAATTGGCGCTGACGAGCACCCCAAGCTAAACGCGAACAGCACGGACACTGCAAATCGAACAAAGGTCTTGCATTCAAATCGACCAAAAATCGAAATCTTGTGTAGCATGGTATTCCTTTCTATTGTTGAATTCTTGTTACGCTCTAAAGCCGGGGCATGCGATCAGTGATGTCGCCCACCACCGCCACCATGGAAACCACCTCCGCGGGCGCCACCTCCAAAACTCGACCGCCCGCGAGATGAAAAGCCTCGGACATTGCCACCGTGATCAAAGCCACTGAACGCTCCAGACCGTGTTCCTGGCTGAAAGTGAGGAGCCGAAGATCCATGGAACCCCGCACGTCCGCCGCCGGGCGTGCTTCCGTGGAACGCGTTGCCATGGCTGAGGTTGCCGTGGTTGAAGTTGTTGTGGCTGAAGTTGTTGCGGTTGATGATTGTTCGGCTGCGGGAGATGTAGGTGTTGTGGTTATAAATGGCTGTCCTGCCACGCCAGTCGTATCCCCAGTGATGCCAGCCCCACCCATATCCTCCGAAAAAGCCGACCCCGAAACCGATTCCAAACCCAATCCCCGCTCCAGCCAGGAAGATCCCCGGCACGGGATACCAGCCTGGATATGCGACGATCGGCTCGCCATACACGAGCCAGGGATCATAGGCAGGTACATAGACAACTTCAGGGTTGGCCGGTTCGATGATGATTGTGTTTCCTTGAGTTGTTACCTTCTCCTGTTCATTACTATTGAGGTGGCCCGCCGTGTGAGCCTGCTGGCGCATCGTTTGGACGGCATCCGTCACATCCTGCTGCTGGTTGGCGTATGCGTCGCCAAGCGATGAAGTCCATGAGAGGTTCTTATCCATGTTTTCAAGAACCGAAGGAAATTGTGCGAGAGCCTTGACGCTCGGGTCCCAGGGCTGTTTATCAACGTCTTTGGCCAGTTCTTCACCCTTGAGGTTGGAATGGCTCTGTATCCACCGGTCCGCCTCGACAATCTCAGTGGGATAGGTGGAAGCGGCGAGAATCTGCGCAACGAGGGCGTCCGGGTACAAAGCGATCGGGGCGACGAGTTGCTGCAGCTCTTGAGCGGAATGTTGTACGGGCGCGGGCGGCTGCTCGTTGGATTGGCCCGTAGGACCTAAAGATTCGGCTTGCGCAGTAAATCGCACCAGTAAACAACAAAAAAGTAGGATTAAAATTTGCTTGGACGACTTCATTGCATATTCTCCAGTACAAAATTGAGATCATTCCCTTGATGTAAAGCCAGTGTTGAAACAATTTCATGCCCCCTCAGCTGCGCCAGGGGAACTCACTGGCCGCGTAACGTGCCCGGCGGGATATCGTTGTGGCGGGCCAAGTCTTCCAGTGCGTCGAGCTGCGATTGTGTTTCGCTCACGCGCTGCTGAAGGATTTCAATGCCGGCTTCGGGAGTAACGGCGAAGTCGTCACCAGCTAGATCTATTCCGCCGGTTGATGCCCTGAGACTTCGCGCGTCGTCAAGCGCTTGGCGATATTCACGAAGCTGAGCCTGCCGGTATTCAAATTCGTCGCGTAGCTTCGCTGCCTGTTTGGCGTACCATTTAGAATCCTGTGCCTCCAGATAAGGCCGAGGCATTGCAGCGCTGGTTGAATCATCTGGTCTGTTTGGTTGACCGACGATTGAGATGGGGGCGAGAGGCCTTAGTTTCTCAAGGTTTTCGTTCGTCCATAGCACCGTCGTCTTTTCAGTACTCCCCGCGCGCGGCTCGTTTGCCGCGCGCAGAGGAGTGGCGAGGGTACTCAGGGTCACTGAGATAGCGAGTGAAAGGGAAAGATGGCGATTCATCTCGCTCTCCTTAGTGTTTGGTCGACGAGGCGGGAGGAAAATGCTGGAACATTTTATTCACGCCTTTGTCGAGGTTCTTGGTGTTCTTGTCTGCGTTGTTGGAAAGCGTATCGCTCGATGAGCTTCGCCAGATCAACTTCTCTGTTTTTGCATCGAAAAGATCGATCACTAACGTCCCTACTTTGTAGGTTTCTACCGTTGTGGTTGCGTCGCCAAATCCGCCGAATCCTCCCCAACGGCGGCCTCCTCCGAATCCGTTATAGAACGTGTCCAAGGTTTGTTGATTCTGAGTCGTTTCAATGGCAAAGACCTCGACGTCACCTCCCGAAGGAACTTGGGTCAATCCCTTTGCCATCAGAGCGCTATTCACCGCGCTCTTGATGCGGTCGACCAGGAGCGGGTCTTTTGTCTGGACCTTTTCCCAAGAGTAGGTCTTGTATTGGCCAAAGTTTGCGTTATGGTCGTAGTCGGTTTTAACGTTTTGAGCGAACGAGACACAGCCTAGAAGCAGCATGAGTCCCGCAGATGTTGCGATTCTTGAGTGAAGCTTCATGATTCCTCCTTTTTGAGACTTCGAGACAAAGTTTTTTGATTAAAGAACCGAGCTCACGCGGTTGGCGGCTACTCCCTCAATCCGCCAGCTTCGTGATTACTCGTGGTCTCTGTCGCTACGAAAAGTCTTGGTGCGTCGAGCGACGCAATTGGAAGAGGCAAATCGGTTGCCAAAACAATCATTACGTAAGTGACTGAAAGTAGAAGCCGAGACAGACTACAGAGCGGCGCGCGATGCCAACCTGCTGGACGTGACTCCGCATGCTGACAGGCCAGTATGGTTATTTATTTGATTGTGTGTCAGACAGCTTCGGATTTAAGTCGACTGGAGATGTGATCGCTGGTGCGTCTG
>Ga0210384_10003335_pt1 | contig 18692 bp, 18 predicted proteins | sample IncBWH2MmetaG_FD_160574 | JGI IMG/M metagenome (GOLD analysis project Ga0210384, IMG submission 160574) | Forest soil microbial communities from Barre Woods Harvard Forest LTER site, Petersham, Massachusetts, United States - Inc-BW-H-2-M | ecosystem: Environmental > Terrestrial > Soil >...
CAGTTGGCGGCGCAACTCGAACGGGCTGGCATCCAGGATGGCACGATTCAGTCCAGACTTTTGCGCCACTTTCTTTGTTGCCGATCGACTCATGCTCTTGACTTGCAGGTCTTCGACTACGACAACGACGTGGTTTTTGCTCGTTCGAGACTGTGTGTAGGAAATGCTTTCTGATGTTGGCGACTTTGGTGTGCAACTGGGTGATACGGGCTTTCACCTTTCGCCAGTTGTTTGAGAATTTTATCTTCCGGGCCATGCGGCGCTGCCATTTCGCCAACTTAGGCAGGAACTTTTTGAGCGGCTGACACGGATCTAGGACTTCGCCGTCCGACAGGGTTGCCAAGTGGACCACGCCCCAATCCATACCGACCACCGATGTCGAGGGGTGCCGTGGTATCTCGACGTCACGCTCGGTCTGCACGTTGACGTACCACTTACCGCACGATTCACGCAGGGTGAGGTTCTTGGCTTCGCCCAGTACCTCTTGCGATTTGCGGTAGCGCATCCAGCCCATCTTCGGGATTTCGACACGCCCGTTCTGGTTGTCTAGCGCAAAGCCTTGCGGGATACGGAAACTCTCCCGCCGACCTTTCTTTTTGAACTTCGGAACGTCGGCTCGTTTTTTGAAGAAGTTGGTGTACGCCCGTTCGACATTTTTCAACGATTGCTGCAATGCTTGCGCTGGTACGTCGGACAAGAACGGGTGTTCCTTCTTCCAGCCTGGCAGCAGGGCACACAACTCGGCGTAGCCCAAACGTTTTTCCTTTTTCTCATAGCGTTGGGTGTTGAGCGCCAGTGCTTTGTTGTAGACGAAGCGGCACGACCCAGCGAACTTCCGCAGATGGCGGGTTTCCTGGCCATTCGGCATCAACTTGAATTGGAAGGCTTGCCGTCGCAACATAACTCGATTATTCTCTTGGTCTATGAAACTGTCAAATGATATTCGTCACGGCAGACATTGCGTGTCCGCATTACATGTCCACTTGGTCTTCGTCACGAAATATCGAAGAAAGGTGTTTGACGGAGACGCCCTCGAGCGGCTCCAAACCATTTTCGAGAAGGTCTCGGGCGACTTCCAGGCGCAGCTGGTTGAAATGAACGGCGCAGCCGAACACGTACACTTGCTCATCCACTACCCACCAAAGCACTCTGTGTCGAGCTTGGTCAACAGCCTCAAAGGTGTTTCCAGTCGCCTACTCCGTGTCGAACGACCGAATATGGAGAAACGCTATTGGAACCATGTCCTGTGGTCGCCTTCCCTTCGCCGCCAGTTGTGGCGGGGCACCGCTGGGCATTATCAAGCAATACGTCGAGCAACTAAAGGCCCCGCTCTAACAGCCTTATATCCCCGGCCTAAAAGGTCCGGGGCTTTACGGACCGAATGGTAAAAAGTCACCAGACCAAATACTGAAGCGCTGTGTCAATGTCGCCAGGCCTCAGGATTTCGCTCGCTCCGGTCCTAGAATCCGCGCGATGGCCCCCGTCAACCGCTTCCATTTGTTGGTCTCTTTGACCAGTTGTTTGCGACCGGCGGTGGTCAGCGCGTAGAATCGGGCTTTACGGTTGTTGGAAGAAACCCCCCACTTCGCCGAGATCCAGCCTCGCTCCTCGAGGCGCTGAAGTGCGGGATAGAGAGCGCCATGCTCGACGAGCAGCTCTTTTTCTGACGTTTCCTGGATGGCGCGCGCGATCCCTTGCCCGTGCTGCGATCCAAAGATGAGTGTGCGGAGGATCAGCATATCCAGTGTGCCCTGCAGCAATTCCAATCGTTCTCTCGTATCTTGGGTAGACATACAACCCAAGTGTGCCTGTGTCCGGGTAAGATGTCAACCTGAAACGTCCGCTTGGCAACAAATTCGGAGGCCTAATGCTCAGCGGCCGCCGCTGGCATCGTTGGCAAATACTAGAAAACCGCCGGAACACCTTGGTCGTTCCGTGGGCCACGGCTTTTGCGCTCCGTAGGCCTCGGCTTCGGGAGTGGCCATGCGGACTCAAAGCACGCTCTAACAACGTAACGGTCAGCGAGCGAACCACCTCGAAATCCTACAGCGCAAGAATTAGCCCGAGGCAGTGACCAGAAAAATGAGCTGCAGAAAAAGAACGGCCGACCGGGGCTCGGCAAGAATCTCCGCGAGGAGAAATCCGAGGTCAAGTGATCGGGAGGAGATTCGAGAGTCGCGTGCCTCTTTGAACGCGCCAATTAGAGTGCGGCTCGACGCCAGACGGAGGCCCGGTGACGCAAGAGAGCCTTGCGTAAGCCCATCGCGACGACCGGCAGGTTCGAATTGACTCGGCAGATCTCCCGGCGACCCGCTCCGCGTTCAGGTTCCTAGACAGTCTTGGCCAACCGATCATCAGAACCTAGAGGACGTGCAACGCACGGGATGGCTTTTCCCGTTGCGGCTTTTGTTCTGCACACCGTTGTTTCTAAGGCAGATAGCGGGTTGTTATGAGTGCGTGACGAGAAAATGGAAAAAACGCTTGCATCTGACATGGTGTTATAGTTAACTATAGCACTACATGAAATTCTGCTCCCGCACGATCTGACCTGGCACGCGCCACTCAGAAACGAGCAGGAGGACAGCTTAAATGTTTAATGCATGTTCAGGAGGAAATATGGAACCACTTATTGATGTTAGTGTCTCACCGAGGGAATGTACTCCTCTCGCAACCAGTGCTCCGATTTGGCAGGACATCCTGGCACAGGCGATGACCGGCGAACTACTCGCCGCGATGAACTACGCCTCCCTATCGGAGATATGTGACGATCCCAGAGAAGTAGCCGATGCATTGGAGCATGCGCAAGGTGAACGCGGGCATGCTGCTGCCTTTGCTGCCGAGGGCCGCAAGATTGGAGTGCACGTCTCCAATAATGTCGACGCCAAGCATTGGAAGCGGCTTCGCGACGCGTTCCTGCGCTGCATCGCTGAGCGCGACTTTATTGGCTGCCTGATCGTCCAGGAGATCATGCTGGAATCCTTCGCCGTCGCAAGTTATTCCCGCGTCGGGAAGGCGGCGCCGGGGAGTCTAGGCAAGACCTTTGCCCGCATCGCAGCAGAGGAAGAAGATCACGTCGATCACGCCATGTCGATTCTGAGGACGGAGCGAGCCCTGGACGCGCAGCGCTTCGACGATAAGGTCTACCGGCTGCATCTGGAGGTGATGACCACTCTCGCGCAGATGCTCGCAAAGGAATGCAAGGATGGACATTGCGAAGTGTGCCAAGCCAGCTGCGTGAAGCCACGGCTGTTCGACGTCAGCTTGTCGGCAGCCGAGCTTCGCGGAGCGTCGCTAAGACAGTATCTGAAGACGCTAGACATGCTGGGCATACCCGGGGAGGTCACACTTTCATGGGTGACTCAGTTGCCTGTGTAGCTAGGCCAGGGCGGACTAGCGAGGTCGATTTCGCTCTGATCGGCCATCAGGAGAGTTGGAGAGCGGCTGCTGAAGTACTGGCTGTCCTGCGTGGACCGGAGCGTACGCCTCTGCCGGACGACGAGATCAAGGACATCCTTCCATGGATTCCGCCCCGAGCAGTCTGCCATGTCAACGTCGGATCGATCGTCGGCGCGAAGGCGCGCGGCGTCTACATCGATTCCTTCATTCCTCCCGACCGTTTGGAAGCCGCCTACGTGCACGAGAACATCGCCCGGGTCCGCGGGGCGGCGGCCTGCGCGATCAATACCGGAGCGAAGATCGTGAGTCTCGGCGGATTCAGCTCCATTCTGATCGAAGGCAACTTCGATCAACTTCCAGAAAGACACGATACGGCCTTCACGACAGGCAATACCTTGACAGTTGCTTTCATCGTTCAAGGCATCAAGAAAATGTGCGCGCTCGAGGGGCGGAACCTCCGCAGATCAACGCTGCTCATCGTCGGAGCAACAGGAGACGTGGGTTCCGGGTGCGCCCATTGTTTGGCGCCTATCGTGAAGCGCGTGCTGCTCAGCGCACGCAACGTGGAGCGACTACGCAAGCTCGCGGCGGAGTTAGAAGCCCATGGCGTTCAGGTGGAGATCGGGACCCCTCTCGAGCGATTCTCCGCAGAGGCCGACCTCGTGATCTGCGCGGCGAGTCTGACGTCCCCTTCGCTCCTGCTCGGTCAGATCGCGCCCCACGCACTCGTTTGCGATGCGGGCTACCCGAAGAATCTGTCTCCCAGGGCGGAGTTGCTTGGCGCCACGGTCTTCTTCGGAGGTCTGGGACAGATCGCCGGCGGATTGACGTTCGCACCGGATTTTCATGGAATTCTGAATCGCCATCCGTTCCCCGATGTGGTTCATGGATGTCTACTCGAAGGCATGGCCCTTGCTCTGGAGGGGCGGTTCGAACCCTTCTCTCAGGGAAGAGGGTCCATCACTGAGGAGCGGGTCGAGGAGATGGAGACAATTGCTGCACGGCACGGGATCTGTCTCGCACCGCTTTACAACGCCGACGGACCAGTGGAGGACGGAGTTCATTGCCAGACAGAATGGTTGAGAGTATAGGTGCTTGGGCAAACGACCTGGAAAGCTTCCACGGGCGCGGGGGCCGCTCCCTGTCAATCTGCCATCGCTCCGGGGATCAACGACGAGGCGCTTCTGGTTTCCGGGCGACGTTAAGGAAACTGACGTGGAAGAATCGCTGGACCGACTGGCTTCAGCGTTGTCCGTCTCCACCGAGTTAAGAAGACTCTGGCCGACGGGTTCTTGCTAACCACATTTTCACTTGACAGGACACGCGTCATGCGCGTATTGGTTTCGTGTCCAACTTGTTTCGCAACACGTTTCTATTGCCCTGTGAGCATGCCGTCAGGGAGGTGTGTCAATGTTTACGTCCAAGGCTGACGCCCTTTGTGCCATCGCAAATGTAGGCTGGAAATTTCTTCAGCCGATTAACAGCGCAGTACGAGCGGGAGTCTTGCCCGCACCAAAGTGGGCGCCTGGACCGCTGCTCAAGGGGGCACAAAGAAGACCGACGGAACTGGGTGTGCCCAGGAAAACGTCTTCGCTGTGTCCCGATTGCAACCGCGAAGCAGCAGAGGCTGTTCTGAAGGGCGAGAATGAAGTCGCCCGTTTTAGAGAACAACCAGGAATCATCGATTCGGAAATATTGGAGGAAAGCGGGCGCATCCTCATGCGCAAAATGTGCGACAGGCATGGCCCATTTGAAGACGTGCTGTCCAATCACCCGGATTTTTTCCGAAGGATGGAGCGCTTGGCTTTTGGTCCAGATCTTGAATGCGCCCACGACCATGAACTGCACAATCACGGTCCCAACAGCATCAGATCCGGCCGGGGATCATTTTTGATCGTGGATCTGACCAACCGATGCAACATGATGTGTTCGCCCTGCTTCATGGACGCGAACGCCGCCGGCTACGTCCACGAATTGGATATGGAAGACATCAAAACCATCTTCGACAAGACCGTTTCCTTTAAGCCTCAGCGAGAGGTCAACGTTCTGTTTTCCGGAGGTGAGCCCACGCTTTCACCGATTTTTCTTGAGGCCATCCGGCACGCGAAAAGCATGGGCTTCCACCGGCTTCACGTCGCGACGAACGGCGTACGTTTTGCCGAGAGCAGGGACTTTGTTCTTCAGGCGAGGGAGACTGGATTACATGCCGTATACCTTCAGTGGGACGGCGTCTCGGAAGAAAAGAACAAACATCGCGGGCTAGGAAACTACATGGAAGTGAAGCGGAAAGCGTTAGAAAACATCGCTGCGGCCGGAATGCGAGCCACGCTCCAAGTTACTGTAGTCAACGGCCTCAACAACGACGGGCTTGGTGACATCGTGCGTTTTGCAATTGAGAACATAGACAAGATTCACGGTGTGCTTTTTCAGCCTGTCATGTTTACGGGCAGAGATGAACGCATATCCAGCGACGACCGCTACGCGAAACGTTATCCCCTCTCGCAACTCGCCTATGATCTGCAAGAGCAGGGTTCGAGCACCTGGCGGCCAATGCGCGATTGGTTCCCGATCTCAGACTATGGAGTATTCGCTCATTTGTGCGACGTCCTGACTCCGCATGCAGAGTTAGGAAGCCTTTTCCCGGACACACACCCAAATCACGGGATGTTCAGCATGTTGCTGGTAGATACGGACCAAAAGGCGGCATTTCCGATTCCGTCCTTCTTCAACTTAGAGCAATTCATGCGCGACATCTTGGAAATAACGGATAGAGGAAGACGACCGGCCTTTGCAAGAGCTCTCGTCCGGTTGTCTGTACTCCGCAATTTCGATCAGAAGAAAGCTCCCTTGGGATTCGGCCTGGCGCAGCTTAGGGGTTTGCTGCATGATTGTTTCTACCGTGTTGCTGGCAGTGGCGATGATTGGTCGCAGAAGGCATATTCTTATGCTGGCCGTTGGAGACTCATGATCGTCAACGGGTTGTGGTTCCAGGATGCTTTCAATTTCGATTTTTCTGCCATCTCCAGTTCGAGTACGCCAGTGGCCACCCAACAAGGAGAAATTAGCTTTTGCTCTTACAACGGGGGCGGTTGGCGGAAGGTTATCGAGCATATGAATCGCACGGCCACGCTAGCGGAGTGGCACAGAAGCCATGCTCGTCACGAAATCTATGCCAAGGGTAGGAATGTAGACCTTGCCCAACCGATCGGTGGAAACGTGGAAAGGTCATTGGTTCACATCGAAGCGGCTCCTCGGCCGCCTTCAATTGCGGTGAAAGTAACGACTTAGCCTACTGCGGAGTCTTGCCGAAGCATGCCGCTTTATCCGCAACAAGACTCTTGCTTGCAACTAAAGATGGGCCGTTCAGCCGCCACAGCAAGAAAGCTCAGAACGACCAGCATGTTGAAAAACGAGGGTTTGTGACTTGCCTTACTATCTGGGAACAAGCCAAGTGGTCGCCATACGTTGAAATTCGTCTTTCACTGATGATCCACGTGCATGCATTCACGCATTCGCACGTACGACTCGCGGTGAAATTGACGTCGTACCTCTGCTCTTGAGACCAGTAAGTGCTTGACGAAGCCGGCCCCGCGCACGCGATAAGCTCGACATCACAGTGCCTGTGGGCATTCCAGTGATATCTGATATCTCTTTATAAGACATCCCCTCGAGTTCGCGAAGAATGAGCACTTCCCGAAAATTCGGTGGGAGTTTCTCCAGCGCCTTTCGCAGCAAAATGCCGCTGTCGTTTTGGAGCACAGCCTCTTCCGGATTGGGGGCGCAAGAATCAGGATGGAAAAGATTCTCTTCAAATTCCTTGGCGACTTGCAGCGGCCGATTTACGTGCAACCAGGTATAGCAAGTATTCCGGACAATTTTCATAAGCCATGCGCGCGCATCGCCGCCTCGGAATCCGGAAAAGAATCTGAAGGCGCGCATGTATGCTTCCTGGACAACGTCCTCGGCATCCTGTTCATTGCGCGTCAGCCCGCGCGCCAGGTTGTAGGCCGCGTCTAGATGCGGCAAGGTCTCTTTCTCAAAATTCCCCGTACGGTTGTGTTCTGGCATTAGCGTCTCCAGGGCGAACCATGAAATCCGTGAGCATGACATCCCGTCGTCAGCGTGGAGCGTGCTAGGGCAAGAACTTGTAACCAGCGCCGTGGACGGTTTGAAAATGTGGCCGCGACGGTTCTCGTTCGAGTTTTCGCCGCAACCTTAAAATGTGTTTGTCGACCGTACGCATGCAGGGATAGTTCTCATATGGCCACACCTCGTTGAGCAGTTCATCGCTGGAAATCACACGCCGCTCATTCCGAATCATGTCCTTGGCTGAGAAATTGACTCTTGCGTCTCCGAACGCAAACTCGTTCTTCATGTCTTTTCATGCTCCACGGCTTTGCCGGGCAGGCCGAGCACGCTTGCGGCCTCCGAGCTCTGGCTGAGGGACTTGCTGGCTGCGATCCTGGGCGGGACACCATGGCCCTTAACAACATGGGGTTTGGGAATCACGACGCTGAGTGGGAGAAATCGCGAAAGCCGCCGAATTTCCTTCGGGATTCGCGCCAGCGAATCATCTAGGAAAAGCGCCGAAATGGGCCTTGGATGCGCCGAAGATTGTACCAATTGAGGCAATTTCACTGTGTAACCCCTGGACCGGCCAACACGGATTGCGCGCTTACCAGCAGATTCCCGGATGTGCTGAGAGTTAAACCTTAACGGACGTCAAGGAGTGCTTTGTCAAGCAGAGGTCAAATGGAAGTCATGTTTGTGCTTCGCCCTGATGATAGGAATCGACCTGTAGGAGGATCAACCGACCCGCACCTCAGTGCGCTACGCTACGGCCAAATGGAAATCGATTCCATGCGCGGAATGCGATTAGAATGTAACCTTTCTGTGTGGCCCGGCGAGCAAAGCGCCTTGATCCAGGCCTGCCCACAGGGGGGTCAACGCACTCCGTGGATGTAGGCCAGTGGCTCGTTGTGTGCTAGGTGAGTTTGTGAAGGGGCAATGCCATGTCAGGGCGAGGCAATGTGAAGTCTCTGGAAAACAAGGTGTCAGAAACGATCGAGCGAACGGATCATCTGGTGGGGTTGGTACCCGTAGATCACCTCACTTGGCGGCCGGAGCTGCCCCATGGGCAGCCGACAGCAAGCGATCTGGGGCATCTTCTGGGGCATCTCCTGGATTGTCTGGCGGGCTTTTGCGCTGCGTTGTACGCTGCGTACCCTTCCGAGCTTTCCGACTTTGTGTCCCTTCAGTCGCTGCCAGTGAATCACGCTTGTCTCCCGGAAGAGGCAAGAAAGCAGATGAAGATGTACGCAGATCACATCCATCGCGGGTTCCAGCAAAGCACGGACGCGGACTTGGCCCGCAGTATACCCACCGTATTTCTCCCTGAGGGCGAGACGCTGCTGAGCCTGCTTCTGGGCAATCTAGAACACTTGATCAATCACAAGTACCAGCTATTTTTTTATTTGAAACTGGCAGGCGTGGCGGTCACCAGCAAGGACATCTATGCCTGGCGCGGGGTTCCTCCCAAAGGGTGACTCTTCACGCGATAGTAGTGGTCACGCCCGGAGTAACCGGACGCGGGGAGCGAGGAAGAATGACCAACACGGTCGTCCCGGCTCTTGAGGTGCTCTCGATCGATGTGGATCCGCCGTGATCGTGGATAATCTTGCTCACGATCGCCAGGCCGAGGCCCGTGCCGTTGGGTTTGCCGTAGCTGACGAAAGGATCGAACAAGGAGCTTCGGATTTCCTCAGGGATGCCGGCGCCATTGTCGGCTATCCGAATCTCAAAAAGCTCCCCTTTCGAGCGGACATCGATAGCCACCTTGCTATCTCCATTAGCCGTTGCTTCGCATCCGTTTATGAGCAAATTAATGAAAGCGCGTTCCAGTTTCTTGCCGTCAAAGACGCCATGCGCTTCCTGATCCAAGGCAAGGGTGATTTTCGAGCTACGAAATTCCGGCCTGACGCGAACTGCGTCAATCGCGTGGCGAAGGATCTGATCCAGCCCGGCAGGCTCGCGCGATAGCGAGCTCCCGTGATGCGCCAATTCGCGCATTGAATCGATTAGATCCGTCATCTGGTTCGAGGCGGTCATGATCTCCTGATAGATTTCGCTTCTGTTCAGATTCATGCCTTCGGCTTCGTACAGAAACTCTGCATTGGCAACGACGGTAGCGAGATAGTGGCGCAGATCGTGAGAGATGGAACTGGCGGCTCTGCCGAGAGCAACGATGCGCTCGGCTTCGATACGCTGGTTTTGCGAACTCAAAAGCTCCTCGCGCATCTTCGCAAATGCTTCGCTGAGATCGACGACTTCGCTGCTGCCTTTCGGAACAATGGAGTACGTAAAGTCACCAGCCGCAAGCGCGCGGACACCTGCTGCGAGGTTTTCGAGAGGCCGGGTGATGGTGCGAGAGACGAAACTAAAGAGAAGCGCGCCGAGAATTACCGCCGATATACCCACGACATAGATGGTGTGATTCAGGTGGGCGATGAAACTGGCGACGGGGAGCAGAGGCATCAATACGAAGCAGCGTACCGGGGAAGGGAGCGCTCCATGCAGCAATACGGACGAGAATGCGTAATCGCTGCCGCCAAGAGAGATTTCGCGAGGATTGAAGTTGGCAGAAAAATCGTCCGCAGCGATGATCCGGCGCAACTCTGCTTCCTCGCGCGGGGATAGCGTCGAAGCGATGACGTTGTCGCCGGTAGCTAGGGCAATTTGATAGCCTGCCACCACGGCGAGTTGCTTGGCAACAGTGGAATCAATCTGGTAACCAACTGCCAACAATCCAAGCTGCTCTGAAGTGCTGCCGGATCCAGCGGTGATGGGGCGTACGAATACCCAATATAGACGTCCATCGTCGTACCACCACGATGCGTCCTCCCCTTGTTCTATTGACCTGCGCAGATCGTGTCTGACATTCGCCGCAGACCAGTCCGGCTTGCTCAGATGCAGCGCTTCTACTTCACCGTCGTGCTTGGCGAGAATAAACAGATCGCTGCCGGCGAGTCTCCAAAATGCTGCCGAACCGTCCTGGATGGTGAGCGCGTCCTCGGTGGTCATTAAGGCTTTTAGTGTCGGGAGATCCGCAAGCATTGCGGCCGTGCGGGAAAGCTGAAATTCTCTCTGCCGCTGAACAGTCTCAAATGCGCGAACGGAGGCTTCCGTTCCGTCTCGTACCTGCCGGTCGGTTTCAACGCCAACTGTGCGGCGAATAATGAAGAGCAGGGATCCCGCCAAGCCTGAAATGATTAGCAGAGTTGTAATGAACAGCTGTGTACGAAGACGAAGATGAGTCATTTGCGTTTCAGAAGAGTCTCTAGGATTTGTTAACAGCCGGATTGCCGATCACGAACTTATAGCCAGCCCCGTGAATGGTCAGGAAGAAGCACGGATTGGCGGGGTCAGGCTCAAGCCTTTGCCGAAGTCGAAGAATGTGGTTGTCGACGGTGCGAGTGGAGGGGTAGTTTTGGTATCCCCAGACTTCATTGAGAAGTTCATCGCGCGAAAGAACTCGCCCGGGCGAAGAGGCGAAGAACTTCAGGAGCTTGAATTCCTGGGCCGTCAGCGACAACGGTTTGCCGGCCCTGGTCGCTTCCATGCTCGTAAAATCGATATGTGCATCACCGAACTCGAGGACCTGGTGGCTTACCGTCTTGGGAACCACGTTCGATGCCAGATTGTTCTTCGCCGTGCTGCGGCGCATCGCACGGCGGACTCTGGCCAGCAGTTCTCTGGGGCTGAAAGGCTTGGTGACGTAGTCGTCGGCGCCCAGCTCCAACAGCACCACCTTATCTTCCACTTCCGAGTTCGCGCTCAACACCACAATCGGCACCGACGGTGCCATTGATTTGAAAGCGCGGCAGAGCTCCCTGCCGGACATGCCTGGGAGTTTCAGGTCGAGTACGACCGCGCTTGGCGGCTGCGCCCGAAAGCTCTCGAGGCCAGCCGGGCCGTCCGAGGCGATTTTGACACTCAATGAATCCGCTTCAAAGAGGCGCTGCAGCGTCCGCTGCATTGGGCGGCTGTCTTCAACCACTAGAATGGTGTCCATAGATCTGATCCCTAGTCTTTCAAAGTGGCGCTGGCACCAGATGTCTGCGCCGCCTACGGGAAGCGGCGGAACTTGGAGTCAGCCCACTTATAAATTTGTTTGGAATTACAAGCAAATTAATACACTGTTTTCACCGCGTCTGGATCGTATTTCTCTCCGTACTTGTTCTTGTGCTCTGAATGCATCGGCTTGGTCACGTGAATGGCGATAGCCGTGAAGAGCGGGTTGCCGCTGTCTACCACAACCAGGCGTTCGAGCGCCTGCAGCGTCTCGGCGGTCGCGGACTCATACCACACATGAAGCATATACCTGCCGGGAGGAATGCCGGCAACGGAGTAGTGTCCAGCTTTGTCCGACGTGGCGAAGAACTCCGAACCGACGGCAAGAATTACGCCGGTCATTTCAGGATGAATGTTGCAGAACAGGTAGGACGGACCGGGCCGGTCGAAGCGAATGGATTTCTGCGCGCCCGCCTGGTATAGACCAAGATCGAATCGTTTTCCTTGATAAAGAGAGAAGACGTTGTGAAACCATGGATCCAAATTAGGGAAATCCACCGTGCTTCCGACGGGCACCACGAGCAGACTAGGTTCAAATCGTTTGTTATGCTGCACCACTCGAAAGTGCTGCTGATTCTCGGCGTTTGCGCGCGCAAGATGGGCGAGGTCCAGCCGTGACAACCACACGACGACACCCGAGGCATCCTTCACCCGCTGGTCGCTGTTAGACGGAATGAGCGTGACATCCCCCGCAAGAGTCGCCGTGATCGTCGGTGCGACATTCGGCGTTTGCGCAGAGGCTACCGGCGCTAAAAGCGCCAGACCTATCACCGCAATCGTAATGGAAGATTTTTCCATGGGACTTCAGAACAGAAAACCAATCGCAAGGCCGACCTGCTGCGCGACCTTTGGCAAACCTTTGACGTCATACGTGCGCAGTCGACGATATTCCGCTGAAAATAACAGGTCGGAACGTGGCTTGAAAATGTAATTCGTAAACAGCATTTCGTTACGGGCTGGGACCGTAAGCAGGAAAGCATTTAGCAAGCTATCCTGACGCAATTGCCTAGAATTGCGATCCCCCGTGCCGGCTGCCACATTGAATTCGTTGCGCGCGTCCAGCCTTATTTTTAGTTGCGACCAGCCGCCAATGGCGCCGAGATTTGCGAGTTCCGGGGCGGTAAACATTGTGAAGTACTGGAGATTCTGGGGAGTCGAAGGGCTGAACGCCAAACCTCCGAGCCCGTCAATACCTCTTCCCGTAAAGAACTCGCCGCTGAGCTCGGTGCGCTGGAGCAGAGGGAACTTCCAATCGACCGTGGCAGCCCATCCCGCAACGTTGTAGCCACCATAATATTGCTGCGGAGAGTAAAGTGCACCCACGCCGATGACCGCCGGTCGATCCTCAGATTTCGTTCCAGCGGACAGTCGCAGCGCGTAGGTTGGCTGCCGCGAGCTCTCGGCTGCGTTGGGCGTCCGCACATCTGTATTGGGCGTGTAGTTCGAAGCGGGCGCCACATCCAAAAGGCCTGCTTGGATCTTGAACGGTGAAAGAGCGCCATCGAATCGCTGCTCCATCCAGATGGTGGGCGTCCAGCTCCACAAGTTGCCAGCGGACGCCATCCCCGGCTCGGCGACGGACAGGTAGGTCGTCGGGGAATTTGGAGAAAAGAACGGATAGTCGAGGCCGGCAACAAGAGAGGTGTTCTTCCAATCCATCCGTATGCGGGCCAAGCGCAAGCGGGCAACACCGGAGCTGGCCCCTTCATAACCGCCCGGCAAGCCGCCGAAAAAGTCCATTTGCAGGTCGCCTGAGGTCCTGGCACCGAGAACTTCTGGACCGATACCGGTGAGACCTACAATCGATTGTCTGAGGGATGCGCTCAAACTACCCGAAGAAGAGCCTGGTGAAGTTGGAACGGCCACCTCGGGCAAGTCGAGATTGTTCACCTGGCCGCCTATCGCGGAAACATTGAACAAAGCGAGTCCGGATAACTTCAGGCGATACCTCGCCCCGCTTTCCACCTTGACCTGCCGCTGTTCTTCGATCCGGGCATTCAAGATATCCCAATCATCTTGGGAGATGTTCGCTTGTCCCTGACCTTCACTGGGCGTGGGGTTCGCCATACTCTTGGGAGATTCCGCCACCACTGCTTTCTCTTCGACCGCTGCGGCCGGGCGAAGTCCGTTGACTTTGCTGATCACTTCTTCGAGTGCCGTCCGCAGCTGCTTTATCTCCGTCCGCGATTGGGCCAGCTCGGATCGGGTTTGTTCGAGAGACTCCGTGAGAGAACGAATCTCCGCACCCAAATCCTGGGGGCTAGCCGGGGTGGGAGATGGAGACCCCGTTTGCGCAAAAGCAGCCGGACTCAACAGAACTGCAATGCACACCAGGCGCCTGACCATTCCCAAGGCGCTGTCCATGAAAAAGCGCATGCAATCTACCTCCTTGACCGCCCTAGCGGCGCTCGAGTGCAGCGAATGCCCTCTCTGAGTATTCGCACAATTCCCCCATTTCAATCCGCTAGTGTACTGCGTCTCACGCTTCTTTACCGTTCTTAGCCGTAAAGCCTCGGCGTTTTTAGGCCGGGGGATATAAGGCTCTCTTTTTGCCTTCCCTGCGGTTCTGTCAGCAACTTCCTCGTCCCCAAAAAGGACTTATCGGCGGGCAGCCCAAAAGTAAAGCTTTTTGGTTGTCCTCCGCTGAAGTAGGGCGGTTGTGGGAGAAACCCACGGAAGAGACCGGAACAAAACCCAGCTCCGTAGGAATCCTGGCGATCTTGTTTAGGATGCGCTCCATCGGAGCGCTCCAGACGAATATTTGTGGCTGCTGGTTGTGATTCTCGATGTACCTTGATGGCAGTCACCAATTCCTGGGGCGCGCGAAAGCTGCCAGGTCGGATACGCTGCTGGGTCAGGTCTCTTGGCTGAACCTGCCCGAACGTTAGTTCCGTGCGTTCACCTGCGGGTGTTTGTGGGTGCCGTAGTTGTCGACGATCAAGCTCATCCATTTGCACTTCACCCCGAAAATGCCCTTCGGGTTTGCATGCCACACATAGTGAGCCCTTATTAGCTCCTCGCAACAACTGTCTGCGCGCCCATACGCGGCGTCTCGAGATTGTCAGCGAATAGCACACCGCTCGTAAGTTGCCTTGCTGCGAACTCCGCAGGTTAGAACAAATGATCAGGGCGAAGCTGATCCCGGCCAGGTTCAATCCTCACTCCTAGCTTGACACCCGGGTCGCGCTTCTAGTACGTCATAGTTTGTGTGCTGCCGACATGACCACAGTTTCGCGTGTTCCCGAAGTCCCACGTGACGGCGGTTCGCAATGAAGGTCATCTGCCGATGCAGATTCTGGCTGTCTCGACTTCTTTTGGGCGGAGCCTTCTTGTTGCCTTTCGCCGGCCTGACCTGGCGTGCTTCGGCGCAGCTTTCGACGATTGAGCATCTTGCCAAGCCTGGATTTTGGCCGACGCAAATTAGCAAATCGTCCGCGGACTTGGTGGGCTCAGCCGCATGCGGGAAGTGCCACCTGCAGATTACCGCCCGCCAAAGGAGCGTTCCAATGGCGCTCACGGTTGCCCGTGCGGGCGAATCTGAAGTGCTCCGGTCTCATCCGCATTTAAGATTTGAGCCGGGACGGTACAAATATGAAATCGTGACATCGGCTGCGCGAAGCACGTACACCGTGACGGACGGGACCATTTCTTTTTCTGCCCTTCTGAGCTGGGCATTTGGCGCCGGGCCTGTGGGCCAGTCGTATCTCTACCTGCGGGACGGCAACTGGTATGAAGCGCGGACCAGCTTCTTCGGCGCCCTTGACAACCTTCACTTCACACCGGGCCGGGCTCTCAGTTCGCCGCGCGATCTGGGAGAAGCAACGTCCCGTCCAGTAAGCAACGCAGACCTGGTGCGCTGCTTTCGGTGTCATGCGACTGGCGTTACGTCGGAATACTCTGTCGATACCTCCAGACTTCAGCTGGGAATCTCGTGCGAAGCGTGCCACGGGCCAGGCGGAAAACATGTGGCCGTCATGGAGGCCGAGATTTTCGTGATGGGAGTGCCCAGCGGCGAAGGCGATCAGAAACTCATCTTCAATCCGCGGCGTCTCGATGCAACCAATTCGGTTGAGTTCTGCGGAGCCTGCCATTCCACTTGGTGGGACGTTCGGCTAAGCGGCGCGAACGGGCATGCGACGCTGCTTTCGCCCGCGTACCGGCTAGTGAATAGCAAGTGCTGGGGGAAAGGCGATTCGCGACTCGAGTGCACAGCCTGCCATGATCCTCATGCGCAGCGGGAACGCCAGCCGGAAGCTTATGATGCAAAATGTCTTGCCTGTCATATGACCGAAGCGGGGTTGACGCCCTCGGTCGATCATTCCGAGCGCGCCTGCCCAGTCAGCAAGAGCAAGTGCGCGTCCTGCCATATGCCCAAGGTGGACGTTCCGGACCTTCACTATGCGATCACGGATCATGACATCCGTATCGTCCGTGCCGGAGAAAACTTTCCGAAGTGAATCTCTTTGCCGTAGTTGCCGCGTCGGTCAAATCGAACAGATCACCGCGGTGAGAGGGTCGCGATCTTGCGAATCGTTTTGCCTTCCGTGATTTCGTAGCTGGCGTCTCCCGGGACATCAAGGAAGTCTTGCTTTAGGCCGCTGGGCCACTGGACTTGAACTTTGCTCATGACTAGGTCGAGGCCGAGTCCAAAGTGCAGACGGACGTCGTTCGTGGAATTATAACTGCCACCGGCCCGGGCTTCGTCCATCTGTCGCATGTTCGAAGTGGTGACAGTAACGCGGGCTCCGATAGCAGCACGGTTGCTCTTTGTTCCGATCAAACGCAAGAGCACGCGATGGTTCGAATTATGCGTTTCATTGAGGAACAAGGAGGGCGGGCCATTGACGTTGAACACGACGAAATCCAACAGGCCGTCGTTGTTGATGTCGCCGATCGCCGTGCCTCTGCGGGAATGCAGTGGAGGAAGGTTAATCCCCGCGTTGTCGGCGATCTCCTCGAACGTCCTGTCCCCTAGATTGCGGAACAGTTCAATCGCCTCGGCAAAGCGGCCTTGGTCGGGCAGCGTGTCCATTAAAGATGAGAAATTCCCGTTGGCAAGGACGATGTCTGGCCATCCGTCGTTATCGAAGTCCCCAAATCCAGTCCCCCATTTCACGGGAGCAAAGGTCGGGCCGGCGATCTTGGCTTTGGCGGCGATGTCCGTGAACTGGTTTCCTCGGTTCCAGTAGAGGCTTGCCGGTTGATTGCCAAAGCGCGCGACGAATAGGTCAAATTTGCCGTCGTGATCGAAGTCCGCGAAATCGGCGGCCATGTTTCCGTAGTTCTGCCCGAACGGTCCGAGGCCAGTGCCGGAGGTAATTCCGACTTCCTCAAAGGTGCCATCTTGTTTGTTGTGGTAGAGGAAGTTCCACCCTGAGTCATTGGTCACGAAGAGGTCAGGCCAGCCGTCGTTGTCGTAGTCGCTCCAAACAACGCCCATCCCGTGCAGTTTGTGGGGATTATTTACTCCTGCCTTCTCGGATACGTCTTCGAAAGTACCGTCACCCCGATTGCGAAACAAAAAGTCGGTTTCTCCTTCCATGGTATCAGGAAGCTCAACAAGAACGCCTTTGAAGCCCAAGGACTTCGCCGGATCTGGCAGGTGATGAACATCCGTATGAACATAGCGAGCGACGAACAGGTCGAGAAGACCGTCACGGTCATAGTCGGCCCAGGCTGCGCCAGTACTGAAGCCGCCCACGTCGAGCCCAGCTTTCTTGGTCACGTCCTCGAATTTGCAGTTCCCCAGATTGTGATACAGCACGTTGTGCCCATAACCAGTCACGTAGAGATCGGGGAGGCCGTCATTGTCGAAGTCGCCCACCGCAATTCCCATTCCCCACCCTTTGACGGTTAAGCCGGCAGATTCTGTGATGTCTGTGAAATGGAGATTCGGGGAGTTCGTGTCCTGATGGTAGAGCGTAATCATCAAATCGCCGTCACCAAGATACCGTTCGATTGTGGAGTCGTTGACGACGGCTATGTCCAGCTTGCCGTCATTGTCACAGTCAAACAGAGCAATGCCGCCGCCAGCCATGGTGTCGAGAACATAGCGACGGTCGGAACGCGAGTGCGGAACGGTCGTCAACCCGGCCTGGATAGCAATATCTCGAAAATGCAATCGAGGCTGAGTACCGGAGCCAGCGCTTGCTGTTTTCGCATCAGCCTGCGCCGTGGGGGCAATGTGGGCAAGGCGCACTGCCAAGTTGTAACCTGAGGCGATTTGCGGGAGCGAATCAAGCCTAAGGGCGAGACAAGTCGAAACGATCAGTAGAATGAGAACGATCGTGGACAATCTGCTCATGGAATCCCAGGGATTCTAGCAAAGTCCACTTGACTCCGCGCGCGATTGATTCTGGCGACGCCTTGCTGTTGCATGTCGCAGCACAATGAAACGCTAGAAGCTCCGACCCGCGAACGCGGGAAAACGGTTCTCAGTGGTCCACTGGGGCAGGCCAGAATTACGCGGCGATTGATTGAAGGAGAGGGTTCCCTACATTTTAGTACCACATCCCTGAATCAACTGCTGATTGATGAGTCACGCAGAAAACCGGAAGATATCTGGCCGAGCACTTCGTCTCAGTCGGCGAACTCTTCGCGCTGAACCTCCCGCCAATTAATGCTGCACGGTAGGCATCTTCATTCCCAGTGCCTCCACCGTGACCGCATCAGGAACGGCTGGTTGACCCTCTTGCCTGGTCACCACCCCAAATCCACCGCTGTAATCCCACATCGTCCATCCCATGGCATATTTCTCCAGCGTCCTTCGAACGTCGGAAATCCACGCCGCGCGGTCCTGCGGATTCGCCGACTTGCGGTAAACGCCGAATTCGTTGCAAATCACGGGCACGTTCCAGCGTTGCGCCCACGCCGCGACCTGGCCGATTTCGCCTTCGATGCGCGCCGCGTTCCAACGGTCCAGCCCGTAGTGGATCGCCTGCAAACGATTCACAGCGTCGGGGATGAGCGCAGCGGCCTGCTGCACATTTTCGGGCGTCGAAGGATATGGCAGATCTTTCAGGTAATGAACGTAATTCGTGCTCCAGGTTGCACCTTGGTGCGTGAAGATGTGCGGATCATAGAAATGAAAATTGTAGATGATGTTCGCATCGCGCAAGGGATCGAAGAACAGCAGCTCACTCTCTGAGGACCAGTAGGCCCCCGCC
>Ga0210384_10003336_pt1 | contig 18692 bp, 21 predicted proteins | sample IncBWH2MmetaG_FD_160574 | JGI IMG/M metagenome (GOLD analysis project Ga0210384, IMG submission 160574) | Forest soil microbial communities from Barre Woods Harvard Forest LTER site, Petersham, Massachusetts, United States - Inc-BW-H-2-M | ecosystem: Environmental > Terrestrial > Soil >...
GAAGGTGTATTCTTGCAAGTCCGGTGGTAAGAACCCCATCGAAACGGGGCATAAAACTGCACTCCCTGGTCACCGGCGGGTGACTACCGGCTGATGATGAGGAGGAGGAGGGCAGCCCATCTTGGGGGTCTGGGCAGTCGTACCACCGGATGCCCAGACCCTTGCAGTGACCACCCGATCGGCGGAGTCGACGGCGGGATCGTCACGCTAGGCCCTATGCACCGTCGCACAATAAGGGTTCTCACCTCGAACGATTGACCGTACGCCCGATGAAATGGACGTCTATCGGCCAAATGGCCTGACTGAGGCTGGATATCGCATCATTCACTCAGTTTTCGTCCGTTTCACAAGAACATCTTTCGCTCCACCGGCGGTGGGTGCTATGGGTTAAGGAATTCCGCGGAAGCGTCGAACGCCTGCCGAAGCGGAACTTGAACGGGCTTCATCGCCGGAGACCACGCGGAAGATCGTCTATAGGCCGCAATTCATGCCGCCGACCGAGGTAAAGCATCGCTAGGTGGGACACCTCGCCTCGGACGGTGCGAGGGCAGCAGGGTCGCGCCGGGAGGATCCTTCCGGTGATCGGGGGCACGACCTGCGACTCGGGGTCGGTCACGCCCCGCCGGCTCCTCACGTCCAGCCCGCGATCGACTCGGCGGCCTCCCTGACCGCTGCGCGGTGCTGTCGCGAGGCCTTGACCTTGCAGCTCTGTTGCTCAGCCCGGACAACCTCCCACCCGGACCGGACCATGAGAGAGAGGTCTTCGCGGTGCACGGGTTCGCCGCGAGCCTCGAGTTCACGAAGACCAGTCCACGCCAAAGTCATCGCTCTGCGCCTGGAGCCTGCATAGCTGCAGACGTCGACGGCGGGTGCCGGAGTTCCGAACCGGTGCGTGTCGACCTCCTGCTCGCTCCTGTCGCGCGAGGGCACCGGATCGGCATCGTCCTCAGAAGTGCGCTTCTCATCGAACTCGTCGGCCAAGGTCCGCTGTTCGCTCGGGTCTTCGGTTGGCGTTTCGGTCTCGGGCATTTCGTCCATGGGGGAGTGAGCCAGCCGGAAGGCTAAAAACACGGGAGGCATAGGTCGTGTCGCCATGGCACAGGGCGTGAGTCCCCTTCGAACCGAGGGGCAGGCGGACATTCGAATCCCGCGGGTTCCTTCCCAGACTCGTCTGGAGTTCAATGAGGCCTGCGCCCATTTATCGCGCTTGCTTGGTCGACCCCTCACCCGACTAGAGTGCCTGGAGCGGGCGTCCCGACTTGCGAGAAGTATCCCCGACGGCGAAGCAGAACAATTGCTTCGGCGTTCGGATTTGGGCTAGGCTGTCCTCGACCAGAGGGCAGCAGTCGGGGGACCCGCGCACTCCCAAGGCAGGGATCCCGGGCGCAGTCTGCTCCAAGTAGGCCAAGTGAGTCAACTCGTCGTGCCCTGCTTCTTGTGGCACTCGGGGTGCGCCCAGCCCTTGAACCCCTCGAACATCGCCTTCCCGTGTTCGGCGTTCTTGTAGACGTCGAATCTCATGGGGCGCTTGGGGTCGCGGCAGATGGGGCAGGTGACGCGGATGATTCCCTCGTATTCGCTCCGCGCGTTCTGATAAGTGGTACGACGAACCTCCGCGAGGATCGACTGGAACTTCCCGGAGAATCCGCGTCGCAGAAGCTCAGCCCGGGAGAGACCACTGTCGGTTCCGAGATCGGTGAGCCAGTCGTGGAACCCTTTGTCAACCCGAAATGTGACCGGGATGCTGGGCATGGATTCTCCTCCTTGGCGATATGGTCGCCGACTACAAGATGATTACAGGCCGATGACGTGCTCGATGACACGGCGATTACGCCCCGATGACGTGGGCGATTACAGGGGGTGATTACGCGGTGGGGGTGGTGGTGGCGTCTTTCGCGCGCTCCCGCTCGATTAGGGGCCCTACCTCCCACGGCCGTCCGTCCCCTGCTCGCCAACGCCACCACCACGGCGGCTCGGCGTCCACTCCCGCAGCACCATCGCCGCATATTGGAGCGTGTACGACCGGCGCCTGCCGCGGCGCCCTCACCGCGATCTCATTCGCCACCACCCTCTCCGAAATCAGACAGGTCGGCAACCCCGAGCGGGTTCGCCCGCTTTTGCAGACTGACTTGGGTCCATGATTGCCGTGGGACTAAGGCGGACTACTGACGGAGGGCGGGCGTGGGGGGATTCGATAAATTCATTTGGCGGGCGCATAGCTGACAGGGCACTCGGACGCTACTTACGACCCCCCAATCCTATGGCGGCTCTCGCGAGCGCGTCGGCGCTGGGGCCATCAAATTTGCGCTTCCGGTGCGATCCCCGGGACCACCGGAGCGTCACGAACCCGAACCTCGCCCGAATTCCATCCAGCCGGTCCTTGATGACGCGGAGACCCTCTCCGCGGATCTCCGAGAGCCCATTGAAGGCCTGCACGAGCGGTAGGTTGTCTGTCGTGGCCCAGACTCCGCCAAACCCCCGTTCTGCCGCCCGTTCCAGCCCGAATGCGAGGGCAAGATACTCGGCGTGGAGTGGACCGGGAACTTCGCCCAGGGCGATTGATTCGTGGATGAGTGGGCGAAGCCGGAGGTCGCGGAGGATGATCCCCGCCCCCGCTGGATGTAGTCTGCCGTCCAAACCAACCATTGACCGTCGCGTGTCGACCGAGGCGTCGGTCTCGAGGTAGGCAAGCTTCAACCGAATGCCCAGGGTTTGGGCATTTGATACGCTCTCCCTCGACCGAGAAGCCCACACCAGTGGGCCTGTCCAGGACAGAATGCAAGTTCGTATCGCCGTATCGAGGAAATTCGATGGCCGGAAGCCCCCCCTTCCACATCTGCGACAACTAGGGAGGGCGGAGTCACGACTTCCAGTTCTTCAAGGAAGCGGTTCCCCTTATCTTGCCATCTTTTCCGAACGACATTTGGCCTCCGAAACTGGGTCCCGATTGGGCCAGCTCGTTTGGAACTTCTCTGCCATGGAACGCCGTGGGCCAACCTCCGTGTTCCTCGATAATATTTTCGATGCCAAGCATGAGGCGCATCGTCTCCGCAAGGGCGTCTACGATCTGCTCGTATTGCGCGATGTCGTCGATTGAAAGCGTCCGGCCCCGACGGTCCTTGAGCCATTTGTCACAAACCTGATGACCACCGATGTGGAAATTCCACACACTCTCGGGTACCGTTCGGAACCCACTCTCTTGGGAGTCGTCGAGCCACACGGTTCCCGCGTGATAGGAGATGTTCCCGACCTTGGGGGTCGATTGCCCAAAGTACAGAGCAGCCCGCTCGTCGGACACAAGTAATCGTGAAAGGTGTAGATCAATTAGATGTCGGCCCAACGAGGCGAGACCGCGGAACAGAGCGGAACTTCCCGGATAAGGAAGTCGCGGAAAATCCATTTTCAGGAACTCGCCGTATCTGGCGCGGTAGGTCGGGCTATGGAAGACCGCGTATGCGTAACACAGGACATGCTCAGGAGTCGTCCCATTTGGTAGACCGTTTGGGCCTCTCTCAGAGGATTCCAACGATTGACCAAGTTCGATTAGAAAATCCATGGACAGATTAGGGCGCGTCTGCCCGTCCCGACTCTTGACTTCACCATTGTCGAAGAGATAGAGAGGGAAATTGTAGTTTTGTTCCTTAGTCTTCGCCGAAATGGCGCAACTTTCAGCAACGGTGTCAGATATTCCCGCATGTCTCCAGGGAAGAAAACCAATTTGGCGGGGCAGCAGAAGGCAGAGGTTCTCGCGCCCCGCGACATGTTCAAGTAACTCGCGTCGCGGGTATTCCACAGCTACGGGGCTGAAATAGCACCACCGAACATCGAAGGGACGGAACAGACAACGGATAATGTGAGACTTCCATCTCGGGTCGGCTCGGATGGTACTCCTAGCCTCACTCAACTTCCAATCGCGGTTGTCTTTCAAGTCGAAGGTTGCCCTTATCTCTGCATCCGAACGGCGAGCGTCGCGCATCGCCTCGAACCGGGAGATTACTGTCTCCCGATCAAAGTCAATCGCAAAGTGATCGCGGTGGGTCTGAAATCCGAGCACGTTCACCTCCATGACTGTCTTGATTGATGGATATCGAAGATACTCCGCCCGGATAGCCTCGTCTTGTCGAACGAACACGTAGAAAGGTGAGACAGGTCGAATTTCTGTCCATTCCACCATTCCCACCGAGTTCCCCCTCAGAAACTCGTACTTTATTTCCCGAGTGCCAAACAGGTCTGCCTTCCTCACACCGGGAGAGGCGGAAGGCCCCCGCATTGCCATGAGGATTGAGACCCCTTGCTGGATGTCAAATACATTCTCGTCGGCTTTGCCATCCGGGCCGGTTTCCCTCTTCTTGGCGTTTCCATGCAAATCCAGGATCCAGGCCTGAGGGAAGGTACGAATTAGGGACTGCCGCAAACCTCGGAACGTAGGATTATCGATGTACCCATGGTTAGTGATGAGGCCGAGAATCGCGAACGGATTCTTCTCCGATGAGTCTTGACCAAACCGGAGGAATTTGACGTAGTCGTCCTGGAGCCATTTTGGGTTTCGCTCACCCATTCGTTTCCCGTCAACTTCGTAGTAGTCCTGGATCAGTCTTGAAATCCATTCGCCGTTGTTTGCGGAGGTTCCAGAGTATGGTGGGTTTCCGAGGAGGACCGTAAAATGTTGATCCCGCTTTACGCTATTGACGGCCCGAGCCTCACGGGCAAGTGCTGAAAACATTCGAGCGAGGGATTGCTGCCCCAAATCGGAGGCAGGTTCCAATGCGTTCGTAAGATAGATGCGAACGCGTTCCTCGCTTTTGAACTGATACCCAGTCTCGAGGAGCTTGAGACCGACCTTCAGGTGTGCGATGGCATAGGGTGCCATTAGGAGTTCGTAGCCGTAGATGCGCGGAAGAAGGTGCTCCGGAACATAGTCATTCCAAAGGGCCCCAATTCTCTGCTCAGTGTGGCCCTCTTCCTTCCACTTCATCGCCATAGTGTGGTGGACGAGTTCGATTGTCTCGACGAGAAACGTTCCCGTGCCAACCGCAGGATCAAGGACTTGGACGAAGGCTTGGGTCGTCGGAATTCCATCAGGAATCACGAGATTCCGGTGCCGTTTCGCCATTTCGCCCCAAGTCACGGTGTCGGCCAGCCCGTCAGAAAGGCCAAACTTGGTGCGGAGCAATTCATCAATTGAGCGCACGATGAAAGATACCACGGGCCTCGCCGTGTAGAAGACTCCGCGCTGCATGCGTTTCTTCGCGTCGTACTCCTTCAGGAAGAGTTCGTAAAAGTGAATCACCGGGTCCTCCTCGGGATTCTGGTCGCCGAAGTCTCGAACGACCGCCTCGATGTTGGCAGCATCGAGGAGCTGGACGATCTCGCTTACGCCCAACTCATCGAAATCGATGGTAGCCGCACCGGTATGGCTCCGAGACTCGCCTCCTCGAAGGAACGTCGTCATCAACTCTCTGAGGAAAGGATTCGTCCGAAGGTGGGTCGCGAAGTCAGCCGCCGACCGTGAGGTCGGATCGGCGATCCGAGCCGAGAGAAGTCCATAAGCGATTGTTTGGGCGTACATATCAGCGAAGCCATCGCTGTCTAGGTCATGGACCAAGGAAACCTGGAATGCCTTGTAGAGTCTCGTGAGTGGGCCAAGTTCGGTCTCGATGGCGAGCGCGGACCGGATGCGATCCCGAATCGCACGCGAAAGTTCAGCAAGGCGGACGGAGAGTTCGCGGGAAGTGGTGATCACTTCGCGGTGCCGAAGTGTGAAAGCGGAACGCCACCGGGTCCGCCACCCGTCCACGTCATCCTCGTTCTGGGGCCAGGCAAGGTTTCGAGTCAGTTTCTCTGCTACACCATCGAGATGCAACGCCGAGTCGAGGTTGTCCCAGCCAAGGACTTTGAGAGTCGGCAGGTCCTTGTTGTTCTCAGACGGAGAGAAGTGAGCGAAGCTGATGCGGCGCTCATGACTTTCGCCGTAGTTGGAAATGAAGAGCAGGTCATCCCTTGCCCATGCACTTCGCTCGGCGCTATTCGCGGACGCGCGCTTCTTCAACGCCACGTGATTTAGAATGCGGCGAAGAGCTACGACTGGGAGTCGCTTGGGCTCGAACTTTACGAAGAAAATACCCCAGGGTTGGCGGGGCGACAGCGGGCGGAGCCGCTTGATCTCTTGGATTTTCGCCGCAGTCTGCGGGTCGATTCCCAGCTCGTCGGGGGTGAAATCATAAAACAAGTCATCGACCCTCTCGAAGGAGTCCTCGCTTATCGGCCACCCCATCTCATCTCGGAGGTAGGGGATGAGTTGGTCGAAGCGCCTTATGTTCGAGAGAGCCGCGCGGTGATCGGTGGACATGTCGTCAGTCCCGGTTCAGTTCCATCCAGCACTTCAGCACCGGCTTAACCCCAACGGGTGCGTCCACGCGCTTCAGGTAGTTGTTCTTGATGTGGCTCTCAATCTTGCCGCGAAGGCTCGTAAGAGTCTCCTCCTTCATCGTGCAGTGACGAGGAGTTGTCGGAACTGAGCGAATGCTTTCTACGATGTCTTGTGGACCTTCGCGGACTTCATCGCGGTCAAGGTCGTACAGGTACCACTGAACGGTTCCAGCTTCTTCGGTGAACTCCCCCGTGACTCTATCCAGCGCCGGCAGCCTGTAGCAAAAGAAAACACCGTACGCGCCCTTTGTCGGTCGCTCTCGCCCGCTAAAGGTTGCCCCCGGCAGTCCCTTCAAATGGGCTTCGAGCCCAGGGACCTCCTTAAGGAGGGACTGGTATTCAAGGTGCATGTTCTCCACGGCAGTTTTGGTGCCCTCATAAGCCTCATTGAATTCCTTGAGCGAGTCGTAGTCGTCCTGAGGTGTTAGGAGCTGCTTTCCCTCGATCCCGAGCGTCTTTGAAATCATGAGAGTCTTGTGAGTGACCTTGCTGTAGAGCGTCAGAATTTCATTTAGTTCTCCCGGCGGTAGGAAGTTCCAGAACTCGACGTGACTCCTTGATGCCTTGACCTCCGGATGATCCCGGAGGAGTGCCCTTTCTACCTCCGGATTCATACGCCGGTCTACGCGGCCAATCCTCTGCATGAGCCGGACTGGGTTCCAGTGGATGTCGTAGTTCACCATGCGTGTCGAATCCTGCAAGTTGAGGCCCTCCGAAAGCACGTCAGTTGAGATGAGGACCCGTGTCTCCGTCCATCCTCGGTCAGCCAGCGTAGCTGATGTCATGCCGTTGTAGTACGGCGAGAAACGTTGTATGACCTCACCACGGTTGTTCTTCGTCGAGCCGTCCACTTGGGCGATTCCTTCGATTCCAGCGTCTACCAACTGGCGGGAGAGATAGCGGGCCGTATCCGCAAACTCCGTGAAAACAAGCACTTTCTGACCGGCAAGCTCGCTCGATCTCAGTAGCTGGAGGAGCTTCTGGAGCTTGTCGTCGTCCGCAGGCTTGAACTTGAGCGCTTCCTCGAGGAATCTAACGATTTGGTCAAGATCGAGAAACGTTTCTTGGATCATCTCGGCGACGTCGTAATCCTTGCGGTCCAATCGGTCGACTGATTCCAGAAACTCATCGGGCATGACATCTTCCTCGGACTCAGACTCGTCCTCATCTCGCCAAAGCTCACGATGTCGTTGTCCAAGGAATCCGAGGAGCTCGGCATTCTGGCCCTTCCAGCGCTCAAGCCGTTTCTTTTCGGCGTCGCTCAAGCTGTGGACTTCCACGAATGCGAGAAGCTTCCTGAGGAGGCGATCGCAAGACAATTCGAATGCCGTGACTGAGCTTTCAAAACGCTTCAAGAACTGGGTCCGAATCAGCCCCACGACCTGTTTTTGCCGCCCTTCCTCAAGAGGATCGATCGTGGCGTCGTCACCCTTGTACCACGCGAGCGGGTAGTAGATGGCGAGGGTGAAGAGCGGTTTCTCGCGAGTGAAGGCCTGCTCGAAAAGGTCGAGGAGTCGCCCGTAGGTCTTCCTTATCGAGTAGTTCGCCACCTGTGGCGGCCCACGCACCGGGAACATGGTTGCCGCACCCGTCTCGCGAATCTGGCTCTCTCGCACATATGCCCTGCTTCGTTGAACCACGAGATGTCGAAAGATCTGGTCTGTGGAGAGTATCCGCTGGGCCTCGACGAGTGTATCGGACGTTCCGGCTTCGTCCGGCCCAGAGACTCTGCGAAGCGCTTTCTCCATGTTGTTGAAGTGTGCCCGCAGGTTATTGATCCCGAGGGTACGCGCGAAGTACGCCTCATCGCGCCGCGTGAAGAGCTCGGCCATATGCCGAAAGTCGCTCAGTCGATTGTTGATGGGCGTCGCCGTCAGCATGAACAGGGTCTTGGGCCGAACGGAACCGTCCAGCAGTTCAAACAGCTTGTAGTAACGGGACGGGGCAGTGTCGGTACCGGACTCGCCTCGGACCCCGGGATTGCGGAAGTGGTGAGCCTCGTCGATGATCACGGCGTCTGCGAGTTCCGCTATCCTTCGGAACCGGTCGGGAACGTCCCCTTCGCGGGTGAGGTCGGTATGACTGAAAACAGCCAAGTTGCTGAAGTCGGACGCGCCCCCCGCCCCGCCGATGTGCGAGAGCCAGTCACGAAGGTGAGGTTCCCAGACCGCTTCCTTGGCGCCCTTCGGAGCGAAGAGTACGACGCGCTTTCCCTCATGCAGGATGAGTCGTTCGAGAAGCATGAGCCCGACAAACGTCTTGCCGAGCCCCACGCCATCGCAAAGGAACGCTCCTCCGTGTTGGCGAGCGATTTTCATGAGGGCCCAATAGGCCTCCTTCTGATACTGATCGAGCTTGAGATACATCTTCGAGCGGGTTTCATCCCACTCGGTTGCAGTCAACTCGTGACCCTGAAAAAATTCCTGCAAGGCCTTAGCGTATACGTCGAACGGAGTGTAGAGGCGCGTGTGTCGGGCGATGACTTCTATGACCGCGCCCGTAACTTCAGAGGCTTCTGCCCAGTGGGTTTCGAACCATTCTCGGAGCTGATTGACCTCTCGCGCACTTTGGACTTGGATGTTCAACTCGATGTTCTTTGTCAGACCCGGTCGAGTGAAGTTACTCGAGCCGACCAATGCCTGGGAGCCAACCACCTCGAGCTTCGCGTGGGTGAGGTACGCCTTCGCGTGAAACTTCGCCTTATCATAGACGCGACACTCAATCTGCCGGGTTTGCAGGGCCTCCAGGATCGCGGGCACCCCATTTAGGAACGGGTTTTTCTCTTTGTCGGATTCGATGCTCGCGTCCAGTTGCGCCGTGGCCCGCGCCCTAACGGCATCGAGGAGCGCCTTTCGGGTCTGATGGGTGGTCTCCGCCCCCATCAGAATTCGAATCTTACCAAGCGCCTGCCACTTTCCGTCAAGGTCAATGAGGGCGCCGATATCGAAGTAACCGGTGGCGATGTCGAATGACTTGGAGATGCCAGTCCACTCTTCGAGATATCGCAGGGCAGTCCAACCCGACACCCCATTGTCGACAATGAAGAGGTCCCGCCCTTTCGAGTCGCCCTTCATGTGGAACCCGATTCTATCATCGCCCGTGGTCACCTATCGCCCTGACCTGATATATCCGGCGGCCCGCCGAGGCGCCTCCGAAGGCCAGTTCCCTTGCTGGTAGACCTGGCGGCCATGTGCACGGCATGAGGCGATCAAGCTCTGCGCAAACAGGGTGCCTTCTCTAAGCCCAAGGGACTCTGTCGGCCCGTTAGACCCTTTTGGGACGGCAGGGTTACCTAACCCCCCAGGGTCTGGGGAGGGCGGCTCTTTCAGTTGGGATTCGACAGGTTGATGGGGCGGCAAGACTCCCCCACTTGCAGGGAGCGCGAAGGTGACCGCAGGACGTCTCGCCCTGGAGGCAGAAGAGCTCGAACGCCATGCCACTGACGGTAGGAGCTGGGAGAGAGCGGCCGAGGCGTGGATCGAGGTTCGCGATGAACAGCGATCTTCGAGAGCTTGGGCTAGGGCCGCCGAGGCGTTCGCCAAAGAGGGCGAGAATCTGTCCGACCCAAGCTGGTATCTGAGGCATGCCGCTGAAGCATGGCAGCACGCCGGCGAGTCAGCAAAGGCCACCGCCCTCTGGAACACTCTCAAGGATCGCTCCGAGAAGTCCGAGGACTGGGCAGCCGCGGCCGAAGCCGCAGAATTAGCTGGAGATTTGGAGGCTGCCGCCCGGCGTTGGGAATGGGCGGGCGACGATATGCTCGGAAAGCCTGTTCGAGACGAACCGACTGAGGTCGGTCGATCTGCTCACCCTGCCGCGCTCGTCTCCGCGGCGACCGCGTGGGACAAGCTCAAGATTTGGCCCAAGGCGGCGTTCGCCTGGGAAAGGGCTGCCGAATCCGTCGGCGTTCGGAACGAAGACAGTCTTTCCATACGCCGTTCGCTTAAGGACCGCGCCGAGCTCTGGGCGCACGCCGCCGCCTCATGGGAGAACTTCGCGAAGTCAGGCCGCGAAGATTCCTGGAGTTTGGCGGCTCGGGCCTGGAAACGGACAGCGAACACATGGGAAAATGCTCACTTCTGGAGTGAAGCGATCGCGGCTCTCGAAAAGGAGGGCGCAGCTTGGAATCTGGCACGCTGCCCGGGCAACGGAACGGTTGCTCTCGAACGCGCCTCTGCGTGGAGGAGGGCCCAATCCATCAGGGCCGCCGCGGAGCAACGGACTGATCCCCCTCACCGTTCCCGGAGATACTGAGCAGGGGTCTCACCGGACGGCCGTCTATCCACCGGTGCCCCGTCTCGCCCGCGATGCCGCGTTGGCGCAGGTGCCCCTCGGCAGGCCGACCTTCTGCGCTACGGCCGCCAAGAGTAGCCCTCGGTCTTCCATTTGAGGATCGCCTCCACATTCTCGTGGGCGGCCCTCACGGGGCGCCCTGGCGGCTTTCCCGAGCGAGTGTGGCGCCGCCCCCTCGCGGCCCGACGGACGACGCGCTCACGGTGATTCCGCCAGTTCGGAATGGGTCCCTTTTTCTACCTCTGCTCAGTTGGTGACCCGATGCCCGAGTGGAGTCCCTGGAAAATTCTGATCGGGGTCGGGCCAAACCTACGAAGGGGGGGGAAAGACCTTCCGAGGCACCCGTCAATCGTCTACGAAGTGGGGATTGGACGGGAGGGTGAGGAGCCGCGCCCGACATACGTGGGGCACGGGAATGAGCGGCGCTTGACCATACATCGCGGGGCCGGTTGGGAGCACGACGTCGAGACCGCCAAAACCTCAACGGAGATGGATCCATACGTTCGCCAGTGCCTCAGGCGGGGCTACACCATCTACTATCGATACGCGACCACTGGTGCTCCGGCCGACGCCGAGTTTGAGGAGGCCCGGCTTCGCCGAGAGTGGTGGAATTACCCATGGAATGCCTCTGGATTGCCGTGGGATGGCGCACGCGTCCGCATCAAACGCCGGAAGTGATGCCCGCCACTGTGACCCGACGGCGAGGGTGTCTCCTCGTGAATCCGTCCGACGGTGACTGCGGCAGGGTTACGAAATCAAGGCGTAGAATGCGGGACCGGCTGGCCCCAGCGATGACGCGAGGCAGAAGCACGACGGTCGCCCGATGCACACGTCGGGGAGCAGCGCTCAGCGGTCGGTCGAGGTGAGGGCGGCGTGGGTTGCTCAACTTAGGCTGAGGCCGCAAGTCTTGACTACCCACCGTCTCGCCCGCGACCCGCATTCGCGCTCAGTGTCCTCTCTCACAGACCAGAAGAATAGTCGGGAACGCTTGGCCACATTTGTTCACACCCCACCCCGACTTCCAGCGACGACCAACCCTAGCGATCCTTGCCCGCCTCAGATTCGCCGCCGAGCGCGAGATGATCGACCGAGCTCTGCCGGCAAGCGGACCATAGAGATTGGTTCCACGCTGTTTTCCGGACTTCAACTGGCATCGAGACGTTTGCCGGAGATTGGGTCTATAAGGAGTCGGATGCCCATCCATCGGTTGCCGACGAACTTCAGCCCGAATGGGTAGAGGATGAAGCCGACGTAAATGCAGGTGTAACCTCTCAGGCCCCAACCTGGCGCAATGACGAATCTGAAGGCCGGGGTGGAAGGGGCGTTGATCATGTCGAAGGAGTAGGCTCCGGTCTGGAGACCTGTCGGCACGGTAACTCCGGTGGGGGCGAACTCGATTGGGACGCCCCGAATCCAGAATGTTCCGGTAATCTCGACGTGTCCGGAGTCAATCGTCACCTGGAAGGCTCGAGGCGCCCCTTTCTTTCCGACTAGAAGACCCTCTGGGCTGAATATGAAGCGGTACCCGCTTTCGGTCTCGACCCACCACCGGTTGTCGCTCATCCACGCGACGAGGCGGCCGTCGGCGTCGAAGTACTGAAGACTCACGAGCAGCCGCGTTCCCTTCACCCTGACCGACACACGAGCGGTTTCGTCGTTCACAACCAGGAACCTCTCGCCGTTCAAGAGCCCGACGTTTCCCATGCCGAAGGTTAGTTTCCCGGCGGGCACTGCGAGATTCCCGGAACCGCGGGTTACGTGACCGGCAAGCTCCGATCGCCGTTGGGCAATCTCTGCAGACGTGATCTTGCCTGAGGTTACCTCCGAGTGGCAGGTCGGACAGAGCAGGATCAGGTTCTCCGCGGTGGACGGGCCCCCTTCAGCAAATTCGTGTATGTGGTGGTACTCGGTGAGTGCGACGCCGCACCAGGCACAGACGAACGCGGAGGCGCCCTCGACCTTCTTCCTCTCCGCGAGCGGGATGTGACGCGTCCGTCCGGGAGCCTTCGCCTTTCCGAATCGCTTCGACACCCGCCTCCTTGCTCCCGAGAGGAACGTGCAAGCCTTCGACTAGGCTGGGTTCGGTAGGTTAAGCTTCCAGATCCTTCCGACCGGGTATTGCTCCGCGCCGGCCACAATGGGGCCAGTCGCTCCAGCGCCCTCCTCGACGGTGAGGTGCATCTGTGCTGCTGCCTCGCGAACCGCGGTGTCCACGGGGCCGAGGACCGAGTTAACGAGAGGGACCCTGCCGCTCACGGGAAGCAACTGCACCCCCTCGGTCAAGAGTTGGAGATTGATCTGGACGAAGGCCCCGTAGTGATGTACCATCAGGTGCCATTTCGCTGGGGCCACCGACGGGTCACGGACGACGGGTCCGGTGGGCTCGAGGGCCGTTACGACAAGGGCCCGCAGTCGCTCGACAAGGCGAGTCCGGCTCGCCTCCCGACGCTTCACCTTGGCCCAGTCGCGCTCCGTCATCCCCGCCATCGACCTCAGGACAAGTTTCCGGCCTCTTATCCCCCCGGACCGACCCGTCCGAGGACACCGAGCCTCCCGTCGGACAGGGTGAATCGAAGCTCATCGCGGCGCGGGACAGACCCAAAAAGAGACAACTAGCTGTACGACATGGCGTCATCGGGGATGTCGGCCGAGAAGTCCCGAGCCGAGCAATACTCGGCGAAGCGATGGGACGTCCGGGTTTCTGATCTCCCCATTCCCTACTCTCGTCGCCCCCCTCGGGAAGAACTCTCAGAAAGGGAGTTGAAGCTCCGGGCCAAGAGGGCGGCGCGACGGGAACGTCGAAGGCAGCAGGCGAACGCGCGACGAAAGGTTGGTCGAAGCGCCGATGGGACTCCGAAGCGCGACCCCAAAGTAAGGCCGAGCCTTGGGGCCGCACTTTCAGTCGTGCAGGCGCCGAACGGGAGCGCCCTGCCCTTTGATGGGCGGCCTCCGGAACCTCGCCCCAGAACAAAGGGCTGCCCAGCATGCTACGGCAGCGGAGGCCCCCGCAGGGCGCCGTGCATGACCTGCAATGGGACGGGACGAGTGTCGAGGTGAGACAGAACAGTCCCGACCTCCGCAAAGGGCGTGGCCTTCGGTTCTAGGGCAGTCGGAATTACCCCGAAGATCCTGACACTTGAGGCGAGGAGGTCGTTATCGGACCAGCGCCTATGAGGTGGCCGTGGGAGCGCCTTCCGGACCAGTAGATCCGAGGGATTCCGCTGAGCGGGCTATTCTGGATCATCGACTGTTCCGAGACCGCGAGTCGCTCGCCGCGGGCGATTGCTACGTGATTGCCCACTCGATCATGCAGCCGATCTATCTCTCGGCGCCAGTGACCCAGACGGTGCAGCTCACAGACAGGCCTCAGTCGATAACGTTTCAGATCTCGCACGAGGCGACCCCACCCGTGAGGGAGATTCGGCCCCCGAACGGGATCGTCGTCTACCGGTTCGAAGAACCCGATCGGCAACGGATGATCTATGCGATGTGGCTCGGCGCGAAGCGGATCCGAAACTGCCTATCGTTCCTGTCGGGTGTCCCGGTCCCAATTCGTCACGCCTTCGTCGCGAAGGATCTGTTGATGTGGGAGACGTACGACGTGGAACACATCGAGAGGTACCACCCGCTTCCGATTCACGAGAACGAAGCGACCGCTCGCCAGTGGTTCGACCGCCTGGAGGCATCGTACCCGAAGGCGGAGCGCCTCCTACGCGATCTGCCACCGATGAGCCCGAGAGGCAGGGCAGTCTCCCTCGTCGGCGACTCAATCTGGACATGGGACATGGAGGAGTCGTTCCTCTACGCATGGCGAGCTATCGACGTCGTTGCGAAGCTGGACTACGACGGGGCCCGAAGGCAACCGGTGGGTCCTCTCCGTGAGGCAGCGCTAGCTCCGTACGGCCCATCTGCGGGGGAGACCGATGCCTCGGACTGCGGTGGGCGGGTCTCCATCAGCAAGAAGATTCGGGTCACCGTCGCGACTCGCGCTCCTGACTTCCCTCAGGAGAAGACGCGCCGCTATAACACGCTCCGAGGTACGGTTGCCCACGATACAGTCGACGTCGACCAACTCAGGGAGATCGCATCGGCCCGGTGGGAAGCTCAGGCTCTGGCACGACACATCGTGATCTCAGCAATCCCCGGGGCAGCCGAATCACCCCATGAGGCGCCGGGGGACCGCGCCGGGGGCCCGTCGTCACCATGAACTTCCGGTCGGAGACAGCCCTCTTCCTCGGTCTCTACGCCGTCGCCGCGGGGGCTTCCGCCATCGCAGTTGCCGAGTACCCGGCGCACGAGGCTTCGATTGCCTTGATTTTCACGGCCGGGGTCGCTGCGGTAACGGTTGGTTGGACGACCCTTTCGGGGCAACGGGTCGACGCGGAAAAGGAACACTCGGCGGCGCTACGGACCGAGTTTTTCTCGCGAGTGGTCTATCTTGTGCCCACGCGGGAGCTGGCCCCGTACACCTCGGGGGTCCCGCAACAGTCCCTCGAACGCATGGGACTCTTTGTCTACGCTAACTTCGGAGCGCCGGGCCCGAATCTCGTCGCGCGGGCGGACCCCATCGAGGAGTTCCCCTGCTATTCTCAGGTCAGGTCCCACGCACGCGCTTATCCCGACCTCGATCGTGCGTGGTCGAAGGCGGTCACAGCGGTCGACCGATTCAACTCTCTTCGAGATCCTTTTGTCGAGAAAGTACGGGTCGAACGGATCCGAGTGATGAAGGAGAAGTACTCCGCGCTCGTCGAGGACTCTTTCCCCGGGCCGGCTGGTTCAGATTACTACAACCCCGCCAACGTCGACCGATTCTGCATCGGCCGCCTCTTCGTTGAACCGGGAAAGTATGTCAACAGGGTCAGCGATCCGAGGATGAGCCATCCGGGTCGGTACTTTCTGACTGCGAACACGAACCTGGAGCTCGTCTCGAGCTCAGGCGACGGACCGGTCGACGTCGCGAGATTCAACGAGACGATTGCGTTCGCGACGAAGGACCCGGCGGTCTCGAAAGACGCTCCTAGTGTCCGAGACGCGATGTTAAAGGCCGAGGGGGCGGTTGCTGACCTACAGCGCGAACTCAAGGGGCTCTCGGAACGACTCGCCACGGGCCACCGGCTTCGTGGTTCTTGCGAAGTCGGAATCTGAGCAACTGGCGAGATTCTAAGGACTCGGCCCCCCTCTCCGCTTGCTCGAGAACCGCGATCGTGCCTGCCGAAAACGACCGTTTTCCCCGTCGGGGGGGACCCCGTTACCCCGGGGGGGGTTCCACTGACTGAAGGGCCGGGATACCCCTCTTTAGGGGGTCTTCCGAACCTCTTCCCCCGTTTCCTCTCAGGTCCCGCAGCGCTCTCTCGGTCTCGAGCAGGGCCACCCCATCGGGGATCTCAAGTCGTAGCTTCGCATCACAGTCGAGAGGCTTCACATGAAGGAGTACGAGTACGGGCACAGATATCATCGACTACTCGTCGACGACCCGGAGAATCGGTGCTCTATAGAGAAAGGCGGGAGCGGCAAGCACCTGCTAGATCTTCCACGCGGCGAGTGCGATACTCGGCTTGCCGAATCCGCGGACCCGTCCGGTGACATCATCGCCGAAGACTTCGTCCGAGGGGTCCAGATCAACTGCCCTGGTTGCGGCAAGGAGTTCACGGTTCGCTTGGTCGCTAAGCGTTCTTGATCACTCGTCCGGACCTAGCCGAAGCCTGCGTCGCGCGCCCATGGCCGGCGAATAGGATGGGGAGGCGCATCCCCATGCTTATCGACGACTCTTCGGGGTGGATCGGGAGGCCGAGTAGGTCCGTTCCGAACCGAACTGTCTCAATCGTCGGCCGCCGCGGCCCCCCCTCCGGTAGGGGTGGATGGGAGCCGTCTCTCCGCCCGCACGGGAACATCGGGTTATTTCCGAGGACCGCCTTGCGGGGTCAATGCCACAGGCGAGACTGCCCCTAATCACCGATGCCGCCGTCGACACTGCGATCCTCGCTCACCTGAAGTCGCATCCCCTCGAACGGACGACCCCGAGTGGGGTCGCGAGGGATCTCGAGAAGACCTACAAGATGGAAGGCGAGATCTTTGATGGGAACGACGGGAAGACTCCGGCTATCGTCGTCTACTACGAGGCGACTCAGCGAGGTGGCGTTCTAGCGGTGACGGAGTCGCTGAACCGCCTAGCTAAACGGCATTTCAAGAACGTGATATTCGAGTTGGATCCCGGGACGTACTACTGGCGGGACTAATCGCCCCGATTCAACCGGCCCGATTATGGGCGGCAGCCACCTCGCCGTTCGCAGGGGTAGCCTTTCTCCGGCGACCCCAGACGGGCTTTTGCCCTGTCGCGTGGGCCAGGGCCGCCTTCCGGGCGTACGCCGCCTTGGTGGCCCGGCTAATCCTCCCCCTGTAGTCCTCGTCCACGGCAGCAAGGACGCTCAGGAGGATGTCCCGGGCTAGCTTCGGCGTGGTACTGTCGTTGTTCAGTGACGGCTGCTCGACGAACGCCCATCCGCAGTCGTAGCTCTCGAGCCGCCGGAGGACGTCCAGGGCTGCCGCCACGCCCCCCCGGGTCATCCTGGAGAGGCTGGTGAACGCGATGAGCTCGAATGGCCGACCTCGTTTCAGGGCGGCGTCGTGGAGCAGGCGGTTGAACTCCACCCGGTTTTCTGACCCGCCGCTCGCGATCTCGACGTACTCCCCTCCAGACGCGTAGTCGCGGTCTCGAAGGTAGACCCGCAGGGCCTCGATCTGGTTCTGAAGGATGGGGCTCTCCTCCGAGGCCTCGTCCGGACGGCTCACCCGGGCGTAGAACGCGCACCGGTGGGGCGCTGGGGCCCCCGTCACGGGGCCGCCCCCCCGGTCCCCGCGGCCAGACGCGCGCGGTCGATCATGAGAGACCTCTCGCGTGGCTCGGGGGCAATCTCGGCGTGAACACGCCTCAAGTGGGCCCGCAACGAACCGCCGCGCATCTCCTTCCCGCATCCGGGGCAGCGGAGCCGGATCAATTTCGACGCCTGCCAGTTCCTCGACGGCCGTCCGTCCGGCTCGGTCAAGGGTCGCTCCTGGTCCCGGATGGGGCCGCTCCGCGACGTCGCGTCGCGCACGCTCGGCAGTAACCCGGATTGGTGACGGATCGGTTTGATGGGGTCATCTGGAACCCGCACTCCGGGCAGAATCGGCCGGCGCCGCCCCGTGGTCCACCCCACGCCCCCCTCATGGACGCCCCCGTGGGCTAGTTCCCCGTCTACGGGGGAGAGGGGGCACTAGCCCTGGCCCCCGCTCCGAGGTCGCGTTCGCCATGTCGATGTCCCGCTTCCGCTCATACTCCATGTTGTCCTCCTGATGGTGCGCTTCAAGATCGGGGTCGTAGTCGGCCCGTCTGCTCGCCGTGCAAGGTGAACGCGCCGATTGCTACCATGGCGGGCCGGTGTCCCGGATCCCGTACCTGTGGGCGGCCGATTGTGACCCCCACTCCTCAGATATCGGCCTCGGCCGCTCGCTCTTGAGCGGCAACTGGACGCCGTTCCGGTAAGCATGTTCCAAGCAGTCTCCGCACCCCTGTAGGTGATAGTCTCCGGGGGCCGGGTTCCCAGCGAAGAACCGCTTGTGGCCCTCGTGGAGGATACGCGCGCCTTCCGCCACCGCCAGGCGGTGGTCCTCGGCGGTGAGGTCGCCGAGGTCTACGTCGTCGACGACCGCGTCCTTCTCCTCGTCCGTGATGTCCGCGCGATAGAACAAGCTCGGGAATGGCGCGGACCAGTCGCCGTGGGCACCGACCTCGAGGCGGCTTTGGGGGCGCTCCATCGCGACGACCTCCAGCCTAGTCATGAAGAACCTCCGTACGGCGAAGAGAAGGGCCTCGTGGACCCAGTCCGGCTCCCTGACTGGGTAGACCTTCGACCGAGGCCGGTAGACCTTGATCGCGGGCTCGATCTCGTCTGCCTCCGGCAGGCGGATTCGGCCCTCGTCGCCCCGTCGGT
>Ga0210384_10003337_pt1 | contig 18691 bp, 14 predicted proteins | sample IncBWH2MmetaG_FD_160574 | JGI IMG/M metagenome (GOLD analysis project Ga0210384, IMG submission 160574) | Forest soil microbial communities from Barre Woods Harvard Forest LTER site, Petersham, Massachusetts, United States - Inc-BW-H-2-M | ecosystem: Environmental > Terrestrial > Soil >...
TTACCGCGTTGTACGTGAAGTATAACGTCTTACGAAGTACTACAGGGACACCTCATTCCATGCCCTATACCCCCGACGTCGTTGCCAAGGAAGCGGAACTCGGCCTCCCCCAGGCCAACCCACCCAGGGCCTCGTCCGGGCTCGACTGGCTTCCCTACATCACCGTCGCTCTTCTGCTCGTAGTTCTTTACTACCGGGTGGCTGTGAAGCTTGTCTACGACTGGTATACCATTCCGGATTACTCCCACGGTTTTCTTGTCCCTTTCTTCGCCGCCTTTCTTATTTGGGATAAAAGGAAGATTCTCAAAGCCACTCCGATCAGGCAGGCCTGGTCGGGAATCGTTCTGGTCATCTTTGCGCTCATGGTTTTGATTCTGGGTGTCTACGGCGTGGAACTTTTTACCGCACGTATGTCTTTTATCCTGTTGCTGACGGGCCTGCTCGCGACGTTTTTCGGCTGGGAAATGGTCCGCGAGCTTCGCTTCCCTCTTCTGGTTCTTGTCCTCGCCATCCCGTTTCCGGCCATCCTTTTCAACCGGATCACCTTCCCCCTGCAACTCCTGGCTTCAGAAATCGCTAGTGACATACTGCCCTTACTTCGCGTCCCTACGCTGCACGAGGGCAACGTCATCGAACTGCCGGTCATGAAACTGGAGGTCGCCGAGGCCTGCAGCGGAATCCGCTCTCTGATGAGTTTGTTCACCCTGGCTATCTTCTACGGTTACTTTCTAGAGAAGACTACGAAACGCCGCGTCATTCTTGCCCTGGCGAGCATTCCGATCGCCGTCACCGCCAACGTCGCCCGCATCGTGGGCACCGGCCTCTGCGTGCAATACTGGGATCCGGAGAAAGCTCTGGGCTTCTTCCACGAGTTCTCTGGCTGGGTCATGTTTGTCGTCTCGCTCGCCTGCCTCTACCTGGTTCACCGGGCCATGAGGCTCATCTCCCCCGCAAAGGCGAACCCGTCATGAAATCTCCCCGTTTCTGGATCATTATCGTTCTCCTCACCTCCACCATATTCGTCCTCCAGAGCCGCGGAGACGTTGACCAGGTGCCCGCCAGCGAGCCCCTGAGCCAGATGCCCCGGAACTTTGGTTCCTGGACGGCACAGGACATTCCCCTCACCGACGACACTCTGGAGGTGCTGGGCAAGGGGGACTTCCTCAATCGCGTCTATACCTGGGAGCCGCCGGCTGGATCAGCTAGACAACCACCCATCAGCCTCTTCATCGGCTACTTCGCGAGTCAACGAACCGGACAGACAATGCACTCCCCGCAGAACTGCCTCCCCGGTGCCGGTTGGACCTTCGACTCCCAGACTTATACCGACATCCAGGACGTCAACGGCAAGAGCTACAAGGTGGGCGAGTACGTCATTGGCAACGGCGACGTCAAACAGTTTGTCATCTACTGGTATCAGGCGCACGGCCGCAGCATCCCCAACGAGTACATCGCTAAGGGATATATGGTTGCCGATGCCATCCGCATGAACAGAACCGACGGGGCTCTGGTTCGCGTTATCACTCAGATCCTGCCATCCGAATCGGTGGAAACCGCGAAGGAGCGCGCCCTTCGCTTTACGCAGCAAATGGCCCCTGATCTGCCGCGGTTCGTTCCGAACTAAGGTTGGATGGCCGAAAGGCCTACACAAGTTGTGTCAGTCCCGCGACAGGATTAAGCACTAAAATTGCAGTACGAAAGCATAAGTTCGGAAAAATATTTGAGGGAATCGGCAATGAGAATTTCACTAGCCTCGACCGCACGTCGGGTCTCAGCAGTCTTGACCGTATCGCTTGGACTTGGACTAACGGTGGGTTGTCATCGCGATCCCAACAAGCAAAAACAGCGATACCTTGAGAGCGGCAAACGATATGCCGACCAGGGCAAGCTCAAGGAAGCGACCATCCAGTTCCAAAATTCCCTCAAGGTCGACCGTAACTTCGCCGAGGCCCACTATCAGCTCTCCAAAGTCCTGGTCAGGCAAGGCTCGATGCTGCCCGCCTACGCCGAGCTGATGCGCACCGTCGATCTCCAGCCTGGCAATCTTCCGGCACGGATCGACCTCGGCAACATTCTGGTCGCGGGCAGACAGCCGGCAAAAGCAGCCGAACAGGCGAACGCCGTCCTCGCCATCGACCCGAACAACGCTGATGCCTACGCCCTGCTCTCCAGCGTTGCCACAGCCAATGGAGACCGCGCCGAAGCCCTCGTACAGATCCAGAAAGCCCTGGCCATCGACCCGAACCGCGCCAGCTTCCACGCCTCCCTCGGCTTTCTCCAGAGCGCCGATCCCGCAACATCAGCCTCGGGCGAAGACCAGCTGCGCAAAGCTGTCTCGCTCGACAGCAAAAATGTAAACGCGCACCTCGTCCTCGCCTCGCTTCTGCAGAAGAAAGGGGACATCCCGGGCGCTGAAGATCAGATGAAGGCCGCCATCGCAGGCGACCCGAAGAACGTGATGGCGCGGGCCAGCCTCGCCGAGCTCTATATGCAACAGAACGAGGCCGGCAAGGCCGAGGCAGTTCTCCGTCAGGCAGCCGAAGATTTGTCCGACTCCGAGAGCGGCGCCGGCCTGCTCGCCACTTATTACATCCGCACCAATCAGCTCGCTCCTGGCTCATCCACCTACGCCGACCTGGTTGCCAAGCATCCCAAGAGCACGCCGCTGAAGATTGCCTATCTTCGCCTTTTGATTTTGAACAAGGATCTTCCAAAGGCCCGGACCGTCGGCGCTGAGCTCGCCAAGACCGACCCGAACGTTCCCGAAGTCGCCGTTCTCAACGGCATGCTTCTGCTCAACGACGGCAAGGCCACCGAAGCCTTCACGGAACTGCAGAAGGCCGCAAAAGCCAATCCCGACAGTCTTGTGGTCAAGATCTGGCTTGGCCGGGCAGCACGCGCCAAAGGCGACATGACCGTTGCCCAGCAGAGCTTCCGCGATGCGGTCAAGCTCAACCCCAGAAGTCTGGAAGCGCAGTCCGGTCTTGCCGAAATCTCAGTCGAGACCCATGACTTCAACAGCCTCGAGCAGATAGCCAACTCTGCCATCGCGACCAATCCGCAGTTCCCGAACGCCTACATCTGGCGCGGGATGGCTGAGGGTAATCAGAAAAACTTCGATAAAGCAGAGGCGGACTTCCGTCAGGCCATCAAGCTCGATCCTAAAAACGCCGCCGCTTACCTGGAACTGGCGCAGCTGCGCCTGATACAACAGAAGATTCCCGAGGGCATGACCCTGCTCGAGCAGACTCTCGTCGTCAACCCAAACTCCTCTCGAGCACTTCGTCTCCTCGCATCGGCTCTTGTATTTGAAAAACAACCGGCGAAGGCCATCAGCCGCGTGCAGGAACAGATCGCAAAATCCCCGCAAAACTCCGATATGTACGACCTGCTCGCCGACCTTCAGACGGCCACCGGCGATCCCAAGAGCGGACTCGCCTCCGCGGAAAAGGCAATGCAACTCAACCCAGCCGACAGCGCAGCCGTTGTTGCCTATACCCGAGCCGAAGTCAGTGCCGGCGACCCCACCAAAGCTATTGCCAAATGGCAGCAGTGGACGAAAGATCACCCCACCGACGTCCGAGGCTTCACCCTTCTGGGCTCCTTGCAGGAGTCGCAGGGTGACCGTACCGCAGCTATGGATAGCTACAAGAAAGCTCTCGCAATCCAGCCGGAAACGCCCGTTGCCGCCAACAACCTAGCCTTCCTCATGGTCGAGACCGGGCAGAATCTTGACGTTGCCCTCTCTCTGGCTCAGATCGCCCGCCGTGCGATGCCCAACTCGCCCAGCAGCGCCGACACGCTGGCCTGGATTTACTACCAGAAAGGCAACTACACCTCAGCGCGCGACCTGCTGGAAGAGGCCATTAAGACTGCGCCCAACGACGCTGCCATCCACTATCACCTGGGTATGACCTACGCCAAGCTCTCCAACAGCACCGACGCTGTTACTCATCTGAAGAAGGCAGCAGCTCTGGCACCTAACACCCAAACCGCCAAAGACGCCGACAAGGAGCTCGCGCTACTTAGTTAGTTCAAGCAAACTTGTGTAAGCAAGCGTGATCTGATGCATCATGGCGTCGGTCGTGAACTTCTCCGACGCCAGCGTCTTTCCTGCCGTTCCCATTTCCTGCGCCTTCGACGGATCAGAGAGCAGCCGAATGATTGCCGTTGCCAGAGCCCCCGGGTCCTCCGAGGGAACAACAAATCCGCTGACGCCATCAGTTACGGCTTCTGCATTTCCACCCACATTCGTTGCAACAACAGGAAGAGACGCCGCCATCGCTTCGACGATCGCATTCGAGAAACCTTCACTGCGTGAGGGTAGGACGAAGATATCCGCCGTGGAAAGATATTCCCGCAGGTTGGCAACGCCGCCGACGAAGTGAAAATGATCTGACAAATTCAGATCCCGGATAAGGGTTTGCAGTTCCTCGAAATACTCGGGCTCCAGTACGTCTCCGGCAATGTTGAATGACACCCAGGGAAACTGCGCGACGACGGACGCGGCAGCCTTGATGAAGACGTCGTGTCCCTTCACCCGGCGGATATTTCCCACAGTCGCAACTACAGATGTGCCCGGAACTTTAGCGGGGGTGGAAGCCGTAACCCACTCAGCAACGTCAATACCGTTGTAGATCGTCTCCACCAGCGAAGGCTTGATTCGATCCACCGCGACGCAATGTTGGCGAACCTCTTCGGAGACAGCAAAGACCCTATCGGGAATACGCGACATGAGCCGATAAGCAACGTCGTGTTTGCTGTCCCTCAGAATTCCCATATCTCTGCGGCTCCAGATAAGCTTGGCGTCGGACATAGTCTTTGTTACAAAGCCCGCCCAAAGATCAGAGCTCTCAAAAAACGTCTGAACAATCTGGATTCGTTGCTGTTTGAGGAACCGCCTCAGCTCCAATGCAGCCCGCAGTGCCGAAAAATCGTAGGTGCGCTGCAAAGGCAACAAGTAAATGGGGCACGGCGGGGACTGGAGTCCTGCACTTTCAGGGTGGGCTGAAAAGGTCAGGATCGATGCGCGATATCCATATCGTGGCAGAAGGGCCGCAAGCCTCAGAACGATCCGCTCCCCGCCACCAAGGGTCTTCGGAAACTGATCGAGCACGAGCAACACGTGAGGCAGTTCGATGTTTTGGGGGCCTTCCGAGCTCAATCCATTCCGCGATAAAGCTGTGATCATACTCATGCATGTACTTTCGAGGCAGAATGGGTGATGTGAACCAGAGTCAAAGGCGGCGCAGGCAACGGCTACCTATCTGTAAACCAAATATGGGTTTATAGCGGCCGCTGAGTCATCCGCGGTCAGTTCTGTCTCTGGTTTCTCCTCAGGCATATGAGTCGCACATATAGCCGTTCCAACGAGCACCCACAAAGGACTTGTGATTTCGAGATACGTCCAACGATCGCCGAAACAGTTAGCGATAATGCAGGCGCAGATTGCAAGAAAAAGGCCTAAGCCAAGAGCTTGATACAGTGGATCCTCCGCTCTTTTGAATAGGCGATAGGCCAATGCAAGCATCTGCTGAAGCATGAAGACAACGATGACTAATCCGACGATGCCGGTTTCCACCATAACCTTGACGTACCAGTTGTGCGTATCTTTCAAATTGTCCACATGATTCGTATATTGGTAGGTCGCAAAGCCAGATCCGAAGATCGGATCGGCAAGGATCGATTCCTCTGCAGCTTGCCACAACTTGACGCGTTCATTGGCAGAGTCCTCGAGGCGTCCGTTGGAGTTCTGCGTCATGGTCACTCGCTGACGAACCGCAGTCGGAACGACCGCCTGCCACGTCACCAGGAAGACCGCACCGATCAGCAGAAGCTTCCTGTCATTCAGCACACCAAGGACTAAGACGCCGAAGAGTATCGCAAGGTACGCCCCACGTGAGAACGTGTACATGGTTGCAAACACGGTGAGAGCAACCAGCCCATAGCAAAGGATTTTGATCTTTCTTCTTTTGAGAAACTGTGCCGCCCCCCAAAAAAACATAGCGAATTGTGCGAGATAAGCCGCAGTTTGATTGGACCCATAGCCCAGTGGACCGCCGTCGCGCTTATTTTCGTCAAAATTCGCCCAGCTTCTCGACATGCTTTCCATTAGGCAACTTCTATCAATGAACAACAGGGAGACGGCCGTGATCAGGAGCACCGTCCGGACAGCTTTCCGATCTTCGACAACCAAACCTGCCGCCACGAAGATAAACGGAATGAGCATGTAGTCTTTCCATGTCACGAAGTTCAGGTCTGACAACCAAAGCGGCGCAGGAGCATTTCCAAGCGCAGTGCCGAACCACATCGACAAATAGAGATAAACTCCGAAGACGAGCCATATGGCGTAGAGCTTTGATTTAGGCAGGCGCTTTCCCTGAAAAAAAGCTCCGATGATGACTGAAATCACCAGGATGGTCAGCACGTTGCCGCCGAGCGGATAGTCGAGAAAATGATCTCGCATCGTGCGATACGGTAGGAATGGAATCAGATAATAGAGACCCAGAAGAGGTCGCCCGGTCAGCGACCTTATGCTCATGATCCAAAAGCCCAGGTAGGCGATCAGCGGAACATAATGTGCGAGTCCTAGTCCCAAGATGCAATCTCCATAGCGTCAGCAAGCTAGAGCAGACCGTTGCACGCTGACAGAATCAGCTAACTACAGCCATACCTTTTTTCGTCCTGCAGCAAAGTTGTAGAACGCAAGTGCCGCAGCCGCGTTGAGCATGACAAACGTGCTGGCGATGCCGATCGGCTTGAACCTCTTGGCTGCCGGACTCAGTGCTCCAAAGGCAGCCGAAACGTAGAATAGCACCTGGAGCCAGAAAATGGCCCGGTGGAACGGTCCCGTGGCAATCGCCGATGCTATCAGCATGAGAAAGAGCAGCAAAGGAACCAGAAGCCGCAAAAGTTTGTGACTGATAAAGCGAAAGAGTAGCGGATTCGACGGCGAAAGCAGCCACGGCGCCAGCCGCAACAACTGGTAGTTGCCGGTCAACGTGCGAACCTTCCGGGAAAACTCCTTCCCTTTTTCGCTGAAAAGCCGGTCCCGTGCGATGGCTGAAGGCTGAAAAACCACCCGTTTTCCCATCCGCGCTACATTCATCGGCACAAACACGTCGTCGAGAATTGTTCCGGGAGGGATCTCCCGATAGAGATCGCGCCGAATCGCGTAGATCGCTCCGGTCACCCCGACGACCGAGCCTGTTGCCGACTCAAGTTTGCGCGTTGTCTTTTCGATCCTCCAATACATTCCGAGCGCATCGGTAGAGGCAGTACCCGAACCGGATTCAAGCAAAAGCTCGCCGCTTACTGCGCCAACATTTGGATCGGCAAAACACGAGACCAGCTCGGACACAGCATCGCGATCCACCACCTGTCGCGCGTCCAGAAAGACCAGAATCTCGCCCGTGGCCAACTTCACGGCCTCATTCAAGGCGTTTGCCTTTCCTTTCGACTCGTCGAGGATGACCGAGAGCACGCCAGCCGCTCGCTCGCGAAGGATCGCAGCTGTTCGGTCCGTGGATCCATCCGAAGCGACGACAATCTGAAGGCGATCTCGCGGGTAGTTCAGCAGGGAAAGATTTTCGATCTTCGCAGGAAGGTTTGCCTCCTCATTACGCACAGCGATGACAATGGAGACGTTCAGACTCAACGGCTTCTTTAGAATCGGTCGACTGCGAAGGCGAGCGCAAACCAAAAGCCAGCAGGCATACCCAAAGTAGGCGTAGCTTATCAGCGCAAAGCAAATCCAGAAGAGCAGGTTCATCTCGTCCCCCACTCGCTCCGGGAAACACCGGACCAGTGGACGGATGCCACGGACGTTGCAAAACGACGATGGAGTGACCACCGGCCCCGCCTTGCACAATCAATCCATACCCTGATCAAGAAGAACCTCTGCTTTCGTTTATCCGGAGCCAGAGCAAGATGAAATCGAAGTCAAAGCCATGCGTCCAATCCATCCAAAATCGCGCCGACTCACCCTATAACGCAGGTGCAATTGTCTTGATTCAGACGGCACCTTGATCCGATGATACTCGGCATTAAGTTGGTCGAACAAGAATGCAACTCACACCCAAGTGGTATTGGTCGGGCCACAGCTCTTGCACCTCTCTCCTATAGAATTGTGTCAATGCCAGCAAGCCCTGGCATGGTCAGATCTTGTCGGGCACTCCGAGAGTTGGCGTTCGCCTCCGGGTCATCGAGTACCAGCGAGAACATGACGCTTTTCTCAAAGTTTAGCTAACCCTACGGAGACCCTGCTTTGCAGTTGCGTGTGCGACATATCGCTCGAAACGTACTGTTCAATTGGCTTGGAACGATAGCCAACATGGCGGTCGGGTTCTTCCTTTCTCCGTTCATCCTGCATCGTCTTGGCGATGTCGCCTTCGGAGTCTGGGTACTGGCAAACTCGGTTGTGGCTTACTTGGGTCTTTTGGACCTCGGCATGCAAAGTTCAGTTCTGCGATTTGTCTCCAAGGGTCACACAAAGGGCGATCACCAAGGCGCCTCCGAAGCAATCTCTGCCGCACTATGGGTTCGTTTGCAGGTCAGCGCACTCGCTCTGGTGCTGAGCGCAGGACTCGCGGTGATCTTTCCGCATGTTTTCAAGGTTCCGGCGGACCTGGCAAACGATGCCCGCAAAGCTATTCTGCTCATCGGTGTGATAACGGCAATTACGATGTCAGTGGGCGTGGTCGGAGGCGTGATCTCAGCCTTAAACCGCTACGACCTACAAAATTATGTGAACCTGCTGCAAACGACAATACGAGTCGTGGGAGTAGTGTTCGTATTGCGCACCGGACACGGCATCGTCGGAATTGCTCTCAGCGAGCTCGTGGCCGTAGTAGTCGGCAACGTACTGCTGGTGTGGATTGCGCGACGGCTTTACCCCGAACTGCGGATTCATCTGAAAAAGCCTCAACGGGAGACGCTTAGAAAGATCTGGTCTTATAGCTTCTACGCTTTTCTCACAACCATCGCGGTTCAGCTGGTCTATCAGACCGACAATCTCGTTGTCGGAGCATTTGTTTCAGCCTCCGCCGTAACCTACTTTGCCATTGCCAATAACCTGTGTCGTTACGCAACTCAGATTGTCAGCTCGATGGGCGGCACTTTCGTTCCTGCTGCAAGCACCTATGAAGCAGCCGGTGATACCGCAAGCCTTTTAGGACTTTACAAAAACGGCACTCGTGCGACACTCATGATCTCCTTGCCGATACTGATCACATTTATCACCCGGGGTCCCGGTTTCATCGGTCTTTGGATGGGACCAGAGTACGCGCACAGTTCTGGATTGGTTCTAATTATTCTCAGTATCGCTCTCTTCTTCTCCTACGCGAACCGAACAGCCGGCGCAATCGCATTCGGCGTCGAAAAGCACAAGACAACCGCGTTGTGGTCGATCGGTGAAGGCGTCGCCAACCTGGCACTCAGTATCATCCTGGTCCACTGGTATGGAATCTACGGAGTCGCTATTGGCACGATGGTGCCAAGCCTGTTCGTGCAGGTGATATTGTGGCCGCGGTACATCTCGAAACTGGTCGGCCTGAGCAGCTTTGAAGTCATAGGGCAAATCTGGGGACCGATGCTCCTGGCTTCCATCCCGTTTGCATTTGCTTCCTACGCTGTAAATATTCTTGCTCCTGCACACAGTCTCGCTGTCTTTTTCCTGCAGGTTTTCGCTACGCTGCCAATTTTCTTTCTTACCGTTGCACTGGTCTTTCGGGTCTACGTTCGCAGCCAGATTCTTCCAAGAGTCCGCTCGCTTTTCATCGCAGAGGCAAAGTAGGCTTGCCGGCGATACCGTTCAATTCTTCACTCCAGCTCCATTACGATGAGCGCTCCTCTTTACAATCGATCTCCGCCTTGTGCCCACAAGCTATCATGAAGATAACTGCATTTTGTGGCGCGGAGGAGGGCTGCGTGGGAAACATAGAGAGCGACGGCGAATCTCGCCGAAAGCTTACGATCGCTCATTTTATGCCGTGGAGCGGAATGGGAGGGGTCGAAGTTGCTACGCTTCGCATGATCGAAACCACCCGAGAGCAGTACCGCAACGTGGTATTTTGCTTGCCCGACGCCTTCACGCTGAAAGACTTCCTCGAAAGGTCAGGGATCGAAACGATTACCTACACTCCTCCTGAGCCAAGCTTGCGGCACCTTGGCAGATACTACAAAGAATCACTCGTGGTGGCGCGACAGATTCGACAGGCAGGCGTGGACATTGTGCATTTTGCTGACGACAAGGCGGCCTACCACAATAGCCTTGCAACCGTTCTCGCGCGTTCCAGAACCGTGTGCCATATCCGGAGCAGCAACCCGAAATTCAGCCTCCGTCAAAAGCTTTGCCTCCTTCCCGTCCAGCACTTCATTTTTGTGTCTAAAGAATCAAAGGACGTTTTCGCAGTATCGTTGCGTGAACACAGGGCTCGGGTTATCTACGATGCTGTCGAAATTCCATCCGAGGACATCACCGCAGACAAGGAAATGATCAGAAGGGAATTGAAGATTCCGTCTAATTGCACTGTGGTAGGAATGGTCGCGCGGGTTGCCCCTGTAAAGGACTACTTCACTCTGGCCGCTGCCGCCGCTGAAATCGTAAGGAAACATGCTGATGTTAGATTTCTCATCGTGGGTGATAACTCTCTGGTCGACTTGAATCGAAACCATTATGAGAAAGTCCTTCAAAAACTAAATGAGTTAGGAATTACCGATAAATTTATTTTTACTGGGCATCGCGACGATGTAATTCGACTTACTGCGGCTATGGACATATGTGTGCTCTCCACTACGAGAGAGGGCTTCCCCCTATCTGTGCTGGAAGCAATGGCGATGCGAAAGCCTGTCGTAGCCACTGCAGTAGGCGGAATTCCGGAGATCGTCGAGCCCGGTGTTACCGGATATTTACATCAACTCGGAAACAGCAAAGAGCTGGCGGATGCGATCATATCGCTGATTGAAAACCCCGACGAGGCAACTCGAATTGGGCAGACAGCTTACCAACACGTGCGCCAGCAATATTCACGTCAATCGTTCTTCGATGAGATATCGAAGACATATCTAGATGTGATGGGCCGATAAAGTCGTACCCCAGGGTCAACCCGTACACTCTATGTGACATCCAAGTAGAAGAAGCCATTATGCGAACTGACAATCACAATCCAGGTTTCTCGGATGGTAAATTTTACCCGGGTAGGCACCCCACTGTCTTGTCAGCCCGAGCCCGGACCAGAAGCGGAGACTAGTTTGTATGTCGAGCCCGAATCCAAACCTGGCGACCTATTCTGGGCCTTTGGTAAGCGTTTCGATCACGGCGTTCAATTCAGAACATTGGCTGCCGAGAGCCATTGACAGCGCCATCAATCAACAGACTGACTTCCCGATCGAAATCGTCATCGCAGATGATTGCTCTACCGACTCCACTCTCCGCGTGGCTCACTCCTACCGGGAACGTTACCCCAACGTGATCAGAGTGCTGGAACGAAGTAAGAACATCGGAATACAACGCAACTACTATGACACCTTTGAACAATGCCGGGGCAAGTATATTGCGTGGCTCGATTCGGACGACTTTTGGACAGATCCAGAGAAATTAGCGATTCAAGTACAGACCCTCGAATCTGACCCATCCCTCAACGTGTGCGGTCATTTTGTTCGATGGGTTTCCCCCGATGGAGAGGTAAAACGGGAGAGATATCCTTCTATTGCTCCTGGACGATATGGACTCGCTGAGATCATTCATCATAATTTCTTGCCATCCCTGTCGGTAATGTTGCGCAATGGTATTCACCGCAACCTGCCCACCTGGTACTTTGACCTCGCACCCACCACCGATTGGCCCATATTCGTACTAGCGGCTCTCTCAGGGGACATCGTCTTACTTGATCGAGTGATGGCCGACTATATGCTGGCGCCGGGAAGCTCCCTCATGAGCAAGGGTAGTCTGTTTTGGCATACCAAAGATGCGCGGTTTTACGAAAAAATCGAGAGTATCCTTCCTTCAACGTGGCAAAGGATTGCTCGCGCCGAGAAGGGCAAGCGGTATGAGTCAATGGCATATCTGCTTCGGAAACAAGGGGACTATGTCGGATCGCGCGAGGCTGCATTCAAAGCATTTTGCTCCCCTTCTCTCATGGACAACAGCGGCAGCAAGATCAAATCGCTGCTTGCCGCTGTGGTACGTGAAACTCAGTGGCGACTTCGTGGCAAGCCCGCCGCCGAGGCAAAGTAGTTGTTTGCCGTCTCACTTGTAGCTGCGCCAACGGCCGCCTGACCACCACACGACACGGCTCCGCCCGGCTTTTTTGGACCTCATCAAGGCTGCAACTATCGAGGCATCACCCAGGCGTTCCTATTGGGCGAGACACGGTTCGAGGCTGATAAGATTACCCTATTGTGATCGCGAAAACACTGACGGGACTGGGTCTTCAAGGCGTTGAGCATGTCTAACTTTTCTGAAGATATTAGGCGCTATCGATTGTTAGGTCACAAAGGCAGGACGCTTTGGCTGAATCCCGCGGTCTGGGCGATCACAATCTATCGTCTCGGCAACTGGTTGCATACAGCTAACCCGTCCGTCCTGATCCGCATCCCTTTGAAAGTAGTCTATTTTTTCGCACACATGTTCTCTGAGGTAGTCATGGAGATGTGCCTCGATCCTTTAGCTACGATCGGCGGCGGCCTCTACATCTCTCACATCGGTGGAATACACATCAACCCCCAGGCCATCATCGGAAGCAACTGCGATATCACTCACCGGGTAACCATCGGCGCATCGGCTATGGGCCGCCAGGGAGCACCAGTTATCGGCAACAATGTTTATATTGGCACTGGCGCGACTCTGGTCGGTAAAATCAAAGTGGGCAACGGTGCAAAGATAGCCGCCAACACGCTGGTTATCACCAACGTTCCCGACGGCGCCACGGTGATGGGTGTGCCTGGGCGCATCATCATGCGACCTCAAAAGGCTGCCCAGCCCCCCGCAGTACCCACAGCGGAGACGATCGATGCAAAGTGACTCAGAGCGTCAGGAACTGCGACGACTTATCAAGGATGCGGTATCCAGACAAGATGCAGGCTCCGCGGTTCAATACGGCCGCGCGCTGCTCGCCTCATCGGCGAAGCCGGCAGATGTTATGTTTTGCGCGTCAGCCTTTGCTGGTATAGCCGACGCTTTGGCGCAACAGACGGCAGCGAGACGGTTGAAGGTCCATCTCGTTCGCTCAGTCACCGTGGAGCCGATACTTCCCTTCCTGACCACTGAGGCGGTGCTGTCGAACTACGTGCTGGATATCGAAGTCGGCGGTTACGGCTCGTATGTCGACGAGATGCTCAATCCCCAGAGCGCACTTGCAAAGTTCAAGCCTGACATCGTCTGTGTCTTACTCGATCTGGAAGACATTGCGGGTCGCCTGCCGGAGCTCTGCGCGGACGGGATCGGTGAAGGTGTCGAGGCGGAGATAGAAGAGTCCGTGTCGCGCATAGCGCAACTGCTCAGGAGTTTTCGCTCCGGCAACTCCGCCCGAATTCTCTTCCAGGGATGTGTCGTCCCCGACCTGACCTCGCTCGGTGACGTTGGCGATGCGAATCTGCCTCATAGCCTGACCAGCGCCGTGCATCGGTTGAATCAGGAACTTGCTGCCCTATGCGGCACCATCTCTGATTGTGTTTTTTTCGATGTAGACCATCTCGCCGCCCGCCATGGCCGCGCGAATTGGCGCGATGCCCGCATGTTTCTGGCATCCCGCCTGCCTATCTCCGCGAATTCGTTTGGCATCTATGCCCGCGGCCTCATTCGCTCGCTCTCATCGTTATTCCGCGCGCCGCGAAAAGTTTTATGCACCGATCTTGACAACACCCTATGGGGAGGAGTCCTCGGAGAAGACGGGCCAGATGGAATCGCCACTGGAAGCGCATTTCCAGGAAATTGCTACCTCGAATACCAAAAGTATCTCAAGCAGCTGTCATCACGTGGCATCCTGCTCGCTATCGTCTCCAAAAATAACGAAGCAGATGTTCAGGAGGCGTTTCAGATTCGCTCAGCCGACTTGGCTGTCAATCTGGATAACTTCGTCGCCACCAAAATCAATTGGAACGAAAAATCCGATTCCATTCGCGAACTCGCGAAAGAATTGTCCCTGGGACTTGACTCGTTCGTCTTCGTCGATGACAACCCTGTGGAATGCGAAGCGATCCGGCAACAGCTTCCAGAGATCGCCGTCATCGAAGCCCCTCTCCGGGAGCCATGGAAGCTGGTTGAGCTCCTTTCCTCACAGCCGTTCTTCGATGCGGCCATCGTTACCGACGATGACGTCAATCGCCTGAACGAATACAAAGCGCAGGCGCAGCGAGCGGAACTGGCCAGCAGCGCTGGCAACCGTGATGAATTTCTCGCCTCTCTGGAAATCGTCTGCACCTTCCTGAGTGCCTTGGACGCGCCACTGGCAAGGTCGGTCCAGTTGCTTGCCAAAACAAATCAATTCAACCTGACCACTCGACGTCACTCCGCCGCAGAGGTTGAAGAATTCGCCTCACATCCAGGAGGCCAGGCAGTCGCCATAAGAGTGCGCGACCGCTTTGGCGATGCTGGTGTGGTGGGCTTGGCTCTCGCGCGCAATGAGGGTGATTCTTGCCTCATCGATTCGCTGTTATTATCGTGTCGAGTGATCGGGCGAGGCATCGAAACCGCGCTATTGGCGCATCTTGCTGACAACGCTAAAAGGGCCGGTGCCAAGCGACTGATTGGTGAGTTTATTGCAACAAAGAAAAACGCGCCTTGCGCAGATTTCTACCTCGATCACGGCTTCGTGAAAGACACTTCGCGAATCACCCAATCTGGCTCCATTTTTTATCAACTTGATCTCACCACGTCAGCTCCAACGAGTCCCAAGTGGCTAACCCTGGAAGGAAATGAATCGAATGAGCTCTCAACAAGTGCCGTCGTCGCTTCGTGACATTCTCGCCGACGTCCTGGAAATCTCGCCCGACGAAGTCACGCCCGAAACCGGCGTTGGAACCGTCGACAACTGGGACTCCTTCCGCCACCTGCAGGCAATTCTCGCCATCGAAGGAGAATACGGCGTTCAGTTTGACCCGCAACGGATCGCTGAATTGACGACCGTGGCGTTGATCCAGGCGGAGTTGCAAACAAAGGGAGCGGCACTTTGACTGCTGAGGACCTTGGGTTCAAGCTTCGTCATGTAGGCGTGGCAGTTCCCTCCCTTGCGCCCGCAACCGAGACCCTTTCGACTCTCTTCGGATACAAGGTCGTCTCCGGCCCGTTCGATGATCCCATTCAAAAGGTGAGCGTCAACTTTCTCACCACCTCTGATAAGGACGCAGCCGAGATCGAGTTGATCGCACCGCTCAGTGAAGACTCCCCAATTACGTCCATGCTTGCCAAGAGCGGCGGCGGGGCCTATCACCTATGCTTTGAGACGTCCAATATCGACCAGGCTCTGGTTCACGCAAAGAATAACGGTTGTATGATCGTCAGCCCTCCGGTCCCGGCCGTGGCATTTGGCGGACGCCGGATCGCCTGGATCTATACGAAGTCCCGTCAGCTCTTCGAACTGGTCGAAGCCGAGGTCTAGCCAAACATAATATCTGTATGATTCAGCCATGCAATCAGAATCAGTTTGAACGGAAAATATTGCTCGTTGAATCGAGATCAATCCGGTGACCCAACCGCCTGACAGACTCTACCTTCTCTACCATGAACTCCGGCCCGCGAGGACCAGCTACTCCTACGTCGTTGAAACGGAAGAGTTCGAAAAGCACGTCGATCTTTTTCTCACACTACGAGATGCAGGGGGACCTGGACTATGGCCAGAGATAACCTTTGACGACGGACATATCTCCAACTTTGAGTTCGCTCTTCCCGTTCTCGAGTCGCGCCCCATCAAAGCAAGGTTTTTTATCACCGTTGGCTGGACAGGCAAAAGACGGGATTACATGGGCTGGCAAGAGTTGCGTGTACTTCATCAGGCGGGTCACCTTATCGGCGCCCATGGATGGAGCCACGCCCTCCTGACCCACTGCAACCTAAGAGGGCTGCATACCGAGTTGGTCGATGCCAGGCACACGCTCGAAGACAAACTCGGTACATCCATCACAACGATGTCTCTGCCTGGCGGACGCTACAACCGACGCATCCTGACCGCATGCCAGGAGGCGGGATACACGCAGATTTTTACTTCCATTCCGAGAGCCGAATCCGACCCAGCAGCCGCGACCGTCGGCCGCCTAAACATTCGCGGCGACATGTCTTTGGAGTGGATCACGAAACTTCTTCAACCCGGCAGCAACATCCTTTCCGGTCTGGAGCGGCAATATCAAATGAAAGCTGCCGCGAAGTCGCTGTTGGGAGACCGGCTGTACGAAAAAGTCTGGGCTCTTCTGAATCGCAAGGAGTCAGAAACCGACATGAGGGAAGCTGCCGGCCAGTGAGGATTCTGCACATCATCAGCAGTGGCGGGATGTATGGCGCGGAAGCTGTCATCCTCAACATGTCGCGCACCCTGAACGAGGCCTCTCATGCGAGCGTTCTGGGCGTCTTTTCCAACTCCTCGAACCCAAATCTGCAACTCCACGAAGTGGCCCTCAAAGAAGGCATCGAATCGCATGTGATTCCCTGCAAGGGACAGATCGACCCGACCGTAATCGCGAGCATTCGGAATCTTGCAACTCAGACGAATGCTGATGTCGTCCACGCCCACGGCTACAAAGCAGATATATACAGTCACTTCGCGTTGCGCAACTCAGGCATACCGCTCGTCTCAACCTGCCACACCTGGTATGACAACAATCCATTGGTCACCCTCTACGGTATGGCCGATCGCCTGGTGCTGCGCAACTACGCCGCGGTTGTTGCTGTATCAGAGGAAGTAAAGCAGAGATTGCTCAAAGCCGGCGTTCGCGAAGACAAAATACATCTGGTTCGAAATGGAATCAATCTGCGGCCATTTGACAACGCCCCACCTTCGCTGCCGAACGCCACACTCGAAGACCATCCTCCAATCGTTGGCCTGATCGGAAGACTGTCAATCGAGAAGGGAGTCGACATCTTCCTGCGTGCCGCAGCACGCGTTTTGGTTGAGCTTCCTTCCACAAAATTTGTCGTTGTGGGCGAGGGACCTGACCGGGATAAGCTGGAGTCACTAGTCGACGACCTGAATCTCCGGCAGAGCGTATCGATGCTTGGCCGCCGGGACGATATGCCTTCGGTCTACGCCTCACTGGATATCATGGTCTCTGCGTCCAGACAGGAAGGACTACCGATGGCAATTCTGGAAGGCATGGCCAGCAGCCTCCCGCTGATAGCAACGCCTGTAGGCGACGTGCCAACCATGGTCCATGACGGCCAAACTGGAGTGATGGTTCCTCCGGAGGACGCAGCGTTGCTGGCATCCGCCATCGTAACTCTCCTGCGAAATCCCACACAGCGAGAGCGCCTCGGAGCGGCCGCAAGAAAGCTCATCGAAGATGAGTTCTCCGCCGATCGAATGACGGCCGATTATCTCCGTGTGTACAAAGAGGCGATCAACCGGGGAACCACAAAGTGAGCCGAGACAACCGACAGCCCAGAATCTTCATGATGGATCTATGGGCAACCGTGCCGTATTACACCGCTTACCTCTCTCGAGCACTCCTAAAAGAACGCGTCGACCTAATGGTGGGTTCCATCTCCTATTACCTCGATCCCACGTGTTTCTCACGTCGTGGCATCAAGCTTGATCCAGGCGCTCTAGACGTAGTTGGAAAATTCCAGCTGCCACGCCTGCCAAGAAGAATTCTCAAGCTGCTGGAATCAACCCTCAACCTGTCCGCACTCACCGTGCGCTTTCTCCTCTCCCCTCCCGACGTCGTTCATGTGCAGTACCTGCCGATGCTGCTATCGCGTCTGCCACTCGATCTCTGGTTCGTACAGTTCTGCCGCAGACGAGGCTCGAAGATTGTCCTCACCGCTCACGATCTGCTTCCCCACGACACAGGTGAAGCGCACAAACAGACCTTTCGTGACCTGTATCGCATGGTCGATGGCATCATCTGCCACTCCGACAACATCAGGACGAGGCTTCGTGACGAGTTCTCCGTGCCCGAAGAAAAAATAGCGGTGATCCCTCACGGGCCGTTCTTCTACGATCTTCCTACGACCAACTCCGAGCAAACCCTGCGAAGCTTCGATCTCGAACCCGGAAAGCTCATCGTGTTGTGGCAGGGAATCATCTTTCCTTACAAAGGAATCGATCTCCTGCTCAACGCATGGCAACACGTTGAAGCCAGCAACGACAATGTCTCCCTGTTGATCGTTGGTACTGGAGCACCGGAGTTTGCCCAGCAGATTCGCGAGCAGATCAGCAGCCTCGGTCTGAAGCACGTGCAGTTGCACCTGCGGTTCGTCTCTTCCGAAGAGTTGGTCGCCCTTTATCGGGCCGCCGACATTGTCGTTTATCCCTATCGCGCGATCACCACCAGTGGCGCACTCGCAACCGGCCTGGCGCTCGGCAAAACCATCATAGCGAGCGATCTACCGGTCTTCCGCGAACTGCTCACCGACCGTGAGAATGCCTTGCTTGTCGATCCAAACAACGCCGCAGAACTCGCCGCAGCCTTGATCGCGCTATCGACGGATTCGCGACTTCGATCGCAACTTGCAGCAAACGTGCTCGCAATGCACTTCGGCGAC
>Ga0210384_10003338_pt1 | contig 18691 bp, 17 predicted proteins | sample IncBWH2MmetaG_FD_160574 | JGI IMG/M metagenome (GOLD analysis project Ga0210384, IMG submission 160574) | Forest soil microbial communities from Barre Woods Harvard Forest LTER site, Petersham, Massachusetts, United States - Inc-BW-H-2-M | ecosystem: Environmental > Terrestrial > Soil >...
CTTGGTGCGGGGACCAAGGATAGAAACCGCCCCGCCCGCTGTCAATTGTTTGTGGCAAAGCCGCGTGCATCGACAATGGCACGCCGCCCGCCGCGCCGTTCTTGCCGGGGGTTCCGATGCGCGCTCGCTTCGCCACCTTGCTCATGGCCGGCTCGCTTGCCGGTTCGCTGTCCGCCGCCGCCGCCGAGCTGCCGCTCGACAGCATCAAGCTGCCGCCGGGATTTGCGATCGAACTCCTCGCCCGCGTACCCAATGCGCGCGAGATGGCGCTGGGCGCGAACGGCACGCTGTTCGTGGGCTCGATGGAAGCCGGCAAGGTCTACGCGGTGACCTTCCGGCCCGGCGCAGCCGCCGTCGTAACCACCATCGCGACCGGGCTGCAGCGGCCGGTGGGTGTCGCGTTTCACGACAAGGCGCTCTACGTCTCGGCCATCAATCGCATTCTTCGCTACGACAACATCGAAAGCCGGCTGGCCAACCCGCCGCCGGCGGTGTTGGTCAGCGACCGCTTTCCCAGCGATGGGCTGCATGGCTGGAAGTTCATCGCCTTCGGCCCCGACGGCAAGCTCTACGTGCCCGTGGGCGCACCGTGCAATATCTGCGAACCCGACCCTGATCGCTACGCGGTCATTACCCGCATGAATCCCGACGGTTCGGGTGGGGAGGTGGTTGCGCGCGGTCTGCGCAATTCCGTGGGCTTCGACTGGGACCCGCGCAGCAAAGAACTCTGGTTCACCAGCAACGGGCGCGACTGGATGGGCGACGACCTGCCTCCGGATACGTTGCATCACGCGCCGCAGCCGGGTCTCAATTTCGGCTACCCCTACTGTCACGCGGGCAGCATCCCCGACCCGGAGTTCGGCCGCAAACGCGCCTGCAGCGAATTCGCACCGCCGGCGCAACTCCTCGGGCCGCACGTCGCCCCTCTGGGCATGCGCTTCTACAGCGGCAGCCAGTTTCCGCAGCAATACCGCAACCAGATTTTCATCGCCGAACACGGCTCGTGGAATCGAAGCAAGAAAATCGGTTACCGCGTGACGCTGGTACGCATCGAGAACAACCGCGCGCGCAGCTATGAGCCCTTCGCCACCGGCTGGCTGCAGGGCGAAACCGCGTGGGGCCGTCCGGCCGACGTGCTCGTCATGCCGGACGGTTCACTGCTCGTTTCCGACGATTACGCCGGAGCGATCTACCGCATCAGCTACAAACCTGGCAGTTAGTAGCGGTGCCAGTAGCGGTAGCGCGCGTAGGGACGGTAGTAGCGCACGTAAGGCCCGCCATAGACCGCAGCGGGCGCGTAGTACGAATACGGATAGGGCGCGTAGACTGCCGGCGGCGAATAGACCACGGGTGGCGCCGCGTACGCGAAGCCATAGCCACGGCTGGAGTAGCCGATACCGAACCCTGGCGCGCCGATCGAGATCGCGAACGAATCACGCGCCGACGCCGCGGTGGCCGCGCCAACGCCAACGACGAACACTGCGGCGAGCATCGCAATACGACGTTTCATTGCTGTCTCCTTGTACGGTTGGCAATATTCCACCAACGTTGTATAGACAGCGCGCGTTGACGCGGAGTTTCGCTGTGCTGTCAAGCAGTTACAATCGGTAACGGATTGCAACAAAACCGCCGCTTCGCCATCGATGAGCCTCTGCCGCGCCGCTGCCTGCGCCCGCTTGCTCTTGCTCGCACTCACGACCTGCTCAGAGCCGCTCGCGGCAGCCGACCTCACCATCGGCATCGGTGCCGATGTCACCGCGATGGGCGCAGGCAAGCGCTTGCCGCGCGTTGGCTGCGCAAACGCCGCGCTACCTAGCCCCGGACGACGATCAGGCGCTCGAGTTCCGAGACGATCGGGGTCGCCGCCTCCATGCCGATCCGCTTCACCAGGGCTTGCGCGAAATCGGGGAGAAAGTCGTGCAAGTCGCGGAGGTTTTCCGCGCGCTGCAGCCGCATCATCATCAGGTAGCCGCGAAAACCGAGATGCTTGTTGATGAGGTCCGAAAGGCGGGTCTGCGCGGCGATGAAGCGCTCGACCTCATCGGCGGTGCGCGGCACGGGCGTCAGCGCACCCTCGACGCCGGAGGGGGCGCTGAAGCGCTTGGCAATCAACCCGGCCCGTTCCAGGGCGGCGAGCGCGGTCGCGTCGACGCGCAGCGCCTGTGCCCGCTCGAGGACTTCGCCAACGGTGCGATTGCCGTCGACCATGATGAGCACGCTACGCAGAGCGATAGGCAGGTTGAGCTTGCGCTCCTTGAGTTCGCGCACGCCCTCGTCGGTCTTGGCGTAGATCTCACCCGGGTTCATGGCTGGATTCCGTGTCCCGCGCTTACGCACGGCGCGCCGACATTTTTGCGCGACATTATAGACGACCGCGGCTATGACCGACCGGGGCAGGGTACGGCCCGGGGCCGCGCGGCAGGCGTCGGGGAGGGCCGCGTGCTTGAAGCGGCGCCCTGGCAGTCACGCGTCGCGCGGCGCTCGCCTGCGAGCCAGCCGCGACGTCTCCTGCCGCTTGGCGGCGTGAACCCCGACCGGTTGCCGCAGGCGCGCCGCGTGGTGGGGCCGGGGTCTTTGTGGAATAATCGATTCTGCATTTCCGTAGTCGCTCATGCTCAATCCGGCCCTGCTCGCTGCCTTCCGCAACATCCTCCCCGCGACGTCAATCCTCAGTGCGGCCGAAGATACACGGCCGTACGAATGCGACGGGCTGACGTTGTTTCGCGAGTTGCCCAACGCGGTGCTGCTGCCGGAGAACGAAGCCCAGGTGGTGGCGATTCTCAAGCTCTGCCACGCGGCGCGACTGCCCGTGGTGGCGCGGGGCGCGGGTACGGGCCTCTCGGGAGGCGCGCTTCCCGATCGCAACGGCGTGCTCCTTTCGCTTGCCAAACTGAAGCGCATTCTCGCCATCGATGCGCTGGCGCGAACGGCGAGGGTTCAGCCGGGCGTGCCCAATCTGGCGATCTCCGCGGCCGCGGCCGCGTATGGTCTGTACTACGCGCCGGACCCGTCGTCGCAGATCGCCTGCACCATCGGCGGCAACGTCGCCGAGAATTCCGGCGGCGTGCACTGCCTCAAATACGGCCTCACCGTGCACAACGTCCGGCGCGTGCGCGGCGTACTGATCACCGGCGAGGTCGTCGAATTCGGCGGCGAGGGACAGGACGCCCCGGGCTACGACCTGCTCGCACTGATCACCGGCTCCGAGGGATTGCTCGCGATCATCACCGAAGTAACCGTGAAGCTCCTGCCGCAACCCCGCGACGCGAAATGCGTGTTGGCGGCCTTCGACGATGTGACCAAGGCGGGTGCGGCGGTCGCCGCGATCATCGGCGCCGGCATCGTTCCGGCGGGACTGGAGATGATGGATCGACTCACCATCAGCGCGGTCGAGCCGTTCGTCCACGCCGGTTACCCCAACGATGCCGCGGCGATTCTGCTGTGCGAGGCCGACGGAACGGCGGAAGAGGTCGGTGAGGAAGTCGCCGCGGTGCAACGGCTGATGGAAGAGGCGGGCGCGACGCTGATCGAGGTCTCACGCAACGAAGGGCAGCGACTGAAGTTCTGGTCCGGGCGCAAGGCGGCCTTTCCAGCCGCGGGCCGGATATCGCCGGACTATTACTGTATCGACGGCACGATTCCGCGGCGCGCGCTCGGGGCGGTGCTGCAACGCATCGGCGAATTGTCGCAGGCGTTCGGCTTGCCGTGCATGAACGTCTTTCACGCCGGCGACGGCAACCTGCATCCGCTGATCCTCTTCGACGCCAACCGCCCCGGCGACGCGGCCAAGACCCAGGCCTTCGGCGCCAAAATCCTCGAGCTGTGCGTCGAAGTCGGTGGCACGATCACCGGCGAGCATGGCGTCGGCGTGGAGAAGCTCGGCGACATGTGCATGCAGTTCGCGCCGGCAGAGCTCGAGCGCTTTCACGGTGTCAAGCGCGCATTCGATCCGGAAGGCCTGCTCAACCCGGGGAAAGCCGTGCCCACCCTGCATCGCTGCGCCGAAATGGGTCGGATGCACGTGCATCGGGGACAGCTCGCGCATCCGGATCTCCCGCGCTTCTAGGCGCGCCTTTCCCACGGAGCGACCATGGCCATCGATGCGACCACGAGACCCGACCCCGGCGCCGTCGCCGACCTGGTGCAGAAGCTCTGCGGCGACTATGGCGAACGCGCGGTCACCGCGCGCGCGGTGCGCGAACACCACGGTCACGGCGAAGGACTGGCGGACCCGGCATTGCCCGATGTGGTCGTCTTCCCCCATTCCGATGCCGAGGTTGCGGCGATTGTGCGGCTGTGTCATCTCGCCCGGGTGCCGGTGATCGCATTCGGCGTGGGAACCTCGCTCGAGGGCCACGTTGCCGCGCTCTACGGCGGCGTCTGTGTCGACCTGTCGCAGCTCAACCGCGTGCTCGAGGTCAACGTCGAGGATCTCGATTGTCGCGTCCAGGCGGGCGTGACACGCGAGCAGCTCAATTCCGAGCTCAAGGGCAGCGGTCTTTTCTTTCCGATCGATCCCGGTGCCAATGCGACGCTCGGCGGAATGGCGGCGACCCGCGCCTCGGGCACCAACGCGGTGCGCTACGGCACGATGCGCGAGAACGTGCTCGGGCTAACCGTAGTCAGCGCCGACGGGCGCATCGTTCGCACCGGCGGGCGCGCGCGCAAGTCGAGCGCGGGCTACGACCTGACCCGTCTGTTCGTTGGCGCAGAGGGGACGCTCGGCATCATCACCGAGATCCAGCTGCGCCTGTACGGCGTGCCGGAGGCGATTGCCGCGGCAGTGTGCCAGTTTCCCGATCTGGCCAGCGCAGTCAACACCGTGATCGTGGCGATGCAGACTGGCATCCCCGTCGCGCGCATCGAGCTTCTCGACGACGTGCAGATGGATGCGTGCATCCGGCACTCGAAACTGGAAGGTTTTGCCGCCAAACCGACATTGTTCTTCGAGTTCCACGGTTCGCCGGCGGGCGTACGCGAGCAGACCGAGTCCATGCAGGCGATCAGCGACGACCATGGGGGCAGCGCGTACCAGTGGGCGACGCAGCCGGAGGACCGCACGCGCCTGTGGAAGGCGCGCCACGCGGCATACTACGCTGCGCTCGCGCTCAAGCCCGGCGCGATGGGCCTCGCAACCGATGCCTGCGTGCCGTTGTCGCGGCTTGCAGACTGCATCCTCGAGACGAAATCCGCGATCGAGGCCAGCGGGCTGATCGCGCCGATCGTGGGCCACGTCGGCGACGGCAACTTTCACCTCATTGTCCTGTTCGATCCCGCCAACGGCGAGGAGCGCGGCCGCGCCGAGTCGCTCGCGCACGACGTCAGCCTGCGCGCGATCCGCATGGGCGGCACCTGCACCGGGGAGCACGGGATCGGCTGGCACAAGCTCGACGTGCTGGCGCAGGAACACGGCGAGGCCGTGGACCTTATGCGCGCGATCAAGCGCGCGCTCGATCCGCTGAATATCATGAATCCCGGGAAAACCGTGCCCTTGTGAGCTATACGCTCTATATCGGCAACAAGAACTACTCGACGTGGTCGCTGCGGGCCTGGGTGCTGATGAAGGTCACCGGCATTGCGTTCCGCGAGCAGCGCCTGGCCCTGTACCTGCCCGACTCGCCCGCGCGCATCCACCAGGTGTCGCCCAGCAGTCGGGTGCCGTGCCTGCACGACGCCGCAACCGTCGTCTGGGACTCGTTGGCGATCACCGAATATCTCGCCGAACGGCATCCAGGCGTGTGGCCGCCCGCGGCCCGCGCGCGGGCGTGGGCACGCTCGGCGGCCGCGGAAATGCATTCCGGCTTCGGCCGCCTGCGCGAGGAGCTGGGGATGAATGTGCGTTTGCGGTGGGCAAGGACACCCAGCGCGGCGGCCGCCGCTGACATCGCCCGTATCAGCGAGCTCTGGGGCGAGGGCCGCGCGCACTTCTGACGGGGTGGCGATTTCCTCTGCGGCGCGTTCTCGGCTGTCGATGCTTTTTTTTGCCCGGTCGCATTCCGGTTCCAGACCTACGCCGTCGCCGTTGAGCCCCCGGCCGCGGCCTATTGCCAGGCGTTGCTGGCCTTGCCGGCGATGCGGGAGTGGGCGGCCGCGGCGGCGCAGGAAAGCGCACGCGTGCCCGGCCTTGAGCCGCCCGCGCCCGCGGCGCAGCCGCAATGAGCGACGCGGCTGCGACGTGAGCGAAGTGCTCGCCGACTGGCAGGATCGGGTGCGGCGCGCGGCCGACGCGAAAACGCCGCTGCGCATCGTCGGCCGCGGCAGCAAGGATTTCTACGGACAGGAGCTTCTGGGGGAGCCGTTCGCGACGCTCGGCTATGCCGGTCTCGTCGACTACGATCCGACCGAGCTCGTCATCACCGCGCGCTGCGGCACGGCGCTCACCGATATCGTCGATACGCTCCGCGGCGCCGGACAGATGCTGGGTTTTGAGCCGCCGCAATTTGGCGCCGCGGCGACGCTGGGCGGCTGCGTTGCGGCCGGGCTGTCGGGACCACGGCGGCCGTACGCCGGCGCGGTGCGCGATCTCGTCCTTGGCGTGCGCCTGCTCGATGGCCGCGGCGACGACCTGTCTTTCGGCGGCCGGGTCATGAAAAACGTCGCCGGCTTCGACGTGTCGCGACTCATTGCCGGATCGCTGGGAACGCTCGGGATCGTGCTCGAGGTCTCGCTCAAGTGCCAGCCCTTGCCCAGCGCCGAGTCCTCGCGCGTCCTCGAACTCACCGCCGACCAGGCGATCCAGCGCATGAACGAGTGGGGCGGGCAGCCGCTGCCGATTACGGCGACGTGCTATCACGACGGCCGCCTGTACGTGCGCTTCGCCGGGGCAAAGAGCGCCGTCGCCGCTGCGTTGCGCGAGGTCGGTGGCGCGCCGCTTGCCGACGCCGATGCGTTCTGGTGCTCGCTGCGCGAACAGCAGCACCCGTTTTTCGCCACGGATCACGCCGCCGCGCTGTGGCGGCTGTCGGTGCGCACGACCGCTCCGTTCACCAACCTCGGCGGGCCGCAGCTCGTCGAATGGGGCGGTGGCTTGCGCTGGCTGAAGGCCGAGGCGCAGGTCGATCCGCTGCGGCTGCGCCTCTGGGCGCGTGAGCAGGGCGGGCACGCGACGCTCTTCCGTGGCGCCGACAAATCGATCGGTGCGTTCCAGCGGCCCGACGCGCCCCTGCTGCGAATTCAGCGCGAGCTCAAGTTCGCCTTCGATCCGCAGGGGATTTTAAACCGGCATCGCATGTATCCCGACTTCTAACCGTGGAAACCCGCCTGGCCGATTTCGTCAGGGACACCGCCGAGGGTCGCGAAGCCGAGGCGATCCTGCGCAGCTGCGTGCATTGCGGGTTCTGCACTGCGACCTGTCCGACCTACCAGCTGCTCGGCGACGAGCTCGACGGCCCGCGCGGGCGGATCTACCTCATCAAGCAGATGCTCGAGGGCGCCGCAGTCACCGCCAAGACGCAGCTGCATCTTGACCGTTGCCTGACCTGTCGGGCCTGCGAGACAACCTGTCCCTCCGGTGTGCGCTACGGCCGCCTGGTGGACATCGGGCGCCACCTGGTGGAGGAGCGCGTGCCGCGGCCGACCCGCGAGCGGGTGCAGCGCTGGCTGCTTCGGCGGGCGCTGCTCTCCCGCCCGCTGCTCGCACTGGCCACGGCGGCCGCCCGTGCGGCGCGGCCGTTGCTGCCGCGCGCGCTCGCGCAGAAGCTGCCGCGGCGGCACACCGTCGGTACCTGGCCCCGGCGACGGCACGCACGGACGATGCTGGTTCTGCATGGCTGCGTGCAGCCCGCGCTGGCGCCGGCTATCGACGTCGCGATGGCGCGTGTGCTCGACCGCGTCGGGGTGTCGCTGATTCGCGCCGCCGGCTCGGGCTGCTGCGGTGCGCTGAGCCACCATCTCAGCGCTGCCGCCGAGGCGCGCGCGCTCATGCGCGCCAACATCGATGCCTGGTGGCCACACGTGGAACGCGGCGCCGAGGCGATCGTCGTCACCGCCAGCGGCTGCGGCGTGCAGGTCAGGCAGTACGGCGAACTCTGTCACGACGACCCTGCGTACGCGGAGCGGGCGCGGCGCATCGCCGCGCTCGCGCGCGATCCGGTCGAAATCGTCGCCCCCGAATGGAAGCGGCTCGCACCCTTCGTGGCGATGGACCGGGGCGCGCTGCGCGTCGCCTGTCACACGCCGTGCACGCTGCAGCACGGGTTGCGACTGGGCGGGCGCGTCGAAGAGATTCTCGAGGCGCTGGGGCTGGAACTCACGCCGGTCGCCGATGCGCATCTTTGTTGCGGCTCAGCCGGCACCTATTCACTGCTGCAACCGGTGCTGGCCGAAGCACTGCGGAAGAACAAGCTCGCCGCGCTCGAGTCAGGCAAGCCGGACCTGATCGCCACCGCGAACATCGGTTGCCTGATGCATCTCGGCGCCGCTACGCAGCGGCCCGTGCGCCATTGGATCGAGATTCTGGAAAGCCGACTGCGCAGCGATGACTGAGGGCACCGGAGAAGCAGTGAACCGCCGCGCCAGCTATCGCTGCTTCCTTTCCATCCCCACACGCTGGATGGACAACGATATCTACGGTCACGTCAACAACGTCGTCTATTTCTCCTATTTCGATACGGCGGTCAACGAGCACCTGATTCGCGCCGGCGGGCTTGATATCCGCAACGGCGCGTCGATCGGCCTGGTCGTGGAGACCGCGTGCCGCTACCACAAGGCGCTGTCCTTTCCCGACGTGATCGACGCCGGATTGCGGGTGACCAAGCTCGGCAACTCGTCGGTGCGCTACGAGATCGCATTGTTTCGCTCGGGCGAGGACGAGCCTGCGGCCACCGGCCACTTCGTTCACGTCTGGGTCAACCGCGCCGATAGGCGGCCCATCCCCGTGCCCGCGGAAATACGCGCGGCGTTGGCCGCGCTGCTCGTGGCGGCGTGAATCTTGCGAGGCGCTGCGCAGCGGTGAGCGGAGCCGCGCCAGACCGTTCCGGCGTACAATCCGACGCCCGGACACCATGGATGCGATTCGCGCACTCCGCGAGAGAGAACATGCCGAGTGGCACAGCCTGTGGCGCCCTGGTATCCGCGGCTACGCTTAAGCGACGCATGAGCGTTGCGCGGCGACCCGCTGCCGGCCGAGATCGCCGGCGCCCCGGCGCTGGCAACGCCCGCGAGCCTGCCCCGCGTCGCGCCTCGGGTCCGGGCAAAGTATCTGCCCGCATGCGGACATGACTGCGCCGCGCCGCTTCGGCCTGATTCCGGCCGCGGGGACGGGGACGCGCTTCGGCAGCGATCTCCCCAAGCAATATGCGGCCATCTCCGGAGTCCCGCTGCTGCGACGAACAATCGACGCGCTCAACGACGCGATCGCGCTCGAAGCCATTTTCATCGTGCTCGCGCCCGGGGATGCACTCTACGCCGAGCGGATCGGCAAGGTCCGCGGCGTCGAGGCGCTGTACTGCGGCGGGGCGACGCGGGCGGAGTCGGTGAAAAACGGGCTCGCCGCAATCGGCGGACGCACCACGGCCGAGGATTGGGTGCTCGTGCACGACGCCGTCCGGCCATGCATCGACGTCACGACGCTCAACCGGCTGCTCAACGAACTCGAGTCGGAGCCGGTCGGAGGTCTGCTGGCCGTGCCGCTGACGGACACGTTGAAGCGCGCCCAGACCGGTGCCGGTCTGCGCGCGGTGTCGACCGAGGCGCGCGACGGCCTGTGGTGCGCGCAGACCCCGCAGATGTTTCGCTACGCCATCCTGCAACACGCGTTCCGGCAGGCCGACCTGGCCAAGATCACCGACGAAGCGCAAGCGGTCGAGGCCCTTGGCGTCAAACCGCGTCTGGTGCAGGGCAGCCCGTTGAACATCAAGGTGACCTATGCCGAGGACGTTGCGCTCGCCGAAGCGATCCTCGGCCAGCGGCAGAAGGGCGCATGACTGCGCTGCCAATGCGCGTCGGCCACGGCTTCGATGCGCACGCGCTCGTCGCAGGGCGGCGGCTCGTGCTCGGCGGCGTGACCATACCCTGGGAGCGGGGGCTCGACGGCCACTCCGACGCCGACGTGCTGCTGCATGCGATTTGCGACGCGATACTCGGCGCTCTCGGCGCGGGGGATATCGGCACCCACTTTCCCGACAGCGACGCCGCGTACAAGGACGCCGACAGCCGCAGTCTGCTGCGGCGCGTCGTGCAGCAGGCGCGCGCCGCCGGGTACGCGCTTGGCAACCTCGATGCGACCCTCATCGCCCAGGCGCCAAGGCTCGCGCCGCACATTGCGCGCATGGTGGCCAATATCGCCGCCGATTGCGACGCGCGACCCGAGCAGGTCAACGTCAAGGCCACGACAACCGATCGCCTGGGGTGCATCGGTCGCGGCGAGGGCATCGCGGCGCTGGCGAGCGCGCTGCTTTGTCGAACCGAAAACGACAGCGGCTGACGCGGCGCCCTAGGCGCCCGGGCTCCACGCGCCGGTCGGCAGCGTGAGCCGCGCGAGAGTGCCGCCGCCCTCGCGCAGCAGCAGGTCCAGTGTGCCGCCGTGCAGGCGGGCGATGCGCTCGACGATCGCCAGGCCCAAGCCAGCGCCTGCCGCGCCACTGCGCGCCGGCTCGCCGCGGGTGAACGGGCGCTTTAGATGCTCCACCTGATCGGGCGGAATACCGCGGCCCCGATCGGCAACCTCGAGCACGACCGAACCGTTTTCCGTCCGGGTCGCGATCTCGACGGGCGGAGCACCATGACGCAGGGCGTTGTCGACGAGGTTGCCCACAAGGCGCAGGAATGCAGTCGTGCGCAGCGGCAGTCGCGGCAGCTCGCCGCGCGTGAAGCGGACGTCCTGGCCGGCGCGCCGGTGGCGCTCGACGACCGTCGCGACGATATCGTTGGGATCGTGCACTTCCAACGGGGTGTCGCGCCCGTCGCGGGCGAAGTCGAGGAACTGGCTGATGATACGGTCCATCTCCTCGATGTCGTCGACCATGCCTTGGCGCGCCTGCGCGTCGCGTGTCTCGACCTCGACGCCCAGGCGCAGCCGCGACAGCGGCGTGCGCAAGTCATGGGAGACGCCGGCTAGGAGCAGGGCGCGATCCTGCTCGATCTGGCGCAGGTTGGAAAGCATCCGATTAAAGCCGCGGTTGAGATTGACGATTTCCGAGGGTCCGCTTTCCGGCAATGGCGGCGGCGATTTGCCTTGGCCGACGCTGACGACCGCGGCATTGAGCTGCCGCAGCGGGCGCGCGAGATAGCGGGCGAAGACGTAGGCGCCGGCGAGCATGACCACGAGAATCACCAGGCTCCATTCGAGCGCGAGCGACGGCGCGTCGTCCCCGGGCCGCGGCGGCCATGCGAAGCCGGCCCAATAGGCGCGGTCTCCCGCCGCCAGCTTGATCCAGAGCAGCTGCAGCCGCGGCTGGATGCGCAGCTCCGTGCCCGGACCCAGTTCCGTTTTCAAGCGGCGCTCCAAGTCGACAAGCAGCGGATTCTGCGGCGGCCCCCCGACGAACTGCCGTTCCTCGTCGGGGACGATGCGCGCGTGCGACGCCTCGCCGAATCGCGCCAGCGTCGCGTCAGTCGCCCGCGGATCGGTCGCGGCCAACGCCGCGCGCAGCGCGCGCAGCTGCACCAGCTTGGTATCGCTGAACTGGCGCGCGAGCAGCGCCGCGCGGTCTTGGCGAAACAGATAGATCGCCGCCGCCTGGCTGATCAGGATGACCAGCAACAGCAGCAGCGCAAGTCGCCCGAACAGCGAGCGCGGCCACAGGGTCACTCTCAAGCACCGGCCTCGTCGGTTGCGGCGGTCTCGTCGGGCACGAACACGTAGCCGAAGCCCCACACCGTCTGGATGAAGCGCGGCGTCGAGGGATCGGGCTCGACCAGCTTGCGCAGGCGCGAGATCTGCACATCGATCGCGCGGTCGAACACGTCGTGGTCGCGCCCGCGCGCGAGCAGCATCAGCTTCTCGCGCGCGAGCGGCTGACGCGGGTGCGTCGCCAGCACCTTGAGCAGGCTGAATTCGCCGGTGGTCAGCGCGATCGGCGTTTCGCCGCGCAAGAGCATGCGCGTGCTCAGGTCGAGCAGATAAGGTCCGAACACAATTTTTCCGTCCGCTGCCGGGCCGCCCGGGGCGAGCAGTTCCGTGCGCCGGCGCAGCACCGCCTGGATGCGCGCCACGAGTTCGCGCGGATTGAATGGTTTGGGAAGATAGTCATCCGCACCCAACTCCAGCCCCACGATTCGGTCGACGTCCTCGCCTTTGGCGGTAAGCATGATGATGGGCACGGTCTCGCCCGCTGCGCGCAGGCGGCGGCATATCGCCAGCCCGTCTTCGCCCGGCAGCATGAGATCGAGAACCAGCAGGTGGGGCGGATCGCGTTGCAGTTTCTTGTCGAGTTCGCGCACGTCCGGTACGGCCTGCACCTGAAAGCCCTGCTCGGTCAGGTAGCGCACCAAGAGATCGCGCAGGCGCGGATCATCGTCAATAACCAGAATTTTGGGGCTGACCGGCTTCATCGTTTTTGCATCGTAGGTTCGCAGCGCAGCGAAGGTGGCGCTCTGTTGTCTCGAATTGTAACCTTCGCCGCCGCAGGCAATGATTCGTTACACACCTGGCCGCGCGTCGCCGCACACTGCCGGATAATGAGCCAAGCCCACTGCCCGCAACCGAAGGAACAATTGATGAAACGTCTCGCCATCGCACTGCTCGCCGCCGTCCTCGGCATCGTCACGATGCTGGCGCTGGCGCAACCGCAACCGCTGCACGGCGGCGGCCCGCTCGCCATGCTGGCCAAGCTCAAACCGCAGCTTAATCTGAACACATCCCAGCAGCAGCAATGGGACGCGGTGATTGCGCAATCCAAATCCGCACATGAAACGGCCCGCGCCAACTTCGCCCAGGTCACGGCGGCGCTCCAAGCCGAACTCGCCAAGTCGGAGCCGGATTTCGCCGCGGTGGCCGCGCTCAGTGACGGCGTACGGCAACAGAATGCAGCGCTGCACCGGCAAAGCCGGGACGCATGGCTGGCGTTCTACGCCACCTTTACGCCGGAACAGAAGGTCGTCGCGCGCGACGCGATCAAAGCAGGTCTCGATCGCATCGCCGCTCGGCGGTCGACGCAGCACGGTGTAGCGCCAACTGACTAGTGTTCCATCGGCGTCGTCCTCGGCCGGCATCAAGCCGGCTCGTTGCCCGGCCCGCCACGCGGCCGGGCATTTTTTTGGGTTCGCCGCCCATCGCCGGAAAATAACTTTGAAACAATAACTTAGTGGCCACGCGACGCCTCCGTGCCCAGCGCGCTGCACGCCGACGCACAGACCCCTATGACGTTGGCATAGTTGGTGGTAGGATGGGCCTGCACGTGCCGCTGCGGAGCTCGCGCGGCGGCCGCGAACCCGGGTCGGAAGGAATGGCGAACAGCGTGCACGGCGTGAAGCACTTCCAGGACGCGGCACACGGCGGCGACATGCTGGCGTGGGGACCTAGCGCCGAATCCGCGTGGCGTTGGCTGCAGCCATGGCGCTGGCCCGTCGCGCTCCTCGCCGGCATCGTCCTATGGCTCGCGCTCGTTGCGGTTGCCGGGGCGGCGAGACCTCTCAACCAGCCTGCCGCTGTGCTGGTCGCGGAGTCGCCAACGCGCGACAATCCATTTGTCATAAACAACTGCTTCTTGCAGAATGCCGTAATGCCAGCGTCATCGGAGTCGACCGCCCGAGTGCACCGCCAGATTCTCTGCAAACTCCAGACCGGGTTTACCCCCCGACCTTAACCGGTCATCCCGAACTCGGTCTGTCCTCGAGCGCCCCAACTGGGCGCTCCTTTTTTTGATGCGATTGGCGCCTTCCCAAACATGGCCTTGAAAGAAAGTTGTGTACAACGAAACATTATCCAATTAATTTGTTGCAATAAAACATATTATAAAGAATAGGATATAGCGTTTACTTAATATTGATTAGGCATAAAACGTTATATCTACGGCCACTTGATCAGAGATTGCCTGATGGCCTTGAAAAACAAAAAATATCGGAGAATAATCAGCTGCCGGGCTGCGTCGGCGCCACGACACAAGGGCGCAACGCAGCGCGAGTCACGCACCAGAGACGGTCCAGGGAGGCCCATCATGCCGTGCTATCGCAACCGCGTTCGTGCCAGCTGGCGCGCTGTCCTCACCGCTGGATCACGCTGGTGTGCAGCTGCGGGCCTCGCGCTGGTCGTAACAGGTTTCGCCGCCGCCTGTTGGGCGCAGCCGGCGCTAGCGCCGGTGTATCGCTTTGTGAACCTGCACGACAACACGCACTTTTTCACCATCTCCGCCGCCGAGCGCGACTATGTGATCGCGACCTGGCCGACCGTTTTCCAATACGAGGGACCGGTGTTCACCGCTTCCACGCAGCCGGTGGCCAGCTTCTCCCCGGTCATGCGGTTCTGGAACAACCAGACCAACGAGCACTTCTATACGATTTCGCAGGTGGAGGTGGCGTACGTCCAGAGCCACTATCCGCAGTACATACTCGAAGGCGTTGCCTATTACGCACCGACCGCGCCGGCAAGCGACGGCCGCACCTCGCTGTATCGGTTCTGGAATCAGGTCAACGGCGAGCATTTCTATACCTCGTCGGTCGCCGAGCGCGATCACATCATCGCGACCTGGCCGCAGTTCGTCTATGAAGGCCCCGTGTACTACGTATACGGCCTTGCCGTGCCGCCGCCAGGACCGGGCCCGCTCCCGCCGGCGATTGCGCTGACCGCGTCGGCAACGAGCATTCCCGTGCTGCCCGGCGAGATCACGCTGACTGCCACGGCGACGGATGCCGCCGGGAAGATCGTCAGCGTGACGTTCTATGAGGGCACCACGCCACTCACCGTACAGACCACCGCGCCGTTCAACTACACCGTCCATCTGACCGTCGCCGGTGCCTATAGCTACAGCGCGGTTGTCGTTGACGACAAGGGAGCGAGCGCAACGTCGACGCCGATCGTCGTCCAGGCGGGCCCGCCACCGAGCCTTCCCAGCGTCGCCTTGGCGACCTCGACATCCACGGTGACCGCGCCCGGCCAGGTCATCCTGACCGCGAACGCCACCGACACCGGCGGCACGATTGTGCTCGTGACCCTCTACCAGGGCGGTGTCAAGCTCGTCGACCTGGCCACAGCGCCGTATGTGTACACGGTCGCGCTCGCCAACGCGGGCAGTTTTTCCTTCACGGCGCAGGCGACCGACGACAAGGGCGCAACCGCCATGTCCTCGGCGGTCGCCGTGCAGGTCACCACGGGCGGCCCGCCGCCGCCACCGCCAGGGGCCGCCGACATCTACCGCTTTCTCAACCAGGCGACGTTTGGCTTCACCCAGGCCGAGGCGGCCCGGGTCACCAACATGGGCATCCCGGCCTGGATCAACGATCAGTTAACGCAGCCCATTTCGGGCTATCCGGACGCGAACTACACCATCCTTCAGCTCAACAACTCGGCTAACTGCACCAACCAGGATCCGGTAACCCACAAGGGGCTGCCGCCTGCCGATCCGCGCAACATCTGCTATCGCGACAATCTCACGCCCACGCGCGTGCAACGCGATTTCTACACCAATGCGGTGGCGCGGCCAGATCAGCTGCGCCAGCGCGTGGCGTGGGCGCTGTCACAGATCGTGGTGATATCGACGGTGAGCCAGGACCTGTCCATCGCGTATCCGATGACGCGCTACCAGAACATCCTGTCCCAGCAGGCATTCGGTAACTTCGAGACGCTGCTCAACCAGATCACGCTGTCGCCGTCGATGGGCTATTGGCTGACGATGGTCAACAACGACAAGGGCAACGCGAACCGGCAGCCCAATCAGAATTACGCGCGGGAGGTCATGCAGCTGTTCTCGATCGGGCTGATCGAGCTCAACCAGGACGGCTCGCCTATCCTCGATGCGCAGAACAATCCGATCCCGACTTACGATCAGACCACCATCGCGCAATTCTCCAATGTGTTCACGGGCTGGACTTACCCCAAACCGGGCGTCGCGACCACGACCAAGAACCCGGCGGACTACGAGCTGCCGATGGTGACCTATGCTAACGGCCACGAAACGGCTGCGAAGACGCTACTGGCCGGTCCCGACCAGAACATTCCGGCCAATCAGACGCCGCAGCAGGACATCACGTCTGCGCTCCACAACATCTTCATGCATCCCAACGTCGGGCCGTTCATCGGCAAGCAGCTCATTCAGCACCTGGTGACGAGCAATCCCTCCCCGGCCTACATCGCGCGCGTTGCCGGTGTGTTCAACAACAACGGGGCGGGGGTGCGTGGCGACATGCACGCGGTCGTCACGGCGATCTTGACGGATCCCGAAGCACGCGGCGGCGGAGCGCCGGACACCTTCGGGCAACTGCGCGAGCCGCCGCTGATGATCACCGCGCTGCTGCGCGGCTTGGGCGCACCGACCGATGGCGCGGGCCTGTCGATCCGTTCCGGAACCCTGGGCGAGCCGATCTACTCATCGCCGACGGTGTTCAACTACTACCCGATCGATTACACGATCCCGAACTCCGCTCTCGCCGGACCTGAGTTCGGGAACCACAACAGCTACACCGCCGTGCAGCGCCAGAATCAGGTCTATGCGCTGGTCTATCAGGGCATCGCCGCCGATCCGACGGTCCCCAACGCCGTCGGCACGTTCATCAATACCAAGCCCTACGAGGCGCTGGCGGGCAATCCCGCCGCGATGGTCGATGCGCTGAACCAGGCGCTGATGTACGGGACGTTTCCGCCCGCCGCGGCGCAGATCATCGTCAACAGCGTGTCGCTGGTCCCGGCCGCGAATGTCGTCGAACGGGCGCGGATGGCGATCTACCAGATGGCGTCTTCCTTCCACTTCCAGGTCCAACACTGACATGACCAACTCACGTCGGAAATTCCTCTACCGGTCAGCCGCTCTGACCGGGGCCGGTCTGTTCGGCAACCTGAGCTGGCTGGGGGCGGAGTTTGCCAACGCGCAATCCCTCTCCGGCTACAAGGCGCTGGTCGGCGTGTTCCTGTACGGCGGCAACGACGCGAACAACACGCTCGTGCCCATCACCAATTACGCGAGCTATTCCGCGGTGCGAACCGCGGGGTCGAACATCCAGATCCCGCAGGCGCAGTTGCTGCCGATCACGCCAAAAAGCCCGCCGAATTCCGGGCAGACGTTCGGTTTGCACCCGGACCTGATCGACATCCACCCGCTGTATGCCCAAGGCAAGCTGGCGGTGATCTGCAACGCCGGCATGCTGATCGCGCCGCTCACCAAGGCGCAATACCAGGCCGGGATGAACCGCCCACTGAACCTGTTTTCGCACAGCGACCAGCAGAATCAGTGGCAGGGCTTGATTCCCGGGGCCGCGCAGCGCACCGGTTGGGCCGGGCGCATCAGCGACAAGATCAGCATCGCCAATGCCGGCGCGCAGATCCCGACGATGGTCTCGGTAAGCGGCGCTAGCGTGTTCAACTTCGGCGGGACCACTGGGCCGTTCGTCATTCCCAGCGCCGGCGGCGTGTCGCTATCGGGCACCGGCACCGACGCGATCAGTGTGGCACGCATCGGCGGTGTGCAGCAGCTCCTGACGACCAGCGGGACCAACCAGATCGTCGGCAGCGCGGCGGCGGTACTGAGCAACGCGCTGGTGGCCGCCAGCTCCGCCGATCCGGTGCTGACCGGCCCGCTTTCGCCAGCCATCACCGCGGCTTTCACTGTCGGCGGCAAATTGCTCAACACCAGCCTTGCCAATCAGTTGAAGCAGGTCGCGCGGTTGATCGAGGCCCAGGCGGCGCTGGGTATCAAGCGCCAGTTCTTCTTCGTCAGCATGGGCGGATTCGACAACCACAGTGCCCTGGTCAAAGACCAGAGCGCGCTGTTCCAGCAGCTCTCCCCGGCACTGTCGGCCTTTTACAACTACACCGTCGCCGCCGGCGTCGACAGCGACGTCACGACGTTCACCATGTCGGACTTCAGCCGGACCTTTATCGGCAATGGCAACGCGGGCACCGACCACGCCTGGGGCTCACACCACCTGGTGCTCGGCGGTGCCGTCAAGGGCGGTGACTTCTACGGAACGTTCCCGACCCTCGCCGTCAAAGGCCCCGACGACAGCGGCGGCAACGGCGCCTGGGTGCCCACCACCGCAGTCGATCAGATCGGGGCGACGCTGGCGAGCTGGTTCGGCGTGGCGGGCGTCGATCTGCCATACGTGTTCCCGAACCTGTCGCGGTTCGCGACGCCGAATCTCGGTTTTGTTTAAGACCCACGAAGGAGCCCATCGCCATCGGCTTCGAACCGCACGCTCGGTTGCCCGGTGCATTTCGATCCGACTTGGCGACTCCCAAAGCAGGCGCTGGCAGCTGAACGCAGCCGGCGCAGGGAAGCAATGACTCGCGTACGCCTGTTCTGTCTTTCGCTCCTGCCATTGCTGATGGCGTGGAGCGCTATTGTGCACGCGCAAACCGGTAACGTTGCCAACGGGAAGACAACCTATGCGACTTGGTGCGTGGGTTGCCACAACGCGAATCCGACCAAGGATGCGCACGGGATAATCAACGGTGCGGGGAACCCCAACTTCATTCTGAATGAATGGAGCATCGTTCCGGCCATGCAGTTCCTGTTGCAGGGAGCGCTGCCTGACCCGGTGCAGTCCGCAGCCGACGTCGCCGCTTACCTGGCGACGCTTACCGGTGGTGGTGGCGGCGGGCAAG
>Ga0210384_10003340_pt1 | contig 18676 bp, 14 predicted proteins | sample IncBWH2MmetaG_FD_160574 | JGI IMG/M metagenome (GOLD analysis project Ga0210384, IMG submission 160574) | Forest soil microbial communities from Barre Woods Harvard Forest LTER site, Petersham, Massachusetts, United States - Inc-BW-H-2-M | ecosystem: Environmental > Terrestrial > Soil >...
ATCGTCATGGTCACCTACCTGCTGGGCGGCGGCTTCGGCCGGCGCCTGAACGGCGACTACGCGGTGCCGGCGGCGCTGGCGTCCAAGGCGCTGGGCAAGCCGGTGAAGGTGGTGTTCACGCGGCCCGACGACGTGCAGTTCGACTCGTTCCGTTCGCCGTCGATCCAGAAGCTGCGCATGGCGTTCGACGCCGCCGGCAAGGTGGTGGCGATGGATCACGCCGCGTCGGCCGGCTGGCCCACCCAGGTGATGATCCCGGCCTTCCTGTCCAAGGGCAAGAACGGCGCGCCCTACGACCCGTTCGCGATCTCCGGCGCCGATCATTGGTACACCGTCGGCGCTCAACGCGTGCGCGCGCTGTCCAACACGCTTGCCAACCGCGCCTTCCGGCCGGGCTGGCTGCGTTCGGTGGGCCCGGGCTGGACGAACTGGGCCGTCGAGTCGTTCATCGACGAGGCGGCGCACGCGCGCAAGCTCGACCCCGTGGCGTTCCGCCTCCAGCTGCTCGACGCCGCCGGGCGCAACGCGGGCAACTCGCCCTCCACGGTCGGCGGCGCCGCGCGCCAGGCCGCGGTCGTCAGGCGCGCCGCGGAAAAGGCCGGCTGGGGCGCCACGCTGCCGCCCGACACCGGCCTCGGCCTGGCCACCACCTTCGGCCAGGAGCGAGACATGCCGACCTGGGTCGCCTGCGTGGCGCGGGTGCACGTCGACCGCAAGACGGGCTACGTGAAGCTGCAGAAGCTCACCGTGGTGGTGGACGCCGGCACCGTGGTGCATCCCGACGGCGCGCTCGCGCAGATCCAGGGCGGCGCGCTGTGGGGCGCCAGCATGGCGCTGCACGAAGGCACGCGCTTCACCAAGGGCGTGGTCACCGACACGAACCTGGACAGCTACACCCCGCTGCGCATGGGCGACGTGCCCGAGATGGACATCGAGTTCATCGCCAGCACCGAGATGCCCGTGGGCCTGGGCGAGCCGGCCACCACGGTGGTGGGACCGGCCATCGGCAACGCCGTCTTCAACGCCGTCGGACTTCGGTTGCGCGATCTTCCGATCCGGGCGGCGGACGTGCTGGCGGGGCTCAAGGGCTGAATCGGCGCGGGGGCACGCCGAACCCGGCGGCGCCCACGACAAGCCGACATCCGCTTCCGCTGCGGAGGAGCTGCTCATCCACGTTCGGCGGGTGGCGCGATCGATCGGCTCCTTCGCCAGGCCGCGGGCGGCAGGCCGAACTCGCGCCTGAAAGCGCGGCTGAATGCGGTGTCGGTCAGGTAGCCCACTTCCTCGGCCACCTGCGCCAGCGGCACGTTGCTGCGCCGGAGCAGGTTGCTCGCCAGCAGCATGCGCCACTGCGTGAGGTATTGCATCGGCGACTGCCCCACCAGTTCCTGGAAGCGCTCGGCCACCACGGAGCGCGAGCTGTGGACGGCATGGGCCAGCTCGTCGAGCGTCCATCCATGCGACGGCCGCTCGTGCATCGCCGACAGCGCCGCGCCGACGATGCGGTCGCCGACGCCGGCCAGCCATCCCGCCGCCGGCCGCGAGGTGTCCTGCATCGCCAGCCGCAGCACCTCGATGAACAGCACCTCGGCCAGCTTCGCGAGCACGCCGGCGCCGCCCGGCCGCGGCGAGCGGGCCTCGGCGAGCGCGTAGCGCACCGAGGCCTCGAGCCACAGGCCCGCGGGCGAGCCGCGCACGTTGACGCGCAGCAGGCCCGGCAGGCCGTCCAGCAACATGCGCGCGAGGCGGTCGTCGCAGGCGAGATAACCGCACACGAGCTTGGTCGGCGCCCCGCCGCCGCCGTAGGCCAGCATGCGCGGGCGGCGCGACAGCACCTGCGCCAGCGGCGCGCCGCCGCTGGCCGGCGCAAGCCCGGGCTCGGAGCTCATGCGATGCGCATCGCCGTGCGGGAACAGCACGACGTCGCCGGCCACGAGCCGCATCGGCGGCTCGCCGGGCATCTCGACGAAGCACTCGCCCTCGGTGATCAGGTGGAAGATGACCACGCGCTCGGCCTGCGGCTCCAGCAGCGGCGCGGCGACGTCCGCGCGCGGCGACTGGTAGCACCACGGGGCGGTGAAGCGCGCCTGCAGGAACATCGCGCCGGCGAGGTGCACCACGCGCAATGTCTGCGAGAGCGCGTCCATCAGGCGATGTCCACCTGCACGGCCAGGCCGTTCGCCTTCACCGCCAGCGGGACGGGCGAGCGCTGCAGCGCGCGCTCCACCAGCGAGCGCAGTTGCCCGGGCGTCGCATCGTGCGCGCCGATCGCGACGACCAGGCGCTGATCGACCGGCGCGGGGCTCACGACGCGGCCATCCTCGCCTTCGAGCGCGACGAGCCCACGCGCATCGGACTGGCTCGCCGCCTCCACGCGCAGCGTCGTCAGCACGACGCCTTCGGTTGCGGCGAGCAGCGCGATCGAGGTCGTCGCGCAGCTCGCCAGTCCGGCACGATACAGCCAGCCGGGCGACACCTGTCCGCCGCCGCCGCCCAGCTCCGGCGGCATGTCGGTGCAGACCTCGCGCCCGTTCGGATGGCGGCAGACGACTCGAAGTGGCGCCTCTGGTCCGCTCCACATTGCGTGCGCCGAGGCGTCCGCGGACAGGCCGGTCTCGGGCCGCCGCCGCAACACCCTCTCGAGACGCGCCATCGCGTCGGCCACCGCCTGCATGCCCATCGCCAACTCCTGCCGGGTCGTTGCGGTGATTGTGCGCCGCGCGCCCGGGCGGCGGCGATCCCGAAAGGCGATCCGGACGCCCGGACAAGCCGTGCGGACGATCGGGCAGGACGCAGGCGCGTCCGCGGCGATCCACTGCGGTCACCGACCACCGAAGGAGATCGCCATGAACGCCCCGCTCGACCTCGCCGCCCTCAAGTCCCGCCAGCAGGCCGCCTGGGCCAGCGGCGACTACGCCGTCATCGGCACCACGCTCCAGCTGGTGGGGGAACAGCTCGCCGAGGCCTGTGACATCGGCTGGGACCAGCGCGTGCTCGACGTCGCCGCCGGCAACGGCAATGCCACGCTGGCGGCGGCACGGCGCGGCGCGCTGGTGACCTCCACCGACTACGTGGCCGCACTGCTGGATCGCGGCGCCGAACGCCTGGCCGCCGAGCGCCTGGGCGCCACGATGCGCGCGGCCGATGCCGAGGCCCTGCCGTTCGATGACGGCGCGTTCGACGCGGTCGTCTCGACCTTCGGCGTGATGTTCGCGCCCGACCAGCCCCGGGCCGCGGCCGAGCTCCTGCGCGTGTGCCGCCCCGGCGGCCGCATCGGCCTCGCGAACTGGACGCCTGACGGCTTCATCGGCCGCCTGTTCAAGACGATGGGCCGCCACCTTCCGCCGCCGGCCGGCGCGTCGCCGCCGTCCAACTGGGGCGACGAGGCGAAACTGCGCGAGCTGCTGGGCCCGGGCATCTCCCGGCTGGCGACGGAGCGCCGCCACTTCAACTTCCGCTATCGCTCCGCGGCGCACTTCGTCGACGTGTTCCGCCAGTGGTACGGACCGGTGCACAAGGCCTTCGCGGCGCTGCCGGAGGACGGCCGCCTGGCGCTGGAACACGATCTCGTCGCGCTGCTCGACGAGATGAACATCGGCGGCCCGCAGGCGCTGACGGTGCCCAGCGCCTACCTCGAGATCGTCGCGACGCGCGGCTGACGATGGACGCGCGCCTGCAGCTGCGCGTGCAGCGCTACGGCTGGGATCGGGCGGCCGCGCGCTACGACGCGTCGTGGCAGCGGCCGTTGTCCTCCGCGCATCGGCTGCTGATCGATCGCCTGCAACTGCGGCCCGGCGAACGCGTGCTCGACGTCGCCTGCGGCACGGGCGGCCTCGCGTGCGAGCTGGCCGCGGCGGTGGGGCCGGCCGGCGTCGTGGTCGGGGTCGATCTGTCGCAGGCGATGGTCGACGCGGCGCACGCGCGCGCCGTCGGCGCCGGGCTGCCGCACGCGCGTTTCGAACGCATGGACGCGCAGGCGCTGGCGCTACCGGACGCCGCGTTCGATGTCGTCACCTGCTGCTTCGGCCTCATGTACCTGCCCGACCCCGAGCAGGCGCTCATGCAGATGAAGCACGTGCTCAGGCCCGGCGGCCGGCTCGGGCTGGCGGTGTGGGGCGAGCGCCGGCGCTGCGCGTGGGCGCCGGTCTTTCCCATCGTCGATGCCGAAGTGCGGAGCGAGGTTTGCCCGCTGTTCTTTCGACTCGGCGCCGACGGCGCCCTTGCGAAGGCGTGCCGCCAGGCGGGCCTGTCCGTTCCATGGCAGATCGCCATTTCACAGACGCTGCGGTATCGCGACGCCGACGAGGCCTGCGACGCGATGTTCGTCGCCGGGCCGGCGGCACTGGCCTGGTCCCGCTTCGGCGAGGACACGCGCATCCGCGTGCGCGCCCGCTACCTCGCCGCCATCGATGCCTGGCGCGGCGAGACGGGCTACGAATTGCCGGCGGAGTTCGTCTGCGTTGTTGCCGAGGTTTCAGCCGACTGAGGGAGCGGCAGCGCGCGGCGGGCGCTTCACGAAGCGTGCGCGAGGCCACTGAAGGGGGTCGCGCAAGTGGAGCGGCCCCCCCTCGAATCAATCCCATTCATCTCGCACAGCTGCAGCCTGTCGCAGCGTTCGTGCACTTCGTCCCGCGATGCGTGCGGCCGTGCTCGCATTCCATAGCATCACCGGTTGGATTCCATCCATGCCAGGGAGCTTCATGATGCCTCGCCCCTCCGCGTTTGCCCGCTTCGGCGTCCTGCTGGCCAGCGTCGCATTCGGCCCTGTCATCGCCGCGGGTGAGGAGAGCCCCGCGTCGACGCTGGACGCCGTCGAGGCGAGCATGCGCGCCGAGGTCGCCGCCGGCAAGTTGCCGTCGCTGGCGTATGCGCTGGTCCAGGACGGTCGAATCGTCAGGGAGGGCGGCTTCGGCATTGCAGATCCCGAGGGCGCCGTGGCGGCAACGGCGCATACGCCCTATCCTCTGGCGTCGGTGACCAAGCCGATCGTCGCCACCGCGACGATGATGCTCGCCGAGCGCGGCAAGCTCGAACTCGGGCAGCCCGCCGCGCGCTACCTGCCGGAGGCGGCGCACGACGTGCCCGGCAACGTCCGGCAACTGCTCGGCCACACGTCCGGCCTGACAACCTACGTGCGCATCGGCTGGGGCGGCACCACGCCCGCCGTGCCGGATGCCGGCGCAGACCCGTGGCCATATGCCTTCGCCGCCCAGCCGCCCGGCACGCTGTTCGAATACGCCAACCTGGGCTACGGTCTGCTGGGCAGGATCGTCGAGGCCCGCAGCGGGCAGCGCCTGGGCGAATTCCTGCGCGCCGAGCTGTTCGCGCCACTGGGCATGCGCGATTCCTCGCTGCCCGGCCGATTCGAGGTGCCCGCAGGCGCCGCGCGCAAGGTCGATGCCGCCGGCAAGCCCCTGCCCCCCAGCTGGAACGATACGCCCGGCGCCGGCAACGCCTACGCCAGCGCCCACGACCTGGCCTTGTTCGCGGCGTTCCACCTGTCGTCGGCGCCGTCGACCGTCCTCGGCCCCGCCAGCCGGCGGCGGATGCAGGAGCACGTCGAGCCCGGCGCCCGCTACGACTACTACGGCGGGGCGCACTACGGCCTGGGCTGGTACGCGCGCGACGAGCCGTCGGGCGAACGCGTGGTGTGGCATGAGGGCGGGATGCCCGGCGCCAGCAGCATCGTCTACATGCTGCCGAAGCGCCATCTGGCCGCGGTCGTGCTGGTCAACCAGGCCGATGCCAACGATGCGGCGCAACGTTTCGCGCGAGCGCTGGTGCACGCGGTCGAGCCCGCATTCGTCGGCACGCCGTTGGTGGCGCCACAAGGCTTCGAGCGCTACGCGGGCACGCCCGGCCTGCGCGGGCGCTGGAGCGGCGAGGTCAGCATCGACGGACACGCCATGCCCTGGAGCCTCACCTTCGGGGAAGACGGCGCGCTCGCGGTCGAGGTGCCGGGGGCACCCGGCTCGGCGCCTCGCAAGGAGACGTTCAGGGCGCAGGTTCACGACGGACTCGTGCTTGGCGCATTCGAAGGCGGCCTGCAGGGCAAGGGCACGACGTCGGGCCCGGGCCACTATGTGCTGTTGCGCCTCGTGCGCCAGGGCGACAGGATCACCGGCGCCCTGGCGGCCTATTCTTCCGAGGAGCGTCTCGAATACCTGCTGCCATATTCCGTCAGTCTGCGGCGACAGCCGGACTGAGGCGTTCGCACGGCGGCCGATGCCGCGGGCCCGCTGGCGGTGGACGAGGCCGTGTGCGCCGCGGTGGTGGCGTGTTCGTCCATTTGTTTTCCAACGCGCGGACAGGCATCTCGATGGCACGGACCGATCGTCCGGGCCTCGCTGGCCAGCGGCCGAGGCCCGCTGGCGCCGCAGATCGGGCATGCTCGCCAGCCATGTTCAAGAAGCGTCGCGAGTCGCATACTTGCTGCACCCGGAGGGCGACGCGCACGGTGGGCCGCCAGTTGCGAGGAACGATCCCACATGACCAGCGACACATCGAATCCGCATCCGATCCATTCATCGGGTGGATGGCTTGCATCGATCTCGCGGACCCCCGCGGGAGGAATCGCCCTTGCGTTGTTGATCCGGGTCGTCTTGTTCAGCACCGTGGTGACACTGGTGCTCACGGTGCTGCAGTTGACCTTGAGCTACCGCAGCGAAAGGAGCCGGCTGGAAGGCCGCTTCCTCGAGATCGACCAGGCGACCTCGCGCAGCCTGGGCGAAAGTCTCTGGGCCCTCGACTCCGGCCAACTGCAGGAGCAACTCGATGGCATCCTGCGGCTGCCATCCATGCGTGCCGTCGAAGTCAGGGAGACCGCGTCGTCGAATCACGCCTTGACGGTCTTTCGCGGAGAGCGTCAGGCGTCGCGATCGGTCATCAGGGAGTTTCCGCTGACCTGCTGCGGAGACACGCCGCAGGTCATCGGCGTCCTGCATATCGAGGCGACCCTGACGGACATCTACCGAGGATTGCTCACGCAGGCCCTGGTCATTCTGCTGAGCAACGCCGCGAAGACGTTTCTCGTGGCCGGCTTCATACTGTTCGTCGCCCATCGGCTGGCGACACGTCATCTGGTGGACATCGCCGAATCGGTGGCCGCCGTCACGCCGGACGCGAACGCCGCCCCGTTGCGATTGAAGCGAGCAGCGGGGAACGGCGACGAACTCGATCGGCTCGTCGATGCCATCAACGCCATGCGCGAAAGACTGCGCCGGCACGCGGTCGACATCGGAAATGCCAACGCGCGCATGGCGGCCATCCTGGACAACATTCCCGACCTGGCATGGGTGAAGGACGCGCAAGGCCGCTATGTCGCGGTCAACCGCGCACTCGCCGCTGCGAAGGGATTTGCCGAGCCGGCCCAGATGATCGGCAGGACCGACCTTGAGGTCCACCCGCTTGAAATGGCACGCAAGTACTTGGCCGACGATGCGGAAGTCATGGCGTCCGACGGCTGCAAGCGCATCGAGGAACGCCATGCGAACGCCGACGGCAGCGACAGCCTGGTGGAAACCATCAAGACGTCGCTCCACGACGGCGAAGGCCGGGTGGCGGGAACCGTCGGCATTGCGCGCGACATCACGGCGCGCGTGCGCAGCGAGGCGGACCGGGACGCAAGGCGGCTCGCCGAGGCCGCGAATACGGCCAAGAGCGAATTCCTCGCCAACATGAGCCACGAGATCAGGACACCGATGAACGCGATCCTGGGCATGTCGTACCTGGCACTCCAGAGCGGCCTCGATTCCCAGCAGACGAACTACGTGCAGAAGATCCACGGAGCTGCCGAATCGCTGCTCGGAATCATCAACGACATCCTGGATTTCTCGAAGATCGAGGCAGGCAAGCTCGACATCGAATCCATTCCATTCTGCATCGGCGACGTCATGGACGGGCTGGCCAACCTGGTGGGAATGAGCGCCGAGGAAAAGGGCCTGGAACTCGTGTTCTCGCAGCCGCCGGACCTGCCGCCGACGCTCGTCGGCGACCCATCGCGCCTTCGCCAGGTGCTCCTCAACCTGGGCTACAACGCGGTCAAGTTCACGGAACGCGGGGAGGTCGTCATCGCGGTGGAGATCGCCCGGCGCGACGACGCCTCGATGAGCCTGCGGTTCGAGGCGCGCGATACCGGCATCGGCATGACCGCCGACGAGCAGCAACGCCTGTTCCAGCCGTTCACCCAGGCGGACTCGTCGACGAGCAGGCGCTACGGCGGCACCGGACTCGGACTGTCGATCAGTCAACATCTGGTGCGCATGATGGGAGGCGAGATCCACGTCGACAGCGCCGTCGGCGTGGGGAGCCGGTTCCGTTTCGAGCTGCCCTTCGGACTCCCCTGCGAACCGGAGGCCGCCGCCGCGCCGCGGGGCCTGGGCCTGCACGGCCGGCGAGTGCTGGTCGTCGACGACAACGCGTGCGCGCGCGAGATCCTGGCCGCGATGAGCACCGCAATCGGGATGCGCGCGGACTCGGCGGGGGACGGCGAAGACGCGATCCGCCAGGTGGAGCGGGCGGATGAGATCGACCAGCCCTTCGACCTGGTTCTTCTGGACTGGAAGATGCCGGGCGTCGACGGCGTGGAATGTGTGCGGCTCCTTGGCCAACGCCGGAGCCGGCGCCACCCGATGCCGGCCGTGATGATGGTGACGGCGCTCGGTCGCGACGAGGTGCGCAGGCGCCTGGAGGATGGCAAGTTGGCGGTCGGTGCGCTGCTCTCCAAGCCGGTGACCCCTTCCGCGCTGCTCGATGCCTGCAGCGAGGTGCTGGGCCTCGCCATCGCTCCGACAACGCGCACCTCCGCCCGCGAGGAGGCCTTGCAAGGCCATCAGGCACGCCTGCGCGGAGCGCGCGTGCTTCTGGTGGACGACAACGCCATCAATCGCGAGATCGCGCTCGCGGTGCTTCGGGCCTCGGGGATCGTGGTCGAGGTCGCCTGCGATGGCCGGGAGGCGCTGTCCATCCTGGACCGCGAGCAATTCGACGGTGTCCTGATGGACTGCCAGATGCCCGTCATGGACGGCTACGCCGCCACGCGCGCGTTGCGACAGCAGCCGCGCTGGCGCGACCTGCCAGTGATCGCGATGACCGCCAACGCACTCGTTGGCGATCGTGCCAAGGTGCTGGCAGCGGGCATGAACGACCACGTGGCCAAGCCCATCAAGGTCGATGAGTTGTTCTCGACGCTCGCCCGGTGGATCCGTCCCGTCGTGGCCCGGCCGGCCAGCGAATCGAACGACGCCGGCGCGATCGTGCCGCCGGAAGGCGGAATCGACCGCGCCGCCGGCATCGCCGCGATGATGGGGGACGAGGCGATGTACCTTCGCCTGCTGAAGATGTTCCGCGACCGGGAAGAGAACTTCGCAGGTCGCTTCCTCGACGCGCGATCCAACGGCCGGCCGGCAGCCGCGATGCGGATGGCGCATGATCTGAAGAGCGTCTCCGGCGCGTTGGCGGCCGGCGCCGTGAACCGGGCTGCCACGCAACTCGAGCAGGCTTGCCTGGATTGCGCCGACCCGGAGACGATCGATCGCGCGCTCAGGAACGTCGTCGACGCGCTCGTTCCCGTCATGGCGGAATTGCAGCTTCTCAGGCCGGCACGCGAGCCATAGCGCCATCCGCAGGCCGCCTGTCGAAGGGCTGCAGGATCCATTCGCTTCCCCGCCTCCGCTACGACTGCCCCGGCGACGATGGCTACTGGCGGCGCCTGTAGCCATACCAGAGTTCCGGCCGGTCGTACGGCGTCCCCGGAGTCAGCAACGGGTTCTTGAGCTCGATCACCGTGCGGGTGTCCAGATGTGCCTTGCTGAGCCGTTCGCCGTAGTACTGCTGGAAGAGCCGGTCGAATGAACCGTCGGCAATGCTTTTTTCCAAGCCGTTCTGGATGTCTTGCGCGAGCTTGGTGTTCTTCCGGTTCACCATGAAGTACGCGTCATAGAAGTAGTGCAGCGCCAGGTGCGGCTCGATCTCCAGGGTTCCGGCATTGAGGGCCTGTTCGTCCCAGATCTCCATGACGCTGCGCGGAAAATAGTCGAAGCGGCCGCCCGCCAGCATCTTGAACAAGCCCTCGTACTTCGGGGCGGTGATCACCGGAATGCCGTTGGCGCGAAGAATCTGCGTATCCGGCCATTCCTGTCCCTGGGCAAGGCGAACGCCCCTCAGCTTGTCGAGCGAATCCACGCCGTCGAACAGGTGCTCGTCGCCCTTTCGGATCAAACCCAGGCGCCATCCAAGCACCCCCTTGTTCACGGGGATTCGAATTGGCAGCAGGCGCGCCTCCCGTTCGGCAGAACTGGGGATGGGGCCGACGTCGAGCGTCCGGCCCGCCTCGATCTCGGTGACCTGGCGCTCCTGGTTCATGGGGAATTCGGCCAGCTCGATCCGGTAGTCGGTGCCGCTCTTCGAAAGACCCAGCTGCAGCAACTGCAACGCGTAGTCGTAGCGGTGATCGCCGTCGAACTCGGGCTTCGGGAATCGGACGATCTCGGTTGCGGCCGCCGCGGCTTGCCACGACAGAAGCAAAGTGATCAGGAGTCGCATCACCTTCGACATGACCTTCTCCTCTGCAAGAGCGCGTGCTGCTGCGGGAAGCCTGCCCCGGTCTCGCGGGGAGGCACTGTCGAATGATGATACGCGTCGCCGGGCGCGAAGGAGGCCCTGCGTTCGATTCGCCGGCGGCCCGGCATCGGTGCGATCTGCACGGAGCGTGGCGCAAGTCAACCGGCGCCGCTCGAATCATGCGCGTTGCAGGACGTCGACGACGGCGGCCAGAATCATCCATGCGCTCGCGGCGGCCAGTCCGCACCAGGCCCGGATGCGCGAGCGGGCGCGCGCGCTGGCCTCCGCGCCGGCGGCAGCTCGCGCCTCCGGAAAGATGCCGCTCACGCTGTCGCACGGGTCGTCGCCGAGCAGGGTGTCGACCGAGGGCCACGCGCCGAACGCGGCCACGCTCCGGGTGGTCGCACGGTCGTTCACTGTCTTCAATTGGGCACCCAATCGGTCGGATAGCGCCAGGAGTCCTTCAGAAGATAGTTCATCGGGACGCCCAGCACGCGGTTCTTTGGCGGAATGGCCTCGTTGAACCAGCGCTCGTAGATGGTCTGCGCCTCGCCGGAGTAGATGAGGCGGCGCATCTCCTCGTCGACCACGTGCTTGAACTCGGCGTCGTCCTTGCTCATCATGATGGCAAGGGCCTCGATCGTCAGGAACTTGCCGACGACTTTGAGCTTTCCAGGCTCGGGTCTGCCGGAGATCAGCCCGTACAGCTGCACGTCGTCCATCGCGAAGCCGTCGGCCGTGCCGCTTTCCACCATCTCGACGGCCTTGGCGTTGTCAGGTACCTCGAGGATGTCGATGTGCAGCAACCGATCGTCGTTGGCCTCCCTGATGGCCTTCAGCGGCGTGGCGCCCTTCGTGGAGACCAGCTTCCTGCCTTCGAACATGGCAAGGTCGACAATCGGACTTCCCGAACGCACGAGGTAGCGCGTACCCGTGATGTAGTGCGGGATCGTGAAGGCCACCTTCTGGCGGCGCTCAGCGTTGTTGGTGGTGGATCCGCATTCGAGGTCCGCCTTGCCGTCGACCACGGCGGCGATCCGCGTGGCCGGGGTGACGGCGACGAACTCGGGCACCAGCGCCCTCATCTCGAGTTTCCTGCGCACGGTCTCGGCCACGCGCAGGCAGAGATCGATGGCATAGCCGACCGGCTTGCCATTGGCATCGACGTACGAGAACGGCACCGACGATTCGCGATGCGCGATCACGATCCGCCCGCTCTGCCTGATGCGATCGAGCACGGCCCCCGCCTGCGCCGGATGGGTGGCCGTGGCGAGAAGCACAAGGAGCAGTCCACCCGTGCGGATCTTCCTGACGGCGCGAGCCGCGGAGTCGGATGTCGTGGTCATCGTGTGGCGGCGCGATCGACCGGCGCGACGCATCTGCTGGAACAATCGGGCGATGGTATGGGGCAGGGTCGCGCATGTCATGACGAAGCGATGACGCGCACCTTGCGAACGCGCGGTCCGGCGCACGAAGCGCGTCCGTGCGGCAAGCGTTCAGTGCGCCGAGGACGGTGCGCCGAGTTCCAGGCGGATCGCCGTTCCCTTGCCGGGCGCACTGGTGACCGTCAGATCGCCGCCCAGCGTCCGCGCGCGCTCGGCCATGCCGAGCAGGCCGAAGCCGGCGCGCGGCGATGCCACATCGAAGCCCACGCCGTCGTCACGCACCTCCAGCGCCCAGCGGCCTGCGTGCGGTTGCAAGGTCACGGACACCTGGCTGGCGCGGGCATGCCTGCGCACGTTTGCGAACGACTCCTGGACGATGCGAAAGACCATCGTCGCGGCCTCCGCACGCAGTTCGCGGGCGGCGGGATCGAGATCCAGGCTGCAGGGCACGCCGCTGCTGCGCGTGAACTCGGACGCCAGCCAATCGATGGCCGGGAGCAAACCGCCGTCCAATGCAGGCGGCCGAAGCTGCGAGACCAGGGTTCGCACGCTGGACACCAGGCCGTCGACCCGTTCGAGCAAGGTGTCGAGCATGCCGATTCCCAGCGGCTGGTTGGCGGTCGCCCGCATGCGCATCACCGAGACTTCCATCCGCAGGGCCGCGAGTTGCTGGCCCATCTCGTCGTGCAGTTCGCGCGAAACGCGCTTGCGCTCCGATTCGAGCGACCTGGCGTTGTACTCACCCAGTTCGCGCAAGGCTTCGCGCGACTGCTCGAGCTCGGACGTGCGCTGCGCGATCGCCTGCTCGAGCCGCCCCTGCGTTGTCGCTGCACGTCGACGCAGCATCAGAACGGAGAGATACCACATCGCTGCCAGCCCCAGCGCATAGCCCAGCTTCATCGGCGACGTGGTCCACCAGGGCGATGCGATCTCGAAAGGAATACGCAGCGCTGGGCCGGGCTCGCCGATCGGCAGTTGTGCCGCGGCGCGCGCCTGCAGCACGTAGGAATCCGGCTGGAGCGATTCGAGCTGGATCACGTTGCCGTCGATCGGTTGCCAAGGTTCATCGTCGTGGAGGCGATATTCGAGCCGGATGCCACGGCCACTGCCGAGGTCCGGCGTCGCTATCGTGACGCGTATCCAGCGGTCGTCCCAGGCGATGGGCGCGGTCGGCGTGGCATAGGCGGCACGGCCGGCGATCTCCAACCCGTCCAGGTGGAGTACCGCGGCCCTTGCCCGCTTCGTGCCTGGATGAAGCTGCGTGGCGCCCGCGCTCGTGCCTATCCAGGCGGTGCCGTTCGGTTCCAGGAGGAAGGCGTCCTCGTCGATGTCGTTCCAGAGCAAGCCGTTGGTGCGGTCGACGTGGAACCAGTGCCCGTCCTCGAGGATGAACAGTCCGCGGTCCGTGCCGACCCACAGGCGATGGTCGGCACCGGCGCGAATGAACAGGACAATTCCACCACCGAAGGACGATGCCTCGTAGCGGTGCGCGAGAGCGGCGACGTCGCCGTGCACCGCATACACCGAGATGCCCCGCGAGTCTGCGGCCCACAGCTGCGACGGGCCGACGAACGCGGCCGTGCGCACGATCTCGACCGGCGAGCCACGCTCGTCGCGCAGCGGCGCCCAAGCACCCTGTTCGGCACGATAGGCGTTTCGGCCGGTCAGGAACCAGTCGTCCGTTCCGTCGGTGATCACCTCGGACAGGATCTCCGCTTGCGGCAACGCGGCGAGGATGGGTTCCCGCCGGAAACCCGCGGATGTCGGCACGAGCTGCTGCGCCTGCCTGTTCGAGACGATGTAGATCCCGTGCGGCCCCGGGACGAGGTAGCTGGGCGAGGGATCGTCCATCATCACGCGAGGCACGCTCTCGGAAGCACGCAAGGTCAGCAGCTTGCCGCTCTGGATCCACCACAGGTCGCCGGAGACGTCGACCGCCAGGCGCACCACCATGCCGTCGGCCACGAGTGGCGCCCGCAGCGGGCGGAAACGTCGCGCCGCAGGGTCGAACGACGCAATGCCTGACGCGGTCGCAGCCCACAGTCGACCGTCGCCCGCGCGTGCGAAAGAGGTCACGACTGGCGACGGCAACCCGGATGCCGGAGTCCAGTGATCGACCTCGCCATAGCCGATCCAGCGATGCAACCCGCGTCCGGAAGTGCCGAGCCACAGAGAGCCCTGCGCATCGAACAGGAGCGCGCGGACGGCGGTCTCGGGCAGGCCCTCCCGCGGCGTCCAGGTCTGCCAGCGCTGGCCGTCCCAGCGCGCCACGCCGTCGTCGGTGGCCGTCACGATGGCACCCTGCGGATCCTGCGCCAGCGCGATGGTGCCGGCCCATCGGCGCTCGGCTGGCGCATCGATCACCTCGAACCTGTCGCTTCCTTGCGCAAGATGCGCGAGCCGCACGCCACTGCGCGCCCAGACACTGCCGTCCCGCGCGGCCAGCAGACCCGACCAGGCACCGGACGGCAAGCCCCGCGTCGCTCCCCAGACCTTCAACTGCCCGTCCCTGCACTCGCACAGGCCCGAACCGCAGCCGAACCACACCGCGCCGCCGATGCTGCCGACCGGGCCGCTGCTGGCGTCGTCGGTCGGCTGGAAAGGTTCGAAATCGGGCACGCCCGAGGGCTCCGCCACCACCGCTTGCGATGCCGACTGCGGCACGGTCACGGTGAGAAGCCGGTTCTCCCACTCCATGGCGAACAGCACGCCCCGGTTGTCGACGGCGAGCGACTGGCCTCCGGCGATGTCGATTTGCTGGCCGCCCGCCGTCGTGACCCGGCTCCAGTACGGGCCATTGCTCGATTGACGGCGCAGATAGAGGCCACCGTCGGTGGCGACCCACAGGCGGCCAAGGCGGTCCGCCAGCACGTTGACGATCGAGGTTCCCGCGCCGCTGGGCAACGGCTCGCGGTGGACGCGGAAACCGTCGAACCGGAACAGGCCGTTGTCGGTGCAGATCCAGAGCGCGCCGCGCGGCTCCTGCGTCAGGCAGGGAACCGTCATGTTGGTCAGGCCCGCTGCATCCTGGTACGCATCGAGCACGGCCTCCTGGGCATGCGCTCCGCGCACCGCCACCGTGAGCAGCGACGCGATGGCGAGCGCGGCCCGCAGGAGCCTAGTCGACCAGGCCATTTCTCAAGGCGTAGCGAACGAGGTCGCTCAGCGACGCCTGTCCAAGCTTGTCCATCAGCCGCGCCTTGTAGGTGCTCACGGTGTTGGCCGCGAGGCCCAGGGCCGTGGCGATGTCCAGCACCGACTTGCCTTCGACGAGGGCGAGCAGCACCTGTCGCTCGCGCGCCGACAGCTCGGAGACCTGCGCGGGCGAATCCTGAGGGGAGTTCAGGGCGCGGATCAGCGCCCCGCTGAGCGAGGGGTCGACGTAGTCGCGTCCCGCCGCGACGTGGTGCACGGCGTCGATCAGCAGCTCCGGCGAGGTGTCCTTCGTGAGGTAGCCCAGCGCGCCGGCCTGCAACGCCCGACGGGCGACGTGCGGATCTGCATGCATCGTCAACACGAGGATCGGCAACTTCGGATGTGCGGCGACGACGCGTTCGATCAGGTCGACGTCGTTGCTGCCGGGCATCAGCAGGTCGAGGAGCAGCAAGTCGACATCACCGACCTGGATGCGCGACAGGACATCGTCGGCCGCGACCGCTTCTCCGATGATCGTGATGTCGCCAGCAAAACCGAGCACCTTGCGGATGCCTTCGCGCACGAGCGCGTGGTCATCGGCGATCAGGACGCGGACGTTCCGGGAGGATGCCGTGGTCGGCAGGTTCATGGCAGCAGGCGTGTGTCGAGGAAGGTCGCTCGTCGGCGGGCAAGCTCGACAGTTCATCCTTGCGCCCAGGCGGCAGCGACTCTTGTAGATTTTAATCTACAGAAGCGTGCCGTGCCAAAGGATTTGCCACGACGGCGCGCATGGATGCGAAACAGGACGTGGCGGAATGTGCGGTCATCGATCGATCGTCCGCTCATCATGACTTCCGCTGACACGGTGACTAGTCTTGGCCATCTGAGGCGAACACCCTCCTGAGACCTCCGCCATGGCTGCTCCCTTCCCCTTGCTCACGCGACGACACGCCTGCACCCTTGCGGCGCTGTCCGACTGGCTGCGGGCGCTCGGCGGGTCGCGGCGCCGACGGGTGGACCGCGGAGGCGGTCGGCAGGCCGCGTCAAGCGCCGGGGCACAGGCTGCCGCGCCGGTCGCGCCATCCGCAATCGGCGGCGGCGGGCAGGTCCCGATCGGCGCAGACCGGTTGGCGGACACGCGCAAGGACTTGCGTCGGCTCCTTGATCGCCACGCGGCGACGCGCACTGTCTGGCCGTCGCTCGCGTTGATCGAGCGTGCGATGGGCAAGCACGGGTGGGCAGGCGTCGACCGCATGTCCCCGCAAGTGCTCCATGACGCCGCAATGGTGCTCGATGAGTTGACTGACGAGCGATGCGATCCTGGCGTCATCGTGCTGCGCGAGCGGATGGCGGCGCTCCTGGACAGCATCGAAGGCTCCCCATTGGTCCCGAGTCCGCGCTGCAAGGCGCAACGAGGTGGGCCGACCCAGGTGCGCGAGGGCAGTTTCACCGAATTCATGGAGATCGACCGCGAGTGGGAACAGCAGGTGCGCGCTGCGATGCCCATCGCGGCGTCTTCGCGCTAGGACACGCCGGACCCGGCGCCTTGCTCCGGGGCGTCCAACGCAGCGACGAATCGGTAGCCGAATCGCTGGTGGGTTCGGATGATGGGGCCGGAATCCGGTTGGTTGTCGAGCAACGCCTTGCGCACGCGCATGATCGCGGCCGCCAGCGAACCCGGCTGCACGATCTCGTCCTTCCAGATCGAGTCGAGCAGTTCGTCGGCGGAAACGACACGCTCGCGATTCTCGATCAGGTAGACGAGCACGTCGAACGGGCGCGGTTGCAAGGGCCTCGGAGCGCCATCCACGAGCACTTCGCGACGCGCGGTGCACACTTCCCGCCGTCCGAACTTGAGCGTCCACTGCCGGCGCCTCGCCTGGGGCGATTCACTCGTGGGAACGGGATACGACTGGACGTCCATACATGATCCTGTAGTAGCGATATGACAAATGTGTAGATCAAACACTACACATAACTACGCGAATCTACACCAGGCACGTTATCCCAGGACGGTTTTGTTGCCGAAATTTGCACGATTGGCGGCTCTCCCTCTGCCGAAGGACGAGGGTGGGCCTGGTCCGGCAGTCTCGATGCCTTTGACCCGATACACGCCGCCAAGCCCGGATGGCGAGACGCATTTCACGGTCTGGCGGGCGGTCATGCCTTGGTCAGGCGCGGGTCATGTGTCGCCACATCGATTTGCCTACATTGAACTCCTGGCATGCGTCGCGGAATCAACCAGGATGAGTCTCGAGCTTGAATTGCACGGCCGGCGCACCGCGTGGTTGACGGCTCGTCTTTGCAGGGCGCTCGACGTAGGGCGCCACGAGTCACGTGACTGGACGATCGCTGCGCTGACGCACGACATCGGAAAGTTCGATGTGCCGCTCGAACTGCTCACGAGGCCGGGCGCGCTCAATGGCGAAGAGCGCCGCGTCGTCCAGCTGCATTGCGTGTCGGGCGCCAATCGACTGGCCAGATCCGCCGGGCCCGACGCGGACGACACGACGACGGCTGCCGTCGCAGTCGCTCTTTCGCATCACGAGTGGTGGAACGGCGCAGGGTACCCATTCGGACTGATCGGAACCGCGATTCCGCTGTGCGCCCGCATCGTGGCGGTCGCCGACGTGGTGGACGCGCTCACCAGCGTGCGGTCCTACAAACCTGCGTGGAGGCTGGACGCAGCCCTCGATGAAATTGCGGCGCAGCGCGGTTTGCAATTCGATCCGGAATGCGCGGACGCGATGCAGGCTGTCGCCCGGGCGTTGCCGAGGGACTGGCGATCGGTCGCGGAAAGCGCGTGGCTTTCGCGCGTAGCGTCAAGCCAGAACTCGATTTCGAGCTGCAGGCCATCCACCGGGCCACTTTGAGCGGTATTGCGAATCTTCCGTCATGTTTCGACTGATGACACTCTTGCAGCAGGGCGCCGAGGAACGGCCAGTCCGGCGATGCTTCCAGAAACCTGGCGTTCGCCCCCGGAGTCACCGACAACTTCGCAAGATCCATCAGGTACGCCGCAATCTGGGACTGGCCCGCGTCGCGTGCAGTCGGGACAATGGCGCAGCCAAGAACCGTGACGGACACAACGGGCGCGAACGCCGATCCACCCAGGACGCCGCGAGGCCCGGCACATTCGCGCAACGCCGGACGGATGTCGACCTGAAGCCACTGGCGCAGGCTGACCAACCCTGCTCGATCGCATCTGGTCGTCCGAGGGTTCTACGCTCGGTTCGGATGACCTTGTTGCAGCTGCGTGCACATGCTTTCAATGGTGTTACGTTGTTCAACGCCACACGCGGTCGTCGTGCACAACAATCCTTGTTACACGCATTCACTGGTTAGCGAAGGCGTGCGGAAACAACTTCTTCGTGTACCCGCCAACTCCCCTTTCCATGATCAAGAACTCACGCCCACGAGCGAATCGCCCCTCTCCGACCCGAAGCATCGAGCTTGCGCGATCCGGTGCTTGCATCTCGCTGGCGCTGCTCCTTGCCGCGTGCGGCGGTGGAGACGCCGGATCTGGCAGCGCGGGAACACCATCGCCGGCACCGGCACCTGCACCTGCACCCGCACCCGCACCCGCACCCGCACCT
>Ga0210384_10003342_pt1 | contig 18666 bp, 17 predicted proteins | sample IncBWH2MmetaG_FD_160574 | JGI IMG/M metagenome (GOLD analysis project Ga0210384, IMG submission 160574) | Forest soil microbial communities from Barre Woods Harvard Forest LTER site, Petersham, Massachusetts, United States - Inc-BW-H-2-M | ecosystem: Environmental > Terrestrial > Soil >...
GCGCTCTGGACTTCAGTGCGTGCCGTCAAACCGCGATTTGACCAGAGTGATGAACTGCACATTCGCTCGGTGAAGGAGGGAACAACGATCATGCGTGCAATGAGAGCAGAAGGATTCAGCGGCTACCAGGATTTGAAGCTAGTGGACATTCCAAAACCGGCAGTCTCGGATGGACGAGTACTGGTAAGAATCACAGCGGCCGGGGTCACGCCACTAGAACACACCATTCTGTCGGGGGGATACCCACGAGCGAAAGCACCGCTGGTTTTGGGAGGAGAGGGAGCCGGCGTGGTGGAGGAAGGAGGAGGAACAGCCTTTCCTGCCGGTTCACGTGTGATGTTTACCGGGCCGTATGGCGTTTCAGAGAATGGAACCTACAGTGAGTGGCTTGCTGTCCGCAAAGAGAACCTTTGTCTGATTCCCGACCACATCGAGGATCTTTCGGCTGCCGGTGTTCCCGTTGCGTATCTGACCGCCCAAATGACACTGAACTTAGCGGGATTTGCAAAGGGCAAAACGGTGCTGTCGCCTGCCATCGGAGGTTCGGTCGGAAACGCTGTCACTCAGATAGCGAAGGCTCAAGGGGCGAAACACGCGATATCAACCACGACGAACCATTCGAAGGCGCAACAAGCACGCTCTCTGGGTTTCGACGAAGTGATCGACCTTTCTGTGGAGAAGATTAGCGACGGCGTTCGCCGGATCACGGAGGGTTATGGCGCCGATATCGTGATCGATGCAATGGGCGGAGAAATCTTGAGTGAAGCTCTCGGCACACTCTCTATCGGTGGAAGTCTGACTACATTGGGCTACGCCGCAGGCCGCAAGGCAACCATCGATGTCACGGATCTTATTTGGAAGCGCGCTAGTATGAAGAGCTTCTCCCTGTTTTCACAACCTGCGGAGGTATCGACCACCGCATGGAGTGTCATTTTTCAATTACTTAAATCCGGTGCAGTCAAGCCCATCGTGGCAAAGACGTTCCCGCTGGCGCAGGCGGCAGATGCCCTGCGTTACCTCGTTGAGGGCCGCCCCTTTGGCAGGGTCGTCCTCACGATGTGACGGTCTTTTGCGAGAGCGGGATGGATACCAATGAAGAAGTACAAGATCGCTGTTCTGGACGATTACCAAAATGTTGCGCTGGAGAGCGCCGATTGGTCGGTGCTCCGAGATCGAGCGGACATCACCGTATTTCATAACCACCTCGCCGATCCGGACGCCGTGATTGAGCGGTTGCTGCCTTTTGATGTCGTTTGTGTCATGCGCGAGCGGACTCCGCTGCCCCGCAACATCATTGAGCGCCTTCCCAATCTCAAGCTCATTGCCTCGACGGGATCTGGAAACGCTTCGATCGATGTCGACGCCGCAGGCGATCATGTGATCGCCGTCGTTTACACGGGGTACAGGTCGGACCCCACGATCGAATTTACCTGGGCGCTGATCCTGGCCTCCGCGCGACATATCGTGACGGAGAGCAATTCCGTCCGATCCGGCGGCTGGCAGCGAACGGTGGGCACGGATCTCCGTGGAAAGACTCTGGGCGTTCTGGGACTGGGGCGGATTGGATCACAAGTCGCGCAGGTCGGGAGCGCTTTTGGAATGAATCTGATTGCCTGGAGTCAGAACATGACGCCCGAGGCCGCCAAAGCCGCGGGCGCAATCCTGGTTTCCAAAGACGAGCTGTTCGAGCGGGCCGACATCCTGACGATTCATTTGGTGTTAAGCGGCCGCACGCGCGGCCTGGTAGGGGCAGCGGAGCTGGAGAGGATGATGCCAACGGCCTGGTTGATCAATGCGTCACGCGGGCCGATCGTCGAAGAGCAAGCCTTGATCAGCGTGCTGAAGTACAAACAAATCGCCGGCGCGGCGATCGACGTATTCGACATGGAGCCGCTGCCCCCGTCTCACCCCTTCCGGACGCTGGACAACGTACTGGCAACACCGCATATCGGCTACGTATCGCAGGGTCTTTACAAGACGTTCTACGAGGATACCGTCTCGAATATTCGGAAGTGGCTCGACACCAGGCGCGAGGAAGAGGGGCCTTAGCAGCGAAAACGAGAAACCGCGCACTAAGAGGAAAAATCGCATGGGCAAGTCGCGTTCGCCGAGGCCGAACTGACGACAAATTCAAGAAAGGATAATCCGATGAAGCACAACGCAATGGCAATCGACGTCAGAGCACGGATCATCTACAGTGCGCTGACGATCATGACAATCATGTTCAGCATGGGAAAGGATCTTATGGCACAAACAAACACATCGACAGTTGTGAAGAACATCGTACTCGTCCACGGCGGTTTGGTGGACGGGTCCGGTTGGAAGGGCGTCTACAAAGCCCTGAAGAAGGACGGCTACACGGTCACGATTGTCCAGAATCCGACCATCTCGCTGGCAGACGACGTGGCGGTCACGAAGCGCGCGATCGCGGCGCAGAACGGCCCGGTGATCCTCGTCGGTCACTCATATGGCGGAGTAGTGATCACGGAAGCGGGCAACGATCCAAAGGTCGCTGGCCTGGTCTACGTCACGGCGTTCGCACCGGACAAGGGCGAATCGGCGGCGTCGCTCATTAAGGATGCACCGCGCGGCGCGCCCGTTCCGCCGATCCTGCCGCCTCAGGATGGATACCTATTCCTCGATAAGGCCAAGTTCCCGGCGGCATTCGCCGCAGACGTGAGTTCAGAGGTGGCTTCGTTCATGGCCGACTCCCAAGTCCCGTGGGGTGTCGAGGCGCTCAGTGGTCCGATCAACCAGCCGGCGTGGCGAACGAAGCCGAGCTGGTATTTGGTTTCTACCGAAGACAAAATGATTCCACCTGACGCTCAGCGAGCCATGTCCAAACGCGCAGGCTCAACGGTCGTCGAGGTCAAAGGCAGCCACGCCGTGTATGTGTCGCAGCCGCAGGCCGTCGCTCATTTCATCGAAAAGGCCGCCGCGGGTGCCTTGGTAGCAGGGCAAGAAAAGACCGAAGCGGGTGTATTGGCCGCAAAATAGCCTAACGGATAGCGGGATTCGACCAGGCGGAGGGCTTCGGGCGAGCCGAACGCACCGAGGAAGCCTCCGCCTTGCCCGAAAGTCCGAGATGCAACTCGTGGAATAGGTTCACAGATCCTCCTTGGTCGCCACTCGGAAACTGCGTTGGTTAACGGCCTGCCGGACTAGTATCGAAAAGTCGGCTTAGGCAACCACCGATCCGCCGTTAGGAAGCCAACGATCATCAGACCGCGAGCCCGTTGCTCATATTGATACGCGAGTTGTCGAATCCTTCTCGGTTTTGAACCATCTAGTTCAGTACGGGGGAAGAACGCCCGGGGAGGAGGAAGGCGCGATGGCTGAGGTAAGAGTGCGCGCGTCAGGAGGAGAAATGGCTGTAGGCAAGTTGCAGGGAAAAATTGCAGTCATCACCGGCGGCACCGAGGGTATAGGGTTAGCTACAGCTCAGCTCTTCGTCAAAGAGGGTGCATATGTCTTTATCACGGGCCGCCGCCAGAAGGAACTCGATGAGGCCGTGACGGCAATCGGCAGCAACGTGACGGGCGTTCAGGGGGACGTCGCAAAACTGGCCGACCTGGATCGGCTCTACGAGACAGTCGGTAACGTGAAGGGGCGAATCGATATTATTTTCGCCAACGCCGGCGTTGGTGAATTTGTTCCCTTCGGCAAAGTTTCCGAAGAGCATTTTGACAGGCTGTTCAACATCAATGTAAAGGGCGCACTGTTCACGGTGCAAAAGGGTTTACCGCTCCTGAATGATGGCGGCTCAATCATTCTCACGGGCTCGGTTGCGAGCGTAAAAGGCACTCCGGCCTTTGGCGTTTACGCAGCCAGCAAGGCTGCAATTCGCTCTTTCGTGCGCACCTGGACCACGGATCTCAAAGATCTTCATATCCGCTCAAATGTTGTTAGCCCGGGTCCGATCAAGACGCCGCTGACGATCCGACAATCTGCCGACGTAATTGCGAGGATTGTGTCCACGGTGCCGATGGGGCGCATGGGTGAACCCGACGAAGTTGCGAAGGCAGCCCTGTATTTGGCGTCAGATGATTCGAGTTTTGTCACGGGTATTGAACTGTTCGTTGATGGGGGCCGAGCGCAGATCTAATCGACAGCCGCGCTTCTGACTTGATGAAACGGATCGGAACGCACCTTCGATTAACAGTAGATTTGGAGAAACCTCAATGAGTACTCAACATCATTTCGCCCCCGGTGATCGTCGGGATCGAGATTTATATGCGAGGGAGCGGGTGCTGAATTCCGCCATCATCGCCGCCGATATCGGCCGGGGCTGGGAAGAATATCTCGAGATTTTCGACGCATTCTACGCCGACGAAGTCGAGGTGACCACGGACACCGAGACTGGCCCGATACATGGCAGAGAGCGCATTCGGGCGATCCTATTCAACTTCCTTGCCCCGCTTCATGTGATGGTTGAGATTGGGGGCCTCGCTATAGACGTTCGAGAGAGTCCAATTCACGGGGACACGCCCGATGAGACGCATTCGGCGTGGTCAGTTAATCTGATCGGGGTGTCCGGCCGGGCGTGCAGATTGAACTGGTGCACTCTCCGAAGGTGGGCCGGTTCGCACGTTGTGTACGAGTGCCACTACGACTACCAGCAAAGCGGTGGGTCCCTCACTGGCGATGACCTTAGTCTGAACCAGTCACCGGCGACCCTTGGATATGGCCGTCCGTCTTAACCAGGGCCAGCTCTTACTGCAAATTGAACGAAAGGAGCCAAGACTCTATGGCGTCAGATGAGGTGCTCATCCAGACCGCGATTTCATCATGGGAACAGGTGATAAAGCGTGTCGGCACACTATGTTTGAGTTGTTCCGCGGAGCAACTATTAGTCGAGGTCGCGCCTGGAAAAAACCGCATCTCGTACCTTTGGGGACACCTCACCGCCGTAAACGATGCGATGTTCAGCGTCTTGCGGTTGGGAGAGCGGTTACACCTGGAATTGGACGCCGTCTTCATCGCGCAACCGGACCGATCCGTCCCGCTTCCAACCTCCACCGAGATTGCCAAGTGTTGGGAGGACGTTCACACCGAGCTCCTTTCGAGATTCAAGACTCTCAGCTCTAAGGAGTGGTTAGAAAGGCACGGCAATGTGTCGCCTGAAGAATTCGAACCGAACCCGACGCGAAATCGACTGGCTGTGCTCCTGGGCCGAACCAACCACGCCTCATATCACTTTGGGCAAATGATGTTGGCAAAACCAAAGGCGCCGTGAGTCACTTTCACGACGCTATCGGCATCACAAATTGCGGACCACTTGCATCAGATTCCTGATCTTACGCTCCGACGACGTCTTGCCGCTCTTGAGGTTCTGCGCTATGCAGAAACCGTGGAAGTACGTCAGCACAACATCGGCGATCATACTCGCGTCCAATTTCGGCTCTTCCGCCTCGATGTTTTTTATCAGCAGTCGCGTAAGCTTCTGCTGACTGCTCGAAATAATTTCCTGCGCTTCGGCCGACAGACCCGCTAGCTCGCGCATCGAATTCACGGCGAAGCATCCTCGCTGGTCGTCATCGCGGCCAAAGCCTAATCTCAGAAACCTCTCAATATTGCCCCACCCAAGCGGCTGTGCTGTCAGGATTTCCGCGCCACGAGTTTGGGCGTACCGCTGAAGACTGGCAAGAAAGAGGTCCTCCTTATCTTTGAACTCCGAATACAGGCCGGATTTGTTGACGCCGGTCGCCTGTTCCAAGTGCTGAAGTGTCGTGTTCGCGAAGCCGTGTTTCCAAAAGACCGGGATGGCCTTGTCCAGCACACCCTCACGATTGAACTGTCTCGGTCGTCCCATATGCTCCCGCAACAATCAAATGATACAGAACAGCAGATGCGTCTATGAACCAAACGGTTCATAACGCGTTGAGCCGTTTGTTGCCCAGCTGGGCTGGATGCAGCGCAGGATCAGTGGGGTTCCCGACTTAGCTGGAGCAGGGGGCACCCGAAGAGATAGCCCGCTGTTGTAGCGCGAGGCAAGACAATTACCGTAACCGTGAAGGGCGTTGACTCGGACGGAAAGCCGGTAGAAGGCGTCCTGGTCTTCGACAGGGATGACGGCCGTGGCTGAAACAAAGGTGTCTGAACGCACCCAAACATATAAACCCGGGGAGAAGGTTCCGCATTCGGGTGTTTATCGCGTGGGCCACGATAGAGGTCACCGGGTTACACGTGAAGTCACAGCGATCTCAGGCCGGCGGTTTCCACCCCGCCGGGGGTGTAAAGGCGGTGTGGAATTCGTCCTGGTTCACGCAGCGCAACACATTGAGAATCACGAAGACTTCCTCAGTCCGGAGTGACCAGAAAGGTCGGCCACCCATGGCAGTGAAACTGAACAAGAGTGGGTTCGAGCATGCGCAGGAACTGATCGGACACGGTAAGGTCGTGTACGACGAGAGGGACGCCTGGAGCGAACATCAGCCGCCGGCGGAATACGAGAACAGCTTTATTCAGCAATACGGCTGGCGGGAGTTCGGGAAATGGCACTTGGGGATCGATGATGAGCATGCCGAGAATACCAAGGCCAGGTATAAGTTTCCGTATGGGGATTTCGACCGTGTTCACCGTTGCGCAGTGCTTTCCGCGGAGAGCAGGGCGGGTCAATACAAACACTACGACATCGAACGTGCCGTCGCCCATTTGCACGGCACGATCGAGGCACAAAAGCACTCGCCCGGCGTTCGCGCTTCCACCCACTGACGGGACTCCGACGACCGCCGGGCGGTATATGTCGTCCGCAAAAATTCCGTTCGTAGTCATTGTGTCGCTGGAGATTGACCGCGGTGCAACAAGCAGGTGAATCGAAACGAGCCACGCCGCGAGGGTCCACGATGTATATCCTAAATTAAGCTTCAACAAAATTCAACGCGCAGCCCGCATGTCATTGAAACAAAAATACGTTGAAAACAAACGATTTCCGGTGCATGCCGGAATCACAGTGGATGGCATGCTTTGTTTCAATAACTTACAGATAGGTCACCTGTCCAAACAATAGGTGGTCGGGTCCTGAAAGCCCGGTAGGCGTACTCCTCCGCGAATCACCATGTTTAAACGTGAGGAAAATCCACAATTTTCACTACAGCACTACCTCTCGCCCTGAAACTTGGGACGCGCACTTGTACGGCACTACAGCCGTTTTCGATTTTGTCTTTTAGAACAGCCCTCCCACTTCAAGATGAATCATGAATATCGTCTGGAAATACCAAGCGTAGCGATGGACGGAATTTTTGCGGAGGACAGGAGGCCCTATGCCCTATGCGAATCCTATTTGCTTACCGGCCTTCGTGCGCTTAGACTACTAACATAGGCATGTCCACTTCAGATGGACACCGCCGCGCTGTGCCGAACCCCGTCGTGAGACCAGCCGTTTAAGCCATGAGACAACGAGGGGGGAAAGTCCAACTGAGCACCGCAGCAGGTTACGCAGACGAAACGGCGCTCCTGCGCTTGTTGCAACTGGCCGACTCCGCCCTCCCGATCGGCGGGACTGCACACTCGTTTGGACTGGAGACGCTCGCCGATGAAGGTGCGCTTCGACCGCAGATCGTCGAGGCGTTTCTGCGCGACTATTTGGATGAGAACGGGGGCCTGGAAGCCGCGTTTGTCCACCGGGCGTGGACCTGCGATCAGCACCGCGATTTAAGTGATGAGTTGAGCGCGCGAAAGCTGGCGCGCGAATCGCGCGAAGCGAGCCTGAAACTGGGACGGCGGTTTGCGGAACTAGTGAACGGGTTGGCGGATGCGCCGCTCATCGAGACAGGCCTCCATTACTGCGTTGCTTTTGGGGCCGCCGGAGCAGCATTGGGCATCCCGGATCACGCGATAGTGCTCGCCTACTTGCAGCAATCCATCACTGGACTCGTTTCCGCTTGCCAGCGCCTAATGCCCCTCGGCCAAGCGGCCGCGACCAAAATCATTTGGAATTTGAAACCCGCGATCGCGGAAGCAGCAGCGCGCGGAATCACCGCCGAGGAGGTGTGGTGCTTCAATCCGTTTCCAGAGTTGGCGTCGATGCGCCACGGCTCACTCGAGACGCGCCTGTTCATCAGCTGAGTTTGCGGTTCGAACGGAACCGAATGCGGGTGACTTGCCAGGATCCTCCATGGAAGGTAGTGCGCGCTTTCGCGCAACCAGGTGGAGGTTCGCTGGTGCATCTAAATAACGTTTCGGGCGGAGTCTTGGCGGGAGACCGGCTCAGGCTGGACGTGGAGGTCGAGCCCGGCGAGATTACCCAAATCACCACGACTGGCGCAACGCGCCTTTACCGCCATCGGCCGGGGGCGGCCGATTCGGAGCACTACGCGGTGATTTCGGTGGGCGAGGGCGCGCTGATGGAATATCTTCCGGACGCGGTGATCCCTTACGCGGGATCGCGGCATACGCAGCGCACCGAGATCAAACTGGCATCCGGCGCGGCCCTGTTCTGGTGGGAAATCTTGGCGCCCGGCCGGCAAGCGGCTGGCGAGAGATTCGCGTTTGAGCGGCTGTGCGTGCAGAGTGAAGTGCGCGCCGGAACACGCCCGGTGGTGCGTGAGCGGTTTCTGCTGGAACCGGCCGTGAGACCGCTCGGCGTGACGGCTCGAATGCAGGAATACGGGCACATCGCCAGTTTCTATGCATGTCAGGAAGGCCGACCGCCGGCGTTCTGGAGGATGCTCGAAAGCCAACTGAACGAACTGGCGAAAGAGAGGACGCAATCCCGTGAAGTGGTGTGGGGCGCAAGTACGCTCGCCTCCGACGGAGTCATTGTACGAGGCTTGAGCGTCAGCAGCCGCTGGATCCACCCGGCGCTGATTGAGTTCTGGTGCCAGGCGCGCCTTGCTGTAACAGGACAAGAGGCGATCCCGCCTCGAAAGATTTCGTGAGGCACGCCCCCGGCCTGCCGTGCTAAGGAGGAACGATGCACCTGACGCCCCGCGAGCAGGAGCGCCTGATGATTTTTGTGGCCGCGGACGTGGCGCGCCGAAGGCGGGCACGAGGCCTGAAGCTGAATTATCCGGAGGCGATGGCGATTCTCACAGCTGAGATCCTCGAGTGGGCTCGCGATGGGAAAAAGGTAGCCGAAATCATGACGCTTGGCGCCAAAGTACTCAAGACCGCCGACGTGATGCACGGCGTCGCCGAAATGATTCACGAAGTACAAGTCGAGGCGACCTTTCCCGACGGAACCAAACTCGTAACCGTGCACGATCCAATCCAATAGAGGAGTCGGATGAAACCTGGCGAATACCTTCTCGAAAGCAAGGCGATCGAAGCCAATGTGGGCCGCAAGACGGCTCGACTGCTGGTCAAACACACGGGCGATCGTCCCGTCCAAATTGGAAGCCATTACCACTTCTTCGAAGTGAACGATGCACTTGATTTCGAGCGTGCCAAGGCGCGTGGCATGCGCCTGAACATCGCCGCGGGCACGTCAGTGCGTTTCGAGCCCGGGGAGGAGAAAGAAGTCGAAGTGGTCGAGTTTGCGGGTGAGCGCCGCGTTCTCGGCCACAAGGGCAGGGGCAACCAATGAGTCTTTCCATCCCGCGGCGTACTTATGCGGATCTCTACGGTCCCACCACGGGCGACCGGGTACGGCTCGCCGACACCGATCTGATCGTCGAAGTTGAAAAGGACTTTGCGGCCTACGGCGACGAGATCACTTTTGGCGGCGGCAAGGTGATTCGCGATGGAATGGGGCAGAGTGCGCGGCTCACCCGGGCCGACGGGGCTCTGGATCTGGTGATCACGAACGCCCTGATCATCGACCACGGGGGCATCGTCAAGGGCGATATCGGCATTCGCGACGGGCGAATTGTAGGGGTCGGTAAGGCGGGCAATCCCGACACGATGGAGAGAGTCGATCCCGCGCTAGTCGTGGGTGCGTCGACCGAAGTCATCGCGGGCGAGAATCTAATCGCGACCGCGGGCGGCATCGATAGCCACATACACTTCATCTCCCCGCAACAAGTCTACGAGGCGCTCTCCAACGGAATAACGACGATGATCGGCGGAGGCACCGGTCCGGCGACGGGGACGGATGCTACCACATGCACGCCGGGCGCATGGAATTTGGCACGAATGCTCGAGGCCGCCGACGCCTGGCCGATGAACTTCGGCTTCCTCGGAAAAGGAAACGCCGGGACCACGGAGCCTCTGGCCGAGCAGGTTCGCGCGGGCGCTTGCGGCCTGAAGCTGCACGAGGATTGGGGCACTACCCCCGCTGCCATCGACGCGTGCCTCCGAGTCGCGGACGAGTTCGACGTGCAGGTGGCGATTCACACCGATACCATCAACGAAGCGGGTTTCGTCGAGGACACGATTCGAGCGATCGCCGGACGGACCATCCACACCTATCACACCGAAGGAGCGGGTGGTGGCCACGCTCCCGACATTATTCGTATTGCGGCGCTGCCCCACATTCTGCCGTCTTCCACCAACCCCACGCGTCCTTATACCGTCAATACTATCGCCGAGCATCTTGATATGTTGATGGTGTGTCATCATCTGAATCCCCTGGTCCCAGAAGACATCGCCTTCGCCGAGAGCCGAATCCGCCCCGAGACCATCGCGGCCGAGGATATTTTGCATGACCTCGGTGTTTTTAGCATGATATCGAGCGATTCCCAAGCCATGGGACGCATCGGCGAAGTCATCACGCGGACCTGGCAGACCGCGCACAAAATGAAGACCCAACGCGGCGCGCTGCCGGAGGACTCCGCGCGAAACGACAATTTCCGGGTTCGGCGCTACGTCGCCAAGTACACCATCAACCCGGCAATCGCGCACGGTATCGCGCATGAGGTGGGATCGATCGAGCCCGGCAAGCTCGCGGACCTAGTGCTCTGGAAACCGGCCATGTTCGGCGTGAAGCCGGAAATGGTGATCAAGTCCGGCTTTATCGCTTGGAGTGTTATGGGCGATGCCAATGCCTCCATTCCGACTCCGCAACCGGTTATCTACCGTCCTATGTTCGGTAGTTTTGGCGGGGCCACGGCGTCAACTTCGGTTACTTTCGTTTCGCAAGCCTCGCTAGACGCGGGAATCGGAAGCCTGTTCCGCAAGCGCGCCGTGGCGGTGCGCGCGTGCCGGACGATTGGTAAGCGCGACATGATACACAACTCGGCCACTCCCAAGATCGACGTGGATCCCGAAACTTACGAGGTTCGGGCGGATGGAGAGTTGCTGGCCTGCGAGCCCGCGTCATCGCTGCCACTCGCGCAGCGCTATTTTTTGTTTTGAGCAGGCGCGCACGCCTGCGTTTGAGGGAGGATCGATGAGAGCATTTCGAGTGGGTGTAGCGGGCCCTGTGGGAAGCGGCAAAACGGCGCTGGTGGATTGCTTGAGCCGGCGGCTGTGGCCCGCGGTGAATATGGCCGTGGTGACCAACGATATTTACACCAAGGAAGACGCGGAGTTTCTGATCCGGCAGGGAACGCTGCCGGCCGGGCGAGTGCTTGGCGTGGAAACGGGCGGCTGCCCGCACGCGGCGATTCGGGAGGACGCCTCGATGAATCTGGAGGCGATCGCCGAGATCGAAGCCGCGCACCCGGGTGTTGAATTGATCTTTGTAGAGAGCGGCGGCGACAATCTGGCGGCGGCGTTCAGCCCGGACCTGGTGGACACTTCCATCTACGTCATTGACGTCGCGGGCGGCGACAAGATCCCGCGCAAAGGAGGGCCCGGAATCCAGCGCAGCGGGTTTCTGGTGATTAACAAGATCGACCTGGCCCCGCACGTGGGCGCCTCGCTCGAAGTGATGGACCGCGATGCGCGGCGCATGCGGGGCGACGGACCGTTCGTGTTCACGAATCTGAAGACCGGCGCGGGACTCGACCAGGTCTTCGCCTGGCTTGAAGAACAGCGGGCGCGCGGCCTGACCGCGTCGGGTACGCCGATTTCAAAGCATCATCATCATCACGCGGCGCACTGAGAAGCGAACCCGCCCCACGAATCGCTCTGTTCTGTCATACTGTGACCGAGCCAAGTTGCTTCGCGGCCTTGTCGGTCCACGGATATGCGCGCCCTGTCTTGCGCTATTGCTTTGATCGTGTGTTACCCTCCGGCATTCGCCGAGACGAGAACTTCTTCCTCTCCCCTCGCAATTCTTTTCCGGTTCGATGGCCCTTATTCCCAGGCTGCCTTTCAGGAAATGGGGCGAGAGCTCACGACGCTGATGGAGCCCTCGGCCGTCCGGCCGGAATGGCATGATCGGAGAGACATCGCCCCGTCCGATAGTTTCGAGAGCCTCGTTATCGTGAACTTCCATGGCAGATGCCGCGCGGAGTCTGCAGCAGCGCCGGCCGAGGGAGACAAGCCGTTGGCTTGGACCCACGTTATCGACGGGAAGGTCCTGCCGTTCAGTGACGTGGAGTGCGACCGGGTGCGCGCGTCCATCCACTCCGCCAACGGGATGAGGCAGTTGTCCGATCTGGTTCTGGGACGCGCGCTCGCGCGTGTCCTGGCGCATGAACTTTACCACGTACTAGCGCGAACCTCCGCCCACGCGGGCGCCGGCCTCGCGAAGCGATCCCTCTCCGGACTTGAATTGAGTTCGGACCGGCTCGAATTGAAATTCTCCGACGTGAATCGCATGAAGGCGGCGCGGGACGCGAACCGGTAGTTAGAATTCGTAACGCAGCGCGAACTGCATGGAGCGCGCGTCCATCGTGCCCTGGAACTCTCCGAAGGTCAGCGGCGATTGCAGGTTCAGGCTCGGGTTCGTGAAGTTCGGATGATTGAACGCGTTAAAAGCTTCCGCGCGAAGCTGAATTCGCTGGCCTTCCCAGGGGAGCCTAAATATTTTCGCGACCGCCATATCCACGTTGAAAATCGGCGCAAGGCGAACCGCGGCCCGCGTGCCCGTTCCTTCCGGAGGTTGATCCTGAAAATTGTTGGAGATGTTCGTATTGGTAAAGATACTGGGATTGCCGTTTTGATCGATGTGGACGCCACCGGAGCTGGTTGGCGTGTTCACAATGGTCAGAGAACTGAGCCAGTAGTTGGTATTGTAGGCGAGGTCGCCGGCAACCGCGCTCGGCAGCGGCGTGCTGTAGCGCCAAATGTTGGAGATCTGCCATCCGCCGACAATCGCATCCAGCCAACCCGGAGCCTTGCGCAGGAGCAGCTTGTTTTTCCCGATCGGTAGTTCGTACATGAAATTCGCGTTGAAGTTGTGGCGAATGTCGAAATCGGACGAGCCTCGGAACGCACCCGGGTTGAACACATTCTGAATCGAAGCCCCCTGTTGGCCGGCGCCGGATTCAGCGGCCGAACCGTTATCGATCGAGTGCGACCACGTGTAGTTGAAATCGAACTGGAACCCGTTGGAGAAGCGCCGGCGGAGAGCGATCGTCATAGCGTGGAAATTGGCCTGCCCCGCATTCATCCACATGGGCATGGAACTGCCCTGCTTTGCGAAGAAGGTGTAGCATCCGGTGATGCTGAGACACTGGCCAGGCGCCAGGCCATAATCCGCGTTTCCTGCAATGCGGTCGGCGGCATGAAGGCTGTCGAGGAAACTGCTTCCGAAAATTCCATAGACGCTGTAGAAATAGTTGGCGGAAGCGCTGGCGCCGGGGATATAACTGTCGGCATATCCCGGCCACATGTTATCAACGAACGGCAAATCCGGGACCAGGCTAGGGTCGGCCGCAACGGCCGCTGCGATGGCTCCCCCGGCTGCCGCGGTGTTATATGGCAGCTTCATTTTCTTGGCGAGAGAATTGGCCAGGTTGTACACGATTTGGGCGTTTTGCTGCCACGTAATTCCCGATTTAGGATCCTTGAAGTTTTCGAGCGGTGTGAAGACGTCGCCCTGCATCAGGAGCTTGCGCGAAAGCCGACCCAGATACCCGACCTCCATGGTTAACTTGCCAGGCAGTTCGCGCGAGAAGCTCGCGTTCAGGATCATCGAGTACGGCGTCCTCAAATTGGGAGAAATACCCAGGAACGTACCGGTAATCGCCGCTACCGTGGGCGGCGTGAACGGGAAACCGCCTTGGGCGGCGGGCGGCAGCGCCGGGAACGTTCCCGTGAATCGCGGCGAAGTGCTGAAGCTGAAGGAATCGGCCAGGAACGAGGGTTCGGAAAGGCCCAGCGAACCGAACTGATCATAGTTCGCGATGATGTCGTTCCCGAATTGATCGTATGCCAGGGCTCCGCCGACCCGGAATGCGCCGTTTTTCCCGAAGAGTTTGCCGATCCATCCGTCGTGATCCGTGGGAGCGTAGGCCAGGGCGAAGCGGGGCGCGAAGTCTTTGTTATTTGGACTCCACCAGGATGCCTTGCCATTCGCCGGACCGTTCAATGCATATTGGAGCGTGAAATCGGGCATCTGGTTGGCCGGCACACCTTGCGCCTGCAACCCGTTTCGTTCGGCGAAGAATTGATTGAGTCCGACCGTGGGCGCGACTTGAAGGCCATCGGCTTCGTAAGGAGGCCTGTAATTCTCATACCGCACCCCGAAAGTGAGAGTCAGATCTCGTCTCACTCGAAACGAATCGCCGATGTAACCGGAATAAGAGTGCGCGATGAACGACCGTTGCTGCACCGTTCCGATCGGCAGGACCTGCCCGTTCTTGGTGTACTGATACGTCACGAATTCGTCGTTCAATAAGCCCAGCAACATGGCGGAGGCGTTGGTGACCGCGGTAGGGTTCGCGAGCTGCGCGTTGCCGCCGATGAAATTCGTGACAGCGGTGTTGATGTCCTGGCCTAGTCCAATCAATTCCGTCGCCTGGTAGGCGTAGAGCGGGTACGAGTTGGTGAATGCGGAAATGTTGTTCTGACTGAGCCGGAAATTAAGACCCGCCGTAATCGTGTGCCTACCCTTAGTCCAGGTCATATCGTCCGAGAAGTTGTGGAGCGGGTTGGTGCGTCCCTTGGGGCGCGCGTTCCAGTTCTGGAGTGGAGAGAGAGCTGTGGGCTCAAACTCGAATCCAGTTCCTACAACGCCCGAAAACTGCTGCCCCAATCGCGTAAGGCCGTAAGTAAACGAATTGATGAGTCTCGGCGTCAGGATGGCGGTGTAGCGCGCCGAGATTCCCTTGCTGTTATCGCGCTCCGTGGAGGCAGGGGACTGGCCCGGGAACTGAGCCAGTACCTGATCCTGCGTGTTATCGGCCAGCGTTCCACGGACGCTCAGGTTGTGCTTGCCCGCCGAGTCCAGCCTATAGTCGAGTCGCGCTACCCACGCCATGTTGCTCAAGTGGTCCGGCGCGTTAAATCGAAAACCACTGAAATTCAGACCACCGTCCTGACCAAAGGCCGGGTTATTTCCCACTGGGTATTGCTGCAAGATCTTCTGATAGCCGGCGTTCAAGCCGATGTGAAGCGGATCCACCTGAACCAAGTCGGCCGGGGTGAGGGTCTGGACGCTTCCGTCGGTCAACTGGACGTTGAGCATGCCCTGCTTCAGCGACTCGGAAGGAACCGCTCGCACCTGCGCCACACTGCTCGCATCTTTCCGCTCCTCCCAATTGACAAAGAAGAAGGCCCGGTCTTTTTTAATCGGACCGCCCACCGAAGCGCCGAACTGATTGCGAACCAATTGTTGCACCGGCACGCCAGACTGATTGTTGAACCAGGTATTGGCGGACGTAGCCGTGTTGCGATTGTATTCGTAGAGCGATCCGTGGAATTGGTTGGTACCGCCTTTGGTGATGAGCACCACCTGGCCGCCTGAGGACCGCCCCTGCTCGGCGCCCTCGCCGCCCACCGTGACGCGGAATTCCTGCACGGAATCGAGCGGGATGGGCAGCACCGCGTTGAAGCCTGAATTGACATTGGCGTTATTTCCGTTCACGCCCTGGTAGGTAACGCCCGTTGCCGAGTTTTGCGTCACCAGGCCGGCGTTTTGATTGTCATTCACGTCGACGCCGTCCAAGGTGATGTTGTTCTGGTCGCGGCGCGCACCCAGTACCTCGCCATTCGTGGTCACGCCGGGCTGAAGGCTCAGCAGCTCCACCACGTTTCTGGTCTGTAACGGGAGCTGCCGCACCTGCTGCTCCGAGAAGGCGTTTCCAATCGACGCGTCGACGGTATTGATGGTGGACGCTTCAGCGGTAACATTCACGGTCTCGCTCGTTTTGCCGAGGTCCATCCGAAGGTCGAGGGTGGTCGGGGTGTTCACCAGCAGCTTGGTGTCGGTGCGGGTGATGGTTGAAAACCCGGGCTTCTCTACCGTTACATCGTAGGTTCCGGGAGCGACCTGGAGAAACTGATATTCCCCGGCCGTATTACTCAACGTTTGACGCGTGAACCCGGTTTGGGCATTCTTGAGCGTCACAGTTGCTTCGCCGATAACGGCGCCTTGCGGGTCGCTGATCGTTCCGCGCAACAGGCTCGTCGATTGCGCAAACGCGCACAGAGGCATAAGCAGAATGCCGAATAGTAAAGCCGATAGCCGATACGAACCAAACACGAAACTGGTAACCGGATTATCCGGCGCAGGACGTGCTGGTTATCTCGGGCACTTTCACCGGCTACAGGCAAATCCAGCCGGTGAATGGGACCAACGCCTGGTTGTATGGCTTTGAAATCGCTTACCAGCAGCGCCTCTCATTCCTGTCGGGAGTGTTAGGCGGTTCCGGGATCGCGGCGAACTATAGTTACACGGATTCACGAGCCAACGGGGTCCCCGGTAGGAGCGACCACCCGGCGCTCCAGCGGCAAGCTCCGCATTCCTGGAATATCAGTCCGACTTACGATCGCGGCCGCCTCTCGTTGCGCGTTGGCTTATCCTACAACGACGCCAATGTCTTTTTCTATAACTACACCGATGGCGCAGACCTCGGAAAGAAGGTCCGAACGGCGATGACTACCTGTACTCACACTTACAAGTAGACGCCCAAGCCAGCATTCGGCTCAACCACGGATTCTCCGCAGTGGTCTACGGTCTGAATCTGACCAACGAGGTCTTCGGCTTCTACAATGGAAGCCCGATTTGGGTGGGCTTCCGCTGGAGCCTTCCCACGGAGCGGTAGGCGGGTGGCGGCGCGACGGGCGGTCCCTCATCCGTGCCCGGACTCCGTTTACGATACTATTTTACCGATGATTCCGGATCGATGATGGTTTCGCGACCGCGTTGCGTTCCAGCATTTCGGTCAGGATGCGGCCGATCGATCCGCTCGGTGGCGCGACGCCTAAGAAGGCTGCCAAAGTCGGCGCGACGTCGTTGATGGCAACCGCCAACGAGTATGTGCCTGGTCTAATCCCGCGTCCAAGAAAGACCAATGGCACATGCGTGTCGTAATCGTAGGGTGTGCCGTGGGAAGTTCCGGTGGGCTCGAACAGATAGTAGGGCTCCGGCAAAATGAGCAAATCGCCCGATTTGGGGCCATAGAAGCCCGCGCTGGCCGCTGCCCCGATCTGGTCATGTTGGACGGCGCCGCTCAGCAGCTCGCTGCGGGTATAGACACGCGCGATATGTTCTTCGGTCCGCGCGGCATCGGCGGCCGTGCGCTCTACCACAGCCGGATCGAGTCTCCGCGTATGAACGAGGCTAAGGTTCAGATAAGGAGTCGTGATCGTCCCCGGAAGGAGCCACTCGCCGGGACCAAACCGCTTCGTGAGGGCGTCCGTCATTTTTTGCCGCAGTCTCGGTTCCTATAGCCGGCCCACGGGCATCTTCCGCGCCTGATTGAACTCCGGAAGCGGCGCCACGCCGTGGTCGGCCGTAAGCACTACCAGCGTATTTCCGGTCCCAATCCGCTGGTTTACGAAGTCGAACAGTTTTCCAAGTAAGCGATCTGTTCGGATCGAAATGTCCCGCACCGCGGGATCATCGGGGCCTACTGCGTGACCAACGTAGTCACTGGCCGAGAAGCTGATCGCCAGACAGTCAACACCCGGGTGGCGTCCCATCTGTTCTCCATCTATCGCTCGATCGGCAAACTCCTCGATCATTTCATTGCGCCAGGGTGTGGCTTCCAGGCCCCCGCAGTAACGATCGTCGGAGCCGTTGACCATCGAGCAAAAGGCAGTGGTTGAAACATCTTCGCCACCGAGCGGCAACCATTTTGCGCCCAGGTAGCGCTGATAGACATGCCCTGCGTTGACTTCCCGGACCCACGAGGGCAAATCCGCTCGATAGTACGTGCTCGTGACCCAATTATTGGAGTCCGAATCGTACCAATAAGCGGCGTCCGCCATATGCCCAGAGGGAAGGATTGCGCTGCGGTCTTTTATCGAGATGCCGATCACTCGGGACGCCGCGTCACGCATTTTGATCTCGTCAGAAACCGTACTCACTAGCAGACGCCGCCGGGAAGAGCCGGTCGCCTCCGGAACACCTCCCCCCAGCCTCGAACTGGAATCGGAAACGCTGCTGACCATCTGTCCGGTCTTGCGATCAAACCATTCATTGGCGATGATGCCACTCACCGAGGGCGTCGCGCCGGTCATGAACGTGGAATGGCCGACGGCAGTCACCGTCGCAGCGTGAACATAGTGGGCATCGGTGAAAACTGCCCCCTGCTCGAGCAGCCGCTGCAGACCAGAGTTGTAGCCGTTGCGAAAACGCAGCAGGTAATAGTAACGGAATTGGTCAACTACGATTGCCAGAACCAGCTTGGGCTTGTGCAGATCGTCGGCTTGGCCCGCCGCAGTCGTGAGGACGGCTAATAGTACGAACTTCGCAAGTCTCATGCCCGCACGCTTTAGCGCCCGGCA
>Ga0210384_10003343_pt1 | contig 18664 bp, 13 predicted proteins | sample IncBWH2MmetaG_FD_160574 | JGI IMG/M metagenome (GOLD analysis project Ga0210384, IMG submission 160574) | Forest soil microbial communities from Barre Woods Harvard Forest LTER site, Petersham, Massachusetts, United States - Inc-BW-H-2-M | ecosystem: Environmental > Terrestrial > Soil >...
TCAGCGGAAACATGACTTCGACGCGTTCGTAGAGATTGCGCGGCATCCAGTCCGCGCTGGCGAGGTAAACCTCCTCCTGGCCGCCGTTGCAAAAATGAAAAATGCGGCTGTGTTCGAGAAAGCGTCCGACGATACTGTGCACTCGTATGCGATCGCTCACCCCCCGCACGCCAGGACGCAGTGCGCACATGCCACGTACGATCAGGTCAACCTCGACTCCGGCCTGCGAAGCACGATACAGGGCCATGATGATGTTCTTGTCGAGGAGGGCATTCATCTTGGCAATGATGCGGGACGGGCGTCCGTGACGTGCATGCTCGGCCTCCCGTTCGATCAATCCCAGGCACCGTTCCGCCAGGTCAAGAGGCGCGACCAGCAAGGGCTCGTAATTGGGGTGCTCGGCATATGCTGTGAGAAAACTGAAAACGTCGTGCACCGCAGCGGTAATTTCCGGGTCGGCCGTAAGCAGGCTCAAGTCGGTGTAAATCCGCGCCGTGTTCGCGTTGTAGTTCCCGGTGCCCAGGTGAGCATACCGGCGAGTCACGCCATCGGAGTCGTGGCGCACCAGCAGCGAGAGCTTGCAGTGCGTCTTCAATCCGACCAGGCCGTGGAAGACCTGTACTCCGGCATCTTCGAGATCGCGGGCCCAGCGGATGTTGGTATCTTCGTCAAAGCGCGCTTTCAGCTCCACAACCGCGGTCACTTCCTTCTTTTCCGCTGCCGAAATCAATGCGGGAACAATCAGCGAATGCTCGTTCGTCCGATAAAGGGTCTGCTTGATCGAAAGCACCCGCGAATCCTGCGCCGCAGCCTCAATAAACGACACCACCGCATCGTACGAATCGAATGGATGGTGAAGCAGAACATCGTGGCGCCGCAGTTCCTCGAACAGGTCCTGCGACTTCGCGGTTAGCCGGAGTTCGCGCGGAGAAAACGGCTTGAATTTGATTTCCGGGTGACTAGTCTGCTCGTAAATGTTAAACAACCGCGACAGATTCACCGGCCCATTGACGGAAAAGACCTGCCAGGGCTCCAGTTCGAAGTTGGTACGCAGACGTTCGATGATTTCGGGGTCGGCGTCAGCCTCAATTTCCAGGCGCACTGCATCGCCCTTCCGGCGATTGTGCAGTTCGGTGCGCACCGATTCCAGAAGGTTACGCGACTCCTCCTCCGCCAAGTAGAGATTGCTGTTGCGGGTGACCCGGAAAGCCGCCGAAGAGACAATGTCGTACCCGTGATACATGCGCGAGGCGTGGAAGGCGACCAGATCAGCCAGAAAAATGAAGTCGTCAGTTCCGTCTGATGGCAGCCGCACCAAACGCGGCAAGGCACGCGGCACCGTGACTACACCGGTATAAGTAAGCGCCGAACGGCGGCGCCGGCGCAGCAGGAACGCTACACACAGCGCCTTGTTGATTACCCGGGGAAAGGGATGCGCCGGGTCCACCGTGACCGGCGTAAGCAGCAGGTCGAGCTCCTTCTCGCAGTACTCTTCGATAAAGGCGCGGGCCCGCGCATCAAGTTCGTGGATCCCCAGAACGCGGATCCCATGCTCAGAGAGTGCGGGTCGCAGCTTGTCGTTCCAGCAGCGATACTGGTCATCCACGAACTCGTGAGTCTCGCGGGAAACGACGTCGCGCTCTTCGACCAGCGTGAGGCCATCCGGCCCCGCTTCGGTGTATCCATCTTCGATCTGTTGGACCAGTCCCGCCACGCGCACTTCGAAAAACTCATCCAGGTTGCTGGCCGAGATGGCAAGAAATTTCAGCCGCTCCAGGAGCGGGTTGGTTTCATCCTGCGCTTCTTCGAGAACGCGGCGGTTGAAAGCCAGCCAGGAGGCTTCCCGGTTGATGTAGTAGGCCGGATTGTCCAACGCAAGGCGAGTCATGATTCAGCAGCAACACAGAAACAGAAACCAGGGCAGAACAACCAGAAGCCGAGGCAATCGACTTATTTCTTCGCCGGTGCAGGTTCAGGGGCCGCCGACGGCGTGGTCGCAGGCAAGCTCTTCACCACCAACAACTGCAACTCCATTCCCCCGTCCCGTTTCACCCACACATGATGCTTGTCCGTAACTTTGATCTGTACCTGGGCGTTATCGGTCCATCCGTCCGGCAGATCGTCGGCAGCGTGCCGCGGCGTGAACTCCGACAACAGCACCAGATTTCCCAGCCGCAAGGTGACTTCGTAGTACGGATCATCCTGGGTGATCGGCGTATTCACCAGGTAATACAACACCCGTTCGTGGAATTTCTTCTCCACGGTAACGATCCGGCCGGGTTCATACTGTTTTTCCGCCGCGTAAAGACGGGAAGAAAACGACAGAAGTAACAGCAGAACCGCGCTCGCCAGGATGCGTTTCATCAGAGTCAGTATAGAACAGTAGACAGATGGACGGGACGCCGGACACCTTCGTCGAATCTCAGCAAAGGCTGTAACGACTAGGGGACGGGCTTGAGAACCCGTCCCCCGATTCAATCGTTGTTGCTGAGAGGAGATGCCACTACTGCACTAACTTGATGGTGCCCTTCACCTTCTCCGCTACACTTCCAGGCAAGGGCGCGTAGGTCAGTTCGGCGGTCATTTTCTGGCCGTCGTCAACCATCCAGGTGAGGAAATCTGCAAGGATTTTGCCCTTGCCTGCTTCCTTCGACTTTTCCGGAATCAGGAGCCAAGTGAAGCTGGAGATGGGATAGGCGTCCTTACCCGGAGCGTTTGTAATGGATACGCGAAAATCCGCAGGCATGCTCTTGACGGACGCCGCCGCTGCCGTCACGCTTTCCAGAGAAGCCTTCACAAAAGCTCCGCCGGCGTTCTTCACGCTGCCGTAGTCAATCTTGTTCTGGACCGCGTAGATGAGTTCGATATAGCCGATTCCGCCCTGCATCTGGCGAATCATTCCGGCGACACCTTCGTTACCCTTGCCACCCAGGCCCACAGGCCACTTCACGGAAGTGCCCTTACCCGGCCCGTTCTGCCACTCCGAGCTCACCTTGGAGAGATAATCAGTGAAAATGTAAGTTGTGCCGCTGCCATCCGAACGGTGGACAACGATGATGCTCTGAGCGGGCAGGCTGACCCCGGGGTTCGCCTTGGCAATCGCGGGATCGTTCCAGGTAGTGATCTTGCCCAGAAAAATTCCGGACAGGGCCTCGGGAGTGAACTTCAGTTCTCCACTCACGCCGGGAACGTTGTAAGCCGGAACCACCGCTCCCATTACCGTCGGGATATGCAGAATCTTGGTCTTGGCCTGGGAGAGTTGCTCGTCCGTCATGGGACCATCGCTGGCGCCGAAATCCACGGTCTGCGCCAGAACCTGCCGAATGCCGCCGCCGCTGCCGATGGATTGGTAGTTGAACTGAATATCCGGATGGGCCTTGTGGTATTCGCTGAACCACTTCTGGTACATCGGATTAGGGAAAGTAGCGCCTGCCCCATTCACGGTCGTCTGACCGAAGGCGGGCGCAGCCAGAACAACACACAAAAGTGCAATGCGGCGAATCACGCGATGGTTCCTCCTTATTAGTTTATGGGGCAGTTCTACGCCGCGAATGTTACAGGATTGTTACAAAGTGGTGAATTTCCAGTGAACCCCAGCCCAGTGTCACACACTGCGCTGTCATCCTGAGCGGAGACAGGGCATTCGCTCGCGAATGCCTTTGCCGGAGTCGAAGGACCCCTAGCAGCTTAACGATACTTGCTTTCTTGGCAGAGGATCCAGGGCCATTCCTCTGCGGATTTCGGTCGCACAGCTTGGGAGCTTATAGCGGTCCTTCGACTGCGTGGTGGTTTCGCTGGGCGAAACCACTACTCCGCTCAGGATGACAGGCTCAACAATGTTCAATGCCCCGCATCCAGCCGCGCAATTTCGTTCGTGAACAGAGTATTTTTGGGAAACTCGTCACGCAGACTGGCCAACAACTCACGGGCCCGGACATTATCCTTATCGCGAACGTAAGCGATAGCCAGCAAAATGCGCGCAAAAGGACCCAGATATTGGCCGTGATCGGCGGTCATCTGCAACTCCACGATCCCCTGCTTCTTGTCGCCTGAGACCCCACCCATCCGCAAAAACCACCGCACCGGCGCCGCCATGCTGCCGATAATGTACTTGCTGAAGCCCGTTGCCACCCGAGCGTCATAGCATTTCGGGTCCACCGCCAGCAACTGGTCCGCCCAATCGTTGGCCTCCCGGGTGTAGTGCAGTGACGACATATTCTTCTTCTCAATCATCGCAGCGTAGTCGGCCTGCAGTCCGGACGAAAGCGTCATGGCAAACAGCGCATCACGGTCCTTGGCGTTGGCCGCGAGGCGCGCGCTCGCGAGGTTTTGGGCCCGGGACAGGGCCGCATTGAAGCGGTCCCGTACGCCCGTGTCTGGTTCCTTCTGGTCGCGGTTCAAAAACTTTTTGTCATTCTCGTAGAACTGGCCTTCCAGTACTCCCAGCCGGTGAAATTCCGAGAAAAGAATTCCCGCCGCCTCGGCCGTGGGCCCCACCGGATCCTGAGGGTGGTCGTGCTGCCAGGAAAGAAACACCTGGTGCCCCTGATCGAAATCAAGGTTATAAAGCAGTCGAAATCCCTGATCCAGGGAAGGACGAGAAACGGGCACATCGGCCGCAAGCGCGGAGGTGAGCAACATCGCCAGACTGATTGCCCCGGACAGAGCTGCCTGCCACATCGGTCGAGTGCTCACGTTCATCGTCGTATCCAGCAAACCGCAGTATTGTGCATGCCTTTAGACCCCATTGCAACTTACTTAAGAGCTTAGATGCCCCGCGGCGATAGGCGTGTCTGGGACTTGCAAAAGGTTTGTAAAAACTAGCGTTACCTGGCCCGCCGGTAGGTCAGCGGAGTTCTCGTTGTTCGCCCTTTCCGCAGCTTCCACCTGCCACCTCACTATCGCGGTCAGCCTCTCCGGTTCCGAGAACTCAAGGCGGCTTCTAAAGCGCTGAGCGTGGGAAGGGATGTTCCCCCGCCCCCCATCCCGGAAGCTGCACCCGTTTACTCCAGCTTCAAATCATCCTTGGAGATTAGGCTTTGAGTACAGAAACTCACGCCCTTCTTCCGAGACCGGCTGAACCACAACCAGGGGACATTTCTATTGTGGTATGACAGTACCGCCAAGGCGGTTTGACTGCCCTCGCACCCTTTGTTACCTTCAAGGGTTTCCACTCCTTGAGTGTCTGCCCCTGGTTCCCGGTAAAGTTCGCAAGCACCGTTCGGAACATGAACGCGGCGAAGAAACAGAAACGAGAAGCTGATGGCCATCAAGTTCCGGGGAGTTGATTTCCTCGAATTCGACTCCTTGCTGACGGACGAAGAACGTCTCGTCCGCGATACCACCCGCAAATTTATCGAGGACAACCTCATCCCCATCATTGAGGAATGCAACCGCGCCGGCCGCTTCCCGAGTGAACTGGTCAAGCCCATGGCCGACCTCGGCTTGTACGGCGCCAGCCTCAAAGGCTACGGTTGCGCCGGGATGTCGAATGTCGAATACGGTCTCGTCATGCAGGAACTGGAGCGGGGCGACAGCGGCGTTCGCTCTTTCGTGAGCGTGCACTCATCGCTCGCCATGTATCCCATCTACGCTTTCGGCAGCGACGAGCAGAAACAGACCTGGCTTCCCGTAATGCAGACGGGCGAAAAGATCGGTTGCTTCGGCTTGACCGAGCCGGATTTCGGTTCTAATCCCGGCGGCATGCGTACGCGCGCCAAAAAGTCGAGCAAGGAATATGTCCTCAACGGCGAAAAAATGTGGATCACGTCAGGCTCGATCGCCGACGTGGCAATCATCTGGGCCAAGGCCGAGGACGAAGACAACAACATCCGCGGCTTCCTGGTCGAAACCGATCGCCCCGGCTTCCGTGCTGAGGACATTCACGGCAAGTGGTCGCTGCGCGCTTCGGTTACATCGAGTCTTTCCCTGCAGGACGTCCACATTCCGGAATCGAATTTGTTGCCGAAAACCGGAGGCCTCAAGTCACCACTCATGTGTTTGAGCCAGGCGCGTTACGGCATCGGCTGGGGCGCAATCGGCGCGGCCATGGCCTGTTACGACTGTGCTTTGCAATATTCATTGTTCCGCAAGCAATTCCACGATCAGCCCATCGCCTCGCATCAGTTGGTGCAGGAAAAGCTCACCTGGATGATTTCTGAAATCACCAAGGCCCAATTGCTGGCCCTCCAAGTGGGGCGCTTGAAAGATAAAGACAAGGCCGGCCCGCAGCACATTTCCATGTCCAAGCGAAACAATGTCTGGATGGCTCTGGAATGCGCCCGTATGGCCCGCGACATCCTGGGCGCCAACGGCATCGCCGACGAGTACCCAATCTTCCGCCATATGGCAAACCTGGAGTCGGTAAAGACCTACGAGGGCACTCACGACATTCACACCCTGATCATCGGACAGAGCGTGACCGGAATCGACGCGTTCTAAACAGAATCGCATGTGTGGGGCGGACACTTTTGTCCGCCGCCTTTGATGTCGACGTTGACTTTGCAATTCAGGAGATCGAAGGCCTCAAACGGTTCTGGCAAGTCCAAACTCAGGTCAAAGAACGGCGGACAAGAGTGTCCGACCCAGAGGCCAGGCGCTCAGCTCACCCATTCCCCGCTTGTAACTTTCCCTTCCCACTGCATCGGCGGTATAGTCATTGACCGCGCTTGCGTTCACTTTTTATCGATCAAAGGAGCACTCATGACTGCTGTTACCAAATCAGAATCCAAGGCAAGGACCTTCGGCCGGAATATCGAAAGCGACCTGGCTTCAAGATTTCTGCGGGTAGTGGAGACTGCGGCGATCGCTTCGGCTCACACCATGGGGCAGGGAGAACGCAAACTGTCGGATCAGGTGGCAACCGAAGCTATGCGCAAGACCATGGATTCGATTCCCATGCGCGGCACCATCGTGATTGGCGAGGGTGAACGCGACGAGGCGCCCATGCTGTACATCGGAGAAAAAGTAGGTGCCGAGTTCCCCGATGGCACTGAAGTTCCAGAGGTAGATATCGCCGTCGACCCCCTGGAAGGCACGAACCTGTGTGCCACGGGAGCGCCAGGCGCCATCACCGTGTTAGCTGCCTCTGAAGGCGGGGGCCTGCTCAATGCGCCGGACTGCTACATGGAGAAGATCGTGGTCGGCCCCTCCTGCAAAGGTGCGGTGGATCTCGATGCGCCGGTGATCGACAATCTGAAGAACATCGCGAAACGTATGCACCGCGACGTGGAGGATCTGGTGGTTATCGTGCTTGACCGGCCCCGGCACGAAAAGCTGATTGCTGACATTCGTAAAGCGGGTGCACGGATCAGGCTGATCGGCGACGGTGATCTGTCCGCCGGCATCGCAGCCGCCGTGATCGGAACTGGCGTGCATGCCGTCATGGGCTCGGGCGGTGCCCCGGAAGGCGTGATCACCGCCGCCGCCATTCGCTGCCTCAACGGCTACATGCTGGGACGGTTGGTGATTGACAAGCCGGAACTGGAAGAACGCATCGCCCGCATGGGCATCAAGGACAAGAGCAAGATTTACGAAGCTGAAGATCTGGCCCCAGGCAAACAACTCATCTTCGCCGCGACCGGAGTGACCGATGGATCGTTGATGAAGGGAGTCCGCTTCTTCGGCGAAGGTACACGGACATCCTCGGTGATCCTGACGTTGCGCACGGGGAAAGTACGTTTCATCGACAGCATTCACCTGGAGAAGGGGCCGGACGTGAAGGTAAGGTTCGTGTAGGGGTTTTTACTGGCTCAGCGAAAAGGATTCTCGATCAGCAGGCTTTCGATCTCCTGGCCGTGCTGAAGATCCTCGCTGTATAGGACGCTGCACTGGCTCTGCAGAGCGGCAGCTACGATAATGCAGTCATACCAGGACAAGTGGTAGCTTGCCGCTATGTGCATAGCCTCGACGTAAAGCGCCGGCGACGAATGGGCAGCCAGTAGAGGACGGAACACGGTGATCAAATATTGTTCGGCTTCGGCCACGTTCATGGGGTGCTGGAAGCGGCGGAAAGCAAGATTGAAGAACTCCTGTACCACCTGGTAGCTGACTACCCCGTTCCCAGTATCCGCCGCCTGCCGAATCAACTGGGCCGCTCGTCTGGCTTTGGCGGGCGATTTGGCGTCAAACGTATATGCAAAGATGTTTGTATCGAGAAAGAATCTACCGCTCATTCATTTCGTCCCTGGTATAGGGTCCCGACGAACGCACGTGGCCGAGGCGTCGCATAAGAGCATCCACGGCGGCACCACCTCCGGCCTGCGCCGCATACTGCTCGAGCCATTCCCGAAAGGCTGCATTCAACGTCTTGTGTTGTGCTCGCGCCACTAGCCGCGCTTGCTCTATGAGGCTCTCGTCTGCGCTCAGCGTGATGTTCTTCATACGGATATAGTGTACACTATTTCCGTGTAATTTGAAATCCTCTTCTACTCCAACATCGGCGGCCATTCCTGTGACACCCCCGAGAACAGGCTAACCGTCTTCTCCGCCCGCCTGGTCCCATCGTGCACCGCGATCTGGTGCGGCTTGCCGGGTTCGTAGCCATCCCAGAGTGAAACCCCCGCGTACGCGCCGTCTTTGCGCAGCACGTAGTAAGTCATGTCTACAAAGCGGAGACGGTTCATATCGCCGTTGTAGTTGCGCACGATGCGTTTCAGCGCATCCATGCCGGCGTCGAGTGGCGACATTCCGTGCCGCATGTTTTCCACGATTGTGTGTGCCCCCGCGACTTTAATGTTTTCTTCTCCGCTGCCAGTGGCTCCTGCCGAACCCACATCCTGATCGGTATAACAACCAGCTCCGATGACCGGTGAGTCGCCGCAGCGCCCGGGTAGCTTCCACGCCAGGCCACTGGTAGTGGTGGTGCCGGAAATTTCACCCTTTTCATTTAGCGCGGAGCAATGAATGGTGCCGGTAGGTGGAAACAGGACCTTGCGAATCGCGACCATGCGCTGCTCAGGCTCGATTCCGATATCAGCAGCCACCTGTTTCATGTGCTCAATCCGGCGCTGGAAATCGTCGGCGTGGGGTGGCGCCGCCAGCCGCTTGTGCCAATCGGGACTGGACAACCCGGGCCCCCACCAGTCGGAGTGAGTTTCCTTCCACAGCAACCAGATTTTGCGGGAGTGGTCGGTCAGTAGGTTTTCCCGCGGAAAGCCCCGGGCGACGGCAAAACGCTCCGCCCCTTCGCCCACCAGCATCACGTGCCCAGTGTGCTCCATCACGGCCTGGGCCACCAGCGATACATTCTTGATGTTCCGCACGCCTCCGACCGACCCGGCTCGCCGCGTCGGACCGTGCATACAGCAGGAATCGAGTTCCACCACGCCTTCTTCATTGGGCAGCCCACCCAATCCGACGCTATCCTCGTTGGGATCATCTTCCGGGCCCTTCACAACTTTCAGTGCGGCGTCGAGGGTATCGCCGCCATTTTTCAGGAATGCGAAGGCATCGTCGAGGTAATCGAAGCCATTGCGCGCGGAGACAATAATCGGGTCCTTGTTCGGCACCGCCCCTCCTTCCGCCTTACTCGGGTCGGGTTTCTTTCGCTCTTGTCCCTCCAGTGCCAGGGAGGCGGCTCCCACCACGGCAGTATTGAGAAAGGCACGGCGCGAAACGGCCATGTGTGATCCTCCATAGGCTGAAGAAAGGTTCTAAGAAACCGAAAAGGATAGCACGCCCCATGCCGTTAAGAAGCAGGCCACGGATTCCATGGTGCAATGTAATTTGAGAGTCCCCAAAGAATTGTCATTCCGAAGCGCGGTCTTTTCGCGCGAGGAGTCTGCTACTGGCAGCAAGCAGATTCGCCGTAGAGCTAGCTACGGTATGACAAGGGGTGGGGTTCTTCTTACGCAACGTGCGCCGCTACTGGATTTCAAAGTTCTGCACGGATTCTTTTTGCCTGAACCGTTCTGTGAAATCCGTGTAAATCCGTGGCGAAAGGAATTTCCTCGAGCTGAAGAACCGTCGACCGGCAGCTTAGGAAGCTATCGCGACGCCACCCTTTTTTTGGTCCACGCGAAAGCGCAACAGGGCAGCAATACTTCCGACACGGTCGAACTCCGGCTCGTCCTTCACATAAACCAGTTCCACGTCGCGACGAATGGCCGCCGGGACAATGGCGTCGGCGACGTCTTCCAACTCCTGTGTGCTCCGGCCACACACCGGACAGTACTGCACCATGTGGGCGTCCAGATGACCGCAGCTGCCGCACTCGACGGCGTGCGCTGAATAGTTGTCCGCCATCAGCAAGACCTGGACTTCACCCATCTCGAGAGAACGCAAGACCCGGCGCAAACCGGTTACTCCGTGCCCGTTGCTGCGGGCCTGGTCGAGGACCTCTCTTAGCTGCTCATGCTGATGTTGAGCAAGTGATTCTCTCACCATACGCTCGCCCTGCTCCCGCACTTGCGTTTCGGTGGCGCTGCCCACCTCGGCGGTGAAGCGCCCCAGCAGGCGGTTCTTGACATAAGGATGAAGCTGAGCCTCAAAGTCGCGCCAGAGTATGTCCTGACATCCGATGACCAGGCGATCGAATGCCTTTCGTTCCAGTCCCAGTTTGAGCAACTCCGCGACGTTTTTGAAATGATGCAGTACTTCGTCATTGACGCTGCGTTCGGCGTGACCCGCATCGTAGCCTGCAAATCCGTCGCCACGACCCCGGCGGGGCAGAGCCCGGAAGAGAGCCTCCTGCTCTTTTACCTCGTCGAGATGCAGATCGAAGAAGCGCGCCCGGTGCCGATCCACAAAGGCCACCCATAAACGCGGCTGTCGCCCCAGCAAGAGCGCCAGTTCTTTCAAATGAAAGCGGCGGTTGACGAACAGTTGGGTCTTCGCCAACTGTGGCGGAAGATCGACCTCGCGCCAGATGTTGCTGGTGCCGCACGCGAACACGGCCTTGGCCCGTGTCCGATTTCCCTGCCACTCTCCTGCCAGGTCGAGAATCCGTTGCAGGTCGGCACGCGCTTTCCCGTTCCGCCCGCTCTTCTCGGCCTCGCGCAGGGCCTGGTGGACCAGGTCCTTGACCAGAATCGCCTGCTCGCGATGGGATCGGTTGCTGGGCGGCGTCGGCTGAAAATAGAAACTGATTGCGCATTCCGCGCCGTCGCCTTGAAACTCCGCCAGCTCCCGGATATCTTCGCGGGTAATCATTTCACTCTCCTGGTTGTACGGAAATAAGTGCGACAAAATTGCCGCCGCAGAAATCAGTCGGTTCCCGTGTTCCGCAGCAGCCTGCTTTGAAAGCGACTCCCGATCGGCGGCGATCGCCGCAAGTGTTCCCGGGCCGCGAGTATCGAGGCATTGATTGACTCCGGCCTGCGATCGGTGATGGCCGCAATTTCTGCCACCGAGAACCCCTCCATGGTGTGCAGAATAAATACTTCGCGGTCACGCGGCTTGGCCGCTGCGAGAGCGGACTGGACCAGCATGTCCATCTCGTCGGAAGAGGCGATATCTTCCGGTGTAGCCACGCGCCGGTCGGCGATCACGCTCTCCTTGGTAAGCGTTTCATCGGGCTGATGAAACTGAAGCTCAGGCTCGTCGCTCGCCCGCACATTCGGCATCCGCGCCGAGTCCTCGAGGTGGACCGACAATACATTGTCAGAGCTACGGACGAGCAAGTCGCCGATGGCGTGGATTGCCAAGCGGTACAGCCATGACTCCAGCGCCATCTTGTCAGGCTTATCGCCGCCATCGCCCAGGGCCCCGGCAATTACCTCGTCAATCACTTCGTCCTTGGTGACGGAATCGGGCACCATTTGCTCGGCAGCCTCCCGAAAATAAAGCTCGCGCTCGACGAAACGCTCCAGCCGCGAAAGATTCACATTTACGTAGCAGCGTATATCCTCGGCAGAGACTGTAGATGGCTGGACTGACGCCAGGGTTTGCTCGAACGGGACCTGTGCTTCCGGTCGGGATTTGTTGGAGCGGCGCCGCGTCCACTTGTGCGAACTGCGCAACAAATCCTTATGGCGGGTGGTCTGCTGCAACAACTCGTCGAACGTATTCTTGATCGCGACCAACGGGGTTTGTGCCGATCGCTGGGCTGCCAATTGGCCCGAGGGCAACCGCAAGTTTAGCGACACGGTCGTGCCCTCGCGCGGCGAGCTCTGCTCCACCACACCCTTCAGGTGCAGCAGTTCGGGCCGGAAAACCTGCAACCTCTTGCGCAGCTTTTCGACCAGATGATTAATTTCTTTTTCGAGATCGGGCGTCTTACGCAGCTTATAGCTGATGTGGACATTCATGCCAAGCCTCAGAGCACGGGTAGCGGGTCCCGTGAAGCTTTGTCGTCCTTACTGATCGGATTCTACACCCGTGCAAAAAGTTACGAACCGCAAAATTCAAACTTTTTTCCCTGGTTCGTCCTGAGCGAAGCGAAGGATCTCTGCATTTTGCCGCGGTCGGCAAATTGCGTATGCATCTACATTGGATCGTCTTGTACTTATGAGGTCGCAGATCGAACGAGGAAATACATAGGTGCTTCGCTTCGCTCAGGATGACAGAGAAAGAGTTAGACCGCGACCGTGACCGAAGTCCCGGTCCGCGTCACCGGCCGATACAAAGTATCGCGCTCCACCGGTTCCCTGCCCGCCTCTCGAATGAGGCGAACCAGATCCTGGCGGCGCATGCCTTGTGGAGTGGTGGCGCCGGCGTCGTGGTAGATTTTTTCTTCGATGACCGTGCCGTCAATATCGTCAGCGCCAAAACGCAATGCGATCTGCGCGATCTTCGGAGTCATCATCTGCCAGTAGGCCTTGACGTGGGGAAAGTTGTCGAGAACCAGACGGCTGACGGCGATCTGTTTGATGTCAAGCATCCCGCTGGTCTTGGGCAAATGCTGCAGTGGCGTGTTGTCAGGATGGAACGCCAGCGGAATAAAAGTTTGGAAGCCGTGCGTCTCATCCTGCAGCGCGCGGAGTTTTAGCAGGTGGTCGACCCGGTCTTCATCGTTCTCAACATGACCGTACAGCATCGTTGCATTCGACTTCAATCCGATCTGATGCGCCAGCTTTGCCGTATCCAGCCACTGATCGCCGTCAATCTTGTGGTCGCAAATGATATGTCGCACCCGATCGGCAAAAATCTCCGCGCCTCCGCCCGGCAACGAATCCACGCCCGCGGCTTTCAGTTGCTCCAGCGTCTCGCGAATTGAGAGCTTGGCCCGCCTCGCGAGATACGCCACCTCGACCATGGTGAAGGCCTTCAAGTGGACTTGCGGAAAACGCTGTTTGAGCCCGGAAATCAGGTCGAGGAAATACTGAAACGGAAGATCAGGATGCAATCCCCCGACAATATGGAATTCCGTGACGGCTTCGGTATAACCGGTGGCAGCGGTCTCGAAAGCCTCTTCCAACGCCATGGTGTACGCGCCCGGCGTGTCCTGCTTGCGCCCAAACGCACAAAGGCGGCAGGCCGCCACGCAAACATTGGTGGGATTCAGATGGCGGTTGACGTTGAAATACGTCTTGTCGCCGTGCAGGCGTTCGCGAACGTAGTTCGCCATCCAGCCTACAGCTAGAATATCGCCTGTCCGGTAAAGGGTAAGGGCATCATCCGCGTTCAGGCGTTCGCCAGCAACAACTTTGCGGTGAACCGGCCCGAGGCGGGCATCGTCAGTCTGGAATGAATGCCGCGTAGACATCACTGTTGATGATACCGCAGGCCACGGCGGAAGGGACAGTTGCTGCGTCCAAAGGGAGTATCTCTCCGCATCCGTCAGAGTTTGACAGTAGCGCTGGCGTCCCGCCCGCCCGTCGAAATAGGTAGTCCTCCGCCTGTCGAATCGGCTATTTCCTCAGCAACAGATCCCCGGCAATAAACACGAAGAACACAACCGAAATCACTCCATTCATAGTAAAAAACGCGGCATTCAATTTGGAGAGATCTTTCGGAGAAACCAATGAGTGCTCATAGCCCAAAAGCAACGCCACCACGATCACTCCAACCACTGCGAGCGTGCCCAGCCCAAAGGCCGCCACCAGTGCCATCAGTAGGATCAGCATGAGCACGTGGAATAATCGCGCGATCCAGAGCGCACGCCGGATGCCAAAATAGCGGGGAATGGAATGCAGACCCGCCTGCCGGTCGAATTCGTAGTCCTGACACGCGTACAGTACGTCAAAGCCGCCCACCCAGAACGTAACCGCCGCGGTAAGCAGAAGAATTCGAGGATCAAAAGATCCACGCACCGCGATCCAGGCTGCGGATGGCGCGATCCCGAGAGCCAGGCCCAGAACCAGATGCGACCAGCGCGTGAAGCGTTTGGTGTAGGAGTAAAGCAACACCACGGCCAATGCCACCGGAGAAAGAAGCAGTGCCAGGTGGGTGAGCCGCGAAGCTGCCAGCACGAACAGCACACAGGAGACGACCACGAACGTCGCGACGAATGCCGGTGTCAGCGTCCCCGCCGGCAAGGCACGAGTTTGGGTTCGCGGGTTGGCAGCGTCAAGCGAAGCATCGGCCAGTCGATTGAAGGCCATGGCAGCGGACCGCGCCGAGACCATCGCGATAATGATCCACAGCAACTGCTGTCCTCCGGGTAACCCGTTCGCGGCCAGCATGGCTCCGCACAGCGCGAAAGGGAGCGCGAAGATAGAATGCTCCCACTTGATCATCTCCAAAGTAACGCGCAGATTGCGTAGCAAGGGCACAAGAGAATTGTAAAGCACAACACGTGTGGGGCGGACACTCCAGTCCGCTGCCTTTGATGTTGAACTTGATTTTGAAATTGTCGAGTTTACCCGCTGATCAAAGGCACAAACCGGCACCCTTCCCGCAGACTGATCAGCGCCTTTCCCGCCTGCTTGCGAATCAATTGCAACTCCTGCGCCTCGGGCGGACCCACAGGAATGATCATGCGTCCGCCTTCGCGCAGCTGTTCAAACAGCGCAGGAGGAATTTGCGCCGCCGCAGCCGAAACCACAATATCGTCGAACGGAGCATATTCCGCCAGGCCCATGCTTCCATCGCCTGTCACCACGCTGACATTGTTCAACCCCAGCCGGAACAGTGCATCGGCCGCCTGCCGCGCCAGCTCCGCGTGACGTTCCACGGTGTAAACGTGGTTGGCAACCTTACTCAACACGGCGGCCTGATACCCCGAACCAGTCCCGATTTCCAGCACTTTCGACGAGGAGTCCAGCTGCAGAAGTTCCAGCATGAGAGCAACAATGTACGGCTGCGAAATGGTCTGCCCTGCGTCGATGGGAAGAGGATGATCTTCATATGCCTGGCCGCGGTAACGCGCCGCCACGAACTCATGCCGCGGTATGGTCGCCATCGCGTTCAGAAGTCGCTGGTCGCGGATGCCCCGAGCGCGGAGCTGGGTCTCCACCATGTGCTGGCGTTCGCCAGCAAAACGGTCGGGATGGAGTTCGGCAACCAACGCCGCTCCAGAATACTCTCAATGGTAAGCTGTTCTTGACCTGTATGGCCGCGGGCGGCTCGCCCGCGCACTGCCGGAAGTAGCGAAAAAGAAGTGATCAAACAGAGAGTCGCCGGGCAGGGTAAAGAGCCTATAGCTTGGAGACAAGAGTTGTCAGTCCAGGCCCGGAGCTCGCGGGCGAGTCGCCCGCGCGCACACAACACTTAACACATAGCTTATTTCTTCCGCTGCCGCACCCGCACGTCGAAGCTCACCACACCGTTCTGGTCCCGCAACCCCACGATGGAAATGCTACGCGTGATGTTGTACTCCACCTGGATCAGCTGCTGCGACGCCCCGGCGACGTTGGTGGTGTAGGTGAGCGTCAGATTATTTTTCACCTGCTGCTCAATGGTGACTGCAGGACCCGTCTGAGTGGACGAGGTCTCGGTGGTAAAGCCCTGGGGATCGATCTTGATGCGGCTGACGCCAAACAGTTTCTGCACCCGGTTGCTGACGGTCGCGTTCAGTGCGGCGCTGAGGATAGCATTCGATGTCTCCGAGTTGAACCCTGACTGCGACTGGTTCAGCTGCGCCGATTCCTCCGAGGTCTGGCCGAAGGCGAGAAGTCCGATGATGTCGGCGGTAGGTAGCGGCGGTTCCGAACGGTAGGTCACGCTGGGGCGGTCAATCTGGCCATTCAGGTTGAGTGTAATGTCGTAGTCCTGCACCCGGGTCGTGGCCTGCAAATCCAGTACCGGCGTTGTGGTGACCGGGTTGATGAAAGTAATGTCGCCGCGCTCCAGGCGATACTTAGTACCGTTAAATTGCACCTCGCCCTCGATGACGTCGGCGCGTCCCAGGATGGCGGGCTTCGCTGCGGTGCCCCGGAGATGTAAATCGGCGTCGCCGGAGAGCCGCACACTAGCCGTCTGCATCTGCAATTCGGGCGTGGTGGCGATATGAACATCGAGCCGAATCCGGTTCAGGAGCCGGTTGGGCGGAGTCACGGCAGAACTCTGGGATCGGTCCAGATAACCACCGAAATCGAACCCCGGCGTCATGGCCAGCTTCGTAACAATGATTTCTCCGTTCAGGGTAGAGGCAGAAGAACTGCCCACAAAATGCAGGTCGGCGTTAGCCATGGCGCTGACGCCGGGAGGATAGCGCAGGCGTACATCCTGCCCACGTACGGAGAGGTCGAAGTTGAACTTCCCGTTGTATGCGGTCGCGTATCCGCCAAAGGTGACCAGGCCGCCGCCGGTGTGCGCTGTGAGACTCTCAATCTGTAGCCGATCCTGGTTAAACACCAGCGAGCCGTTGATATCGCTTAGCGCGCTGGGCAGATCGATATAGGCAATGGCGCCACCGGCCACCTGCACCCTGCCCTGCATGACCGGCTTCGCCATTGGGCCTGTCACAGCTAGATCCACCGAGACGACTCCGGAAGATGTGAAATCCGGATTGAAGCTTTCTATCAGTTTCAAGTTGACCCGGCCCTGGGCCCGCAAATCAAGTTCGCGATCGCCGGTCAAATGCACCTTGCCGTTGGCAGAGATGTCGGTGTCCTGGCCCACCAGATGGAACTGGTCAATCTGCAAGGTCTGGTTGGCAACGGAAAAACGGATCGGGCCCTGGTTCTTGATCTTGACGTCTTCGACGTCGGCGTCCAGGTTGTCGAGGTTGGCGGTGAATTGCAGTTCGTGCGGCCGCCGCAACGGGCCGACCATGTGCACTTCGCCGTCCGCTCTGGAATGCCCAGTCACAGCTCCGTGCATGTAGGTTTTGAAGATTGAATCCAGCTCGAACTGATGGAAGCGGAAGTACACGTCGGCGGGCCAGTCCTCGCGCAAGTGAACGTTGCCGTCGACCTTGACGTCGGACTGTTCGAACTGGGATTGTCCGGTAATTCGCAGTTCCGCTCCCTGGGAGACCGCGTTAATGGTGAACTCGCCGGCGCGCTCCTGGTCGAAGGTAAGATCGTGGAGATGAATGGCGGCATTAAGCGTTGGTTGTTCCAGCGTGCCCGAGCCATTCGCGGTGAAGTCCCCTCGACCGGTTACGGCGATGCGAGCGCTTTGCAGCACGGATATGCGGGCCAGATCAAAATTGTCCCCTGCAAGGTTAAAGCGAAAAGCATGACTGGATGGATTGTAGGTGGCGCCGCCGGTCACATTCGATTCGTAGTGCGTCAGCTGAATATTCTGCAGTTCAGCTTCCTCTCCATTGAAATTCAAGTCCGAACTAAAACGCTCAACCGGTTCGCCGTAAACACTGCCATTGCGCAACAGGACGTGACCCTGCCCCTGCGGGGCCGAGCGGGTTCCCGCCACTTGCAGGTGCAGGTCTACGGTCCCAGTGATCGGGTAGAAGTACCCTGCCAGGGCCAGAATGCCCGGCAGATCGGCATTCTCGGTATCCAGGTGCGCTTGTACCGCGCTGGTGTCGCTGAACTGACGCTGGTGAAGTTGTACATGAAAATCGAACTTGACCGAGTCTGGATCACGGTTCAGCGTCCCGTTGCGCACGGCAAAGATCGAGGGTGACAGTTGAACGTCGGCCCGCAGCGAGTTCCAATCGACCATCTTTTCTGGCGTCTGCGAGGTGGCGGGAATTAGTGTTTCGAAATTCTGCGACTGCAAATTGCCGGCAATCGCGATCTGCGAAAGCTTTCCCGTGGCCGTCCCGTTAAACGAGGCGTGGCCTTTCAGCGTAACCGGGATCTGCCCGGCATATCCCGCCGCGGTGAATACCGGCTGCCATTCGCCGAGATCGGTGGTCGTGACCGAGAGTTTGAGCGCCGCGCTGGTTGAAAGTGTGCCGGAAGCGCGAATCTGGGTGGCGCGTGTGGAGGCGGTCAGTTCCGCCACTTGCAGCTCTCCGGGACCGGGCCGGTAAATGCCCTGAGCGTGCGCCGTGAGCGGATATTGCGCGTTCGCTGAATGAGCCGGGGGCACAACATCGCCCACGAAGTGGGCTTCCGTGTTCCGGATCGCGTCCTTCCAGCTGGCTTCTACGCTTCCGCTGGCCAGTCCCGCAGGTTTGATCCGTTGGAACGGACGCGATGGCGTCGACAGCGCAGCCGCAATCTCTGCCGCGGACAAGTCCTTGAATCGAAGGTGCACGATTCCGGTCTGCGGGTCCGGTCTTTTTTCCTTCGAATTTTTGCTGGCAGGCTGCGGGTTCAGCCAGTTCGTCACCTCGCCGTCTCCCGCCACGCTTCCCCCCAGCACGCGGCCTTCGACTTGCGAAAGCACCAGGCGCTTGGGAGCGACGTTATATTGGGCGCTAAGGCCG
>Ga0210384_10003344_pt1 | contig 18652 bp, 17 predicted proteins | sample IncBWH2MmetaG_FD_160574 | JGI IMG/M metagenome (GOLD analysis project Ga0210384, IMG submission 160574) | Forest soil microbial communities from Barre Woods Harvard Forest LTER site, Petersham, Massachusetts, United States - Inc-BW-H-2-M | ecosystem: Environmental > Terrestrial > Soil >...
ATCTCGACCGGCAGGCTGGCCAGCGGCAGCAGGGCGTCCATGAAGTCGGGGTAGGTGGTGCCCCAGACCCAGGTGTGCATGGCGCCCATCGAAGTGCCCATCACCAGCCGGAGGTGTTGGACGCCCAGGCACTCGGTGACCAGGCGATACTGGGCACGAACCATGTCGTCGTAGGTGTACTTCGGGAAGCGCATGTGCAGCCCTTCGCTCGGGCGGCTGGACTTGCCGGTGCCGATGCCGTCGGGAAGGATGATGTAGTGCGTCGCCGCGTCGAGGAGCTGCCCGCGGCCGAAGAGCTGGCCCGCGAACGTCTGCGCGAGGAAGGCGCGGCCGCTGCCGGTCGTGCCGTGGAGGATCAGGACGGCGTTGCGCACCACGCCGGCCGCGTCCCGGTCGGGGGAGCCGAGGGTGATGTAGTGCAGGCGCAGCTCCGGCAGCACCCCGCCGTCGGCGAACTTGAAGTCGTGGAAGGTGCAGTCCGCCTCGACCGGCACTATGGCCGGTGGCGCGGGGCCTGCGGCAGGCGCGGCGGTCGCTGATGCCGGGCCCGGCGGCGACACGAAGAGGGCCATGCCGAGGCATCCGGCCAGGACGCAGGCGCGGCGAAGGTGCTGCGCGAGAGACGTAGGCGAAGTGTCGTTCATCGCGGCTCCTCGAGGATGCGCACCCGGAGCAGGCGGTCGAGCTTGGGGAAGTCCGCGTCGAGCCAGGCGTTGCCGCCCGCCAGGAGCTTGCCCTGCCGACCGCCGCGCATGCCGCCGCCCGCCTGCTCGCCGTAGCCCGCGTAGAGCCGGTCGACGACGTCCATGCCGCTTGCGACGCGGCCGATGGGGGCGAATCCCTGGCCGTCCAGGCGCGTGTTGTCGGCCAGGTTGACGTAGAGCTGGGTCGAGCGGGTGCCGGGGCCGGTCATGGCGTAGGCGATCGTACCGCGGACGTTGCTCTGCCGTACGGGATCATCCGGGATCTTGCGGTCCCGCCAGGCTGCGGTGACGGCCGGGTCGCCGGCGACCCCGAACTGCGCGATGAAGCCGGCGACGACGCGGAAGAAGCGCGAGTCGTCGAAGAAGCCGGCCGCGGCCAGGGCGAAGAAGCGGTCCGCGCCACGGGGGGCCCACTCCCGCCGCACCTCGACCTCGAGGGGTCCCTGGCTGGTCTCGCAGCGCGCGCGGAAGACCTCCGGGGCCCGCCGGCTCCAGAGCGGGTTGGCCGGGCCGAGCAGGGCGGCGCGTGCGGTCCCGCCGAGCGTTCCGGCCGTGGCGGCGAGGAGCGACCAGGCGGCCAGCGAGCTTAGCTTCGTCCTCATCGAGGTGCCGACCTCCTCACGGCTCCGCCTCGTCGAGCCGGATGACGTCCGGGTCCGGGTTCGCGTCGCCGGCGGCGTGCAGCCGCTCGACGAGGTCGGCCCGACGGGTCAGCACCGCGCCCTGGTTGACGTAGCCCTTGTCGGTGATCTCGCCGGCGTCGATCGACGGCGGCTCGTCCAGCAGCAGCGCCCGGCGGATGCGCCGGCTGCTCGCGGGATTCTCGGCGTTGTGAGCGGCCAGCCCGTCGCGCACGCGCCGGCGCACCTCGGGCCGGCGGATCAGCTCGCCGAGCGGCGCGTCCGGAGCCGCGTCGCGGCAGAGCGAGCGGCAGCCGGCCGGATGGGGGAAGACCAGGAGGCCGACCGCCGGCCGGTCGTGCCCGGTCACCACCACGTCCTGCGCCACCGGCGCGGCGGCAGTGATCGCCGCGGTGCGCAGCTCGCCGACATGGACCCAGGTGCCCGAGGTGAGCTTGAAATCCTCGGCCAGCCGGCCGTCGAAGAGCAGCCCCCGTGAAGGGTCCCGCGGATCGGCGAGCTTGCCGGCGTCGCCGGTCCTCAAGAAGCCTTCCTCGTCGAAGACCTCGCCGGGAAGGCCGCGGCTGCACCCGTCGGCCGTCGCACGGCCGCGGCTCCGCCCGTCGCCTGTCGCGGCGCTATTCGCTGGTCGGCCGCGGCTCCGCCTGTCGCCTGTCGCGGCACTATTCGCTGGTCGGCCGCGGCTCCGCCTGTCGCCTGTCGCGGCACTATTCGCTGGTCGCTCTGGGCGGCGCCAGTAGCCGGGGGTCACGTTCGGGCCGCGGACGCGCAGCTCGAGCTTGGCGCCGGCCGGCGCCAGCTTGATCTCCGTGCCCGGGCTCGGCAGGCCGATGACGCCGGCCCGCTCGATCGGGAAGTGGACCTGGGTGGCGGTGGGCGCGGTCTCCGTCGAGCCCCACGCCGACAGCATCGTGACCCGGCTGCCGGTCGCCGCGATCGACAGCCGCTCGAGCGCCTCCCAGAGGTGCTGAGGCAGCGACGCCGCGGCGTAGAAGAGCACGTCGAGATCGCGGAAGAAGGTGGCGCGCAGGGCGGCGTCGCTCTCGAGCCAGGGGAGGAGCATGTCATAGCCCCGCGGCACGTCGAAATGGATCGTCGAAGGCACCTCGCGCAGGTTGCCGGCCGTGATCTCGATCGCGCCGGGAGCCGGTTTGCCGGCGTCGACGTACAGCGTGCCGCCGTTGCGCAGCACCAGGTTGAAGTTGTGATTGCCGCCGAAGGTATGGCTCCACGGCAGCCAGTCCACGATCACCGGCGGCCGGTCCTCGAGGAAGGGCCACAGCTGTGCGATCGCCTGCTGGTTCGAGCAGAGCATGCGTTGCGTGTTGACCACGCCTTTTGGCGTGCCTGTCGAGCCCGAGGTGAAGAGGACCTTGGCCAGGGTGTCAGAGCCGACCGCGGCGAAGCGCGCGGCGACGGCGGCGATGACCGCGTCGGGCGGGCGCTCGAGCAGCTCGCCGAAAGCGCTCGCCGCGAGGCCGGCGGGCGGCCGGGCGCTCACCACCAGCTCGACGCCGCCGGGCAGCGCCGCGCGAGCCGCCGCGAACGCCGGCGCGTAGCGGGCGCCGTCGCCGGCGTACACCAGGCCCGGACGGGTGGCCTCCAGGATCGCGCGCAGCTTGGCGTGGTCGCTGGACAGCAGGGAGTAGGCGGGCGAGATCGGCACGACCGGGATGCCGGCGTGCATGGCGGCGAGCTGCAGCAGGCCGTTGTCGATGCCGTTCTCGGAGAGGACGGCCACCGGCCGGTCGCGGTCCAGCCCGCGCGCCAGCAGCGCGCCGGCGATCCGTTCGACCGCCGCGAGCGCGGCGCCGTAGCCGATGCGGCGCCAGGGGCCGCGCCCGCCGTGCTCGGCGCGCTCGGCGAGGAAGGTCCGGTCGGGCGCCGCCGCCGCCCAGGCGCGCAGCCACTCGCCCAGGCAGCGCGGGTAGGGCAGCAGCTCGAGCCGGGAGCGGAGCACCATGCCGCCGCCCGGGAGCGGCCGCGCCTCGACCGCGGCCGGCGCCAGCGCGAGCGGCTTCCAGGGCGGCTTGGCGGTCGCCGCCGCGGGCGTTGAGGGCTGAATCATGGGTTCCAATCCAATCCGGCCAGAGCCGTTGCCGGGCCGGAGAGCGCGTCTGGCCGTCAATGCGCCGTGCCTGGCTGTGCGAACCGGCGGAAGAAGCTGGTCGGCTTCCACTCCGGCCGCGCCTCGTCGCCCGCAACCCGTTCCGCCAGCGCCAGGAGCAGCTGGTTGAAGCGGGCCGCCGCCGCCAGGTCCAGCGGCTGGTTCACGTCGTCCGACGGAGCGTGGTAGCGGTTCGTCAACCAATCCTTTTTCATCTGCTCTTCGTGCGACCCGGGAGCGGCGCCAAAGCTGAAGGCCAGGGCGGGGATTCCCTTGCGGATGAAGTTGTACTGGTCGCTGCGGATGAAAAGGTTGCGATCCGGGAAACGGTCCGGCACCACCTCGACGCCGGCCGCCGCTCCCACCGCCCGCGCGTCGTCTCCCAAGGACGACTCCTCGAGCCCTTCCACGGTCAGGTAGTGAAGCGGGTAGAGCGGCAGGAACATGTCCATGTTGAGATCGGCGACGAGAGCGCTCTGCGGCACCGTCGGATGTCCGGCGAAGTATCGCGAGCCCAGCAGCCCCTTCTCCTCGCCGCAGAGCGCGAGGAAGAGGACCGAGCGCCTGGGCCGCCCGCCGCCGGCTTGCATCGCGCGCGCGATCTCGAGCAGCGAGGCGACTCCCGAGGCGTTGTCCATCGCGCCGTTGTAGATGCTGTCGCCGTGGATCGGTTCGCCCACTCCCAGGTGATCGAGATGCGCCGAGAGCACCACGTACTCGCCTTTCAGACGGGCATCGCCGCCCGCGAGCAGGCCGACGACGTTGGGCGCCTCCACCCGCTCGACCCTGGTTGCCACCCGGGCCCGCAGCGCGAGCGCCAACGGGAACCGTGGCAGCGGCCGCCCGGCATCCGCCAGCGCCAGCAGCTCGGCGATGGTGTGTCCCGAGCCGGCGAACAGCTTGTCCGCAGCCGCCGGATTGAACAGGGCGGTGAACATCGCTCCATGAGTGTCCTGAAGCTCGCTCTCGGCGATGCGCATCCCTGGCTGCGACGCCGACAGCGCCATCCGCTGCCAGGGGATGTCCATCGACTTCGGGTTCGGGATTCCGATCGAGCCGAGCGCGCCCGTCCGCTCGAGCGCCTTGCCGAACTCCTGCGCCGCGCGGGCATGCGATTTGAGGGCGCCGGCGAGGTCGCGCGGCCCGCCGTTGAGGTAGACCACGACTTTGCCGCGAAGGTCCTGGCCCGCGAGGTCGTCGTAGCCCGCTTCAGGCAGGTGCAGAGCGTAACCCACGAACGCCAGGGGCGCGGCGACCTCCCTGGGCTGCGGCTCCCGGCTGCCCAGCAGCGCATCACGTCCGAGGGCGAGCGGTTCCTCCCGTCCGTTACGCACCAGGGCCACGCTCGACTCCGCTGCCACGACCCGTTGCACCTCGAAGCGCACCGGCTGGAAGTAGCCGCTGGTGCCGGCCGGCTCCAGGCCGTATTCCTTGAACCGCTCCGCCACGTAGGTAGCCGCTTCGAGATAGCTCGCGGTGCCGGTGAGCCGGCCCTGCAGCCTGTCGTCGGCCAGGTAGCGCACGTGCGCCCACCAGCGCTCTCCAGCCTCCTCGGCGTTGCCGGCCTTGCCGGTGACGGCGAGCTTGCCGGCGCCAGTGGCGCCGACCGGGCCGTCAACCGGCGCGCCGCCCGCACACGCCGCGATACCCGATCCGAGCAGCGCCAATGCCGCGAGGGATCCGGCCGGCCAGCGAGAATTCGAGGTCATGGTATCCGCTCCCCTGGATCAGATCGACAGAGTCTATCGCGTGTCGCCGGAGCCGGCGGCGTCGCCGTCGCCTTGCGCCAGGTTGCGGAGCACCAAGGGCTTCCCGGCTCCCCTTCCGGGGCAAGGGCGTGACGGGACCGCCGCCGTGCGCCCGAAAGAGGAGCCGGGTCTACGGACGATGGCTGCTCAGACGCAGAGGCAGGTTGGCTGGCAGGGATAGGGCTTGACGGTGGTCACGGGCCAGGCCCCGCCGACTGGCATCTTCAGCTGCCGGCCTTCGAGCGCGACGGCGTCCAACTCGCGCAAGGTCTCCCGATGCAGACTAATCTTCTTGACCGTGGTCTTCTTCACCCTGGACTCCTTCTCAGAGGTCGGTGCTCCGATGCACCGGCCGCTATGATACCGAAGCACTACGCTAACGCAATGCGCAAGAGCGCGGCGCCGTCACGCGCCGGTGCCGCCGCCGGTGCCGCCGCGGCCGCCTCGCGCCAGGACGCTGTGGCGGCGGCCGTAGCCGAGATAGATCGCCATCCCGAGCGCCAGCCAGATCAGCAGGCGCAGCCAGTTCTCGCCCGGCAGGCTGCACATCATCAAGAGGCAGATCGCCGCCCCGAGGAGCGGGATCACCGGCGACCAGGGCACCCGGAAGAGGCGCTCGGCCTCCGGGTAGGCGCGGCGCATCACCGGGATCGCCGCGCAGACGACCACGAAGATGAACAGCGTTCCCATGATCGCCAGGTTCACGATGACGTCGATCGGCAGGAACGCGGTCGTGGCGCCGACCAGCAGCCCGGTCGCCAGGGTGGCCTTGTACGGGGTGCGGAAGCGCGGGTGGACCGCGGCGAAGAACCGCGCCGGCAGCAGCCCGTCGCGGGCCATCGCCAGGAGGATGCGCGGCAGCGAGAGCAGCAGGACCAGCAGCACGGTGGTGATGCCGGCCACCCCGGCGAGGGCGATCAGCAGCTTCGCCCAGCCGAGGCCCACCTGCTCGAAGGCGTTGGCGAGCGGCGCGTCGAGGTCGAGACGGTCGTAGCGGACCATGCCGGTCAGCACGGCGATCACCGCCATGTAGAGGCCGGTGGAGACGACGAGCGACCAGACAGTGCCGATCGGCACGTCGCGCTGCGGCCGCCGCGCCTCCTCCGACTGGGTGGAGACCGCGTCGAAGCCGAAGTACGACAGGAAGGCGAGCCCCGCGCCGGCCAGCATGCCGAGCGGCCTGCCGCCGGCGTCGGCGCCGCCGAATAGCGTCTTGCCGAAGATGCCGATGCCGCCCCAGCCGTAGGGCGCGAAGGGACGCCAGTTGCGGGGATCGACGTAGAAGGCGCCGACGCCGACCACGAACAGCACCGCGAGCAGCTTGACCACCACCATGGCGGCGTTGAAGCGGGCGCTCTCGCGGATGCCGGCGATCAGCACCACCATCAGCCCGCCGACGATCGCCACCGCCGGCAGGTTGACGAACGATCCGGTCGCGACCAGGTGGCCGAGCGCCGGGTCGTAGCGCACCGGCGGCCCGGAGATCGCCAGCGGCAGCCTGAGCCCGAACGAAGCCAGGACGCTCTGCAGGTACCCGGACCAGCCGTTGGCCACCAGCGCGGCGCCGCCGCCATACTCGAGCACCAGCGCCCAGCCGAGCGCCCAGGCCGGAAGCTCGCCGAGGGTGGCGTAGGCATAGGTGTAGGCGGAGCCGGCCACCGGCACCAGCGACGCGAACTCGGCGTAGCACACCGCGGCGAAGAAGCAGGCGACCGCGGCCACCGCGTAGGAGACCAGCAGGGCCGGCCCGGACGTCTGGCGGGCGATGGCGCCGGTGGTCACGAAGATGCCGGCGCCGAGGATGGAGCCGATGCCGATCGCGGTGAGGTGGACCGGGCCCAGCGCCCGCCGCAGGCGTCCCTCGCCCTCCTGCCGCGCCTCCGCGAGCAGCGTCCGCAACGGCTTGCGGGCAAAGAGGCCATGCGCCATGGGGTGCCTCGGGCGGCTCCGGACAGTCGCGGGAACGCTGGCTCGAGTAAGTCGAGGTCGTCGGGGAGAGAGGGGCCGCGCGCGCCGCCGGTTATCCGGGTACCAGCGCGGATGCCAGCGCGGACGCCAGCGCGATCACGCGCACCGGGCTGCCGCTGCCGCCGACGAGCTTGAGAGGGGCGGCGATGACGACCGCGCCGGTCGGCGGCAGCTGGTCGAGGTTGCGCAGGCTCGCCAGCCCGAAGCGGCCGGCGCCGTGCATCAGGGTGTGACACGGGAACGGAGGATCGAAGGCGAAGGCCTGGCCCGCGTCGGTGCCGACGGTCTCGACGCCGACCCCGAGGACGTCGCGCTCGTGCGCCAGGAGCTCGACCGCGCCGCGGTGGAAGCCCGGGCTGTGCGGACCGTCGGCGGCGACGTTGAGGAAATCACTCCCCCCGCGATCAGCACGGCGGCTCCAGTCGCTGCGGAGCAGCACCCACGACCGTGGCGGGATGCGGCCGTGCTCGGCCTCCCAGGCCAGCACCCGATCGCGGGTGAGCAGGAAGTCGGCATCGGCCGCCACCTCGGCTGCGACGTCGAGCACGCAGGCGGGGCCGACGAAGCGGCGCGCCGGGATGGTGTCGCAAGCGTTGTCGGGGAGGTCCTTGCCGGTGAACCAGTGGATCGGCGCGTCGAAATGCGTGCCGGTGTGCTCGCCCAGGTGGATGGCGTTCCAGTACCAGGCAGGGCCCCGCGCGTCGTACCGCGAGAGCACCTCGACCGTGACGCCGGGCGAGGCGGCGAACTGCGGCGGCAGGCCGATGACCGGCGTCTCCGGCCCGAGCGGCTGCGTCAGATCGATCACCCGCACGCCTCCGGCGTCGAGCGCCTCGACCAGCTGTGCCAGGATCTCCGTCACGGTCTTTCTCCTGTGTGTTCCTGCTGCTGGTTCTCGGCGCCGCCGGCCGTAAGCACGCCCGCCGCCTCGCCGCGCGGCAGGCCGCGCAGGCCGCGCAGGTGGCGCTCGAACTGGAAGCGGTTCTCGAGCAGGTGGAGGTCGATGAAGTAACTCGCCGGCCCCACGGGCTCGACCTTGGCGACCAGCACCGCGAGCTCGCGCGCCGCCAGGGCCTCGCGGCAGGCGACGGCAAGGCTGTCGACGCTGTGGTAGGTCCCGGTGCGCGGCACGCCGGCGGCCGCGGCGATGGCCGCCAGGTCGCTGCCGGCGGCGGTGGCGGTCGAGAAGCTGCGGCCGACCGACAGCAGCACCTCGTTGTCGAAGACGACGTGCAGCAGGTTCGGCGGCCGGTGGCGCGCCAGGGTGGTGAAGGTGCCGAGGTTCATCAGCACCGAGCCGTCGCCGTCGAGCGTCACCACCTCGAGCTCGGGCCGCGCCAGCGCGATCCCCAGCGCCACCGAGGAGGCGAGCCCCATCGAGTGCTCGACGTAGAAGAACCCCGGCCGGTGACCGAGCGAGAAGAGCTCGGCCGGCGCCGCACCCATGTTGGTGACCACCACCCGCTCGGCGAGCAGCGGATAGATCGCCCGCATCGCCTCGAGGCGCAGCATCACTCCTCCCACATCAGGTCGCGGCAGAGCAGCAGCGCGACCGGCCGCAGGCTCGCTTCGGCAAGGGTGAGCGCCTGGCGCAATCGCGGCGCCACCTCGTCGGCGCGCGCCAGCAGCAGGTAGGGGATGCGCAGCGCCCGCAGCAGGTCCTCCGTCACCCCGCCCCCCTCGGTCTGCCACGGGTGCTCCTCGCCGAAGCCGCCGCGGTAGCTCACCAGCATCAGCAGCGGCACCCGGTAGAGCTGTGCCAGCGAGACGATGCCGTTGACGCTCGCCAGCAGGCCGTGGTTCTGCATCAGCATCGCCGACCGCACGCCGGCGAGATGCGCGCCGACCGACACCCCGACCCCTTCCTCCTCCTTGGCCAGGCGCACGAGGATCATGTCCGGGTCGGCTTCCGCCAGGCTCACGAGGTGCACGAGCCAGGTCTCCGGCAGCACCGAGAGCAGCCGGATGCCGCACTCCTTGAGCCCTTCGTAGACCAGCTTCGAGCTGGCGGCGGATACCGGCATCGCCGGTGCAGTATAGCCGAGCGGCGGAACGCCTCCCCGGCGCGCCGGGCGCGGCGCGTGCGGATCGGCGTCGCGGCTCACCTCGACCGCCTGCGGTCCGCCGCAAGGGCACCGGGAGCTCGCCTGTAACGTTCTGCGGCCCGGCGCGCCCATAAGCTTAGCGAACAGAAATCATACGCAAGCCACAAGAGAGGGAGGAAGCAATGAGGAAAGGCACCAGCGACAGGCCTCGGGTCGTCCAACCATGCGGGGACACCGGGGCCAGGGCCCTCGCCATCTCGTGTCACTACCTTGGCGTGACATCCGCAGCACGGTTGTCACGACATGAAAGGAGGCCATAGCCATGCGCTCTTCGCGATCGGTTGCCGCCGCCATTTCTCTGTTGTTCGTCATTCCGTGTGCCGCACAGTCCGGACCTCCTGACAGAACGCCAGAGTACAGACTTCCTGACCCGCAGTCGTACCCATCCAATACGGCAGCCGCCACCGTCAAGAAAGGAATGACCTGGCAGCTGGACGGGACGAATCCGACGACTGGGACCACCGACGTCGGCTGTAATGGTCCCGCATGCAACGCCCACCAGGGCGACACTGCGTGCACAGAACGGCTGCCCATTCTCTGCATCAAGAAGCAAGGACCGGGATTTCCACTCCCAACCCCGGCGAGCGTGAACAATACCGACCAGTACCACAAATGGTCAGGTGGCGTTGTCGGGACCACGAAACCCACGGTGCCGCCCACGACTCTGGCCGCTGCAGTCGCCCTCTGCGTCAACGAGTTCGGTCCTGGTTGGCGTGTGGCGGAATTTCATGACGGCTGGGGATGGCACTTTCAGGCATATGGCGGCGTGGGCGATCCGAAAGGGCGGTTCTGGGTCGACATCAATGATCAGCCCGGTGCCAGATGCTGGCAATAGGTAGGGCAGCTGCCTTGGGATTACTCGTAGGTGGAGTCATCCCTCTCGGTGGCAGTCTCTGACTGCGGCGAACAGCTCGGCGACGAGAGCATTCCCTCGCCGAGCTGTGTTGTCTGATCGGATGGGCCATCGTCGACGGCCGGGGACAGCCGTCAGTTCCACTTCAGGCCGCGGAGCTGGTCCAGGTTCACGTTGCCGCCGCTCAGCACGCAGGCGACCTTGGCGCCGCGCGGCGCGCAGACCAGGCCGTGCAGCAGGGCCGCGATCGGGGCGGCCGCGGCGCCTTCGACCACCAGCTTGGCGCGCGACATCGTCCACAGCATCGCCGCGAAGATCTCCTCGTCCGGCAGGGTCACGATCTCGTCGACGAACCGCCGCACCACCTCGAAGGTCGTCTCGCCGACGCGCTTGACCCGGAGGCCGTCGATGATGCAATCGACGCGGTCGAGCGTCACCACGCGGCCGGCCGCCACGCTGTCCCGCATGCCGGGCGCTCCCGAGGACTCGACGCCGACGATCCTGGCGTTCGGCCGGATGCCCTTGACCGCCATGGCCACGCCGGAGATGAGGCCGCCGCCGCCGATCGGCACCACCACGACGTCGACTTCCGGCCAGTCGCGGACGATCTCGAGGCCCAGGGTCCCCTGGCCGGCGATCAGCTGCAGGTCGTCGAACGGATGGACGTAGGTGAGGCCGCGCTCGCGGACCAGCTCCTGCGCCCGCTCGTTCGCCTCGTCCCAGATGGTGCCGTGCAGCACGACCTCGGCGCCGTAGCCGCGGGTCGCGGCGATCTTCGAGGGCGTCGCGTTCTCGGCCATCACCACCACGGCATGGATGCCATGGATGCGCGCCGCCAGCGCCACACCCTGCGCATGGTTGCCGGCCGACGAGCAGACCACGCCTCGGCGCCGCTCGTCCTCCGTGAGGTAGGTGAGCTTGTTCAGCGGCCCGCGGATCTTGTACGAGCCGCCGCGCTGGAACACCTCGGCCTTGAGCCGCACCTCGAAGCCGGTGAGCTCGCTCAAGGTCGCCGACGTCAGGAGCGGCGTGTGATGGATGTGCGGCGCGACGCGCGCGTACGCCGCGTCGAAGACCTCGGGCCCGAGGGGCAGCGTCACGGCGGCGGCGAGATCAAGGGCCTTCAGGTGAGAGGATTGATCCACCTGAGGCCGGGAAATCGCGAGAAATCGGCGTCGTTGGAATGGAGCTCCGCGCCATGTTCGATGGCCAGAGCTGCCAGGTGAGCGTCAGTGGCAAGGTTGCCGGACGCTTGGGCATCGCGCAGGAGGCTATTCAGGAGATCGAGATGGCGCGGTCCAGGTGTGAGAATCTCCACGTGCGGTCGTTCCAACCAGGCTCTGATGTATTGCATGGCCTCCGGCATCGACGCTGGCTCGCGTTGGAGTCTGCGGTTCGTAATGAGCCGCAAGAATCCCACGATCACAGCCCAGGGCAAGCCGACGGGCCGGGTGTCGGAGAGGCATGTCTCCCACCAGGCCTTGGCTCGCGAATGCTCGAAGGCATCGTCATTGTAGGCATAAATGAGGAGGTTCAGATCGGGGAGAATCATCGCTTCGTCCGTCGGTCCGCTTCCTTGCGCAGAAACTCCTCGACTTCCAGCTCGTCATAGAAGCGGTTGAGGTGGAGGATGTCGACTCCGGCACAGAAACCCCTCGCCTTGGACTCGACCACGAACCTGGGAAGCGGTGGAGAGGGCTTCTCGCCGCTGCGCAGTCCTCGGCGCAGCGTCTCGTTCACCACTTCCTTGAAGGTCTCGCCGCTGCGCCGCGACCTCTCCCGCAACTGCTTCGCTACATCGTCATCCAGAGTAAGGGTGGTACGCATGAAAACATCATGATGTCTTTCAGGGCGCGAGTCAAGATGCTTCGGCGCGCACGCCCTCGACCGTGCCGGCCACAGCGCATCCGCCGGGAGGCGGCCACGCTCGGTTCGTCAGCGTCGACGCCGCGGGCCGCTACCGCATCGTGGACCGCGAGCCCGGCGGCGGCTGGGGCCTGGTGGCCGAGGCCGGCGAGAAGAAGGTCCAACGGTTGGTGACCGTCCCTCCAGATGCCGGCAGGGAGTTGGAGGGTGTCGACCTCGTATTTCCGGAGTACTTCGCGGTGAGCGGCCGGGTGCGCAAGGCGGACGGTTCGGCCACCGACCTCGACCGGCTCACCTTCGACGACCCCAGCCAGGCGGACTCGCAATCGACCCGCATCGGCCCGCAGGGCAACTTCTCGATCGCGCTGCCGAGCGGCAGGTACCAGGTCGCCGCGGGGCACTCGGGCGCCTCCTGGATCACCGTCTCGGAGCTGGCGGCGACGCGCCCGACGCGACCATGAGGATAGCCCGGATCGCCGCAGTAAGATGGGGCATGGGCCGCCTGCTTCCAGACCTCCGCTTCGCCGCCCGCATGTTCGCGCGGCAACCCACCCTGGCCGCCGCCGCGGTGGCGACGCTCGCGCTGGGCATCGGCGCCAACAGCGCGATCTTCAGCGTCGTCGACGCGGCGCTGCTGACGCCGCCGCCGTTCCGCGAGCCCGGGCGGGTCGTGGTCGCCTACGTGTCGAGCCCGGTCAATGCGCGCCAGGTGGGTGTGGCCGACAAGTTCCCGGTGAGCTGGGGCGATTTCTACGAATGGGGCCGCCAGGTCCGCTCCTTCGCGCGGCTGGCGATGCTGGAGCCCGACACGATGAGCCTGGCGGGCGGCGCGGGCCCGCCCCTGCAACTCAACGTGATCCGAGCCACCGGCGGATTCTCGGTGGTGCTCGGCACCCCGGCCATGCTCGGCCGCGGGCTCGAGCCGGGCGACGATCTGCCCGGAAAGCCGGCGGCGGTCTTGCTCTCCTACGGCTGCTGGCGGCGCAGCTTCGGTGGCGACACTGGCGTGGTCGGGCGCAAGGTCTACCTGGACCGCGATCCGGCGACCGTGATCGGGGTCATGCCGCCGAGCTTCACCTTCCCGCGCGGCGCCGAGATGCCGGCCGGCTTCGGCTTCCCGGCAGAGCCGGACGCCTGGGTCCCATTCTGCCTGACCGCCGCCCAACGCCAGGACCATGGCCGCATGACGAGCACCGTCATCGGGCGTCTCGCGGCGGGGGTCGGCCTGGCGGCGGCCGAGCAGGAGGTGCGCGCGATCTACCGCCGGCTCGACCAGGAGTACCCGCGGAGCCACCAGGACCTGAGCGCCCGGTTGCTGCCGATCACCGAGCAGATGGTGGGCAGTGTGCGGCGGACGCTGCTGGTGCTGTGGGCGGCGGCCGGCTTCGTGCTGCTGATCGCCTGCGGCAACGTCGCCAACCTGCTGCTGGCCCGCGCCGCCTCTCGCCGGAAGGAGATCGCCGTGCGCACCGCGATCGGCGCCGGCCGCGGCCACCTGGTCGGCCAGCTGCTCGCGGAGAGCGGACTGCTTGCCGTGGCGGGAGGAGTGCTGGGGATCGGAGTGGCGGCGCTCGGGCTGCGCGCCCTGGCCGCCTTCGTGCCGCCGGACTTGGCCGGCGCCGTGACCGGCTCGCCCGACGGCAGGATGCTCGCCTTCACCGGCCTGCTGTGCGCCGCCACCGTGGTCCTCGCCGGCCTGCTGCCGGCGCTGCAAGCCAGCCGGCCGGACCTCGTCGACTGTCTGCGCGGGGGGACGCGCGCCGGCGGCGGCATCCCCGGCAACCGCCGCACCCGCGATGCCCTTGTCGTTGCCGAGCTGGCGCTGTCGCTGCTGCTGCTCGCCGGCGCCGGCCTGCTGCTGCGCAGCTTCGCCCGCTTGCTGAGCGTCGATCCCGGCTTCCGTGCGGAGCACGTCCTCGCCTTCGACGTCAACCTGCCGCCGCAGCGCGTGCCGATCGCGGAGCGCCGCCAGCTCTACACCCGGGTGGTGGAGCGGCTGCGGGCGCTGCCAGGCGTCGCCGCCGTCGCCGCCATCAACGAGCTGCCGCTCAGCGGCGGCATCTGGGTCAGCGGCTGGGAGGCCGAGGGCCGGCCGAAGCCGCGGGCGGGCGACGTCGTGGCGGCCGATGGCCGCATCGTCTCGCCCGGGTACTTCGCCGTCATGGGCATCCCGCTGCATCGCGGCCGCCTGCTCGCCGCCGGCGACGTGCAGCGGAGCAGCCCGGTGGCGGTGATCGACGACGCCATGGCGCGCGTCTTCTGGCCGGGCGAGGACGCGATCGGCAAGCGCATCCGTAACTGGAACGCGGGGCCCCGGGCCGACGATCCCGAGTACCCATGGACGACCGTGGTCGGGGTCGTCGGCAGCGTCCACTACGACGATCTCGCGGCGAAGCCGCGCGTCGAGCTCTACCGCCCCATGGCGCAAGCGTCCTGGCTGCCGCCTGGAATGACTCTCGTGATGCGCTCGGCCGGAGATCCGCTGGCGCTCGCGGCGGCGGCGCGCGGTGCGGTGCGCGGGCTCGATCCCGGCCAGCCGATCGCGGGCGTCCGCACCCTCGAGCAGGTGGTCGCCGGCTCGGTGGCGCCGCGCCGCTTCGCGCTGCTGCTGCTCGGCATGTTCGCGGCGCTGGCCCTGGCGCTGGCGTTGGTCGGCGTCTACGGCGTGACCTACCACTCCGTCGCGCGGCGGACCCAGGAGCTGGGAGTGCGCATCGCCCTGGGAGCGCGGCCCCGCCAGGTGCTGCTCCTCCTCATCGCCGAGGCCGGCGCCCTGGTCGCCCTCGGGCTCGGGATCGGCCTCGTCGCAGCCCTCGCCCTGACCCGAGCCATGTCCTCGCTGCTTTACGGCGTCGGCCCCGCGGACCCGCCAACCTACGCCGGAGTGGCCCTCCTCCTCACCCTGGCCGCCATGCTCTCCACCTGGATCCCAGGCCGCCGCGCGACCCGGCTCGACCCCGCGGCGGCCCTGCGCGGCGAGTGAGGGGCACGGGGCGGCAGGCACCGGCTCCGCGCGGAGATCGACGCCGTGCGGGCTACGGCATCAGGGTTGCCCCGGAGCAGGGTTGCGGTCGGCAGCGCGACCATGAAGATCGCCCGGAGGATCAGGTTGCCGGTCATCACGACGACGGTCTCGCGCTTGTCTTGGCGCAATCCTGGCGCAGCGCCTGGATCTGTGCCGCGACGTCGGCAGGGAGCGGAGTGGTCACGCCGAGGTCCGCCAGATACTGCTTCAAGTCCGGTACGCACGCGAGGAAGGCGAACACGTTCCGCGGCCGGTAGGGCTGGCCTTCCAACTTTGCGAACTTCTTGGGGTCTGCTCGGGGGTCCGCCTGGATCCGCTGGATGACGGAGGGGTCCAGGGACATCTCGTCGCCGCTCAGCTGCCGCTTGCCGAGGCCGCGGCGCCCGCGGATCAAGTCTGCCAATCGATAGTAGGACGGCTCGGGATAGAGCGTGTCGTACACGAAGGGTCGGTAATGGCGGATGAAGCTCCGGTCCACCGCGAGACCGTACTCCTTGGCCTCGTCGAGCATCCATTGGAGCGCCACGTTGGCCATGCCGTCGTACACGAATCCGCCGCCCACGTTCGAGTGCACGCCGGCGAACCAGCGCTGCTTCAGGGATTGGCCGGGTCGATGACGCATCCAGATCTCGGGCCGGAAGTCATAGCGCGCCTCGTCGATGGCAAGGGCCTGGCGGGCGTTGGTGACGCAGGCGGCCGGCTGATCTTCCAGCAGGAAGGTATGGCTCACGGTCGAGGTGCTGGCGCCGCCGGAACGGAAGCGGGATCCCAGCGCCATGACGGTGTCCCAGACCCCGAGGAAATGGACGCGGATCGTAAGAAAGGAGGTCACATCCAGCGGGTTGAGTCCGTCGCTCGCACGAATGACGTCGACCCCCTTCACCGCCTCGTCGAAGGACTTCTTGCCTTGCCCGACGACGAACTCGTGGAAGAAGACCGGCAGGTAGTAAGCATCGCTCTTGGCGGGCAGCCGCCCGCCGGTCCAATCCAGGAAGCGGGTGAGCCCGCGCGCCGTGGCCGCTCCGCGGCTGAAGCCGAAGACGAAGACCTCGTCGCCGGGCTGGTAGTTGAGAACGAGGAAGCTGAGGGCGCTCTCGATGTTGGCCTCGAAGCCGGCGCCCTCGACGCCGCCGAGGAACCTGTCGGTCTTGAAGAGCAACCCGTTCGCGATGCCCGGATACTTGGTCAACGATCCGACGCCAATCTCGTAATACGTGATCTGTTCGCGGCGAGCCGCTTCATCCCAAGGCAGAACGGCTCGGCAGACCTTGAGCACATTGGTTGGCTTGAGAACGGATACCGGTTTGAGCTTGCTGTCACCGGCACCGGGGCTGCTCTTCTCGGCCTGGCTGTCCGCAGGACGTTTCTTGCTGGGGCGGAGCTTGTCGTCGAAGTCGCTGTTCGAGGTGCCGTCGAGGCACAGCACGAGCCGGCGAGGCGTCAAGGTCGATCCGGCCCGCAGCTGCGGCTCGGCAGCTGCCGGGCCCTGCGCGGCGGTGAGCCTGCAGGGGGTCGCCGGGAGGCAGATGCAGGCCAGGAGCGCCGCGAGCGGGAGGGCGCCGCCTCCGCCGAGCTGCATCCGACCGGAACGCCGGGCATTCATGTGGCTCCTCCTGGGTCTGCTGGCAATGGATCGAGAAACCTGTCCGAGCCCAGGCCGGGTCGCGGTCCAGGGTATCCTGCCAGAGAGTCAGTGAACTAGATTTAAAGAAAGCCTATCTTTTCCGTCATGCGCTGTCAACGGGTGCTCGAGATCATGGAGCCGTGTGCAAGCTCTCGGCGCCGGCGCCGAAGGCGAGGGCGGTGAGGTCGCGCACCAGGTTCTCGGCGGAGAGGTGGGGCTGATCGATCTCGAGCTTCCGGCGATAGTAAGCGCCGACCTCCTCCATCAGGTCGTAGCGGGCGCGCGCGCCGAGGCGGTCGGCGCGCAGGCAGAGGTCGAGCAGCAGCTCGCGCTCCTCGAGCGTGAGGCGGTGGCGGATGCGGCGCAGGGTCCCGGGATCGGCGAGGGCGTTGGGGCGCTGCGGCGCGGGCAGGCGGGCGGCGCGTGCGGATGCCGCGGCGCGGGCCGAGGCCGCGGCGCGGTCGCGGACCACCAGGGTGTCGGCGAGGATGTCTCCCAGCCGACGGCGGTCGCGGTCGAGGAGGGCGCAGAGTCCGCCCACGCCGTAGAAGACCGGCAGGAAGTCGAGGGCGCGCACGATGTTGCGCAGCAGCGACTGCTCGACGGTGATCGGCAGCCCGCGGCCGTCCACCACCCGCAGCCCCGCCCCGCCTGCCCGCACTGCGGCGCCCCGCTCCTCGTCGAGCTGATGGCTGCCGGCGAGCAGCGCTGCGTCGCCTGCACCCGCCGCTTCGAGGCGGTGCCGTTCTCGCCACCCGTCGTTCGCATGGTGGTGCAGAGCGTCGCGGAGGCCGGCCCCGACGGCGCCGTGGCCTGCGCCCAGCACCCCGGCAACGCCGCGGTCGCCAACTGCTCGCGCTGCGGCGTCTTCATGTGCGGCCTCTGCCGCGTGACCATCGACGGCCGCGAGCTGTGCCCCGCCTGCTTCGATCGCCTGGCGGCGGAAGGAGCGCTTCCCTCGGCCCGCAGCCACTTCCGCAACTATCGCGGCCTGGCCTTGCTGATGAGCCTTGGGGGGTGCTTGATGTATTCCTTCGGCGTGCTCACCGGGCCGGTCACGATCTACTTCGCGGTCCAGGCGCAGCGCCAGCGCCGGCGGCTGCGCGAGAGCGACGGCCGCCTGGCGGTGATCTTCGCGATGACCCTCGGCGTGGTGCAGATCGCCGGCGGGCTGTGGATCCTCGCCGTGCTGCTCGGCGCCGCGGCGCGGCTGGTGGCCCGATGACGGAGCCGGCGCGGCGGGTCTTTCTCGGCCGGGACGTCTCCTGGGCGGAGCGGGTCCGGGTGTACCGCACCGACGAGGCGCTCGAGGTCGCCTACATCAACACCTTCGACGTCAGCCTGAGGCGGCTGTTCTTCGACGAGGTCCAGCTGGTGACTCTGCACCGGGCTCGCGGCAGCCGCACGCTGTGGCTGCTGGGCGTGCTGAGCGCGCTGTGCGCGTTGGGCACGCTGATCGCCTGGTCGACCCCGGAGCTCGCCAACGGTTTCGTCACGGTGACGGCGATCGTCTTCGCCTGGACGCTGGTCACGGCGCTGATCCGGTCGTCGATCGTCACCGCCTACGGCGGGCGGGCGCGCGCCCGCATCCGCTTCCTCTACCGGCCGGGGAGAGCCCGCCGCGTCTACGACGACCTCTGCCGGCGGGTGGGCGAGGTGCAGGGCAGGATCGCCGCTGCGGCCGCGGCCGCTGCAGCCGCCTCGGCCGCGAGCGCCCTCCCGCCGGAGGAGACTTTCCCCGCGCCGCCGGTGTCGTGAGCCGGAGCGCCGGGGCAGGGGGCCGGGCGGCCGGGCAGGTCCAGGCCGGCGGGTGCGGCGGCCGTGGTATCCTTCCGCGCAAATCGGCGGTGGTGGGTCCTTGGAGCGTGGGTCTGACGTCGGAGTCGATTCTTGCCTCTGAGGTCGTCGTGATGAGCAGAACGGCAGTCCGCGGTTTCCCGGCGCTCCCTTCACCTCCAGCACTTCCAGCCCTTCCAGTGCTCCTCGCGTTCCTCGCGGCGACCGTCGCGAC
>Ga0210384_10003345_pt1 | contig 18649 bp, 14 predicted proteins | sample IncBWH2MmetaG_FD_160574 | JGI IMG/M metagenome (GOLD analysis project Ga0210384, IMG submission 160574) | Forest soil microbial communities from Barre Woods Harvard Forest LTER site, Petersham, Massachusetts, United States - Inc-BW-H-2-M | ecosystem: Environmental > Terrestrial > Soil >...
TGCGGGGCATTTCCAGGTCGGTGATAACCAGGTGGCAGCCGTGTTGAGTGACGAGTTCGGCGGCTTCCAATCCATCCGCGGCTAGCTTCACGACGTACCCGTTCTTTTCCAACATGCGTCCGACAAACTTGCGCACGCTGATAGAATCGTCGGCCACCACGATGAGGCGCTCGTGCGTAACGCGATCGATGGCTTCCGCGGGAATGGTGCCGTGAGCCACGGCCGCAGAGCCCGGTGCAAATATGCGTGCGGCACTTGCAGAAGCTTGCAAAGTGCGGCGTTCGGTCGGGTCGGTGGCTACCATGCGGTTCAGATCAAGCAAAAGGATCAAACTGCCGTCGGGAGCAATAGTCGTTCCGGGGAAGAGTTTGACGCGCCGCAGATATTCGCCGAGATTCTTAATAACAATTTCGTCTTTGCCGATGACTTCTTCAACCACCAAACCGATCTGCCGATTGCCAGTGTTGGCAACCACCATGTGGAAATAACCATTGATGGCTTCCAGCGGCGGCAAGCCGAGATAACCGTCAAGGCGCACAACTTCAGTGACCACATCGCGAACCTTGGTGAGCAGCTTGCCGCCCACATTTTCGATCTCATCGGAGCGCAGGCGCCGAATTTCCTCTACCACGGCCAAGGGCAAGGCAAAGCTGGTGGAGCCGCAACGCACGAATAACGCGGGGGAAATGATCAACGTCAGAGGAACTTTGAGAGTAAAGGTGGTACCCACTCCGGTGGTGCTTTGAATATCGATTTCGCCATTCAAGGTGTTGAGATTGGCGCGCACCACGTCCAGGCCGACGCCGCGGCCTGCAAGTTCAGTCTTGACCGGAACCGTCGAGAATCCAGGATGGAAAAGCATTTCGCGCAGGTCGCGCTCGGTAAGGCGATCGGCCGTTTCCGGAGATACCAAGCCGCGCTCAATCGCGCTAAGCCGTACGCGATCATAGTCGATGCCGCGCCCGTCATCCTGGACTTCGATGTAGATATGATTTCCCCGGTGATAGGCGCGCAGGCTGACTTTTCCAAGTTGCGGCTTGCCACCCGCGATGCGATCCTCGCCGGATTCGATGCCATGTGCGACCGAGTTGCGCACCAGGTGAACCAACGGATCGGAAATTTGCTGGATGATACTGTTATCCAGTTCCGTTTCGCTGCCACCTAAATCGAGTTCCACCTGTTTGTCGGCGGACTTCGCGGCGTCGCGAACGGCGCGTGACAGGCGTGAATACAGAGTGCCGATGGGTACCATGCGCGCGGCAGTAAATTCGTCTTGCAAATGGTGCGCCAGCTTAGTGAACTCGTCGATATCGCCTTCCACGCGTCCTATGTAACCCTGCAATTGCGAGAGCACTTCGTTCACATCAGCGGAGATTTCGGCCATGGAACGCGACAAAATATTGAAGTCATCGTAGCGGTCCATTTCCAGTTCGCTGAAATCGGACCAAAAAGAAGTGTCGCCCGCAGCCGCGCTAGTTAGTCTTTGCGAAGTTGTATTGGTATTCCAGTTTGTGGGTTTGGCTTGAGAACTGACGCGGTTGAATTCGTATTTTTCCTGGAATTCGGAGACTTTGCCTTGCAGGCGTTCTTTCGAGAAATTCAGAGTGTCGACAAGCTTTTCAAGTTCTGACACGCGGCCGACCATGCGGGTACGATTGATGACCAACTCACCCACGGTATTCATCATGCGATCGAGACGATCCAAAGCGATGCGCACGGATTTGACGGCCGCGGTGGGACTTGCCGGAAACTTCGCGGCAATTAAGGCTTTTACTTCGGGCTTGAGTTCTGCCAGTGCAAGACGTGGCGCGGCTGCTATTGTGCCGACGCTGGCGGGTAGCACTAAATCCGATTCTTCGGGATCCAGCGGCGCGAATTCCGCGATACGACCGAGCAGGGAATCGACACAAGCGCGCATCTCCCGCTCATCGGCCCACTGTTTGTGTAGCGTTTTCTTCAGTACGTCAATCGATTCCAGGCAAACATCGACAACCATCGGAGAAGGTTCGATTTCTGCGTCGCGCAAACGGCCGATGAGATCTTCGACGCGATGGGCAATGGCGCCGAGGCGTTTCAAGCCGACTTGGGCCGCCGAGCCTTTCAGGGTGTGGATAGCGCGGAAAAGCTTGTTAATTTCTTCGGGATTATTGTTGCCCTCCAGCGAAATCAAGCAATCGCTAACGATTTGCAGATGTTCTTCAGCCTCTGGCTGGAAAAATTCTAGTATCTCGTTGGGGACGTCATCGTCGGGCGGCAACAGATCGAAATAAGCGCCAGTAGCCGAAGCGGTGATTCTCTGGTTTGCCGAAGGGACGGATGAAATAGCAACTTGCGCTGGCGGTGTGAAAGTGGTTTTCGGCGCGGCTTCCGGAAATGCGAAGCTGTAGCGCTCCTTAAAGGCGTGTATTTCGTCGATCGTTTCGGAGCCTTTATCGCTGATTTCCAGCAAGTCCGTTTCAAGCAAGGAAATTGCATCGGACAGAAATTCCGCCAGAGGGCCGTGAAGATCGTCGCCCAACGGAGCATTCATGGCGTATTGAAAGACGTGCGACAGTTTGGAAGCGATCTCTGCGAAACCTGGAAATTCGTAACTGGCGGACGTTCCTCCAAGAGTGTGGGCGGCAATGTATAGTCGTTCGAGGTCTTCATGGCGCGGCCCAACTTCCTGCAATACGCCGACATACTCGCGCAGGTATTGCAGGTGCTCGGAAGCTTCTTGCAGGAATAGCTCCATGCCTTCGCGACGCGGAGAGCTCACGAGCGTCCCTCCGTGGGCGAGCCGGGCTTCTGTGAGTCCGGCTTTTGCTGTTCTTCCGCCGTTGGTTTGCGGTACAAGATGCAATCATTCAGTACGATGGCCTGGAACTTTACAGGCATTTTGGAGATGGACTCCGAGTGGCCCAGAAAGAGATAGCCGCCCGGTTCGAGGCTGTCGTAAAAATGTTGCACCAGCGAACGACGGCGCTGTTCCGAGAAATAAATCAGCACGTTCATGCAAAAAATTACGTCCATACGTCCGACGTAAACGGTGGAAGCCAGATTCATCTGCGTGAAACTGATCATCCTGCGGAGCCGGGGCTTAACCTGCTGCCCGTTTTTGGTGGGGTTAAAGTGTGCGGCCAGCTGCGCCTCGCTGACGGAGGAAATGCTGCGGCCGGAATAGCTACCATTTTCGGCGTGTTTGAGAGCAACGCGGCTGACGTCAGTGGCGAGAATTTCCACATTCCAGGCATCTGCGAATGACAAGGTATCCGCGACGGTGATGGCGATGGAATAAGGTTCCTCGCCTGTGGAACAGCCGGCGCTCCAGATGCGCAGCGTGCGCGGGTTCTTCCAGAACTTTTTTATATGCAATTCGGGCAAAGCACGCTTTTGAAACGCCTCGTAAACGGCTGGGTAACGGAAGAAGGTGGTTTCCTGAGTAAGCAGGCGCTCCAGAAGCGCTTCGTATTCCACGTTGGCCTTGCGCGCGGCGCGCAGGAAATCGGTGCCGCGTTCGAAGCCCCGGGCTTGCAGGTGTTCACGGACACGGGTAACCAGGAATCGCTCGCGCGATTTGTCGAAACAAATGCCCGTACGCTCTTCAATCAGCATGCGGATCTCATTCAGCTCATGCTCACTAAGTTCGAGCTCGTTCGCGGCTCTCACGCTTGGTTATTCCGTTCGGCTCCGGCGCTTGCCAAAGCTAGAAATCGTTTAGCAACTCGTGCATTACGTTGATTCAGGAAATGCCTAGCGTGACGCTCCCACTGGAACGCGCTCGGATTCTTCCTGACGAGTGCCGCTGCCGTTTTTAGAAGACGCACGGAATTGTGCAAGACCGTCGTTCAACTGGTCCGACAGCTTTACGAGTTGGCTGACGGTGGCCACCGTTCCACGCGTGCCTTGCGAAGTCTGGCGCGTAATGTTGGAGATAATCTGCATGGCATGCGCGACGCCTTCGGTACCGCGCACCTGTTGTTTGGAAGCCAGCGAAATTTCCTGCACGAGTTCAGCAGATTGACGCACCACGTTGGAGATGGCATCGAGCGCGCGACCGGCTTGATCGGCGAGAGTTGCACCGCTTTCGACTTCCTTGGTGCCTTCTTCCATGACGACCACGGCTTCGTTGGTCTCGGCTTGAATAGCCTTGATGAGCGCGGCGATATCCTTGGTGGCGCTGCGGCTATGTTCCGCGAGCTTGCGAACTTCATCGGCGACGACCGCGAAACCGCGGCCAGCATCGCCTGCGCGCGCGGCTTCGATGGCGGCGTTCAAAGCCAACAGATTGGTCTGCTCGGTGATGTCGTTGATGACGTTGATGATTTCGGAAATTTCCAGCGAACGGTCACCCAGCGATTTAATTTTCTTGGCCGTGGCTTGCACCGAGGAACGGATGCGTTGCATGCCTTCGAGAGTGTCGCGAACGGCGCGGTTGCCTTGCTCCGCGGCGTCCAAAGCGCGGCGCGCGGCTTCGGCGCTGGCTTCCGCGTTGTTGGAAACCTGTTTCATAGAGACGGTGAGCTCTTCCACGGCGCTCGAAGTGTTGGTAATTTCCTGGTCCTGCTGTGTTGCACCGGCCTGCATTTGATCGGCGGCTACCAGAATGTTGTTGGAACACGCGGTAACTTCCATGGCCGCTTTGCGGACGCGCTCAAGAACCTTGGTGAAGTTATCCAGCATGTAGTTCACAGAATCGGCGACGTTACCGAGGGCATCATTGGTCACTTTTCCGCGCAGTGACAAATCGCCGCGCGCAACCTGGTTGATGACCGTCAACAGCTCCGTGATGCTGCGCTGCAGCGCGTCGCTGGACTCCTGATTACTTGCGGCCTTCGAGACTTTCGCGACCGCGCGATTCAAATTGTCAGCGATGTAGCCCAACTCGTTGGTGGAAGTGACTTCCGCGCGCGCCTTGGGATCTCCGACGGCCAGGCGTTCAGAAAACTTGGCCAACTCGTTGACTGGAGACAGCAGTCCTCCGCCAAGTCTCCACGCCAGGATGATGGTCACGAGGAGTGCAAGGCCTACCGCAAACGCGACACCGCCAACAGCTGCACTGGGCAAGGACGCGAAGTCGAGGATAGATACGTTGCCGGATTGACGTCCGGCGTTATAGGCGAGTGCGATGACGGCAGCAAGCACGATGCCGTTCAGCACAACCAGCGTCCAGATGGTAGAACTCAGTCGCGATTTCATACTTCCTCCAAGATCGTTTTCACCGAGCCGTCAGCTATCGACGGATGATGCCGACACAAAGCTAAATACTTGGTCCGGGAAAGGCTTCCAAGAGCCTGCGCAAATCAATCACCAGTGCGAGGCGGTCATCGTGCCGCAGCATACCGATACAATGCGGAACATTTTCAGGGGCCTGTTCCAGCACCTCGTCGCTGTTTACCGAATAAGTGCCGATTACTTCATCGGCGGCTATTCCAACACGAAGAATTTCGTGATGACCGTCGGCAGGCAACGATGCGACCACGACGTGGCGCGGCAGGAGCCCTGGGCGCCGGCCTTCGGTCATGGCAATGTCGATCAAGGGCACGATGGTGCCGCGCAAATTAAAAATGCCGACCAAATACGCGGGGCTCAGCGGCAGTTTGGTCAGAATCGGCCAATCGAGTACTTCCTCCACATCGAGAACGGGAAGACACAAACGTTCCCGGCCGCTACGAAAAACGCAGTATTGCGACTGCGCCCGGCGTTCTTCCATGGGACCGAGGGCTTCCAACAAACTGCCGGTGCTTTCGTCTGCCGATAGCGGCTCAAGGTGAAGAAAAGGATTCATCGCGCTTTAGTAAATCTCCACAAAAATTGTCATGCGAACCGCCTCACCGCTCGTAGCAATTCCTCGGACGTAAAAGGCTTAGTGACATAACCGTCGGCGCCTTGCTGTTCGCCCCAAAATTTGTCGCTGGCGGTGTCGCGGGAAGTGACCAGGATGACCGGAATAGTTTTGTACTGATCGTGTCCTTTTAACTCGCGGCAAACCTGGAAGCCGTTTTTGCCGGGCATAACCACGTCCAGCAGAATCACATTGGGCTGTTCGAAAGCGATCGTTTCTTCCACACGTGTGGAGTCATGCAGATCGACAAGTCGGTATCCTTCGCGTTCGAGCACCCCGTGCATAAGCCGGACTTCCGCAGGTGAATCGTCGACAATGAGCACTTTTTTCTGCACAGCTAAAATCTCCCGGACTTATCCAGGAAACAAAGGTGCACGCCAGCGGCCAGCTTTAGGGGTCGTCAAGCGAATGTTACGTATCGAGTAAAAGGCTGGAAAAACAAGGGGTTACGGCGAGATGTGCGGCTCTAACGCCTGGATGGCGCCGGGGCATCGGCGGCTTCCGTCTCAGCTTGAGAAGCATTCTCAGCCTCGCGCATCTCGCTGGCAAGCGATGAGAATCGCAGCATGATTTCGTTCATGCGCATGGCCATGCTGTGAATAGTCCTGATCTGCGCCAGGGATTGGGAGGAAAGCTGGCCGGGTTCCAGCAAGAGCAATTCGGCATTGCCGAGCATGGAGGTCAGGGCGTTATTCACGCTGTGCTTCATGTCCGTCATGTAGCGTCCGAGCGTAGCCAAGCGCCGATATTTAGCGGCTTCGCGTCCCGCCTGTTTCGCGAAGCTTACGGCCTCCACGCGGCGTAGTGTTTCGCCCGCCAGCAGCAATAGAGTGTGTGTCCAGTCTTCCCGCTGCTGCACGTGAAGAACCCGCGGGTAGCGAGCGCGCAATTCGTCCGACTCGCGGGCATCTGCGGGAATACAAAGAATGACCGCGGACTGGTGATCGAGCGAGCGAAGAACCTCGTGATGTTTCCCACCGCTGATGGGTCCGACGACAATGAGGTCATGCGCCGTCGCGTCGTAATTGCGCCAAAGCTTGCTATTTAAAACCGTAATATCGGATGATTTGCGTTGTGCCTGCCAACATCCGGCCACAATTCTTGCGAACTCGGTTTCATCAGTCAGAATCAAGACGCTGGCGTTCGGCAAAGGACAATCCATCCCAGAAATATTCACCCGCAAAGACCGGGGAAATTGTGTTGCACGCTACAATTTTTCTGCTTCATCCAGCGCAGACAGCAGTCGCTTGGCGCTGATCCCAAGATTTACGGCGGCCTCGGTATCTTTTGCTTGCTTGGCAGCATCCACGCGGTCTTGGAGCCGAGAAGCTTCCACCCGTCCAACCGCGAGGGCCTTATCCAAGGCAAAAGCGTGACCTTTTTCTTTCGCATTAGTGGTGGCAGTGGAAACCATCGCTCTCGCAGCCACAGCGCGGCGCAGGTCTTCCGCAGCGACGCCGGTTTCACTCACGAATGCGGCCACTTCCCAGGATGACAACAGGATGCGCGTGTCGCCGAGCTTTACGGTGCTCATGGAACGGCCGTGTAATGGCGGCGTGGCGATCAGTTGCTCCCAGATCTTCTCCATGCACGCTTCGAAATCGAGGGCCTGGGGCGGTTGGTCTTTCTGCGTAGCCTCACTCTTTTGCAAAATGTCGGCGATGTCCTTAGGGCGCGCGGCGAATACGGGCGCAGGCTCGCTGGCCGTCTTTTTCTGGGATTCAAAGCTAAATCCTTTCCCCAAGTCAATGACCAAGCGGTCGGAGATTTTTGCGGCGCTCTTTTCCAGCGCATTTTCCACATCGGCGCGCAACCCGAGTAACTTCTCAAAAGCCTGGTTGACGGATCGCTCGGTATATTCCTTTTGGAAGGGTTGTTTCCACTCGTCGGCAAGCTTTTTAACTTTGCTTAGCGGTTCGGCGGCGGACAAACCAGTATTGCGGCAATCGATGACGCGAGCATCGGATGCCTCCAGCTTACTTATGCCTGCCCGAGTGGCGATCAGGTCAGCGTGCATCAACTCAATCAGGGTGCGGCGCAAGATAAAATTAAAGCGAATAAAGGCCAGTAGTGCGGACGAATCGTAGAACATTCCGCCGGCTGCTTCTTTAACCCTGCGCCCCTGTTCAATGAAATTGGTTTTCAGGACCTCACGCAGGCTCCGAAAACTGTGCAGGGACTGGATCATGACTTCCAGAGGTTCACACCACGACAGAGATGCAGGCGCTACTTCGCCGAGAATTGGCTTCATGACCTCCGCGACGTCCGCAGGTTCTATGCGTTTGTGATAAATCTTGGCCGGTGCGCAGAGGGCAAAGTATTGCACCAGAAGAAAGTCGATCTTGTCGCGGTCGAAGGTGGTCTTCGTTGGTTTGCGCAGATGCCGTTCGATGAGCGATTTCAAGCTGCTCTCGCTGGCATTCATGGTGGTCATCTGCAAAAGATGGCGCAATTGGTAGACGAGCACGCGCTGGTCCATGTCATCCAGCCAGCTCTCGACTTGGCTGAAGAGCTCTGAATCGGCGGTTTCGGGCAATTTTCGCTGAGTGAAGGGAATGGAAATGCCCAGCTGTTTAGCCAAGGATAAGTAAATCGGGAAAACGGACACTGCCTCGGCCCACCGGCTTTGGCTGGTCTCGGAAGTTCTGGGCGCGGAAGGTGAGGTCAGATTGCTCATGAGTGGATCATCCAATGGTTGGGACCGCGCAAGAATTTAACGGCTACGGCTTTTTGTCCGCCGTGATACTGCACGGCAACCACGGTGGCGTCCGCGGTATCAGCTTTGCGGCTTCCTTCCAAGCGGACCTTGTCGTCGAATTCGAGAGGCAAGCTGGAAACCAGAATGGCATGTTCCAAGCCCGCAAACTCCACCACGCTGGCTTCACGCAGTCGTGTTGATCCACCGCGCAGCGCGGTCACCTGTACTGGCAAGCGAACGGGCGTAACTCCCGGAAAAAATCGCGCCAACTGTTGCGTGCAGCTTTGCCGTTCCGCGATAACTGTGGTTTCGTCAAACCGTCTCACGTGGCCTCACCAGTGGTCGACTGCAATGTCAGGGGCGCCTCGCAGCCCTCGCGACGCAGGCACACGAAAGAATCCCCAGGGAAGAGAAGCACGCGTGGCACCAAAAGAAATGGAGGTCGGTTCGAACGAATCTTTAAGAATCGATGGCAGTTAAGATTCAGAAAAACGTGGCGATCGGCTGATTCGTCTCAGGCTGAAACAAATCTGTCTCAGCCTCGCGTTTGTTGACTCCAACGAGCGCCTGGTTAGTGAGACACTGTTTGTGGCTCTTCAACGTGAGATTCGGGCTTTACGGCAATATTGTAGCGTTTGAGTTTGCGATACAGAGTTGCGCGACTGATACCCAACATTTTGCCTGCGAGCGCTTTGTCACCGTTGGCTTGTTCGAAGACGCGGAGAATCGTCATACGCTCCATTTCCGCCAAGGCGGTGGTGGAAAGAGAACCCGAATCCTGTGACAGCGCCATTCCGGAGTCAGCATGCTCGGTGCGGATGGATGGAGGAAGGTCGGCCACGTCGATGGTCTGGCGATCCCCGAGAGTTACGGCACGGGCTACGCAATTTTCCAGTTCGCGAACATTGCCGGGCCAATCGTAATGGAGCAGGCTTTTCATTGCTGCGGCGGTTACCTGAATATTGGCGCCGTGGGCGTAGCGATCCAGGAAATGATGCACCAGCATGGGGATGTCCGAACGCCGTTCGCGCAGAGCGGGGATATGCACGGTGACGACATTCAAGCGAAAATATAAGTCCTTGCGAAAAGTTCCCTGACGATAAGCGGCTTCCAGGTCGCGGTTGGTGGCCGCGATTACGCGTACGTCGACGTTCACCTTTTCGTTGCTGCCCACCGGGCGCACTTCTTTTTCCTGTAGCACGCGCAGCAGCTTGGCCTGCATTTCCAAGGGCAGTTCACCAATTTCGTCCAGAAAAATTGTGCCTCCGTTGGCGGCCTGAAACAGCCCCGCTTTGGTTTTCATCGCACCGGTGAAAGCGCCTTTTTCGTAGCCAAATAGCTCGCTCTCCATCAAAGTGGGCACCAGCGAACCGCAATCCACGGCCACAAAAGCGGTCTGTGCGAGGGCCCCGCGAAAATGAATAGCGCGCGCGACGAGTTCCTTTCCGGTGCCACTCTCGCCAGACACCAATACCGGCGTGCGGGTATCTTTCAGTCGTGAAATCATACGCAGCACATCTTGAATGTTGGCGGATGTACCGATGATGCCATCGAGGTTCTCCTCGGTGTTGACGCGCTCGCGAAGGAACTGGTTTTCGGTGACCAAACGAACTTTTTCGGCCATGCGTTGCAGCAACATGCGCATTTTTTCAACACGAAAAGGCTTCTCGATGTAGTCGTAAGCGCCGAGTTTCATGGCATCCACGGCTGATTCGATGGAACCGTGACCGGTCATGATGGCAACTTCAGTGCGTGGCAACATGGCTTTGGTCTGTTTCAGCAACGCGACACCGGTTTGTGTAGGCAACTTCAAATCAGTCAGCAGCAGGTCGGGTGTGTCCGCTTCCAGGCGCGATAGCGCGGCTTCCGCACTTTCCGCTTCGGTGCAGGAAAAACCGAGGGCCGTGCCGATAGTCATACATAGGCGGCGAATACTTTGCTCGTCATCCACAACCAATAAACGTGTTTTGAGATCGTCGCTCATGGTTTCCCGAAGGTTTTCTCCACTACAGACATTAACTGTTGAACACGAAAAGGCTTTTCGATACACGGCGTGCCGCTCTTAGCCAACAGAGTTTGTGTTTCGCTGTTGGCGGTGTCTCCGCTAATCAAAATGATTCGAGTGCGGAGCTCCGGCCGGTTTTTCTGAATCCAGGCGTGCACTTCCGCGCCGTTCACTTTTCCAGGCATGCGAATGTCAGAAATTACGCCCGCGAACCTCCCGTCAGAAAGGCGTTTCAAACCCTCACTGCCGGACCCAGCATTGACCACCGAATAGCCTCTGCGCTCCAACGCCGCACGCAGAAATGCAATTACCGAAGGCTCGTCTTCAATTAACAGAATCGGCCCGCCGGTCCACAGGGTGGATTGCAAGCTCATCGACCCGCTTCTTTAGCGGAGGCCGTAGGAGTCGCCGATTCCGTGTCCGCCAACGGAATGCGGACCATAAATGTACTGCCGGACCCTGCCTCGTTATTCCAGCACTGAATTTCGCCGCCGTGAGCGCGAACAATGCCATAACAAATGCTCAGCCCCAAGCCTGTTCCCTTGCCGGCATGTTTGGTGGTGTAGAACGGATCGAAAATGCGTTGAGGATCGACAATGCCGGTGCCGTTGTCAGTGATGTTCACTTCAATGGCGTGATCGTGATTACAGGTTCGAATGGTGATCCGCCCACGCTCGCTGGATTCCTGAACGGTATCGTAGGCGTTATTCAAAATATTCAGAAAAACCTGCTGCAATTGCTGCGCGTCTCCCAGCGCCGGGGGCAATGCTTCATCAAATTCCTCCAGCACTTCCACGCCATGACTGGCAAAATCATAGCTACGCAGCTTGATGGTCTGGCGCAGTACATTGTTCACATTCACAAGCTCGCGTTGTACCGGACGCTGGCGCGCAAAACTCAGCAGGTCCTGCACTATATCCTTGGTGCGTTGTGTCTCCTGCAAAATAATCTGTAAATCTTCGCGAGCGGAGGCCGGCATTTCGGGATTCTCAAGCAGCAAATCCGTAAATCCCAGAATTGCCGCCAGCGGGTTGTTCACTTCGTGAGCGACGCCGGAAACGAGGCGGCCGATAGTAGCCATTTTTTCGCTGTGCGCCAGCTTAGCTTGCAGCAACGTCGCATCGGTTATGTCGGTCATCACCACCACGACGCTGTTTACCGTGTTTAGTTCGTCGCGCATGGGGCTCAGGCTGATGGAAAAATGTCCCATGGAACTATCACTACGGCGCACACGAAGCTCGATGTTTTCCACTTGCTGCCCATGCGCGGTGGTATCGAGCGCATCTTCAAAATCCTGGCGGTGGCCGGGTTCAATCCAATCGACCAGCCGGTGCCCAATAAGATCGCTTTCCTGATAACCCATTTCATAACAGCGGCGGTTCGCATAGCTGATGAGTCCGGCGGTATCTAGCACCAGAATCATGCTTTGCGTAGTGTTTAGAATTTTTTGATTGAAATCGCGTTCGCGTTGCAACTGAGATTGAAATGTTCTTTGCTCGGTGACGTCCAGCATCAAGCCACGAATCTGCGCAATGCGGCCACTGGCATCGCGCACAGCGGTGATATTTTGCAGAGTGTGAAGTAGCGTGCCGTCTTTGCGTCGCAGGGTCTCCTCATAATTTCGCAAAACGCCGTATTCAGCGAGCTTCGAAAGAAAGCGTTCGCGGGCTGCAGGCGCAGGATACAAGTGAGGGCCCACATCGGCGCGCAACAACTCGTCTCGCGATGCGTAACCGAGCATGCGCACCATGGCATCATTTACGTCCATAAATCGGCCATCCGGCGTAGCGAAGAATAGCCCCTCCTGGATGCTATCGAAAAGCTCGCGGTAGCGGCGTTCCGCCTCGCGCCGGTCAGTAATGTCCTTGAGAACGTGAATGGTGCGGATGTCATCGTCGGTAAGGCCGGGGGTTCGAGAGGTGGAGATCAAAAAAATGCGGTCGCCCGATACCGCGACGTATTCTTCGCGAACCTGCTTAGTGTCGCGGCAAAATGGACACGGCAGATGGCTGCCAGCTTCCGCGATTTGTCGCAAGCTGGCCATTGCTTCCCCGACCAGCGCGACGGGTGGGACGCCGAGATGCGATGACAAAGAGCGATTAGTGCGCACGATTTTCCAGCTGCGATCATGAACCACGATGTAATCGCTGATGGCGTCAATGTCCTCCACCCATTGGCGCTTCGATCGTTCCAGTTGTGAAAATCGGCGAAAGTTTTCAAGCGAAAGCGCCGCGTGGCTGGCTAACGCTTGCAGCACGCGGCTCTCATCGGCAGTAAACGGTGCTTTCTTGCGGATCAGGCACAGTGTTCCCAAACGTTCGCCATCGCTGGCGGCAATAGAGACAAATGCCACCGTCGGGCGGTTGCTCTCGCTGGGCGTATAACTCGTGGCGTCGACGGGAAGCTCACGAAATTCGAGTCCCAGGCGCGGTTCGCTGGCCGCGGAAATCAACCATCCGCGCCCTTCGTGGGAGAAGAGAGGCTTACTTTGGGGAGTTTCGTAAAAGTCGATTTCTCGGCCCCGAAACACCAGCACCCCACCCCAGGCGGCGTGCAACATACGCGCTGAACGTTGCGCAAACCGGTGCAGAAATTCGGGCAATTGACGCGACTGCGCGGCATCGACGGCAAGCTCCATGAGCTCGTCGGCGTGGCGCACTGAGGGCAAATCCAGGGAGTCAGCCTTACCTGCGCGGCGCGTAGGGCGCCTTACCAATTTAGACTTCGTTTCACGCATGGGGTCGGGGCGATTTCGTGCGTCTCAAGTTGATCATTCCCAAGCACTCCCAAGCTAACGGGGAGTCTCAATGTGAGTCAACCATTCTGGCGGGGGGTGTTTCTAGAATCATCACCTCAATACCTGGCCCGTTGCTCAGCGTGTCTCAGCCTTGAGACCGCAGTTACGGGGCAGCTGCGTCATGAGACGATTTTTCGCCGTTGAGAAAAAACCGTTGATCCCATGTGGTCAGATAACTTCACGGTTCTCTATGACTTGAGAGAGAGATTTGTTTCCGGCGCCAGGCTTTGTACGCCCTAAATTCGTGGCCCTGCACGTGCCTTTCTCTTCCCGGGGTTATCTCCAAATTCGGGATGGGTATCCAATGAAACCGGGGCAACTCAAAAAACTAATGTTAGCAGTGAGCGTTCTCACTGTTTTTAGCGGGGCAGCACTATCGGCGCAAACAGGCACCACCGATGAGGGCAAGCGAAAGGTTAGGACCAAGGTTGCTCCAACTTATCCGGAATTGGCAAAACGTATGAGTGTAGGCGGGAAGGTGAAAATTGAAGTTGTGATTACGCCAGATGGCCACGTACGGAGCACAAAAGTTGTTGGCGGACACCCGCTGCTGGTGCAGGCCTGCCAGGACGCGGTGAAGGAATGGAAGTTCCTGCCCGGACCCGAAGAGAGCACCCAAGTCGTCGAGTTTAGCTTCACGGGCTCGGGAACCTAAGAGCAAAGAATATGAGCCGCAGCCGGATCTTTAGTACGAGCACATCGGCCAGGGTACCCGGAGGGGTTTGGTAATGAAGATAGGCAAGAAACTATACGTGGGATTCGGCGCGGTGCTGGCCGTCCTGGTGTTGTTGTTCGTCGTCAATCTCTTCGCTGGATTGCGAGAGCGCTCGGCGCGTCTAGATGCCTCCGCAGCTCTTGAAAGCGTCCGCACCATTGAAGCGGTGCGTTACCAAATCATGCTGAATCGCCTAAACCTTAACAATTATCTTTTGAGCGGCGACCCCCGCGATGAAGAAAGAGTCAACAAAGGTCTGACGGACATCGCCGACGCCATCAGGCGCGGGCAAGCGCAGGGAGGGTCCGACACCCTGAAGTCCGCGCTGATGCAGGTCGCAAGCACGGAAGCAGGCTGGGCCGACAATTTTGCAAAACCTCTGCTGGCCAAGCGTCACCAGGTAGATGCTGGTGACGCCACCGTCTCAGATCTTCAGATTTTCTATTTGCAGAAGGATCCGAGCTCATGGCTCACCAAATCGTCCGTGGTCCTCGATCGCACCAATGACGACATCAGCAAATCGCTGGACGAAACCTCCAAGTCGGCTGCCGTGGCCAGTAGTGCGAGTACCGCGGCTACTGCAGGCGGCACACTCTTCGCGATGTTGCTGGGATTGTTGATCGCCTATTACACCGCGAAATCCATTACCGATCCGTTGACGCATTTAATTACCGTGGCCAGAGAAATCGCCGATTCCGGTGACCTCAATCAAAACATCGACATTCATCGCACTGACGAGATTGGGGCGTTGGCTACCACCTTTAACAATATGGTGGCGTACCTGAAAGAAATGGCCAGCGTGTCCATGGCGGTTGCAGAAGGGGACTTGACCATCGAGGTTGCGCCGCGCTCGAAGCGCGACACTTTGGGCAACGCTTTCTCGCGCATGTCGCATGGGCTTCAGGATCTGGTGCGCACTACGCGCGATTCCGCGGGGCAGGTTTCCGCCGGTTCGAATCAAGTAGCCGGGGCTGCTGACGAATCCGCGAAAGTCAGCGTGCAAGCGTCTTCGGCCATTGAAGAAGTTACCAGCACCATGCACGAAATGAGCATCAACGTGCAGAACGTGGTGAAGAATACGCAGGTGCAGGCCTCCAGCGTTGCGGAGACCTCTGCTTCCATCGATCAGATGGTGACCTCCATTCAGCGAGTGGCCGATACCGCGAAGGTGTTACTGGATATCGCCAACCGTTCCCGGGAAGAAGTTGTTACTGGAATTAAAACCATGGAGAAGGCCACCGACGGGCTGAACCGCACCAACCACGCAATTCAATCGTCCGCGGAAATCATCAATATCTTGGGCCACCGTGCCGATGACATCGGGAAAATCATAGAAGTCATCGACGATCTCGCGGAACAAACCAATTTGCTGGCTCTGAACGCGGCCATTGAAGCGGCGCGTGCCGGTGAACATGGTTTGGGTTTCGCCGTGGTAGCCGACGAAGTGCGAAAACTCGCGGAAAAATCCACGCAATCCACCAAGGAAATTGCCGACCTCATTCAAAGTATTCAGCGTGAAGCACGCCAGGCCGTCGAGAACATGGAACGCAGCACGCGCATCGTGGAGGAAGGCCTAAGCCTGGGCAACGACCTTGGCGCTGCGTTGCACAAAATCGAAAACGTGGTCACCGAGGTTTACAAATTTTCGCAGGAAATTGGCGCAGCCACGAACGAACAGTCTGTTGGTTCGTCGCAAATCGCCAAAGCTACCAGTCGCCTCACGGAGATCACCCAGGAAATCAATTCCGCCGTCGAAGAACAAGCCTCAGGCGCTCAAGCAGTCGTTCGGGCCATGGATAAGATGCGCGAACTGGTGCAGCAGTCAGCGTCCAGTTCGACGGAGCTTTCCGCGGCCGCCGAGCAGATGCTGAAACTCTCCCGCAACTTGCTCGACAGCATGGATCGATTTGTTCTGGATCGTTCTGTGCACCACAAGGGGCGCCGAGGTGAAACGCCAGGAGCGCGACGTCCGGGGGAATCCTCGCGGGGTTCGGAAGAATTCGAATACGCCGAACTCGCTCGTCCCTGAAACGCCGGAGACCATGGGATGGAAAAAGATCTGCAAGTCGTAGGATTTCGCATCGGTAACGAGACGTACGGAGTACGTATCTCCGCGGTGCGTGAAATCGTGCGTGTTCCGGAAATTACCGCGGTGCCTAGCGCGCCGGACATTATTGAAGGGGTCATCAACCTGCGGGGCAAAATTATTCCAGTGATGGACCTGCGTAAAAGATTCGGGCAGGTGTATACCGTCGCGGATAAGAAAAATCGGATTCTGGTGGTGGAGATCGATAACAAACTGATCGGGTTGATCGTGAATGCGGCATCTGAAGTTTTAAAAATTCCGCCGGCGGATATTGAGCCGCCGGGCTCGGTATTTGCCGACGGCGAATCGGGATACGTCACGGGAGTGGGAAAGTTGAAGGGCCGTTTGATCATTTTGTTGGACATAACAAAGTTGATGTACCGCCGCGACTTGCGAAGTCTTGAAGCAGCTGCAGAATCGCTGGCGATGTCGTCGAAGTAGGTGGTCGAAGTACCAAGGTGTTTAAAGGAAAGGCTGCATAGCCGAAAATGGGAACGATCGCCGCACCCCCGGTCCAACTTACCGAACCTGAATTGAAACTATTGCAAACTCTGGTGTATCAGGAATGCGGCATGTTTTTCGATGAACGCCGCTCGCACTTTCTGAAAGACCGGCTGCAACGGCGCCTGAAAGTTTGCCAGCTCGATTCCTTTTATTCTTATTACCGTCTGTTAACCAGCCGCGAAGGGCGGCCGGAACTGGCGCTGTTGCTTGAAAACCTTACCGTCAACGAAACGAGTTTCTTTCGTAACCGGCCGCAACTTGATTTACTGCAAAAATCCGTGTTGGAAGAGATTCTCCGTCGCAAGCAGGAACGCCGTGATTTCCATATTCGCGTGTGGAGCGCGGGCTGCAGCGCCGGTCAGGAACCATACTCAGTGGCGATCCTAATCGCCGACGCCTTGGCTTATTACTATCTGCGGAATCCGCTGCCTTTCGAGATGCCTACACCCAAACCGCTGATTCCGCCTCCCTGGAGATTGGAGGTTGTCGCTTCCGATATCAGCTACGCAAGCCTGCGTACCGGTCAGGAAGGCAAATATAGCGAGCCACAGATGGAGCCGGTCGATTACACCTGCCGGCTGCGCTATTTCGAAAAGGTGGGAGACAAGTACGCCGTCAAACAGCAATTGAAAGACCTTGTGCAGTTCGATTTTCACAACTTGAAAACCGAATTTCTTCCACGCCGTAACGACCTAATTTTGTGCCGCAACGTGATGATTTACTTCGACGAAGCTGAACAAAAACGGCTCATTGACAAGTTCTGGCATTGCTTGAATCCCGGTGGCTATCTATTTGTAGGACACGCCGAGAGCCTGTTTGGCCTGACGCAAAAATTCAAAATGGTACATGAAAATAACGGCACCGCGTACCAGCGCCTGGAGGCGCGTACATGAACCGGCAGCCAGAAGATCGCGGCGCTGAACTGCGCGCGCTTTTTTTTGAAAGCGCCTATGAATTGTTGCAAGCCCTTAATGAAGGCGGGCTGCAACTGGAAACGCACCCGGGCGACGAAGAAGTTCTTCGCGGAGTTCGGCGCGCGGTCCACACCCTGAAAGGTGATGCGGCGGCCTGCGGTTTTGCCCAGCTGAGCGAGCTGGCTCACGAATTGGAAGAAGTGCTGACACCCGAGGTTGTGCAATCGCGGGGAACCGGGATCGCCGAGATCGTGTTGTCCGCTGCGGACATTTTTGGCGCCATGCTATTCGCTTATGAGCGGAGTTCTGAGCCCCCGTCGGGAATGCACCTGCAAAAGATGATTCGAGACTTACTGGAGGGTCCGGCTTCGAAAAAGGACTTGAGCGCACACCATTCCCGTGGACCTGGTCCACAAATCGCAGCGAAATTCGCCTGGACCGAATATGAGCAGCTGATGATCTCAGAGGCGTTGCACCGCGGCGAATCGGTTTATAACCTGGCGTTGCGCGTCGATCCAAACAGCTTGATGCGCGCGGCGGCATTTCAATTGATTCGCAATGTGCTTCATGGAAGCGGAACGGTAATTGCGCTGCGGCCGGAAGACAATATCGCGGCTGCCACCGTGGAAATCGTGGAAGCGGCCTTGGCCACGAACCTCGCGGCGGAAGTAATGGCGCAACGCTGCCGTATTCCTGCGATCGTATCGGACGTTCGCATCGAGCGCGCGGCGGAAACGGCCGAGCATGAATTGTTGGATGACCTCCTGGAAGTGCAGGCGAATCTCGCGCATACCGAGCATCCCGACGATCCGGCGCCCGGAACTGGCACTGCGATTGGCGCTGCGGTGACAGCCATAACCGAAACCTCCCTGCGAGTTGACGCTGCGAGAATCGACGCCGTAATGAATCTGGTCGGTGAGCTGATTATTGGAAGATCGATGCTCAATCGCTCGCTGGCTGAATTCGACAAAAATCACGCTCGCGATCCCGTCAGAGCAAAACTGGCTGACGCTATGGCCTTTCAAACACGCGTTCTCGATGAATTGCATAAGTGTGTGCTGAAGATCCGCATGGTTCCGGTCGAGCAACTGTTTCGGCGCTTCCCG
>Ga0210384_10003346_pt1 | contig 18648 bp, 13 predicted proteins | sample IncBWH2MmetaG_FD_160574 | JGI IMG/M metagenome (GOLD analysis project Ga0210384, IMG submission 160574) | Forest soil microbial communities from Barre Woods Harvard Forest LTER site, Petersham, Massachusetts, United States - Inc-BW-H-2-M | ecosystem: Environmental > Terrestrial > Soil >...
CGTAACTGGATCAAAAAGCAAAATCCGCTACGAACCGCTGCCCCCGGACGATCCCAAACAACGCCGCCCCGACATCACCAAGGCCAGAACCCTGCTGGGCTGGGAGCCCAAGATCGATCTCGAAACCGGCCTGCAAATGTCCCTCGAATACTTCCGCCAGGCCACCCTCGAAGAAAAAGTGTTGCAACGCTGATTCAATCAGGGTGCCACGGAAGCGGCCGCATTCTTCTGGAGCCTCTCTTCGAGGTATCTGGGCAGGGCATCTTTCCAGGACGGGATCGACACACCCACTGCACCAAGTTTCGCCTTCGAGAGCACTGAATTCGCTGGGCGCTTTACCGGACTCGCGAAATCGGCGGAGTTGACCGGCGATAGCTTCACGTCAAGGCCAGCGCGTTCGAAAATGTGGCGGGTAAATTCGTACCAGGAGCATTGGCCTTCGGAGCTGACGTGATACAGCCCGTACTTTCCCGTGAGAATCAACTTGCGGGTCGCCTCCGCGAGATCGGCCGTATACGTGGGGGTAAGAACCTGGTCGTCAACCACGCGAACGGCCTCTCCGGCCATCGCTTTTTTCAGCATGGTTTCGACAAAGTTGCCGCCCCTGCCCCGGCTTCCGGCGACTCCGTAGAGACCGCAGGTGCGGATCACGAAATGGCGTTCGGCATAGGCGGCCACCAGGTATTCGCCGACCACCTTTGAAACACCGTAGACGTTCAGCGGCGAAGGCAGATCGGTTTCCTCGTAGGCACCGTTTTTCTTGCCGTCAAAAACGTAGTCCGTGCTGAAGTTGGCCAGAACGGCGCCGGAGCGCTGGCACGCCATGGCCAGGTTCATGGCACCGGTCCCATTCACCTCGAAAGCGCGCGCCGGATTGGTTTCGCACTCTTCGACTTTGTGGAAAGCGGCCGTGCTCACCACCACGTCCGGCGTGGACTGGGCCATGATGTTTGAGACCTGGCTTTCGGAACATACATCGACCTGGGCGTGGGTTGCGGGTACAACAGTGTCGCCAGCTGCTCGAAAAACCTTGGATAGATCGCTGCCCAGTTGTCCGTTGGCGCCGATCAGGAGCACTTTCATCGGGATGCCTCCCTCTCCCTCGTTCGAGGCCTGGATTCTAGCCTGACCGATGATACAGGGCAGGCGCCATCCGCTCCCATTTTGGGACGGAGTTTACTGTTTGGTACCGGGTACCCCTCCCCCCTGTTCGTGCGCAAAATCTTGAAAACACGTGAGTTATTTGATCACTATGTGCTAGATCTTTGAGTTTAAAGGAGTTGCGCGCAAAATCTAGACAACATGGGAGTTAGGGCTGGGCACGGGCGGCTCGCCTTCCCGTTTTGGGAACCGAGCGGATTCAGAATTTCACCGGCCGCAGCAACGTCGCACCATGGCCGTGGTCGGATTGTCAAAGAACGGATATATTATCGGCCAGATAATATTTATCAGTTAAGATTATCTGGTTTGGCGCGTGGAGTCAACGAAGAAAACCTGGGCTGGGTGGGTCGGGTCAGACTGCCGAAGCAGCCGAGTTTTGGGCCGAAAATCGTGATATCGTGGCGGTCTGCGGACGGTTTGGGCCGTCTCCCCGGCCGGAGTTCGCGACGAGGTAGCTTGCCATGCGGCGAACGTGTTTTCCCTCTGTTTTGCGCCGGTCCCTGACGATGGTCGCGCTGGCGATCGCATTGATATCTGTGGCTTGGGCACAGCCCAAATTCAAGATTCTGGCTACGGTCCCCGGCGGGCTGTTTAGCGGGCTGACCTTCGATGCAAAGGGCAATCTTTATGGTGTGACTGGGGGCGGCGGTGATCACAACGATGGCACCATCTTCGAGTTGACGCCGGGCGCGCATGGCTGGACCTTGACGACGTTGCACAGCTTCGACGGCCAAGACGGAGGGACTCCGAACGGGGGCCTGATCTTCGACGCGACGGGCAATCTGTATGGCACGGCCTCGACCGGCGGGAAAGCAGTTTACGGCGGCGGGACGGTCTTCGAGATGACGCCCGATTCCTGTGGGTGGAGTTTCCATGTCCCATACGACTTCTGCCTCCAACTCCATTGCCCCGATGGGAGCGCGCCCGAAGCTGGGGTGATCCTGGACAAGGAGGGCAACTTGTACGGAACCACCAGTGCGGGGGGCGAGTACAGCGGCGGTGCGGTCTTCGAGCTTACACCGGGTTCCGACGGATGGGGAGAGAATCTCCTTTACAGTTTCTGCTCCAAGGCATACTGCCGCGACGGGCAGGCTCCCGTTGCGGGGGTGATCACCGACAAAGCAGGCAATTTCTATGGCACGACCTTTGTCGGCGGCGCCTACGGAGGCGGCTCGGTCTTCAGGTTGAAGCCGGCGTCGGGCAGTGGCTGGAACGAACGCGTGCTGTACAGCTTCTGCGCATCCGGGTTTCCGTGTAAGGACGGTTTACGGGTGTATGCCGGGGCAGTCTTCGACGGCTCGGGGAACCTTTATGGCACCACGGAGCAAGGTGGGGGCAATACTTGCGGTGAAACTCATTGCGGCACAGTTTTCAAGCTGACTCCAACCCAGAGCGGACATGGGAAGCACACCTTGCTGTATGCCTTCCCGAATCCTGGGGATGGGAGTTTCCCAACCGGCGGTGTGATCATTGACAAGGCGGGCAATCTCTATGGAGCTACGGTTGCAGGGGGCATCGGCGGATGCTCCGGGGGCTGCGGAGTGGTGTACAAGCTGGCGCCCTCAGCTAACGGCAAGTGGACGTACACCGTTTTGCACAAATTCGACGGGTCAGACGGGGGCCAACCCTTGGGCGGGTTGATTCTCGACAAGAAAGGCAACCTCTACGGCACTGCGTATGATGTCGTGTTTAAGATCACGCCATAGCGGGCTGCTGACCGGGGAGCCGCCCAGCGCCCGCTATGGCGTGCGAAGCCAGCCTCTACTCGTCGTCGGGGTCCAAGTGCTTGCCCTTGTAATTAATAAAGCAAGTTGCGTCGCACTGGTTCGATGTGCAAGTGCTCTGGCTGCAGGGCGGACTCGGAACCAAAGAGATCGGCTGAAATGGATGGCATTGTGGGCCGAAACAGTCGAAAAAATCAGCAAGGACGCTCACCTTTTGCCCGACGCCTTTCCCTCGGCGGCTGAAGCGTCCTTCCCTGAATATTTTATGCGAGCATCGAGATAGCCAGAGGGAGCCGCCCCGCCCGGTAGTGCGGGTTAGACGGGCGAGGACGCCCGTCCTCCATTCACCCCACCCAGTGTTTTTCCGGGCCGGAACCTAGATTTCTCCACGAAGGTTGCAATTCTTTGCACACACGATTGAGCTAACTGGTCCATAACCAAGCATTTACATCTTCTGGGATTGGAGATCGGGTTGCTTCAACAGGGGGGTGAGAACGCCGAGGGATCATGTAGCATCTAAGTCCGCCAAAAGATGGGACTTCAGCCGCTGCAGCAGGCTTGGCGGCTGAATGGTTGCCCTTGTTAACTAGATGAGCACTTCGAATGGAACCTTGATGCGCGAATTTTGCGCTTTTCATAGTGTGGGTAAGTGCGCGGAAGGCTTGCGAAATGCCCGGTTCTCGACAGGCCCGAAAGGGGTTAGAGTCTTTATTCTCTATCAATTGCCAGTGCTTTCTACCTCTTGCAAGAGTGTGCAGCCACTGGTACTGTTGGACAACTTTCGCGGGTGCGTCAGCCGGAGTTGTCCTTCCCCTACATATACACAACCGAAAGCTGTCGCGAATCGGGTTTCGGCGTTAGTCCGATAAAGAGCTGCAGGCAGTGGTTTTCAGAGATTTACATTTCTGGGAGTCAGAGACTGTGACTCAGAGGGCGAAGCTGTGAGCGGTACCTGGCAAATAACTGAATCTGTTTCTGCGCCCGGCGTCGCGGTTGCATTGCCGGGGTTCGATGCCACTCGCTGGTATGCGATCCGCACCCGGTCGCGCCACGAGAAGGTAGTGGCGCATCAGCTTGAGAGTCAGGGCATTAATGTCTTTCTGCCTCTTCTGTCGGAGTTGCGTAAGTGGAGTGACCGCAATAAGCAGATCGAGACAGCTTTGTTTCCCGGGTACACCTTTGTGCGGATCGCATACTCCTCTGGGGACCGGTTGCGGGTTCTTCAAACCCACGGCGTAGCGAACTTCGTAGGCGCAAGCGGAGCAGAAGGCACGCCGATTCCAGACGATCAGATCGAGAGTATCCGCACGCTGATCACCAGCAATGTTCCATTCAAAGAGTATCCCTTTCTTCGGGTCGGCCAGCGGGTTCGCATTCGTGGCGGGTCTTTGGATGGCCTGGAGGGGCTGCTGGTGGCAGTGAACGGTGCGCGCACGCTGGTCATCTCCGTAGAACCAATTCAACGCTCGCTGTGCGTGAAGGTTGATGGTTACAACATCGAAGTAATCTAGATTGGCTCCGCGCAGCATATTTCGGGTACTGAACATGAGTGATCTTCCAGTGTCGATTGAAGAGAATGTCAGCGGGACACCGCAGGCGCCGGTGGAGCCGGCCACGCCGCGGGTTCATTCTTTGCCCGGCGGATCGCAATACTCGGGGAAGGTACCGACCCTGCGCACCCGCATTGCCGAGGCCGAAACTCAGGCCATTCTGGTTGCGCTCGAAAACACCGACTGGAATCGCAAACGAGCGGCTCAATTGCTCGCGATCAGCTACCGGGGTTTGCTTTACAAGATACGGCGGCACAGCATCTGTCGCACGAAGTAGAATCGTTGTTTGCACTGAACACGCCCGGGAGATCGAGCGTGGACATTGTCGAAAGCCATTCAGGCGAGGAGAAGTAAAATGAGAACTCGAACGGCCACGATCGTCGCAGCCACGCTGCTTTTGATTCTTACGGCCGCATGGGCGCAACAACAGCCGTCGGCTGCAAGTCAGAATTTGCCTGCCAGTGCATCCCCGGTCCCCAGCGCGTCGGCCAAAGCGCCCGCGGACGATCCTATGTTTCAAACCCGGCACCCCCGCTACAAATTGGAGCTTGGGGATACTTTCGATATCAACTTCGATCTCAGTCCGGAGTTCAACCAGACGGTCACGGTACAGCCCGATGGTTATATCACGTTACGCGGGATCGGCGACTTGCACGTTGCGGATCTGACCGTCCCGGAGCTAACCACAAACCTGCGCACTGCCTACAACAAAATTCTTAATGATCCGCCGATCAGCGTCACGCTGAAAGACTTCGAGAAACCCTACTTCATTGCTGACGGCCAGGTCGATCGGCCCGGCAAATACGACCTGCGTGGAGATACCACGTTGACGCAGGCCATTGCGATTGCCGGCGGCTTCAAGGATACGAGCGCGAAACATTCCCAGGTACTGTTGTTCCGCCGCGCCTCGGAGGGATGGTATTCCGCAAAGATTTTCAATGTGAAAAAGTGGGATAAAGAAGGCGATCTGCACGAAGATCCGTTCTTGCATCCCGGGGACATGCTGTTCGTGCCCCAGAACACAATTTCCAAGATTAAGCCCTTTATTCCAGGGTCATCCATGGGAGCGTTTATCAACCCCGCTACGTTCTAGAGAAAACGCAAGCGTCCAGCAAAGAGAGTTCAAATATGAGAACCGAATATATCGCATCGCCTTCGGGAGAGCGCTCGTTTTCCGTACGCGATTTCCTGGCTGTTGGATTTCGTCACAAGCGAGCCGTCACCCTCTGTTTTTCGGGCATCGTGCTAGGCACAATCCTGGCTATCATTTTCCTGCCACCGCTCTATAAGTCGAGCACTAAGTTCCTGGTCGAGCACGAACGCATCGATCCGGTGGCGAGTCCCGGGCAGGGGGCCCAGCAGATGGTCCGTCCACCTGTGACCGAGGAAGAGTTGAACTCGGAAGTCGAGTTGCTGAAGAGTGAGGACGTGCTTCGACAGGTCGTACTCGCCAATCGCCTGCAGGACCGCAAATCGCTCTCCTGGTACATATTCGGAAAGCCGGATGAGCCGCATCGGATCGCGAAAGCGGTAAACCGGCTGGCCGGCAATCTGACCATCGAAGCAATTGCCAAGAGCAATCTCATTGACGTGCACTGGTATACAACCGACGCACATTTGGCCGCCAGCGTACTGAGCAGCTTGGACGATGCCTACCTTAAGAAGAATGTTGCGGTGCACCACCCACCGGGGCAGTTCGAGTTCTTTGACCAGGGAACCTCAAAGTATGAGAAGGATCTGGCCGACGCGGAAGCGCAACTGAAGGCTTTCTCTGAGCAGGACGGAGGCGTGTCGCCGCAGGTAACCACCAATCTTACCCTGGGAAAATTGAACGAGTTCCAAGCCAGCCTGCAGACCACCAAAGCACAGATGGCGTCTACGGAAGAGCGAATCCGGGACTTAGAGAAACAAGCCGGGACCACCCCCGAGCGCTTGACCACCGAGCAAAAACAGGCAGACGACGCCACGGTCCTGCAGGGTCTGAAAAATACCTTGAATACGTTGGAACTTAAGCGCACTGAGTTGCTCACCAAGTACCAGCCCACTTATCCGTTAGTGCAGGAAGTAGACAAGGAGCTGGCGCAAACGCGCACCTCGATCGCGAACGAGGAAGCGAAACCTGTACGCGAAGAAACCACGGATCGAAACCCGACCTACGCCTGGATCAACGAGGAACTGGCCAAGGCGAAGTCTGACTACGCGGGATTGCAGGCGAGTGCCATTGCGACGCAGGCGATCGTCAACCAATATCAAGCCAAGTCTCGAGACCTCGACCAGAAAGGCATTCTCGAAGGAGATCTGCTCCGCAACATGAAGTCTACCGAGGAAAACTACCTCCTCTACCTGCGGAAGAGGGAGGAAGCGAAAATGGAAGACGCTATGAATAATACCCGCATCCTCAGCGTAGCGATCGCGGAAACGCCGATTGTTCCGACCTTGCCCGCAATTCCACCCCTGCTTATGTTTGCGGCCGGCACGCTGCTGGCGATCATCGCGAGCTTCGGTTTGGCTTTTGCCCTGGAGTACCTGGATCCATCGTTCCGTACCCCGTCGGAAGTGATGGACGAATTGAACATTCCTGTTTTGGCGACGGTATCGCATAAGAAGACAGTTGAGGTACCGACCAGCGGAAGCGGGCTCGGCGCTCTCGACCGCGTTGCCAGTGGGTCGGGCTTGAATTTGTGAGCATTGCTGGAAAACGCGAGCCAGTTGCGTCCGCGGGATTGTTCAACAACCGCAAAAGTGTAACGTCCTTGTGAATTAGGCCCGGCGTTTTTTCCGCCGGACGGAGGCAGCCTTGAGCAGAAATTTCGAACTGTTATATCAGAGTGGCAAAATGCAGGAGTTGCTGCAATCACAGCCGCAGGCTGAAGGGTTGCAGCCGATGACGCCTGCGGACATGGCTTCTTCGACGCCATCTATCGAGATGGGGGCGGAGGCCCGCACCGAAATCGGCCGGCTGGTGCAGAGCCTGTTCCGATTGCCGGATGTCAAGGGTCCGCGCCGGATCGTCTTTGCCGGTAACGAGCCGGGCTGCGGCTGCAGTTGGATGTGTGCGCACGTGGCCGAAGTGCTGGCCTCTCAAGTGGAAGCGTCGGTCTGCGTTATGGACTGCAACCTGAGTTCACCGAGTCTGCATCAGCAATTCGGGGTCGAGAACCATCATGGCCTCTCCGAACTTCTCCAGCAGTCTGATCCGGTTCATCAATACGCACATCAACTGTCGCGCAGAAATCTCTGGCTGCTGAGTTGCGGGTCGGCTGAGAATCAGCAAGCATCTCTGGGATCGCATCGTATGCGCACACGCATCGCGGAGTTGAGCGCTGCATTTGACTATCTGGTCATTGATACTCCACCCCTGAGGGACTCCAACGATGCCATCGTGTTGGGCGCCCTTTCCGACGGAGTGGTACTGGTGCTGAAGGCAAACTCCTCGCGTCGGGAAGTGGCTCGCAGAGCCCTGAGTGACCTTCAGTCTGCCAATGTCACGAGTCTCGGAGCCGTACTAAACCAACGGCAATTTCCCATCCCGAATGCCATCTACAAGCGGGTATAGGCTGCCCGGGTTTTAGATACTTGATGCATTTCGCCCATCTCAGGGAAGCCGGTTGGACGGCTTCGCAGGAAGTCTGATTTATTTCATGTCATTGGATTACACATCGACGTCAAAGCTGCCATCCTCCGCAATTACAGCGGCGTTGCTGCTGACCGTGGCAGGATTCGCTCTGTGCTTCATCTGGTTCTGGCCAGCGGGGCTCATGAACGGCGACACGATCATTCTAATGGTCGTGGTAGTTGTCGCTTTGGCGATCCTATACGCGGGCCTCGCGGTGTGCAGATCCACTCAGGCGGATACGAACGGCACGATCCTGAGGTTAAGTCTGCTGATCTGGTTCGTGCTTCTGTTCTCCGAAGGGTTGTTCGATCGGCAGGGAGACGAGGTCGAAACCTATAAGGGTTTAATTACGAATCAGGCGTATGGAGAAGCCATCGTCTGGGTGGTTGCGGCTGCGATTCTGCTCCTGGTCCTGTTGCCACACCTTGGCTATCTACACCAACTCTTCTCGAATTATTACAAGTGGGCAACTATTTACCTGTTCGTGTGCCTGGTTTCAATTGCCTACACGCCAGACAAGACTTACGCCCTGGCGTGGTCTTTCAAACTCGGCCTGGTGGTAACGCTGCTGGCGGTCTGCATCCCGACGGTGTCCAACGTATCCAAGGCTATCTTGTTCCTGCGCATTTCTCTTTGGGGAGCCGTGGTTTTTACCTTTATACCCCTATTGATCGCTATGTCGGATCCCGAGGGAGTGTTTGGTGGCGCTGGGGGCAGATTGATTGATCCTACCCTGGTATCGCAAAAAGGGGCTTTCATTCTACTGCTGGCGCAGATTCTGTACTCGCTGCAGAAAAAGGCACACCTGCTTTGGGTGGGCGCGCTGGGCGCGGGAATCATGATTCTGGCATTCGGCAAGACCTCCATTGTTGCAGGTGCCCTTTGCGCTGGTCTGCTGTATGTTCTGCAGGGCAAAGGCAAGTCGGCGATTCGGCTTGCCATCGGGTTGGTCGTGCTCACCGCCATCATTTTCGCAACCGTCCCGCAGGTCTCTCAGTATGCCTCCTCGTACCGGGGCACGGACACCCTGAGTGGCAGGACTGCCGTTTGGCAAATGGCGCTTCCGCGGATAAAACGAAGGCCTATCCAAGGTTACGGATATCTTGCGTCGCATTTCATATGGCTATCGGAACGGGGACACGCGGCCGAGTTCGCTCACCTGCACAACAGCTTCCTAGACGTGGCCTACAACCTCGGCATCATCGGGCTCATACCCATGCTCATGATGCACGTTGGGATCTTGAAGAACCTCCGCAGAGCGATGCGGCGGGCCAAGGCTTCTTCCTCAAACAGGGATTCGGAGGAAGGAAGGTCGTCGAGGACGCTATATCTGGTCGCTTCCGGTTTCCTGGCCTTATATCTGAATTTGCTCATCAATGGAATGTTGACTACGGTCTTCGGAGGCCGCTGCACGTTCTTATTTATGTCATTCCTGGCGGTGCTGGCTATGAGCGAGGTGGTCAATCGGGAGAGCTTGAGCCTGAGTTCGGCCCGAGACTCGCTGCCCACCCGCTCAGTTCGCGCGATGCGAAAGTTTTCACCACGTACTGTACCTTCCTGCTAAGTACAAGGATCAACTCATGAGCAATATTCGGCGCCAATTTCTGTTGAACTCGCTCAAGCTGTTTGACGTGGTCCTGATGATGTGCTGCTTTCTGTTGGCGATCTTCTTTGCCCGGCACGGCAGGACCATGCTGAATTTCGAGCAATTTCTCTCAATCCGAATTCGGTTGTTGAATTTTGTTCTTTTCTCGGTGTTTATCTGGACCTGGCACGCAACCTTTGCGGCCTTTGGCTTATACAGTTCCAGACGACTGTTGGACCGCAGGGAGGACATCACGGATATCGTTAAAGCGGGGACCGTGGGCACACTCCTTATCCTGGCCGCGGGCGCCACGTTCCAAATTCACCTGATCACCGGGTCGTTTCTAGCGCTTTTCTGGATATCCGTAGTGGCGAGCAGCATCCTGAGCCGATTGCTGTTGCGAAGTGCGTTAACCCAGGTCAGGCTGCGGGGGCGCAATCTTCGCTTCATGCTGATCGTGGGCACGAATAGCCGCGCCGTAGACTTTGCCCATCGGACCGCGTCAAGGCCGGAACTCGGCTACCGCGTAACCGGCTTTGTCGATCAAGACTGGAATGGCTTAGAGGATTTTCGGAAGAGCGGGTTTCCCGTGGTATGCAACTTTGAGGACCTGGCGGCCTATTTGCGGAATACGGTCGTGGACGAAGTTGTAATCGCCTTGCCGATGCGATCCCTGCACGACCACGCGGCTCAGATTGCGCAGATCTGCGAGAACCAAGGGATTGCCCTGCGAGTGTTGTCCAGCATTTTTGACTTAAAGCTCGCACGCGTCGTGCATGACGAACTCGAAGGAGCGTCCCTGGTCGCGCATCACACTGGCTTCACGGAAGGGTGGCCGGTGGTGGTCAAGCGTGGTATCGACATCGTGGTTTCGTTGACACTGCTGATCCTCTGCGCGCCTATCCTGGTTCTGACCGCGGTCGCCATAAAACTTAGCAGTGCGGGGCCGATCCTTTTCACCCAGAAGCGTTTGGGTTTAAACAAACGCCCGTTTAACATCTATAAGTTCCGGACCATGGTCCCGAACGCTGAGCAAAAAATCCACGAACTGCAACACTTGAATGAAGTTTCGGGTCCAGTGTTCAAAATCAAGGCGGATCCGCGCATCACGCCAATCGGAAAGCTGCTGAGGAAAACCAGCATTGATGAACTCCCGCAATTGTTCAATGTGCTTGAGGGAGAGATGAGTCTGGTGGGTCCACGACCGCTACCGATCCGCGACTACGAAGGTTTCAACGAAGACTGGCAGCGGCGGCGTTTCAGTGTCCGCCCTGGGATTACCTGCTTGTGGCAGATCAAGGGTCGCAATTCCATACCCTTCGAGAAATGGATGCAACTAGATCTGCAATACATCGACAAGTGGTCCTTGTGGCTCGACTTTGAGATTCTTGCTCGAACAATTCCAGCGGTGTTGAAAGGATCAGGTGCTGCCTGATCCACGCTTTACCGTTGCACCTGCTTTTCTCTTGCTGTTGCTCGTTCTCTCTCTGGCCGAATAATCCGGAGCTCTCGTGGATACTCCTCGTCTTCCCATCGAAGATATGACTCGCCTCGCGGCCGCAGCCTCATCCACGTATCTAGGACCAGACAAGGATAGCGACGCTGGAGTGACCTTCTCTAGTTGTGAAAAAGTTGGCAACCCTCTGGCTCCGCCGTCCGTAGCAGTCCGGGAAGCTCGCTTCGATGACTACGCGAAGATCGCGAGTTTGCAAGCCCGTTACGATCTGGAAGCGGGCAGCTACCAGGAATGGAGCCATCTTTGGATCAACAATCCCGTCTACCGCGGACGCGATTGGTGGCCTATCGGATGGGTTCTGGAAGCGGCCGACCATGAAATCGTTGGATACATCGGAAATATACCGCTTCAGTACGAGTTCCAAGGGCGAAGTCTTCTCGCGGCCACGGGCAGGGCTTTCGTTGTGGATTCGCAGCATCGAAGCCATTCCTTCATGCTCCTCGACCGCTATTTCCGGCAGCCCAAAGTTGACCTGCATCTGAACACCACGGTGAATGCACAGGCGATTAGCGCCTATGGGATTTTTCGTGCGCTCCGAGTGCCGGTCGGCGAGTGGGACCAGTCGGCATTCTGGATTACAAATCACCGGGGATTTGTCGAAAGCCTATTGAAGTCGAGATCCACTCCGCTGGCTAGCCTTTTGAGTTTTCCGATCTCGCTCGCACCGCGACTTCGCGAACTGCTCTCACAGAGAAAACTGAAGGTAAATCATGCTGTGCAGGTGGAATATGGCTCCGGTTTTGACGAACGCTTCGACACCTTCTGGGCGGACCTCAAGAAGAATAATCGCCGCTTGCTGGCGGTCCGGGATCGGGAAACCCTGGAATGGCATTTCAGAAATTCACTGCTTCGCGATCGGATTTGGATTTTGACCGTTGGCACGGCGGCTCGCCTCGACGCATACGCCATTTTCTACCGGGACGACAATCCGAAGTTTGATTTGAAGCGCATGCGTTTGGTAGATTTCCAGGCCCTGAACGGTGACCACCACCTGCTGCCGCCGATACTGGCGAGAGCTTTGCAAAGATGCCGCGCTGAAGGTATCCACATGCTCGAAGTGATTGGCTACTGTCCGGAGAAGAGAGAGACCGTAAACGGTGCTATTCCGTACCGGCGGCAACTTCCTTCCTGGATGTACTTCTACAGGACGAAGAATCGAGAACTGGCTGAACAGCTGAAGTCCGCCGACGTTTGGGATCCCAGTGGATTCGACGGTGACTCGAGTTTTTGAGAGCCATGGAAAACGTCTCCCCGCAAACCGCATCTGAGAAGAGTCGTTCTTTGATCCAGCAGTGATTTTTTGGAGAAATGCGAAGATGCCCCCGTCTACATCGCATGTCGATGAACTGAAACGCCCTGAAGGCCTTACGCCAGTCACCGTCATTCAATCTGGAAAGCTGGTTACGACTTGGTTCGCCGAGCGCGCAGCCTCTACTCCGCAAGGAATCGCGGTGGTGTCGGAGTCTGAGTCTGTCACTTATGGAGAACTGAATCACCGGGCCAACCAACTGGCTCATCGATTGCGAGCTATGGGAGTCGGCCCTGAAGTCGTAACTGCAATTTGCCTTGAACGCTCAGTTATGGCAGTGGTTGCGGCGTTGGCTGTACTGAAAGCTGGAGGCGCATACCTTCCTCTGGATCCGGGTGCTCCTCCGGACCGGATGGCGTTCATCCTGAACGATGCTCAACCGGCCGCGCTAATAACTCAATCGCGGTTAGCCGCCAAGGCCGGTACCGGCAACTGGCACGTGGTCAACGTGGACGATGTTTCGTCTCCGATCTGGGCGGAATCAGACGACGTGCCCAGCGGCAACGTCACCCCGGCGAATCTGGCCTACGTCATCTACACCTCCGGTTCGACGGGACAGCCAAAGGGCGTACAGGTAACCCATTCCGGCCTGACTAATCTCGTTGCCTGGCACGTGAATGCGTTCGCAGTGACTGCTGCCGACCGAGCCACGCAGTTGGCCAGCCTTGGCTTCGACGCTGCAGTGTGGGAGATGTGGGCCCATCTTTGCGTGGGCGCCAGTCTTTATGTCGTACCGGAAGATGTCCGGGTTTCGCCCGAACTGCTGCGCGATTGGATGGTTGCCAACAAGATCACCATAAGTTTCGTGCCAACGGCTCTGGCAGAGCGAATGATTCTCGCCGACTGGCCTCGAGAGACTGCCCTGCGTTTTCTGCTTACCGGGGCCGACACGCTGCACCACTACCCGGGCGATCTACCCTTCACCCTCATCAATAATTACGGGCCGACGGAGGCCACGGTTGTAGCCACGTCGGGGCCGGTCGGGCGCCAACGACCCGACGTCCGTCCACCCATCGGACGTCCGATTGCAAACGCGACCATCCACATTCTGGATGAGGGCTTGCATCCCGTGCCCGCGGGAGAAGTTGGGGAAATGTATATCGGCGGCGCCGGCGTGGCCCGGGGATACCTGAATCGCCCTGAACTCACGGCTGAGCGATTTATTCCCGACCCATTCAACTCATCCAACGGCGCGCACCTTTATCGAACTGGAGATCTCGCCCGCTGGCTTGCGGACGGACAAATCGCGTACGTTGGACGCGCGGACGAACAAATCAAGATTCGCGGTTTTCGAATCGAACCGAATGAGATCGTTTCCCTGCTGAACAGCCATCCCGGCGTGCTGGCTAGTGCGGTTGTCGCACGGGCGGAAACCGCGGATGCCAAGCGGCTGCTGGCTTACATCGTCAGCAACGGAACACATTCTCCGAGCGCCGGTGAACTGCGCGCTCTGTTGCGGGTACAACTGCCGGATTACATGTTGCCCTCGACGTTCATTCGAGTCGATGAACTTCCAATCAGCGCCAACGGAAAGGTGGATCGGGATGCCCTGCCTGCGCCCGACGCCGACAATATTCTTCAAGAGGACGAGTTCGTTGCGCCGCGCACACCTATCGAGGAACGGGTCACGGCGATCATCGCCAGCCTTTTGGGCCTGGACCGGGTGGGCGTGAACGAAAACTTCTTTCTGATCGGCGGACACTCTCTGCTAGGCACGCAGCTGATTGCCCGTGTTCGTGATGCTTTTGGAGTCGACCTCTCTCTCCGCAGCATCTTCGACCTGCCCACTCCCGCACAGCTGGCCCAGGAGATCGAGCGTCTGATGGTTGCCCGGCTGGACGCGATGAGCGCCGAGGAGATCCAACGGTTGCTGCACCAGGCCAGAGCGGCAAAAGGACAGTAGTGACCACACCCACCACATCGCCCGCACCCACGGGCAAACCCACTCTCAGTCTTTATCAGTTGCTCGACCCTGAAGTGTTGGCAAATCCTTATCCGCTCTACCATCGGCTGCGGACCGAAGACCCAGTGCATTGGGATCCGTTTCTTCATGCCTGGGTAGTTACACGCTATTCCGAGGTGGTGAGGGTACTTCACGACTTCCAGGCTGACCGCACCCCTACGCCGCAACAACTGACCGACATGGGGCTCTCGCACATTAACCCCATTGCGGCGGTGATGGTGAAACAGATGCTGTTCATGGATCCGCCAGCGCACACGCGTTTGCGCTCTCTGGCCTCCAGTGCCTTCACCCCCAGCCGGGTGGAAATGTTGCGATCGCACATTCAAGGCATCGCGGATCGGCTGATTGATGCCCTGGCGGGTACCGGGAGCATGGATGTAATCGCGGATTTCGCCGCTCCCCTGCCCGCGATTGTTACGGCTGAAATGCTCGGCGTTCCTACCAGTGATCACACCCAGCTGAAAAAATGGTCGGCGGATTTCGCCGAAATGCTGGGCAACTTCCAGCACAACCCAGATCGGGTGCAGATCGTACTGGATTCACTCAATGACATGCTCGAGTATTTCCGCGCGACCGTGCGCGAACTCCGGGTCCGTCCCCGCGAGGGTTTGGTCAACGCGCTACTGACAGCCGAAATCGGCGGAGACCGGTTGACCGAAGAAGAAGTCATTGCCAATTCGATTGTGACCATGGTCGGCGGGCAGGAGACCACGACCAACCTGATCGGCAACGGCCTGCTCACTCTGATGCGCAACCCGGATGAGATGCACAAACTGCGCAGCGATCCGTCTTTGATCGTTTCCGCGGTCGAAGAACTTCTGCGCTATGAGAGCCCGAGCCAGCATACCGGCCGCATTGCGCCTTATGACGTCGAGTTGGGCGGACGCAAAATCCGCAAACGTCAAGCGGTGATCGCGGTGATGGGAGCGGCGAACCGCGACCCGGAACGTTTTCCCGATCCCGATCGACTGGACCTTGGCCGCAAGGACAACCGGCATGTTGCGTTTGGCTGGGCTGCTCATTTCTGCTTTGGAGCTCCTCTGGCGCGCATCGAAGGTCAGATCGCTTTTGAAACGATTCTGCGGCGGTTGCACAATCTAACGTTGCCGCCGACAACATTACATTGGCGCGAAAATCTGGGATTGCGTGGGCTGAAAGCGTTGCCCATCACTTTCACCGCAAACCCGAGTGCTGCCGCATAGCGACATGCAAAGTCCCTCTTCAGAGGCGAAGCGAGACCTCATGGCGAGCTTTCTCGATGGGAGCCTCTCATTGCGTTCGCCTGAACCACCCCTTGCGGGAGGGCTTTCGAACGAACACCCTGCTCCTCTGTCCTGCTGGCAACTTCACGTTTGGAATCACACCCAACTGGCAGCTCGACTTTCACCCGGCGCGCAACTGTTCAATGAAACCATCACGATTCACCGCCAGGGATCGCTCGACGTCGCGGCGTTGGAGAAGAGCCTTAACGAGATTTTGCGTCGGCACCAGGCTTGGCGCACCACCTTCCGGACCGTGGACGGGCAGCCCCAGCAGCTAGTGAGCGCCCCCGCAAAAAGTTCGCTCGCGGTCTTTGATCTTCGGAGCCTTCCGAAAGCCGAACAGGAGCGCGAGGCGCTACGCCTGGGAACCGATGACGTTCGTCAGCCTTTTGATCTAGCGAACGGACCGCTAGTCAGAACCAAGCTGGTGCGACTGAGTGAAGTTGAGTGGCGGCTGCTGCTTACAGTTCATCAGATTCTTCTGGACGGCGTCTCTGTGTACCACGTGTTCCTGCCGGAACTGATGACTCTCTACAAGGCCTTCTCTAACAAGCAGGCATCCCCGTTGCCAGAGCTGCCATTGCAATACCCGGACTATGCGATCTGGGCGCGCGAGCGAGCGCTGGGCGACTTTTTGTCAGGACAGAAAGCGTACTGGCGGAAACAGCTGCGCGAACCGCTATCCGAACTGGATTTGCCGACGGACCGGCCGCGCCCTGCACATCAAACTTTCCGCGGGGCCATCCTGCCATTCGCATTGCCCAAGCAACTCAGCGAGCAAGTCCGGCTCTACAGCCAGCGCGAGAATGTTACGTTATTCATTACGCTGCTGGCGGTCTTCTACTGCCTGCTTCACCGCTACACCGATCAGGAGGACGTTGTCGTAGGCACGATCGCGCCCACTCGTCAACGCTCCGAGTTGCAGGGTCTGTTGGGTTACTTTTTGAATCCAGTCGTCCTGCGCGCGGACCTTTCCCGCAATCCTACTTTTCGGGAAGTGCTTTCTCTCTCCCGCAACATCTTTCTCGAAGCGATCTCCCATAGCGACGTACCCTTCGATTCTCTGGTCGAAATGCTACAACTGCGAACCGCTTGCGATCGTCAGCCGCTGTACCAGGTACAGATATCTCTGGAGCCTCCGATGCCCGCACTGGACGAAGGATGGAACCTGACGCCGATGGATTTTGAGAGCGGGGGAGCAAAACTGGATCTGTATATGGTTTTCGACGATCGGCCTAGCGGGATGATCGGACGCGTTCAGTACAACCCTGATCTGTTCGACGCTGCGACGATGAGCCGTTTGGTAGAGCATTATCAAGCCACCCTCGAAGCTGTCCTCGCCGACCCGTTGCAGCGTCTGTCGGACCTACCCCAATTGAAGTTGACGGACTCATTCGCGAGCGTCGGGGCTGAACGAGCATAAATGGCGTATTCCGAAACCATTCCCGAGCTGAACAATCTCTCAGAAGCAAAACGAGAGCTGCTGGAGAGGTACGTCCGGGGCGACATTGGGCATGTGCTCGGAGATTCCGACCGTGCACGTCCGATCACGAAACGGGATTCAGACGGACCTGCGCCCCTGTCATTCGCTCAACAGCAGGTGTGGGTACACTCCCAGATTTCGCCTGATCTGCCTATCTACAATGAGCCGTTCACCGTACGTCGCACAGGAGCGCTGGATGTCGCGGCCCTCCAGCGCGTCCTCACAGAAATCATCCGCAGGCATGAAGCCTGGCGAACGGTTTTCCCGGAAGTGAATGGACAGCCGGTCCAAGTGGTGCAACCCGCTTCCAACTCCTTCACACTTCCACAGTTTGATCTTCGGATGCTGGGGATTCCAGAACGCGAAGCAGAGGCGCGGAGACTGGCCGCCCAGGATGCCCGGCGGCCATTCGATTTGGCCAAAGGGCCACTTCTGAGGGCGAAACTGGTCCGGCTGGCCGACGAGGAATACCGGCTTTATCTGACCCTTCATCAGATCATTCTTGACGGTGTTACCGCGTATAACGTTCTGCTGCCTGAGCTGGTGGCGTTGTATGAAGCATTTTCCAAAGGCAAGCCTTCCCCGCTGCCGGAGCTAGCCTTCCAACACGCGGATTATGCGTCCTGGCAGCGGCAATGGCTCACCGAAGAGAGGCTTGCGGAGCAACTCGGTTACTGGCGCGAGCAACTCGCCGGGGAATTGCCGGTGCTCGAGTTGCCGACCGATCGACCCCGTCCTGCGAACCAAACGTTCCGGGGGGCAATGTACGCGCTGCAGGTTCCGAAGGCCCTGGTGGAGCGCGTTCGCAGCTTTGCTCAGCGTGAAGGGGCCACTCTTTTCATCGGAATGCTCGCCGGCTTTTACGCTGTGCTCCACCGTTACACCGGGCAAGACGACATCTTGGTGGGGAGCCTTACCGCCAGCCGAAAGGGAGAAGGCGTAGAAAAACTGCTCGGATACTTTGTGAATCCGGTCGTGCTTCGGGCTCACTTCGACGGTGATCCGAGCTTTCGCGAATTGCTCAACCGAGTCCGCCAGACGGTGTTGGACGCTTTGACCCATGATGACGTACCGTTCGAATATCTGGTCGAAACGCTTCATCCGCAACGGGATTTGAGCCGCAATCCTCTGTTTCAAATCATGCTCTCCCTTGAGCCTCCCATGCCTCCGCTAAATGGCTGGAGCATGACCCAATTCGATGTGGGCAGCGGAGCTTCCAAGTTCGACTTGTACCTCGACCTGGACGATCGCGAAGAAGGAATCATCGGCCCGGTAACTTACAACCCCGATCTATTCGATGGGGCGACGATTGGGCGGATGGTGGAGCACTGGCAGCGGTTGCTGGAAGCGGCGGTAGCCGATCCCACCTGCCGGATCTCGCAGTTGCCGTTGCTGGCCGCGTCCGAGCAACAGCAGTTGCTGGTCGAGTGGAATGACACGGCCACCGCGCGGCCGCAGAGCTGCTTGCCCGCTTTGTTC
>Ga0210384_10003347_pt1 | contig 18646 bp, 11 predicted proteins | sample IncBWH2MmetaG_FD_160574 | JGI IMG/M metagenome (GOLD analysis project Ga0210384, IMG submission 160574) | Forest soil microbial communities from Barre Woods Harvard Forest LTER site, Petersham, Massachusetts, United States - Inc-BW-H-2-M | ecosystem: Environmental > Terrestrial > Soil >...
AAGTCTGCGTTTACTCTCGAGCTGGCCCGCGCAATAGAACCGTCCGCGGTCACCAAGGTAAAGCCTTCGACGTTGTCACAGGAGAGTCCGAAGAGCCGCGTGAGCCATCCAAAGCCGCCGCCCAAGACCAGCCCGGATGCGCCCGTATGAGAAACGACGCCCGAAGGGAAAGCAAGTCCGTCCTTCTGAGTGGCGACGTCAACCGAGCCGAGCAAGCAGCCTCCAGCGAAGCAGCTTCGACGAGCTTCCGGGTCGACGGTCACCTGTCGCATTCTCGACAGGTCGATGACCATTCCATCGTCGCAGGTGCTGAAGCCCGCAAGGCTATGACCTCCGCAGCGCACGGCGGTGAGCACATCGGCCGCTGTCGCTGCCCGGACTGCGGCTTGCACATCAGCGACGTCGGCGCAGCGCGCGATCAGGCCAGGACTGCGAGCCACCATGCCATTCCAAACAGTTCGGGCCCGAACGTAGTCGTCGTCTCCGGGACGCACCAAGTCCCCCCTGAACTGTCCCTTCAATGACGAAAAGACCTGTTCGATGGCACTAGTCATACCGCCATCTCCTTTTCGTCTGGCCGCGAATTAGGCAGGTTCGAGCCCATGGCTGATCTCAATTGCCTTTAACGCTTCTGTGGGTCATTCCAGAGTTGTTTGATGTTCTCCCACTTATCCTGTTCGGGATCTGTTGATGCCGACTTGTAAGAACAGCCGGGGAAGTCATGTGCTGGGGCCGTGAATGTCCCGCGCTCGATCAGGCGCCGGATATTGTCACGATAATACTGGTCGACCTTCTCGTGCTTCTCCGGATCCTTCTTCATCCACAGGTTCTTGGGATGGATAGATTGGTCATACATTGTCCGAAAGATTTCAGTACGCAAGTCTTTGATCCAATTGCTGTTCAGGTTTCTCACCCGGAACTGGCGCAGGGCTTCGACATCGATTGTCGCGGCAACCGCCGTGTTGTAGCCGGAGGGCGAGTAGGAAACCACGCTTCCCATGTAGTCGACGATGTGCGAGTGGCCGCCGGCCACGTCGAAGGGATGTTTCATGCCGGGATGAAGGAAAACTGGACCGACATTTGGGCAAATCATATACAGCGAATTGAAATGCGCGTGGGCCTGATTCTGGATTATCCAGCTTCCTCCGCCGGGATAGCCGCTGTTCGTTAATGGGATGGCCTCGCTGGGACGATAGACAACCTCAGCGCCGTTGAAGGCGAGGGCGCGCACTGCTTCAGGATATTCACCGTCGCTGCAACAGATGGTTCCAATGTTTCCAATGTCCCTGGTCTTCAGCACGGGATAGAAGGCATCGATGCCATCACCGAAGATCTCAACCCACCGATCGTAAATGTCATGCGGTGTGCAGGAACGCTCGCGGCAGAAGATGTGGTTTTTAGCCACCTTGTGCACGACCTTTCCTTTTGGGTCGATCACAAACAATGTGTTGAAGAACCGGTTCTTCATGACTTCTGGCCAGCGGGCCTTGCATTGCGCGATGATGTAGGTCTCATAGTGGCTGGCTATTTTGGCAAGCCGGTCGGTCTCCTCGCCCGGAATCTCGATGAACAGCTCTTTCGCAGCGATGGCGTGGGGAACATCGAAGGCTTCATCCGTGAAGCCCGTCATCGCTCCCTCGGCCAGGGCAATCATCTTTACTGGCATGTTGATGCTCACCACAGACATCGCGGCGTGGATGCCGTCTTCAATTATTTCGAGGTTCTTCGCGATATCTTTGCGGCTGCCGATCCCGTAAACGACCGTGGAAAGCCCAATCGCCATGTACGGGGCTACGGGAGTTCGATGTTGTTTACGACCACTCCGATTGCGCTTGTCGTTATTTGTCCGAGTTTCCACTCCAAAATCTCCGTCGAAGTTGTGATGTAACCGGGCTTGACGTCTTAGTCGCGCCCAAACCAACGAGCGTTAGTAATAGAGTTCTGCAGGACCCTTGTATTCCTGAATGGTGTTGCCGCCGTCAACAACCACCATCTCGCCCGTAATAAAAGAAGCGCTTTCTGACGCGAGAAATGCGATGAGAGCCGCAACCTCGTTAGGCGTACCCGGCCTGCCCAGCGGAGTATGGGCGCCCGCAACCAGCTCCTGCTCGGTCGAGGACCCGGTCTTGATCCACCCTGGAGCAACGGCATTCACCGTGATCCCCTGCCGTGCGACTTCCAAAGCCAGACTTCTGGTGAGGCCGATCATGGCAGCCTTGGCGGCGCTGTACGCCGTCTCTCCGGGATTGCTGACCCTTGGTCCAGTAACCGATGACACCATTACGATCCGCCCGTATCCGGCTCGCAGCATTTGGGGCAGTACCATCTTCGTCATGTTGAAAGCTGTCTTCAAGCTGATGGCGATGTGATAGTCCCATTCCTCTTCATCTAGTTCCGCAAGACGTTTAACTACTTCCGGACGACCTACTTGCGCCATTCCTGCATTGTTGATCAGAACGTCGATGCGACCATAGCGCTCTACCGTACGCTCGACCAAGGTTTCAGCATTTCGAAGTTTCATCAAGTCGGTGGCAAACGATAGCGCTTCGATCCCGCAATCAGACAATTCGCGTGCTCTATCTTCAATGCGTCGCGTTGTGGAAGTGATAGCAATATCGAATCCCTGCTGACCTAAGAGCCGGGCAGTCGCAAATCCTATTCCTTCCGGACTTCCGGCTCCGGTCACGAGGGCCACTCTTTTATCTTTATCTATGCTAGGAGCAGGCATGTCTACCGTTCTGCGGGAGAACTCTCCGGGTTCGTCTCAAGCTGACCAACATCGTTACCCTTAGGGTCTTTACGAATCTTCAAATACACCAGACTCATGATTGCGAGGAGTAGGGCAAAGATCGGAACTGAATATTGCAGGCCTTCCACGTAGACGGTGCCGCATGCGACTGCAACGAGCACCATAATCCCAAAGTAGTTCGAGATCGGAAACAGCCGGAGTTTCAGCGGCAAGTCATTTACTCTGGTTCCGATGGAACGTCGGAACCGCAAATGCGCCAGTAGGATGACGATCCACACGAAATACATTCCAGCCACAGCCGACCCGTACATGAGTAGAAATGCGCGCTTCGGCACGTAAATCGCCAGCAAAATCGCGACCGCCATACCTAAACTTGAAGCCGCGAGCGCACGAAGCGGAACCCCGCTGGCGCTCAAGCGACCGAGTGGCGCGGGTGCATAGTGCCCGCGCGCCAGTGAAAACAACATTCTGGTCGAAAGGTAGAGGTTGGTATTAGCGCTTGAGAGAGCGGCAGTGATTACTACCAAATTCATGATCAATGCTGCGTACGGAACTCCGATCGCTGCAAAAGCCCGCACGAAGGGACTACCGGTCAACGTCCCCTCACCGCTCTGATTCCAGGGAGCCATCGTTACCATTACGCCGATGGCCAAGACGTAGAAGATGATCAGCCGGAAAACGATGGTGCGCATAGCCCGGGGAATCGCTTCTTCCGGCCGCCTCGCCTCTCCCGCTGTTACTGCCACCACCTCAATTCCCATATAACTGGCGATGACAAGAGTAAGCGCCAGCCATACGCCCCGCAACCCATGGGGCAGAAAACCGCCGTACGCAACCAAATTTCGAAGTCCCAAAGCTGGGCGCGGAGAGACGCCGGTTATGAGTGCGATCCCGATGACGATGAAAACAATGATCGCGGCAACCTTGACCAGAGAGAACCAATACTCGAACTCTCCAAAATTCTTCACCTGGCTGGCGTTGATCGCTATTACTCCCAAAGAAACCATCACGACCCAAAGCCATTGTGGCGTCCCTGGAAACCAATATTGGAAATAGATGGCTACGGCAGTGACTTCGGCGCCAATCGCCACGATCTGAATCAACCCGTAGGTCGCACGAACCGTGAAACCAAACCAGGGACTGAGGTAGCGCTCGGCATAGATACCAAACGAGCCAGCCACAGGATGGACCACCGCCATCTCAGCCAGCGAATAGGCCATGATCAACGAGAGGACTGCCCCGACAAGATAACTGAGAATCACGGCAGGCCCCGCCAGGCTGATCGTGACGTTACTACCCAGAAAGAGTCCGACTCCGATGGCGCCACCGATCGCAATCATCGCGAGCTGGCGTTCAGTCAATTTTCGTTGCAAATTCTGAGATGGGTGGCTCGATATTGCATGAAGCTCGGTTGACGGGGAACCATCCGCGATCTTCATCGCGCCAGTTCCGCGTTCTTGCCACGCCGAAGACCGCTACAGGACTCCAGGTTGAGCCGACTAGTCACAGGCAATTTCCTCCAACGCGGTCAAAAACTGGCCCACCTCTTCATGATTGTTGTAGTGCACCAAAGAGGCCCGAACTGCTCCGCTGTCGGGGGAAAGTCCGAGACGTTTCATCAATCTTGGCGAGTACATGTGGCCGTCCCTAACCGCAATCCGCCTGGCAGCCAATTTGGTCGTGACCGTGGCGGGCGGAATGCCTCCAAGATTAAAGCAGAGAGTCGGTCCCCGCTGGCGAATAGCTTTCGGGTCCCGAACCCCATAAACCACCGCTCCTTTGATAGACGCAATTCCCGATAAAAGCGCCCCGGAAAGTTTGCTTTCGTATTCCTGTATCTTCTGCATCGCCCTTACCAGTCTCTCCCGCCGCGAAGTCGTGGACTCATCTTCCCTTACCGGTCCACCGAGCTCCGACAAATACTCGATCGCGGCAGTCATGCCCGCAACATTCTCATAAACGAAGGTTCCCGCCTCGATTTTCAAGGGTGGAGTATTGGGAATGAACTCTTCACGGAATGTTGGCAGATTATCGAGAGCCGTGTGGCGTCCCCACAGAAAACCCATATGGGGAGCGAATATCTTGTAGCCGGAACAGACCAGGTAGTCACATTTCCATGCCTGGACGTCGATGGGCCCGTGAGGCGCGTACTGTACGGCATCGAGGAAAACCTCGGCACCCGCTGCGTGAGCGCTCTTCGCCGCCGCCGCCACATCTACGATTGTCCCGAGGGCATTCGAAGCTGCGGTGCATGCGACCAGCCGAGTCTTCGAAGAGAGCAGTTCCTCAAGGTCTTCCACGTATAGCTGGCCGTCATCGCGTACTTTCCACCACCGTATCAAAGCGCCCTCGCGCTCCAAAACCAGCCAGGTCGCGATGTTGGCCTCGTGGTCTAGGTCGGTCACAACGATTTCACGGCGGTCCGCTAGAGTCTGGCCGAGCGCCAAGCTGATCACGCGAATGAAAGAAGTGGCGTTCATCCCGAACGCGATCTCGTTGGGATCTGCCGCGTTCAGAAAAACAGCGACAGTTCTTCGAGCGCGGTCGATCGTGGCATCCACTTCTTGACTTTCCCGGTAGCGTCCACCACGCTGTACGTTCCGCCTGAGCAGGTGGTCGTTGATAGCGTCCAATACTTTCTGCGGGATTTGTGCTCCAGCAGCATTGTCGAAGAACATGGAACTTCCGCTGCGACTTAGCGCGGGAAACATCCGCCGCACACTCTCCACAGGGAATTCTGCCATCTTCAATTACCGCTCACTGTGTTTCACACCGGTGATCAGCCGCTCGATATTTTTCTCTAACACCCGCAGCACTGCCTGGACGTCCTCCAGGGTGTTGTACACGTGGAAGGAAAGCCGTAACCCATCATGACGGCTGGAGCACACGATTCCGCTGGCGGCCAGCTTTTCGACCAGCGCTGCAGCGTCAATGCATTGCAAAACAACGAGGGGTCCGACGCTCTCGGCCGGCACCTTAGCGCGCAGGCCTAATTGTTGCGACCCGTTCAGCAACGCACGCACCAGGGTCGCGATGTGCGCTGCCACGTTGTGTAGTCCAATTTCTTGTAGCAGTTCGATGCCTTTCATGGCCGCATAGATGTTTGGCACGGGGGGGGAGCCGGCTTCGAACCTTCGCGCGGAAGGAGCGAGATCGAGATGCTTCACATCGAAGGCAAAGGGATTAGTCTGGGCAAACCACCCCGTGACCGTAGGTTCGAGCGATTCGATAAGTTCCTTCCGCACATACAGGAACGCCAAGCCTGGCGGCCCGAGCAAGTACTTCAGCGTTCCGGTCACGTAAAAATCAAGTTCCGCCGTCCGCACGTTGACAGGACGAGTGCCACAATCCTGGTAGTCATCCAACATGATCAGGGCGCCATTGGTATGCGCAAGTCGAACCACCTCGTGAACCGCCGATCGGAAGCCATTCATGAAACAAACGCCGGTCAGTGGGACGATCAGAGTATCGTGGTCTATCGCGCGCTCGTAGTGTTCGGTTGGAATGCAATTGCCAACCGCGCTGACAAACTCGACCTGAGCGCCGCGCTTCCTCTGGGCCAGCCAAATATGGCCCATAGTCGGGAACTCGAATTCGCCCAGCACCACTTTTTTTCGACGATCAAACCTCAACGCACTCGCGACGGAGTTAATCCCTGCCGACACGTAGGGCAGAATCGCGACTTCATCATTCGTGGCGCCGATGAAACTGGCAAACTGCGACCGCGCCGCCTCGTATCGTTCAACCCAAATATCCCACGGCGAACCATGCTCATGCCAACTGGCAAGGTACTCCCGAAAACCGTCCTCTACCGCATCCGACAGCGCACCCTGAGAGCAGCTGTTCAGATAGATCTTGTTACGGAAAACAGGAAATCGCGACCGGACGGCTCGGACTTCGGAATCGCTAAACATGCTTCGACCGCCGTTCGTTCCTCAGCCCGAAGGCACCGGACAGGAAGGATAAATTTGGCGGGCAGTGCGGGATGCACCAGGTCCAGCTCTGCCCAAGTTGAGATTACGCGTTAACTTCTAGAAAACGAACCGCGCGCCCAGTTGCGCCGTGCGGGGTGGCGTGATGATGTTGATCGGCTTTCCGAAGTTAGGCTGGTCGATGGCATCGAAGTAGTTCTGTCCGTAATTGGTATGGTTTGTCAGGTTGAAGACTTCGAATAGACCCTCCAGACGTGCAGTTTCGGAGAGCTTTCTTAACCCAATCCCCTTCAAGACGCGCATATCCCAACTGATGGTAGGGTTGCCGCGGTGGGCGCCACGCTGGCCGACTCGGTCACCGCTGGCAACATTCTCCGTACGCGATCCCCCAGGTCCGTTGTTGATGTCGCCGAAGGTGGTTGGTACTCCATCGCCGTTAACATCTCCGCCAAACAAGGCTGCTGTGTAGGGACGCGCCGACGCGCCGCTGAAAATCGTGGAGAACAGGAAACCTTTCCCCAAGTCCACCGATCCCGAGATCACCGCCCGATGAGTCTCGTCCCAGTTGCTGGGCCCGAACTCCCCGGGAGCATGCGGATTCGCCTGATCCACCACCACAAATTGGAATTGGTTGGTGTCAGTCTGCGCCCGCGATAAGGTGTAGCTGGCTAACAGTTGCCAGCGCTTGGCGAAGTTCCGTCGCGCCGATAGGATGAACGCCCGGTAATCGGCCCGTCCCGTGCTATCAAATAGGAAGATCTCGCGCGGGAAGCCAGTAATGGGATCGTTTTGACCGGCCTGCGGAAAATTTACGCCGTTGGGGGCATTGGGGTTAAAGCTGCTGTTCAGACATGCTTGATACGCCGCTGCATCCCCCTTGTTAACGCAGTAATTGAGGTTCCGCCCTTGCGCCAGGCGACTGGTGTAGTTGTAAACACCTTGGGCCTCCAGCACCAGACCTGCGAGCGGGCCATCACCTCCCAACTGGTGCGAAATGCCGATGTTGCCCTGCTCAGATTTTGCGACTCTCATGTCCGGCGAAGTGACAAAGCCGATGGGGAAACTGAACGGGAACGAACTAGTCCCGATGGCCGTGGGTTGGCATGGGGTCGCGCTGCAGGGGATTCCAAGGGCCCCGGCAAAACCGCCCGGCACGAATACGAAGTTGAAAGGTGGAGCACCGTCCGCCTGCGGAACCTCAAGGTCCGCAAACAGGCTGCCCGAGGGAATGGCCGACTCGTCGTAAATCCTAGCGTAGCCGGCACGGATCACGGTCCGGCCATCACCGCGCAGATCATAAGCAAGAGCCAACCTGGGCCCGAATTCGTCGGGCGTGTCATGGGCCTTGGCTCGCCTGGGCCCTCCCGGAACCACATTATGGAACTGCGCCACTAGGTTCTCAGCTACGGTTCCGCGGTCGTAAAACAGGTTGTGCACGTAGTCGTAACGCAAGCCCGCCGCTATGGTCAGCCGGTGCAGGCGGATGTCATCCTGGGCATAGAAGCCGGAGTGCAGGAGACGACGATTGACGATGTTGAAATCGGGCGAACTCCAGGAACGGAAACTGTGCAGCGAGTTCCCGGCTAGTATCGTGTTGGTCGTGGGGTCATAGTCGTTGGTGGTGAATTGGTATCGGTTATGCCGGAAATCGCCCTGGATACCTTCGTGGGGTTGGTAGACGAAGTTGGCTCCGAACCGGATGGTGTGCCGTCCGTGGATCAACGAGAAGTCGTCGCTGATCTGGTCGGTGATTTCGACGGGGTTTTGCGTTCCCGCCTGGCTGGCGCCGAAATTGGCGGATGGCAATATGACCGTCGGCTCGTTCAAGGAGCTGACCCCGTTCTTGATATCGTCGTTCCAGTACTGGTAATGCGCCCGTATGGCATTCACCTTGTTCGAACTCAACACTGATGTGAACCCGGCCGTGACATCTTGGAACTTATTAATTTCGTTGGCAGCGGAAGTCGGGGAGTCGAGGTCGCTAAAGAATTCGTTGTTTCTGGTGTTGCCTTCTTGCGCGTAGCGCAGAAACGCGGTGTGCTTGTCTGTCAAGCGGAAATCCAAGCGAGCCAGATTGAGGTTCTGGCGGAAAGGCTGTTGGGTAACCGTGCCGTCGAGTGACGGAAAAGCACCACCACTGTTAAACACACGAGAAGTGTTGTTCTGGTCACGTTCGTAACTGTAGAAGAAAAATGCTCGATCCTTAACCAGCGGTCCGCCAATCGTACCGCCCATTTGCTGGCTGCCGAACGGAGGCTTGGGTTTGTGCAAGCTCTCCGAGATCGGGTCAATGGATTGCAGGGTGTCAGTGCGGAAGAAACCGAATGCCGACCCGTGAAAGTTATTGGTGCCAGACTTGGTCACTACGTTAACCACGCCACCGATACCGCGGCTGTATTCCGCCTTGGGGTCGTGGGTGATGACCTCAAATTCCTGTACCGCCTCCAGGGAAAGGGTTATGTTCTGACCGCCCATGAAGATATCGGTGTTATCACCACCATCAATCGTCATGTAGAGGTTGCGGCCGCTCTGGCCGTTGATGCTGATGGCCGGCACATTGCTCTTGGTGGGATCGTAGTTTTTGCCCACCGCCTGGTTCCCAGTGGTAGCGCCCGGCACCAGCGCCGCCAACGTGGAAAAGTCCCGTCCGTTGATGGGAAGGTCGTCGACCTGTTGGGGCGTGACCGTGGTGTGAAGGGTCGCGGTATTGGTCTCGATCTCGGGAGACAAGCCTTGCACGGTGACGTTTTGCTTGCTGCCCGCCGGAGAGAGCATGAAGTTTAGATTGGGTGAAGTCCCGGTCAACAGTACGATCTGCGACTCTTGATCCGCAAATCCGGCCTGGCTGACTGTTACCTTGTACGGCCCTGGGGGCGTATTCGCGATGGTGTAGGCGCCGTCCGTCCCCGTCTTTGTGGTTCGGGTCAGACCTGTGGCGGTGCTGACGACGGTGACAGTGGCGCCAACGATGACGGCACCCGAGCTGTCACTGACCACACCGACAATGTTGGCTTCACCGGCCTGTCCGGCCACGGGTGAGGGGAGAAGTAGCATACTGCAACCCAGCAGAAGAATAGACACCACGATCAGATCGACTCGGCGCGTCATAGGTTCTTTTCCTCCACAGTCATCGTCACTTCCCACAACTGAGTTCATCCGTTCTGACTGACCGCCGGCGATGTTCATTGTCTCTTCCGACGGCCGCACGAAAAAAATTGAGACTTGTGTGTCTTCTGGGGCGGGAAGTTATAACGACGAATGGTTGCATGTCAACCAAAATCTTATGGTATACAAGTGACATGCAACATCATTCTTGTATTCTGAATTCTTGGCTCTAGCGCTAAGGTATAGGGCTACGGAATACTGGATTCGAGAGAACAGATGACCAAGGTCCGGAAAGAAACCCGTGCGCGAATTGTGGGGCGGGAACGGGTCAACCTCCCGGTTACGAGCTTGCCCCGCATTGCAATTAGCAAAATCTCCAATGACTCGCTGAGCCAGCGCGTTTATCAGTCGTTAAAGCGGGACATCATTACTGGGGTATATCAACCGGGTGAAGCCCTGAGCGAGAAGGATCTCGCGGAGAAATACGCCAGTAGCCGCACTCCAGTGCGCGAAGCGGCAGTCCGGTTGCAACATGACAACCTTCTGAAAGTGGTTCCGAATCGGGGGTATTTCATCACGAAGATTTCCGTTCAGGACCTGGTTCAGCTATACGAATACCGGGCTGCGGTCGAATGCGCTTGCGCGGAGTTGGCGGCCACGAAAAACTCGGATGTCGACCTGATGAAGCACTTGGAGAAATTGGCACACACTGAGTATAAAATCGACCACCGGGAAAGCTACATCCACTTTATTACGGCAGACACAGCATTCCATGTTGGTATCGCACAGCTGGCACGGAATCAACTTCTGCTCCACGCCGTCGAGGCGGTACGGTGTCACATGGAGCGGATCATGTATGCAGCCATTGACATCGGCTACTACGGACAGTTGCCTGGTCGCGAGCACTGTGTCATTCTCGAAGCGATAAATGCGCGCGACCCTCGGCGGGCGCGCCAATTGATGTACGATCATATCTTTGGCTCGAGGGATAAGGTTCTACAACTCGCCGGCGGCAGCAACATGTAGTCTTGAGATGTCCAAGGCGGACTGTCTACCTGTCGATTCTTCCGAAAACAGGTTAAGTTGCGGCTGTCGAAGCTTGGACTCGCTGAGCAATCCTCACGATCGCTGCCAGGCTCACGTCGACGTCTTCTTTGGTCGTGGCCCAAGACGAAACACTGATGCGCATGGCAGTGTTTCCCTGCCATTGCGTTCCGCCGCACCAGCAGGTGCCGTCTCTCTGCACTTCGGCAATTACCCGGCGGGTCGTCTCCGCGTCGCCGAACGACACCATCACCTGGTTCAGCACCACGTCGTTCAGTACGGTATAACCAGACTGCTGTAACCCCGCGGCGAAGCGTTGCGCCAGCTCACAGTTCCGTTCCACCAATTCCGCCAGTCCGCTGCGTCCCAATGATCGCAACGCGGCCCACACCTCCACCGCGCGGGCGCGTCGTGACGACTCGGGAGAGTAATTTGCAGGTTCGCGTGTGTTGCCGGTTTGCAGATAAGCCGCACTGACCATCATTGCACCGCGAAGGAACTCCGCATCGCGAACGAAAGCTATCCCGCAGTCGTATGGCACATTCAGCCACTTGTGGCAGTCCGTAGCCCAAGAGTCGGCGTCGCAAACGCCGTTCATCAGATAGGACCGCGCTGGCGCGGCGGCCGCCCACAACCCGAAGGCGCCATCGACGTGCACCCAGGCACCAGCCTGATGCGCGGCATAGCAAACTTCGGTTGCCGGATCGAAATTGCCAGTATTCACGTTGCCTGCCTGCAGACAAACGATGGTCCGATCATCCAGGGCTGGAAGCTCTTCGGGCTTAATGCGACCCTGATCGTCGGTGGGAACCGTTGTTATTCGCGCCCGCCCAAGCCCTAAGAGCGAGAGTACCTTTAGCACCGACACATGAACTTCCGCGCCCACGACAACGGCCAGCGCGGGAGCGCCGAATAAGCCAGAGTCTTCGACGTTCCAGCCGGCACGTTTAAGCAGTGCATGCCGAGCGGCAGCGACAGCAGTGAAATTCGCCATGGTGGCGCCTGTGACAAATCCGACACCGCAACCAGCCGGTATCCCAAATATATTGCACAGCCATTCAGACGCGATTTCCTCGATCTTCACCGCCACCGGCGACCCTATAGACAGACCCGCATTTTGGTCCCAGGCTCCGGCCAGCCAGTTTGCCGCCAGTGTCGCCGGCAAAGCGCCACCGGTAACAAAACCGAAATAGCGTCCGCCGGTGGAAGCCACAGTTGCGGGCGAACCAAAGTCATCCAGCATTGCCAGAACTGAGGCGGGATCGGAGGAGTTTTCAGGCAGCGGTCCGCCGAGTACCCTAAGCCGAGCGACATCTTCGGGTAGCGGCGCGACCCGTCGGCCCGCAATGCTCGATGTGTAGCGCTCAGCCCTTGCGGCTGCATCGGCCAGCAATGCCTTCATACTTATCTCCCATCATCAGTCAGAGTAGCATTGTGCAATTAGTCAGACCTTCGGTTGGGATGAGAAGTTGGGAACTTTCGCGATGTGATCGACCGCTATTCCCGGCAGACTCACGCATTTTTCAACACAATCGAATTATTGGTAGAGACAGGCACCCTTTGCTTTTCGCCGGGACCTAGACTAGCGTTCTGGCTTCTTCCAGATGCCGCGATCGTGCATAAGCCGGATCTGGCGCTTGATCACTTTCTTCCGGTATTCCGCATGCTTCATCGGTTCGCGTTTCAGATAGAGGTTCTTGGGATAGATCGGCTTCTCGTAAAGTATCTGGTAAAGCTCGGTGCGCAGGTCTTTCAGCCAGTTGTCCCACTGTGCACGCGCCCGGTGGTCACGCATGGCCTCAATGTCGATTACTCCAGCCACGTAGGTTGAACCTCCACCGTACTCCTGGCGGCCCACGATCTGGCCTTTGTAGTTGATGATGAAAGATCGCCCACCAAATGTATCGATGGGTGTAGTCTCTTCCGGAAACAGGTAATAGGTTCCGAGGTTCGGCGCAACGATATACATATTGTTATCCAGTGCGCGCGCTCGGCTCTGGATTTCAAAGATTTCGTTTCCCGTCGCAGGGTGAGGATAGGAAGCGCGATACACGACCTCCGCCCCATTTAGTGCTAAAGCACGGGCATTCTCCGGATACGAACCCTCGTTGGCCATCATGATGCCCAAGCGGCCGATCGCTGTATCCGCCACCGGCCAGAACGCGTCCAGATTGCGCCCATACTTTTCGATCCACCAGTCGTATACGTCATGCGGGCACACCGAGTGTTCCACCGGGAATAGCGGTGAAACCTTGTAGTGCTTCAGAATTACTTTCCCCTTCGGATCAAGGATGAACCCAACGTTGAAGAAGCGATCTTTCAGGTCGGGGTGACGGGCTTTGGCCTGGGCCATGATGAAGGCATCGTACTCGCGGGCAATCTTGCCCAGTTCTTCGGTTTCTTCGCCCGGTATGTCTATGGCGCACTCATGCGCGAACTTGACGTGGTCCAGATCGAGCACTTCGTCGTTGAAGGCCTGCAGAGCTCCCTCCGGAAAGGCGATCAACCGCACCGGGATATCGAGAGCCGACAGCCAACTGGCGGCCTTCACCAGGTGTTTTAGGTGGTCGAGATTGATTTTGATGTCTTTTCGGCGACGAATTCCGCGGACCGCAGGAATCAAGCCAACGGCGGTATAAGGTTTCACCACGGTTTTCTTCCTTATTGGATTGTTCGAAAGCAACAACTACCGGCCCGGCGCAAAGCTGGTGGCGAGGGGACTGGGTGTCTCCTCGCCCGGTACTAACTAGAACGTGACTCGGAACGAAAGCTGGATCTGGCGTGCTTCAACGGTGAATTTTGGCGAACCGAACGTGGGGTTGCCAGGGCTCGAAATGTGGTCGCCGAACTCTTTCGGCACCGGACCGGCGAAATCCGCCAAGCCATACACGTGATCCACGTCCAGTACGTTGGGCCGGTTGAGGACGTTGAACACTTCAAAACTGGCTACTCCCCTGATGCGTTCGGTGAACGGAATTTCCCGTTGTAGACGCAGGTCGACATCATACAAAGGATCGCCCTTGTAGGAGTTGCGCGGACTCGTGCCTACACGGTCGGGGAATGGGAACCCGTCGCCGTTGGTATCGAATCCGGCGTTGATGCTAAACCAGCGGGCGCTTTGCAGGCTGGTGAGCATTGAGAACTTGAAGTCGCGCACCACGATCGGCCATTCCTTTGGCGATTCCGTCAAGAACGCCAAGGTAAAGCGGTGGCGGACGTCGTTGTCGCCGACGGCCCGGTCAAATTCAGGATGCAGGTAATTCTCCGGCGTATTCGGCAGGTTGACCGTAGTGGAGATGTCAATGGACTTTGAGTAGGTGTAGTTTGCCAGAACGTTGAAGTGGTGCGAGAGCGCCTTGCGCAAACTAAGAGTGCCTGCGTTGTAAAGGGAGAAGCCAATCGGCTTCACATAGAGCACGAAGCCGAAATTGGGATCCGCAGGCCCTCCGGGAGTAGGCGCCCCAACATTGGGCGGAAGCGACGCAAGACACTGAGCGGCTGTCGTATTGCAGAAGAATTCCTTCCCGCTGGGCAATCTGGGGCAGTTTGCTTCCACGTGTCCCGGACAGTCACCGTTGATACTGGTGTAGACCGGCAGCCGGCTGGCATGCATCCACTGATATCCCACGGAAAGATACCAGTCCTTGCCGACCTGGTGTTCAATTTCGAGGCTGGCTTGCTCGGAGAAAGGCTGATTGAATTTTTTCTGGGCATAGCCCAGCGGAACCTGCTGCAGCGCGTTCGGGCCAGGATATTGGCCGAAGTGCGCGAACTGCTGGAAGTCTGTCTTAAGAGTCCCTGGGAACGGAACGCATGCGGGGGCCGCAATCACTGGATCGCAAACTCCCACCGCCCCGGACGGCCCGAAGCCAATCAGGTTGTGGCTGGGATTCTTGAACTCCGGCAGGAAGGGCTGATTCATATAACTGAATTCCGACGCACCCACCCAGCTCACCAGAATGTCGCTGTAAACAAACGGTCCATCGAACAATCCAAAGCCGCCGCGTACCACACCTTTACGCCCATTAAATGAGTAGGCGAAAGCAGCCCGCGGTTGGACGTTGTTGTAGTTGGTGGGATGGAAGCCGCCCACCTGCTTCAGTTCAGATCCGGGAGGAAGACTGTCAACGTCGTAACGAAGGCCAAGCGTGAAGCTAAGGTTGGAGCTGGCTCTCCACTGATCTTGAATGTAGCCGGACCACAGGAAGTGCCGATAGGAAACCGTGGTGGCGTCATTGAACACTTGTTCGCTGGGGCCGGCGTACAGACCAGCCTGGAAATCAGGATTACGGTTCGGAATCTGCTGGTTAGAGTCAAAGAACGACCGTGGCTCCAGAAACAAGTAGGCCACCGGTGTTCCTGGCCCGAAAGGTGGAGCATTGAAGGGCGGGGCGCCAAAGAAGCTCTGCGGGCTAAAAATCCCGAACCCCGGACTGAACAGGGGAACCTGGGTGCGGGTCCAGACCGGCTGTATTTCGCCGCCAAACTTCACGGTGTGGTTACCGCGTGTATAGGTGAGATTCTCCCCAAGCTGGAAGTGCTGCTCACGATAGAAACGAACGCTGCCCACAAAGCCGCCAGATGACAGCAGGTCAGAGATGCCCAAAGCGGGTTCTAATCCCAGGCCCTTGGGTATGAGATTGAAGTTCCGATTGTTGTACTGAAGCAGAGTTTCCGAGGTCAGGCCGGGGTTGAATACGTGAACCAGGTTGGCATAGAAGGTCTGGTCGCGGACCGGGTTATCGCGATACGAGGATGGCAGACCTTCGCCCGGTGCGGCTCCGCGCGCGTTCTTTTTTCGAGAATCGTTGAATAGGTAGGAGATATTCAAAAAGGTCTTCTCGCTTAACACGTTGTTACTTTTGCCGATGAACTTGTCGTAGTCATCGATGGTGAGGAAGGAATTCAGACTCTCGGGCTGCAGACCCAGGGCTTGCTTCACCTGGTTGATGCTGGGAGTGCCCGGACCCAGGCAGCCAGGGGCATTGATGCAATGCAAGATGAAAGAGGAATACAGCGGTGATTCCGCGCGCCTCTGTCCTTCGTATCCGAGAAAATAGAAACTCTTCTCCTTGCGGACGGGGCCGCCCAGCGTGCCTCCAAACTGGTTGAAGCGCAGGGTATTGAAGCCAGGAGCCGACAGCAGATTTTTGGCATCCAGGTTGTTGTTGCGAAAATATTCGTACGCGGTGCCGTGCATATCATTCGTGCCGGACTTGGTGATGGTGTTGACCACCGAGCCCAGGTTGCGGCCAGTATCGGCTTCGTATGGGCTGTCCACGACTCGGAATTCCTGCACCCAATCCTGCGAGGGGCTGATGCGCTGCACACCCGAGATGCTGGTGGTATAGTCGATTCCGTCCAAAGCGAAGAAGGAAGTATGGCTTTCGCGCACTCCCGCAAAGCTGAGTTTTAGCCCTGTCTCGGTGAAGGGCGACTGCGCGCCCACTGCGGTGCTCCTGCCAACGTTCACGGAAGGTGTGAGCAGTACGAAGTCGATGAAGTCGCGGCCGGAGATAGGCAGATCGTTGATTTGCGGTGTGTCGATGACCTGGCTGATGTCGGACTTTTCTGTGTCAATGCCTTGGATGATGTCTTGGACTTGCACCTCTTCCTTGACCGTAAGCCCCAAGGTGACCACTACCGAGGCGGTCTGGCCCACCGACAGGGATACCGACAGCTTTCGCGGAGTGAATCCTTTGGCCGTTACCGTCAGTTCATAGGTGCCCGGGGGAATGCCGGGCATCACCGCTAAGCCATGCGATTCGGTAACTTCGCTTCGAGTGACACCGGTTTGGGCGTTCTTAATTGCAACGGTGGCACCCGGAATCACCGCACCGGTCTGGTCACTCACCGTTACTTTCAAGACGGCCAGTTCCTGGGCCAGAACACTGCCAGACAACAACAGCAATACAACGATCCCAACTAACCAATGCGAAGTCCGCTTCATTTGTCGCCCCCTCGCGGTTGAAACGTCGCCACACTGAACCACCGATCGTTCTACTGTTGAAGTGTTCAACACACTAATGGCTTGAAGCTTCTCCGGACATTCGCAATTCCGGGTTGCTGACTCTCGGTTACGTTTGCCCGGCGCTGATTGGCTGTAGACGCTGCTTCGTCAAAGGCTGCCGTCCTATCCGCTTCATGCTGGAGCCCAAAAAGACCATGAATCTTGCGGGCCAATTCAATAACCGGCGCCACGCGATTGTCAAGGTCATTTGTGCGTGAATTCGGAAACTCCGGGACTACAAAACTCCTTTACGGTGTGGAACCTGCCATCCGCTTGATCATGTTGTCAGCTTGTGCTTGGTCAAACCACCAGGGGGAGTAATCCGGCGGATTGTTGAATCCGTTTGCGATCTTGGCGGCCAGGGGAGGAATCTGGCTCGCAGCACCCATTAGCTGCAGGATCTGCGGTGCCGGTGGAATCAGTAACGAGTTCGTCCACCTCACTACCCATTGCGCGTAATCCCAGAAAATATCAAAGGTCTGCTGCATCCACGGAGGGTCAAACGGCTTGTTGCCGCGTTCTAAAATCCGCTGCAAGTAGATGCTGGCCGCCTTGCTGGCCGTGTTCGAACCTTGCCCGGTGATAGGATCGTTGGTGGCTACCACGTCCCCCATGCCGAGTGCGTGTCCACCCGAGGGCAGCTTGCAGATTGGCTTGCGGACGATTGGCGGGAACCTTCCGACCAGGATTCCATTGTTGTCTGTCAGTTCGACATTGCGGCAGCGCTCCCCTTCGAGCGGCATGAGGGTGTCAAGAACCCACTTACTCTTGGCCAAGTGTTCTTCTGGAGTCTTGACATCATTCCAGCAATCCATGGGACCGCCGGGAACACCTTCAAACACCATAATCTCGCACGGTCCGGTGGTGGTCAGTGCCGGGAACACGAAGTATTCGCCCACTCCCGGCACTAGGTTGAATGACACCGCGGTAAAAGGCTTGTGCGGAAGCATTTTCTTGACATAGGTCAAGGCCAGTGCCCGCATGGGCTGGTCGTAGGGAGATTTTTCCGCGTCCCGCTCGAACAATCGGTTTATCTCTCCCTTGCCGGCGGCGACGATCACTAGATCGCGGCCCTTGCTGTAACCGTCGACATCCTGAGGACCAGCGTCCTTGATCACTAAATTGCCCCCACGCTTGGCGAAATCTTTCATCCAGCCCGCGAACTTTACCCGTTGGTCGACCGATTGTCCGTAGTGATCGAGCTTAGCCTCCCAGAACAGAGCCTTCGTTTTGTCGGGCCCGGGAATGGTGAAGGCGATGCCCTCGGTAATTGGACATTCCTTTTCCCAGAAGTTGATTCCCAATTTCCGCTCATTCTCGAGCGAGTCGTGAAACATGAACTGGCTCGAGGTAACTCGGCCACCCATGATCTGCTGGGGCGTGCGGTTGGAGACTACCGTGACTTCGTAGTTGTTCTGCAGCAGCCCCAATGCCAGCTGCAAACCCGACTGACCGCCACCAATGATGGCAACTTTTCTCATGGGTTCGCTCCCGATCCGATTTCCGAATCCCTCGTACCAAGTGCCCAAATATAACCGATGCGTCAAGTCTCCAAAACCAGTGGCACTTGTGGGGATGAGACCATTCGTGAAACAGCAAACGTCCAAACGAACCGGTCACTCTTGTTCGCCGCCTAGCCTCGTGGTAGCTTTCCCCTGCTAAAACCAGTTTCACAAGCCGGAGACGAGTATGGAAGGACTGACAGGGAAGGTCGCTATTGTCACCGGTGGCGCGACCATCATCGGTGCAGCCGTGGTGCGCGCTTTTCATCGTGAAAGCGCTAAAGTGGTGATCGCAGACATCAAC
>Ga0210384_10003348_pt1 | contig 18642 bp, 19 predicted proteins | sample IncBWH2MmetaG_FD_160574 | JGI IMG/M metagenome (GOLD analysis project Ga0210384, IMG submission 160574) | Forest soil microbial communities from Barre Woods Harvard Forest LTER site, Petersham, Massachusetts, United States - Inc-BW-H-2-M | ecosystem: Environmental > Terrestrial > Soil >...
CTGGTGGCGTGCTGCTACCGCTGCAATAACAGCAAGGGCGACCGGACGCCGGAAGAGGCCGGATTCCAGCTGGCGCGGCGGCCACGGCCGTTCACGCTGCACACCTCGAGGCAATTGATGCGGCTTATCGGACATCGGGACGAGCGCTGGCGTAAGTACCTGTTTTATTAAGCGTTTTCACGGAATAAGCGAGCGGCAAGATTTTTTGAAACAATGGAAACCTTTTTTGCCGGCGTGCATCTAAACTATTAACTAACCACTTCGAGGACACACCCCGGGAGGCAGCTAAGGCTCAACGCCTTAGCTGCTTCTCTCCTTTTAGGCACGATTCTCTCTCTCGTATTTTTCTACTAGGTATTTCCGGTTGGTTTTTCGGCGCCGGAGCGGGGGAAACTTTCTAGCGCGGCTTCTTCGTCGGGGAATTCCGGGAAGACCTGGTAGAGGTGGGTAATCTTCAGAATGTTCTCAACGTTGCGGGATAAGCCCACCACCTTCATTTCACCACCACTCTTGAGCACCATTACGTACATACGCGCCAGCTCGCCAACGCCAGAGCTGTCGAGATATTGCAGGGAGCTTAAATTGAGGACGATATGCTTATGGCCTTCGGCCAGTAGGCGCGCGACGTTTTCGCGCAGAACGCCAACTTCGAAAAATGTGAGACGGCCACGAAGATCGATGAGAGAAACTTGTCCCGAATGCCGGATAGTGGCGGAAAAGTCCAATATGCGCTCCTGAAGGCTAGGAGAGACAATTCTACTGTGCGGGGGGAATCCAGAACAGGACATTTCGTAAGCAAGAAAATATGATGAAAGGCGGCAGCGACGAGAGCTTGGCGCGTTTCCTGTGGCAAGCCGACGGCGATGATTTCTCAAGCTGCCGGAGCAAATTCTTCAGGGCCGGCAGGGAGATCGCGTTGGGCGCGCCCGAACTCGAGGCGAACAAACTCGGGGCGCTCGGGCTTTAGCTCGGCCAAATCGCTCGACGATAGGCGCGAGGCGTTGGTCGGAATGATCGGTGATGGCAAAAGCGAGCGTTAGATTACGATTCTCCGGCCGCAGGGGGGAGGAGAGGCTTGTCCGCGGCACTCTGAACGTCTCCTGGAGAGTTCCGCGAAGGGAGCGACAACCCCGCCATTCTCGCCGATCTCGATCGCGCACAACCTCGGCGAATTCCTTGAGACCAGCTTGCAGTTCGGCGGATAGGTCGACGCCGGGAAGCACAGAGGGAACGATGGAAAGTGAAATTATTCCTTCCTAGAAGTAAACAGGATACCGGAGACGCGGACGAGGGGCTGCTGAATGTTCCAGGAAGAGGGGATGTGCTCGAAGGAGACTTCGAAGTCGCGGCGTTCTCCGGGAGCAAACGGAGACGTTTGCGGCACGAACACGGCGCGAGATTCGCGCAGAACGATCTGGCCGAGCTGGTCAGAGAATTCGACGGTGAGCTCGACGTTCGAGAGTGGGAGATTGCCAGCATTTGTGAGGCTGCCTGCGAGAGTGGTGACCTCTTGATTTAGAAAATTTTCGGCGCGGCTGAGAGCCAAGTTTTCAATTTGGAGGTTTGGGGCGTAGGCCTGCTCGGCGGAGCCGAAGGGAAGATGCGATTCGCGCGTTCTGGAAAGGGAACGGCGCTCGGCCCCCGGCCACATCACAATGGCAAGAGCAATGGCCACCGTGGCGGCGGCCATCCAGGCGATCCAGGAGCGGCCCGTTTTTGGCTGCGGCTGATCGGCGGTCTCGATTTGCAGGGTGTCAGGCATGGAAACGGTGAAAGGACGATGCTGGCCTGAAAGCTGCCGGGCGTCAAGCGGGTGCCGAGAAACGGCGGCGTCAGAAAACAACCGGCCTGCTGAGCGGCCTTTTTTCAACGGCCGACGATGAGGCGCTGCACCAGAGGTTCGGGAAGATGGGCGGAGCGCATGCGCTCTTGGACGGAGGAGATGTCGTAGGGCACGCGCCAGAACTCGACGGTTTGATGTTCGAGATCGGCGATAGCAAAACCTGCGCGGGGATCTCCATCGCGCGGCTGGCCGATGGAGCCGGGATTGAGGAGATAGCGGCGCGGCTGTTCGATGCGCAGCGCGGAGAACGATTCCGAAGCGCGCGGACGAATCTGAAGCACTTCGAGATTGGAATCCTGATAAGAGAAGCCGCCCTGATGATGGGTGTGGCCGAAAAAAGTGACCTCGGCGGTGGAATCGAGAAGGCCGTCAAGAGCTTGCGCGGGCGTGAAGACATATTCATCTTCATCTTGAAACGCGCCGTGCACCAAAACGATACCGTCTGTAGCGACCGGGCCGTGAGGCAGCTCGGAGAGCCACGCGAGATCCTCTGCGTTCAACTGCGAGCGAGTCCAATCCACGGCAGCTTTGGCAACGGGATTGAAATCGGAGGTATCCATGAGGCCGGCGACAGCTTTGTCATGATTGCCGCGAATGGTTTGCGTGCCGAGTTCGCGAAGGCGGGCGACCACCTCGTGTGGATCGGGCCCGTAGCCGACGACATCGCCGAGGCACACGGAAACGTCCCAGCGGCCTTCCGCAGAATCGAGAGCAGCGGCGAAAGCTGTGGCGTTTGCGTGAAGATCGCTGAGAACAAGAATGCGCATTCATGCCATCCGCAAAATGCCATTGAGTATAGATGAAGAAGAGAGCCGATGCACGGCGGGATCGCGAAAAGAGGCAAGGTCCGACGAAGGAGAAGGAAAAAGGTTTCGCGGGAAATTCTGATTCTTTATGAAAACTTTACAAAAGTCGGACTCAAGCAAGAGTGGACGATGATTACCAAAGCCAAACAAAGCAAATAATCTGCAGGAATAAAGAAGAATATCCGATGGGCAGCGAAACATTCGTGGGGGCCGCTTCGTCTATACATGTGCAGCCCGCAGAGCTGCCAAGGCAAGCCAGAGGAACTACAAGAAAAACCCCGCGGTGGCAGCCGCGGGGCGATGACACGCAGTCTTTCCGGCCGTTAGTCCAGGAAGAACGAGGTGTCTTGCGGGTGAGACTACTCGCCCTGAGCACGCGTGTCAACACTGTTCAACTCTGCTCCGCTTGCGGCAGCTGAAATGCGGCTGACTCGATCCTGACGGAAAGGAAGTTGACACGCATGAAATTCAATTCCATTCTCCGCGGTTTAGCACTGGCGGCCGCTTTGGCCTCGACAGTACCGCTGCTCGCAAAACCATTCGCCAAGACCATCAACATCGCCCAGTCGGCAAAGATCGGCAAAGCTGATCTGCAAGCAGGTGAATACCGCCTGATGATCGACGGAAACAAAGCGACCGTCCAGAAGGGGCGGCAGACCATCGTGGAAAGCGAAGGGCGTTGGGAAGATCGCAGCAGCAAAGCCGCTAACGATTCCGTGCTGATCGGCGAAGACGGCCAGGTGAAAGAAGTGCGCTTTTCCGGACAAACTCGCGTTTTTGTTTTCAGCGAGTAGGCCAGGAGTATTTTGTGACTCCTTTCGAATGGACGAGAGGGAGGCTGCTCGCGACAGTGGCCTCCCTGCTCGTAAGGCTTGCAGGCCAGGCGTTGAAATGGCAGGAACCCACTTCGGCTGCCGCGGAGACGATTCACCGCTTGTTGGGATTTTGCAAGCGGCCTCAAAAAGCTTTCTCTTCGTTCGGAAACACCCTGTAACGCGGCTTAGCGAATCAACATACAATCTCCATAGCTGTAAAAGCGGTAGCCTGCCTGCACGGCGTGATGGTAGGCGCCCATCACCTTTTCGCGTCCAGCGAATGCCGAGACCAGCGCGAGCAGAGTCGATCGCGGTAGATGGAAGTTTGTGAGCAGGGCATCCACGACGCGGAAATGAAATCCAGGATAGATGAACAGGCGGGCGTCGGCTTTGCCCGGTAGTAGCAATTCGGCGGAGTTGGATTGGGTTGCACGGAGGGCGGCCGCTTCGAGAGCGCGGACCACCGTGGTGCCTACGGCGAGAACCGGGCGCCGTGCGGCACGCGCTTGCTGAGTGCATTGCACGGTTTCGACAGGAATATCGTAGGACTCGGCGTGCATCACGTGGTCTTCCAGCGTTTCTGTGTGAACCGGCTGGAACGTGCCGAGACCCACTTCGAGGGTGAGCTCACAGATTTCCACACCGCGATTGCGGATTTTTTCCAGAATTTCAGGAGTGAAGTGCAAGCCTGCGGTAGGAGCGGCAATGGAGCCGGGCTGTTTGGCGAAAACCGTTTGGTAACGCTCGCGATCACAGACTTCATCTGCGCGGCGGATGTAAGGCGGCAGAGGAATGTGGCCGAGCCGTTCAAGGTGCTCCGCAACGCTGCGCGTGTCACGTGAAACAAAGCGCAGTGTGCGCAGCCCCCGTTCGCCGCGAGAAATGACCTCGGCTTCGAGTTCCCCTTCTCCCAATAGCAGGCGTTCTCCAGTCTGCATTTTGCGGCCTGGGCGGACGAGTGCTTCCCAGGTTTGCTGATCGCGCTGGCGGGTGAGAAAGACTTCCACCTTGCTGGTGAGATATTCTGTGCGTGTGGTGCGAGAGGGAGGTTGCGCGTGGACGCCGGCTCGGCGACCGAAGAGACGCGCGGGAACGACCCGCGTGTTGTTCAGCACGACGAGTTCGTCGCCCCGCAGGAGTTCCGCAAGATCCCTAAAGAGGTGGTCGTGCAGGCGGGCCGCGGATCGATCGATCTCCAGCAGGCGGGATGCGTCGCGGCGGTCCAAGGGCCGCTGGGCAATTTGGCTGGCGGGTAGGTGATAGTCGAGGTCCTCTAATCGCATTGGGAGGAAGTCTAGCAGCATCTGAAGCGGAGAGGAAAAGGGGGAGACGGAGGGAGAGTCTTTACCGGGCAAGGAGCATTGATGGCCGGTTAAAACACAGCTACGCAGGACTCTCATATCTGTATGTAAATAAATGACTTGAAGTTATTATGAGGAAATGCAAATCTATGTTGACAATGCTTCACTCATATAATATTATCTTCTCGTTGTTAGTTTAATTAGGAGAACGAAAAAAGATGAGAGCTACTTTGAACCGTTGGGAACCCTTTCGCGGCGCTGCTGCCCTGCAAGAGCAAGTGAATCGTTTGTTCGGTAATGCACTCGAGCATTCCAGAGAGGAATCGAACCTCACGAGTTGGGCGCCGGCTGTCGACATTTACGAGACCGAGCATGAACTGGTCGTAAAAGCCGACCTGCCCGAGGTGGATCCGAAGGAGTTGGATATCCGGGTAGAAAACAACCTTCTCACGATTCGCGGTGAACGCAAGTTCGAGAAGAAGGTGAACGAAGACAATTATCTGCGTGTCGAGCGCGCGTATGGTTCCTTCAGCCGCAGCTTCTCGTTGGCGAACACCGTGAATGCGGACGCGATCAAAGCCGACTATCAGAATGGTGTGCTGACGCTGACGGTTCCGAAGCGCGAGGAAGCGAAGCCGAAGCAGATCAAAGTGAACGTGGCTGCGCCGGCAGTTGCGGCGGCCGTTGCCGGTGGGAAATAAGCCAGCGACACTAGTTGTGCTAGGACAGGGGCTGGCTAGTGCGCCAGCCCCTTTTTCTCGAGACGTGAGGTAGACATGCTGAGATTTGACAAGATGACCCTGAAAGCGCAAGAAGCGCTTCAACAGGCCAACGAAGTGGCGGCCCGCCATGAGAATCAACAAATTGAGCCCGTGCATCTGCTTCGGGCGCTAGTGGCGCAGACCGACGGCGTGGTGCCTCCGCTGCTCGCGCGGCTGGGCATTCGCAGTGAAGCATTGACGCAAGAGATTGAGCGCGAGATTGCGCGGCTGCCCAAAGTGCAGGGTTTCGCGCAGCAACACATGGGCAAGCCGCTGAACAACGTTCTGGAACGGGCCTTTGATGAAACAGAAAGATTCAAAGACGAGTATGTTTCGACAGAGCATCTTTTTCTGGCGCTTGCCGGAGAGGAGCGCGATCCGGCGGGGCAGTTGTTGAAACGGCAGGGTGCCACGCATGAAGCCATTCTGCAGGCCTTGACGGGTGTGCGCGGGTCGCAACGGGTGACGTCACAAAACCCAGAGACGACCTACGCTTCGCTGGAAAAATATGCGCGCGACCTGACCGACCTGGCGCGGCGCGGAAAGCTCGATCCGGTGATTGGCCGCGATGAAGAAATCCGGCGGGTAATGCAGATTCTGGCGCGGCGTACGAAGAACAATCCGGTGTTGATCGGCGAGCCGGGAGTGGGCAAGACGGCCATCGTCGAAGGCCTGGCGCAGCGCATCGTTTCCGGAGATGTGCCCGACGTGCTGAAAACCAAGCGCATCGTGGCGCTGGACTTGGCGGCGCTGGTGGCGGGCGCGAAATTCCGCGGCGAATTTGAAGACCGCCTAAAGGCGGTGTTGAAGGAAATTACCGAGGCGGAAGGACAGATCATTCTGTTCATCGACGAACTGCACACCCTGGTGGGCGCGGGGGCTGCCGAGGGCGCCATGGACGCTTCGAACATGTTGAAGCCCGCCCTGGCGCGAGGCGAGCTGCGCGCGATTGGCGCGACTACGCTGAACGAGTACAAGAAATACATCGAGAAGGATCCGGCGCTGGAGCGGCGGTTCCAGCCGGTGCTGGTGAGCGAGCCTACGGTCGAAGACACCATTGCCATCCTGCGCGGCTTGAAGGAGCGCTACGAAGTTCATCACGGAGTAAGGATCAAGGACGCTGCCATTTTGGCGGCGGCTACGCTGTCGCACCGCTACATTTCCGACCGTTTTCTGCCGGACAAAGCAATCGACTTGATCGACGAGGCAGCGGCGAGCCTGCGCATGCAGATCGATTCTCTGCCGGTGGAGATCGACGAGATCGAGCGGCGCATCCTGCAACTGGAGATCGAACGGCAGTCGCTGCTGAAAGAGACCGACGCGCATTCCAAGGAGCGCCGCAACCAAATCGACAAAGAGCTGGCGAAACTGAAAGAGGACTCAAGCGGGCGAAAGGCGCGCTGGCAAGCGGAGAAACAAGCCATCGGAAGCATCCGCAAGCTGAAGGAGCAAATCGAACAGCTCAGAGCGGAAGAACAGAAATTCGAGCGCGCGGGCGAGCTGGCTAAGGTCGCGGAAATACGCTACGGCAAGATTGCAGCGGCCGAGCAGGCGCTAAAGAAAGCGGAAGAGCGGTTTGCCGCGGTGCAAAAGGATTCGCCGATGTTGAAGGAAGAGGTCGACGAAGAAGACATCGCCAAGCTGGTGAGCAAGTGGACGGGGATTCCCGCCGGGCGTTTGCTCGAGGGCGAAGCGCAAAAGCTCGTCCATATGGAAGAGCGCCTCCGGCTGCGCGTAGTCGGACAGGAGGAAGCCCTGGGTCGCGTCGCGAACGCCGTGCGCCGGAGCCGCGCAGGCTTGGCCGATGCCAAGCGGCCGATCGGGTCGTTTATTTTCTTGGGGCCAACAGGCGTGGGAAAAACGGAGTTGGCGCGAGCGCTGGCGGAATTTCTCTTCGACGACGAAAAGCTGATGATCCGCATCGACATGACCGAGTATATGGAGAAGCACAGCGTTTCGCGGCTGATCGGCGCCCCTCCGGGCTACGTCGGGTACGAAGAGGGCGGGCAACTCACCGAGCAGGTGCGGAGGCATCCCTACTCGGTGATTCTGTTCGACGAAATTGAAAAAGCGAACCCGGATGTATTCAACATTCTGTTGCAGATTCTCGAGGACGGACGGCTGACCGACGGCAAGGGCCGCACCGTGGATTTCCGCAACACGGTACTGGTGATGACCAGCAACGTGGGATCGGCGGCGATCTTCGAGCTTTCCAACAAAGATCCGGAGCGTGCGCGAAAAGAGACCATGGAAGCGTTGCGCGCGGCGTTTCGCCCCGAGTTTATCAACCGCATCGACGAGATCGTGATCTTCAATCCGCTGGGGAAGGAACAGCTCGGCCGCATCGTCGGACTGCTCCTGAAGAACGTCGAGAAACTGCTGGCGGAACGACAAATCACTCTGGAACTCACGCCGGCGGCAGAAGAACTGCTGCTGCGCGAGGGCTACGACCCGGCCTACGGGGCGCGGCCGCTGCGCCGAACCATTCAGCGACTGATTCAGGATCCGCTGGCGATGCAGATTCTGGAAGGCAAGGTGCTGCCAGGCGATCACATGCGAGTGGATCGCGATGGCCAGAAGGGCGCCATGCGCTTCGAACGCTCCAACGCGAAACAACCGGCGGCCGCGGCTGGAACCTAAGAAGCAGTGAAATCCCTGCGCCGGTAAACCCGGGGTTTTGTGCTTATTATGTAGTTGCGAAGGAAAACGATGAGAGTTCTTCGAACAACCTTCCTGCTGGTAGTGCTGACCCTGTTCCTAATGATGGTGGGTTCGTACTTCGGCGGGCGAAACGGCATGACCATTGGACTTGGAATTGCAATTTGCACCAATGCGTTCGCCTATTTCTTCTCCGATAAGATCGCGCTGGCCTCCAGCGGCGCACAGCCGGTCACTCGAGAACAGTTGCCGCGCCTCTACGCAGTGATGGAGCGTCTGGCGGCTAAGGCAAATATTCCAGTGCCGAAGCTGTATGTGGTGCCCGATGAGGCGCCTAACGCCTTTGCCACAGGAAGAAACCCGCGGCATGCGTCCGTGGCGGTAACCCAGGGCTTGCTGGAATTGATGAATGACGAGGAACTGGAAGGCGTCATCGCGCACGAGCTCTCGCATGTTCGTAACTACGACATTTTAATCAGCTCCATCGCGGCAACGCTCGCCGGAGCCGTCACGTGGATCGCCCACTGGGGTCCCTGGCTTGGCGGGGGCGACGATGACGAGCGAAACCGTGGAAGCGGAATCGCCGCGATTCTGCTTATGATCCTTGGGCCCCTGGGAGCGATGCTGCTGCAACTGGGACTTTCGCGCCAGCGGGAATATGCGGCAGACGCGACCGGGGCTCGGATGGTTGGAAACCAGTTCGGCCTGATGAGCGCCCTCGAGAAGCTCGGCGCCTACAACCGGCGCATCCCGACGACGGCAATTGCACCGTCTACGTCGGCCTTATGCATCGTGAAGCCAATGTTCGGGGGTGGGAGCCTTTCTTCGCTCTTCAGCACGCACCCTCCGCTCGAAAAACGGATAGAAGCTTTGCGTCAAATGGCCGTTGTTCCGAAACGCTGAGAGGGCCACACGCGAATTTCGCACAAAAGTTGTAATGGCTACGTAATCTTTCCCCGACGCGCGCAAACGAAATCGATTCAGTCGCTTTAACCGTCTTTTAAACCATTGATACATAAGCAATTAGAATTTCTGTGCTTCTTCCTCGATTTGGTGAATCAAATGCATTGTATACGGCAGGCCAGTTATCGGCGCGGGGCCACGGGGGGACCGCAGTCATGAGCTGTCGCGACACTATTCATTTGATTTGCTGGTACTTAGAGGGACGACTCTCGCCGCCCGTAGCAAGCGAGATCAAGCGGCACCTGGATTCCTGCTCGGACTGCCACATGGTTCTGGACGCTGCGATTAGCACTCTGGACCGTTATTTTACAGTGAAGGGCTCGGACGAAGAACCTGCTCCCCAAGCTGCTTGAGACACTCTCCATAAAACTAGACACTGCAATGGTTTACGTCCATCCTGTGGGCACCCCCGGCTTTCCATGCCTTCCTGAACCTCGACAAGAATCTCGCTTCGGCGCTCCTCTCCACCGCTAGCAAAATTTACAGTCATGAGAGGAAGCGCGTAATCTTTACTGGTACTAGTACGTATAAGTCCACCCTCCACCTGCCACCTTCCTCCAGACAAGCGTATGCATCCACACGGCTTAGGGGACCGCTCCAGAGAAACCTGCCTTTGGCGAAAGGGATGCACCTCCCAAGGCGTGAGGGGAAAGCCCCCAAGGGGAGGAAGTTTATGAGCGAGTTTCAGGAACCCACAAGCCACACCACGACCGGAACTCCACGCTGGGTGGGCTTGGCTGTTGCCGTGTTGGGCGGAGTTTCATTGCTCGGTCTCGGAGTGGGCTGGAGCGCACTGAATCACGCGAACAGCATCGAGCAAACCACGCAAGCTTCCGTGAAACAGTCGAACGATGCGCTGGCACAGCGGCTGGCGAAAGAAGATGAAATCAATCAGGCATTGCAGAGCGACCTGAAAGTGGTCACCGACAAGTTGAACCTGACACAGGGCGAGCTGATCGCCGCCCGTAAGCAAAACAAGAATGCCACGGCCGCGGTGGACCATAAGGTCGAAGGGCTGGCGACGTCCGTAAAGGCCGAGCTGGCGACCAAGGCCAACGCGGGTGACGTGGACAAACTGAACGGCGACGTCTCGGGTGTGAAGACCGACCTGGACGCTACCAAGAACAACCTGCAAATGGCTCGCAGCGAAATGGGAACTCTCATTGCGCGGAACCATGACGAAATCGACCAGCTCCGTCGCATGGGCCAGCGCGACTACTTTGAGTTTACGGTAAAGCGCAAGGGCGGAAACCAGAAGGTGGGGACCATCCAGGTCGAGCTGAAAGACACCAACACGAAGAAGAACCAATACACGATCAACGTGCTCGCGGATGACAAGAGCTTTGAGAAGAAGAACCGCTCTGTGAACGAACCGATTTTCTTCTACACCGGCGGCACCCGCGCAGCACTGGAGCTGGTCGTCAACAAGGTTTCCAAGACGACGGCGTCGGGCTACCTGAGCATTCCCAAAGCGTCAGAGACGTCGGCAGCCAGCAACGGAAGCTCGGGTCAATAAACGATTCGCGACACAAACACAGTTAGAATATGTAAGACAGTAGCGCCGGAGGGAGAATTCGAAAGAACTCTCCCTCTGGCTTTTTTTTGCGTCAGCCTTTCTGACTCCTTTCCCTCCATGACATGAATGGGAACGGTGTAGACGGAGGGCGCCGGTTGTGCCAAGCTAAGGGCAACCTGGCCAATCTTTAAATGCAGTGGATGCTCCTGAGGGGGAAAACCAATGAAAATACGATTTGCTTCGGTAATGGCGGCGGCGCTTTTTGCAGCGGCACTGACCATGGCCTCGGACGGCACCTGGACCGGTTATATTTCCGACAGCAAGTGCGGAGCAAAGGGCGCCAATGATCAGGCCGGTGAATGCACCACTCGATGTGTCAAGGGCGGCGCAAAATACGTGTTCGTCAATGACGCAGACAAGAAAGTCTATGTTGTGGACGCGCAGGACAAAGTGGCGGCACACGCCGGACATCACGTTACGGTGAAAGGCGCGGTAGACGGCGAGACGCTCAAGCTGGAAAGCATAGAAATGGCACCGGCGAGCGGCAAGTAAGACCTATTAACCCATTTTGTCAGCGGGCGGGGCTTCGGCTCCGCCCATTTATTTTTTGCCCGATTTGGTTTTTGAAAGAATGCGAGATTCCGCTACGATACAACCTGGCCCATGACCACGACTCTAGTACATGCCGGACGGATGCTGACTCCGACCGCCGAAATTACCGACGCTGGCATTCTGATCCGCGACGGAGTGATCGAGGAACTCGGACTCCGGGAAGGCATGCGACTGCCCGAAGGTGCCGAGGAGATCTCCGCGACCGACAGAACCGCAATCGCCGGCTTCGTGGATGTGCACATTCACGGCGCGGGCGGGCGCGACGTCATGGAAGGCAGCACCGAAGCGCTCGCGGGAGTGACAAAGACCGTCGCACGGCATGGAACAACTTCGTTCGTGGCCACGACGGTGACGGCGAGTCCCGACGACACAATTCGAAGCGTGGAAGGAATCGCGCGCTACATTTCCCAACAACATGAAACGGACGACGCACGGGCCGAAGTGCTGGGCATTCATTTTGAGGGCCCCTTCCTCAGCCCGGCGAGGCGGGGCGTGCATCCGTCGGAATGGCTGAAGCTGCCGTCAGCGCAGCTACTGGAAAGCTTTCTGCAGGCAGCGGCGGGGAACGCGCAAATTCTGACGATTGCACCGGAACTGCTCGGGGCCATGCCATGCATCGACGCGGCGCGGAATGCGGGAATGGTCGTAGCCGTTGGTCACACGGATGCGACGTATGAGCAGACGCGTGCGGCGATTGCACACGGGGTGCGCCACGCGGTGCACGTGTACAACGCCATGCGTCCTTTCTCCCACCGCGACAGCGGCGTGATTGGCGCGGTGTTTACTTCACCCGAGGTCAGTGCGGAGCTCATCGCCGACGGCGTGCACGTGGACGAAGCCGCGATGAAAGTCCTCCTGCAGGCCAAAGGACCAGAACGCATGATCTTGATCAGCGACGGCGTCTCGGCAACAGGGATGCCGGATGGAAAGTACATGCTTGGAAAATTCGAAGTGACCGTGAGCGGAGGAATTTGCCGCAACTCCGAAGGAAAGCTTGCAGGCAGCACGTTAACGCTGGACAGAGCGCTGAGGAATATTGTCGGGTTGGGGATTCCGCTGGCAGACGCGGTGCGCATGCTAACGCTAAACCCCGCCGCACTTCTTGGAATCGAGTTCAAAAAAGGCGCACTTCGCACGGGTGCCGACGCGGATATCGTCTTGCTGGATGAAGGATTGCAACTCACCAATGTTTGGGTACGCGGGGCTGCCGTGGAATAGAGCTGGCCGAGCAAAGGCGCACTGGCCTGCCTGGGGGCCTCGCCAGGAAAACAGACTCCCCAGGGATCAAGGATTTAGCGGAATCTTGAGATCCTCCGCCAATTGCTCGGCGTCGAAGGGGCTGCACGCGAAATAACGTCCGCCGATTTCAAGTGTCGGGACTTTGCGCTTGCCTTCGTTGGCTTTGACTACGATTTCTTCGGCAGACGGGTCTTTTTCGATATCTACTTCATGAAATTCCACGCCGCGCTCATGCAAGAATGATTTCGCTCGCCGGCAGTCCGGACAGCCCGCCGTGGTGTACATCGTCAGGGTTTCCATGGAAGGCTCCCAGTCGAATTAGATGCGCAAAAGGGGACGGCGTCGCAAGAGACGAGCGAGGATGTGCTGCATTCGGCAAGGCCAGCCTGGATCAGCGAGTTTCAACAGGAGCACCCCGATATTTGCGCGCAACCTGGATTCGGATGACGGCGCGCTGGAGCGCTATAAAGGCGCGGTCCCAATCGATATTGGGGTCACCGGTGGCCAGGCGTTGTTCCGCTCGGGCTTTTGCAGCCTCCGCGCGAGCCAGGTCAATCTCCGCGGCTCGCTCGGCGGTCTCCGCGAGCACGGTGACGCGGTCGCCCAAAACTTCAGCGAAACCCTGGATGATAGCGAGGACTCCGCTGGGGTTCGCGCCCGCTCCGCGATAAGCGAGCGCGCCAATCCCAAGCTCGGTCATCAGCGGCGCGTGCCCCGGCAAAATGCCCAGTTCACCCTCCGCGCCGGGCATCACCAACTCGACGACGCTTTCGCGCAGAAATTGCCGCTCCGGCGTGACGATAATCAGCTCGATGGATTCCGGAAGCATTTGTGGTTAGACGCCCGCCTTCATTTTTTCTGCCTTTGCGAGGGCCTCATCAATGGTGCCCACCATGTAGAACGCCTGTTCCGGGATGTCGTCGTACTTGCCTTCGACGATTTCCTTGAAGCTGCGAACGGTATCCGCAATTTTGACGTATTTGCCTTCGAGGCCGGTGAATTGCGCGGCGACGAACATGGGTTGTGATAGAAATTTTTCAATCTTGCGCGCACGAGCCACGGTGCGCTTGTCTTCGTCCGAAAGTTCTTCGATGCCCAGAATGGCGATAATGTCCTGCAGATCCTTGTAGCGCTGCAGAATGGACTTCACGCCGCGGGCGACGGCATAGTGCTCCGCGCCAACGATGCGCGGATCGAGAATGCGCGAGTAGCTAGCCAGCGGGTCAACGGCTGGGTAAATTCCTCGCTCGACGATCTGGCGGCTGAGGTTGGTCGTCGCGTCCAAGTGTGTAAACGTCGCAGCCGGAGCGGGGTCCGTGTAGTCGTCCGCAGGAACATAAATGGCTTGCACGGAAGTGATAGAACCGGACTTCGTAGAAGTAATGCGCTCCTGTAATTCACCAATTTCGGTGTTGAGGTTCGGCTGATAACCGACGGCCGAAGGCATGCGCCCGAGAAGAGCGGAAACCTCCGAGCCCGCCTGCACGAACCGGAAAATATTATCGATGAAAAGAAGAACGTCGAGATGCTCTTCGTCGCGGAAATATTCCGCAACCGTCAGGCCGGTGAGGCCGACGCGCAGACGTGCGCCTGGCGGTTCGGTCATTTGGCCGTAAATCAAAGCGGCGCGGGACTTCTCCGAATTTCCCGGAACCACCACGCCGGCTTCCTGGAATTCCAGCCAAAGGTCGTTTCCTTCGCGCGTGCGCTCGCCCACGCCCGCGAACACGGACACTCCGCCGTGTTGCATGGCGACGTTGTTGATCAATTCCTGAATCAGCACGGTTTTGCCGACGCCCGCCCCGCCGAACAGTCCGATCTTTCCACCCTTCAAGAATGGCTGAATCAGGTCGATGACCTTGATGCCGGTCTCAAACATTTCGAGCGTGGTGGACTGATCGGACAGCAGCGGCGCGGGGCGGTGAATAGGGTAGTTGGTCTTGCTGGTCAGCGGCCCGAGCTGGTCGACGGGCTTGCCGAGCACGTTCATCACGCGGCCGAGGGTTGGACGCCCCACCGGAACGGTGATGCCAGCTCCTGTGTCAAACGCCTTCATCCCGCGAACCAGTCCTTCGGTCGGCTCCATCGCGACGGCGCGCACGCGCCCTTCGCCAAGGTGCTGCTGCACTTCAGCGGTGACGTCGATCGGTTCCGGAACGTTGAAACCTTCGCTGGTAATGCGAACCGCGTTGTAAATCGAGGGCAAATGCCCCGATTCAAATTGGACGTCGAGCACCGGACCAATGATCTGAACGATGTGCCCGACGCCTGCGTATTTCTCGGCCATGCCTTCTCCTACGCGGTGGACGATGCCCCGCTGACAATCTCAATAATCTCTTTGGTGATGGCAGCCTGCCGCACCTTGTTCATGTGCAAGGTCAGCGCCTCAATGACGTCGCCGGCGTTCTTCGTCGCGGATTCCATGGCGGTCATGCGCGCGGCGTGTTCGGCCGCGGAAGATTCCAGCATCGCGCGAAGAATCTGCGTTTCGACGTAGCGCGGCAGCAGCTTATCGAGCAGCTTTTCTTTTGGCTGCTCGTAAATGTAGTCGACCGGCGCGGAATCCTTCTCCGACGCGGATTCTTCGTCGGCGCGCGTCGCTTCGACAGGCAATAGTTTTTCGAGCACCAGATTCGGCGTCATGACGGTCTTGAATTCGCTGAAGACCATGTAAACCGAATCCGCTTCTTCTTTCGCATAAAGATCGGTCACCACAGAAGCGATGTCGCGAGCAGTCCCAAAATTGACGCGAGCCAGGACGTTCACGTATTCGGCAGGGAAGCGAAACCCCGCCTTTTTCAGCGCATCGCGACCTTTTTTCCCCACCGGGATCACCGACAATTTTTTGCCCCGATTGGGCCGGAAGAACTCATTGGCTTTGCGCAATATATTGGAGTTGAACGCCCCGGCCAGGCCGCGTTCACCGGTCAAGACAATGACGAGAATTTTCTCTTCCGGGCGATGCGCAAGCAGTGGATGCTCGGGCTGATCGATGCGCGACATGATGGACCGCAACACGCGCGCGAGTTCCTTCGCGTAGGGTCGGGCAGCCAAGGCCGCTTCCTGCGCCCGGCGCAAGCGCGCCGCAGCGACGAACTTCATCGCGCGCGTAATCTGCTGGGTGTTCTTCACCGAGCGGATGCGGCGCCGGAAATCGAGAAGTGTAGGCATGTTCGTTCGTTACGCTTCGGACCTCAATTCGCCGCGGCAGCCACGGCGGCCGTGAAGCGCTCCTTGAAGCCGTCGACGGCCGTTTTGATTTCGGCTTTGACAGCGTCATCGAGAGCTTTCTTGGTGGCGATATTTTTCAGCACCGACGGGTAGTTGGTCTCGGCGAATTGCAGAAATTCGCGCTCGAAGCGGCGGACATCCGCGACGGCCACATTGTCCATGGCGCCGCTCGTCGCGACATAAATGCTGAGCACCTGTTTTTCAATGGAAAGCGGCACATACTGATCTTGCTTCAGGATTTCCGTGAGGCGCTGGCCGCGGGCGAGTTGCGCTTGCGTAACTTTGTCAAGCTGGTCGGAGCCGAACTGCGCGAAGGCAGCGAGTTCGCGGTACTGGGCCATGTCCAAACGCAAAGTGCCCGCCACCTGGCGCATAGCCTTGATTTGCGCGTTGCCGCCGACGCGGCTGACGCTGATGCCCACGTTGATGGCGGGCCTAATGCCGGCGTTGAAGAGGTCCGCTTCGAGATAGATCTGCCCGTCGGTAATGGAAATCACGTTGGTTGGGATGTACGCGGAGACGTCGCCGGCCTGCGTTTCAATCACCGGGAGGGCCGTGAGCGAGCCGGCGCCGAGTTTGTCGTTGAGCTTCGCCGCGCGCTCCAGCAACCGCGAGTGGAGATAAAACACGTCGCCGGGGAAAGCTTCGCGGCCCGGCGGGCGGCGCAACAACAAAGAGATTTCGCGATAAGCCTGCGCGTGCTTCGAGAGGTCGTCGTAGAAAGTGACGGCGTGCCGCTTGTTGTCGCGGAAATATTCGCCCATGGCGCACGCGGCGTAAGGAGCGATGTATTGCAAAGATGCAGGTTCCGCGGCACTGGACGCGACAATGATGGTGTAGTCCATCGAGCCGGCGTCGGTCAGTGTCTTCACCACCTGAGCAATCGTCGAGCGTTTCTGCCCGATGCCGCAATAAATGCAGATAACATCGCCGCCCTTTTGATTGATGATGGTGTCGAGAATGACGGCCGTCTTGCCGGTCTGCCGGTCGCCGATGATCAACTCGCGCTGGCCACGGCCGATCGGAATCATAGCGTCGATAGCCTTGATGCCCGTCTGCAGCGGCTCGCGAACAGGCTGCCGGTCAAGAACGCCAGGAGCAATGCGCTCCAGCGGGTTGCGCTGCTTCGAAACAATGGGACCCTTGCCGTCGAGCGGCTCGCCGAGCGGGTTGACCACGCGGCCGACGAGTGCCTCGCCCACGGGCACGGACATAATGGTATTCGTCCGCTTGACAACGTCGCCCTCTTTCAATTCCGCGGACTCACCCAAAAGCACGACGCCGACTTCTTCCTCTTCCAGGTTGAGTGCTATACCGAAAATGTTCTTCGGAAAAGAGAGCATCTCTCCAGCCATGACCTTTTGAAGGCCGTGGACGCGCGCGATGCCGTCGCCCACGCTGATGATCGCCCCGACTTCGTCGACCGAAACGGTCTGCTCGTAATTCTCGATCTGCTCGCGCAGAATCTTGCTGATTTCGTCTGCCTTGATATTCGCCATGCCTGCTCCTGACTTCTATTCCGCTACTCCGCCGCGAGACGCGCGCGCATTTCGTTCAAACTGCTGCGCACCGAGCCGTCGTAAATAGTGTCTCCCACACGCAAAACCGCCCCGCCCAGCAGCGCCGGGTCCAGCGAATACTTTGCCTCGATTTTCTTGCCCGTAAGGCGCTCAAGGGTTTGCGCAAACCGCTTTTTTTGCGCGGCGCTCAGCTCGATGGCCGAAGAAATCTCCGCCTCGGCGATTCCTTGCCGCTGCCGGATGACGTCTTGAAAGGAAGCAACAATTTCCGGAAGGATGTGCGTACGCCGATGATCCGCGACGACAAAAAGAAAGTTGCGAATTATTTTGCCAGCGCCGATACGTCCCGCGATCTTTTCGATGACGTCGTGCTTTGCCTCACGTGGTACGCCGGGACTGGTCAGAAAATTCCGCAACTCGGCGGAAACGCCAAAGGCAGCCGCAAAATCGCCCAACTGTTTGAGAGCCGCATCGGCTGCGCCCTGCGCGAGCGCCACGTCCGCAAGAGCGTTCGCGTATTGGAGGCTGGCGGACTTCAATTCGGTCTTCCTTCGAGGCTTTTCACGAATGTATCCACCAACGATTCCTGCGCTGCGGGCGTCAGCTGTTTGGCAAGAAGGGATTCCGCACCGTCAACGGCGAGCGATGCGGCCAGCGCTTTCAGTTCCAGGCGCGCAGCCCGTTCCGCAGCATCGATTTCCGCTTGCGCCGCGATGCCAACTTTTTTTGCATCGCTTTCGGCGAGCGCGCGGATGCGCTCGCCTTCATCGGCAGCTTCTCGTTTTGCGGCGGCCTGAAGCGCGGCAATTTCCTGCTTAAGATTCGCCAGCTTAGCTTCGGCCTCCACGACCTGCCGTTCCGCTTCTTCTTTCGCGGCGGTCGCTTTGGTGATGGCTGAACTGATCTTGTCAGCGTTTCCGCGGAACCATACCGGCAGTTTCTTCGCAAAGAGCCAGATCAAAACCGCCGCGACGATCGCGAAGTTGATCCACTTGAAAAGTTCGTTCGCGCCATCCGTCGCCGAACCACGGCCTTCTTCAGCGGCGTGCGCGCTGAGAGCCATGCAGAAAAACAGAGCGCACCCAGCCGATGTCACGAACAGCCGCCGGTTTGCTTTTTTCGAGGACTTATTCATCGGGCCTCTCTTGCGGAGCCGCCCGGACGGCCAGGCGATTGCAGAATGCGCCGCGCAATTTCGGCGGAAAGCTGTGCGACAATAGCTTCGATCTCACGGCGCGCCGCAGTGACCTCCGCGGCGATGCGCTCCTTGGCGCTGGCAACCTGCGCCGTGGCAGCAGTGCGCGCTTCCTTGATCAGCGCGGCGCGCTCCTCTAGCTCCTTCTTGCGGGCAGCTTCCTGCTCGGCGTAGACCTGCGT
>Ga0210384_10003349_pt1 | contig 18631 bp, 15 predicted proteins | sample IncBWH2MmetaG_FD_160574 | JGI IMG/M metagenome (GOLD analysis project Ga0210384, IMG submission 160574) | Forest soil microbial communities from Barre Woods Harvard Forest LTER site, Petersham, Massachusetts, United States - Inc-BW-H-2-M | ecosystem: Environmental > Terrestrial > Soil >...
TCGTTGGCCCGCGGGTGTGGGAGGTTGATTTTGGCCCACGACCAATGACGAACGACCGACGGCCCTGAAAGTCGCAACATGGCAAAGTTATGCCGTCCAGCTAGTTGCCAATTGCTGCTTTCAGAATTTCGTCACTTCCGTGAAGTTGAAGTCCCGAACCTTCATCGGCGGCGCTACCATATCGAACGATTCTTCGCCGCTGGCGCGGACTGGAGTACCCATCGCCTCCACATTTGAGAACATGTGAATCAGGCTTTCGTTGAAGCGGAAATTCAGAATCCCATGCCGCACTCTACCGTCTTCCACATAAAAGGTGCCGTCGCGGGTCATGCCGGTAAGAATCTTTTCGTAGGGATCGACTTCGCGGATGTACCACAGGCGTGTGACCAGGACGCCGTGCTCCGTGGACGCAATCATCTGCTCGACGGTTTTCGGGTTTGCCGGAGTGTCGAAAACTATGTTCATCGGGGCTTCTCCCATTTCGTTGGGGAGCGAGAAGCCATGTCCGGTCGCCGCCACGGGGCCGACTTTGTCTTTGTATTCTGACCGCTTCATCTTTTCCGCTGTCGCCCGCGCGTAGACAAGGCGTTTGACGATGCCATTCTCGACCAGGTGCACCCGCTGCCGGGGCACGCCCTCGCCATCGAACGGCGTGCCCGACTGCAACGGGTGCGCCGCGTCGTCCCAGATGTTGATGTTCGAGCCGAAGATCTGAGTGCCAACGCGTTGGTTCAAGAACGAACGTTGGTCGACGATCGATAGGCCGCCGAAGTCCCAGAACATGAAACCCGACATATCGAGAACAGCCGCGGGCTCCAGAATGACGGTGTACTTGCCGGGCGGGATTTCGCGTGGGCGGGCCGACTCGATCGCCTTGCGGGCCGAGATTTCCGCGAGGGTGGCGGGGTCAAGTTGGCTTGCGTCGGGTGAGTTCGCCTTCTGCCATCCCGAGGAGTCGGACGCGAGCATGGTGATGGAAATTTCGGACGAGGTCTGGGCATGCCAGTCGTTCAGTCCGCGCGAGTTGAAAATTCCCTCTACTGATTCCGACGAGGAAAAGATGCCGGCCGTGGTGAGTTTGTACCGGTTCGCCACCTGGACAATTTTCTCGACCGCGTCAGCACGCAGCTCCGGAGTAAGCCCGGCCGTCTGAGCAAAATGCCGGCTGGGTCTGGCTCGTGTGGTCGCGGGCGACTCGCCCGCGCCTGGCATCGCCAGCAAGTCGGGATCAGGATGCTGAACCTTGGCCAGACTCTCGGAGGCTTGCACAACTCGCTTGAGACTGTCGCTATCGAACTTGTTGGTGGTGGCCCGGGCGGTGCGTCCGCCAAACGCTGTCCGTACAGAGACGGAATAGTTTTCCTCCACAACATTCTGGTGGATGGTGTTATTGGCAAAACGGGTCAGGGCAAACTTGCCGCCATAGATCATGGCTTCGACCTCATCAGCGGTCGAATATTTCTTTATCTGCTCGAAGATCTCGGCGGCCTTGTCTCTGGTCAGCATTAAGCACTTTGAGTTCGAGAAGTGGAAAATATTCTTGCAACGACTGAGCCGTATTCGCCAGACAGCAGATCCTTCGACTCGTTCCCGTTCGCAAGCGAACCGGAAAGCTTCGCTCAGGATGACAAAGCTTCCTGCGTTGCCCTAATTTCCTTTATACGCGGTGCCTACCTTCACATTGCGAAACCTGGCCGGCGCAGCGCCGTGGCCCGTGCCCATGACTTGTTGGGGCTGCCCCTTGCCGCAGTGAGGCGTGCCCCACAATGTCCACTCATCGCGTGAGCAAATTGCATCCATCGCGTTCCAAAACTCCGTAGTAATTCCACTGTAGGAGGGGTTCTTCAGCATGCGGGTGCGCTTGCCGTTTTTGATTTCCCATCCAGCTTCGCAGCCGAACTGGAAGTTGTAACGCTTGTCGTCGATCGACCAGGAGCGGTTGGTTTCCATGTAGACGCCGTCATCGGTGGAAGCGATGAGCTGCTCCCGGGTCAACGACTTTTCGCCGGGGAGGATGCTGATGTTGGTCATGCGGATTATGGGCAAGTGGTTCCAGCCGTCGGCGCGCAGAGTTCCACCTGAGCGATTCGCGCCAATGGTGTGGGCGGTCTCGCGGGAACTCAGATATCCGGTGAACAAGCCTTGGGTGATGATGGGTGTGCATTGTGCGGGGACGCCTTCGTCGTCGAATGCGAAAGTGCCGAGGCCGGGACCGTGCTCCTGACGAGCGTCCGCGACGATGTTAACCAGGTCGCTGCCATAGCGGAGAGTGCGCAGCTTGTCTAATGTTAAAAAGGACGTCCCGGCAAAATTCGCTTCCATGCCCAGGACCCGATCGAGTTCGATGGGGTGCCCAACCGACTCGTGGATCTGCAATCCGAGCTGCGAACCATCGAGGATGATGTTGAATAGGCCTTCGGGGCATTTGTCGGCGGTCAGGAGCGCTACTGCTTCTTCGCCCACCCGGCGCGCGTTTTCAACCAGTTTTAGTTCTTCAATCAGCTCATAGCCTTTGTTCTGCCACTGTCCGCCGTAGGAATTTGGATAGGACCGCTTCTGAATTTCGCTTCCGGCAAAGGCGTACGCTGCATAGCCGGTTCCGGTGGTGTACTTCGTCTGATGAATGTCGGCACCTTCGGAAGAGAAAAACCACAATTCCTCCCGGCGGAAGTTCAGATTGGCTTCAGCCAGCGTGACGCCGAGCACGGAACGCAGCTCGGAATCAATTTTCAGCAGCAGCTCGATGTTCTGCTCGACCGACGTGGTGAATGGATCAATCTGGAATGGCGAAGTCCATTCAGCGGTGACCGGCTTTTCCGGAGCCATCTCGATATCGTGGATCTTCACCCTCCCAGACGCTTTGGCGATCTCAACGGCGCGAGCGGCAGTAGCTTCAACGCCGGCCCGGGAGAGATCATCCGAGGCGGCAAAACCCCAGGCGCCGTCCGCAATTACTCGCACCCCGAAACCGAATGACTCGGCGACGGAAGCGCTGCCCACTTTGCCGTTCTTAGTAGAGAGACCGCGGTGACGATCGTCGGCCAGGCGAACATCAGCGTAGGATGCGCCGCGCAGCGCGACCGTGTTCAATGCCCAGGATGCAACGTCGTTCATGATTAGGTTTCGAATTTACCACATCGGAAAACGACCTGAGTGGTCGCACGCGGGAAGCCCCGGCGTCAGTCGCAAGGTACTTGCGGGCCGGCGCCGATGTTGGTTGGCCGTCCGCTCGACGGCACGCAGTCCTGCAAATGACCGTTGTAGATCAAGGCCAGAACTTCCTCTTCGCCATTGAGCAGGAACATCTTCCCTTTGCCCCCCAGCCGCACCTGGATTTCGCGCCCAGCCTTCCAGTTCGAAGGGTAGTATCCGGTCATGCTTTCGTATCGCACCACGTACTTCTTCTGGTCGAGTGCCAGGGTAATGTCATAAAAAGGATAGCCATCATAGATGGGAACCCTGCCTTCCCAGAACGCGATGCGTCCGCGATCGTAAGCTCTCACCGCCAGCACTTTGGCTGTTTTCACATCGTCCGCCGCGTAGACGAGGGAAGTCACGAGAAGCATCGACATGATCGGGATGGCAAGGCGCTTCATATTCAAATTGGATGCGTGAAACGATATCGGAGATTTCCACCACCCCCCGCTCTCCAACCGCCGTCATCTCGAGCGAAGGACCCTTGCATTGCCCGCCGCGTGGCACAAGAGTTGATGCGAGCGGCACTGGCTGATCCAAAAAGCAAAGGGCGGCTCGCGCCGCCCCTCAAGATCAGTTGACTGATCACCACTCTTAAGTTCCTTCGGACCACCCCGCCAGATACTCTTCCTGCTCCGGCGTCAACTTGTCGATCTTGATGCCAACAGATTCCAGCTTTAGCTTGGCGACTCGCTTGTCGAGGTCATCGGGAACTTTGTAGACCTTTTTCTCCAGCGTCTTGTAGTTCTTCACCATGTACTCGGCGGAGAGGGCCTGGTCGGCAAAGCTCATGTCCATCACTGATGGTGGATGTCCTTCGGCGGCGGCGAGGTTGATCAGGCGGCCTTCGCCAAGGAGGTTGATCTTGCGTCCGTCCCGCAGAGAGTATTCTTCGACGGAACTGCGGGTGGTGCGCTTGGACGACGACATCTTATCGAGGGCCACGATGTCGATCTCCACGTTGAAGTGGCCGGAGTTGGAGATGATGGCGCCGTCTTTCATGACTTCGAAGTGTTCTTTGGTCAGTACGCTCTTGTTGCCGGTGACGGTACAGAACACGTCGCCCAACTTGGCGGCCTCGGTCATGGACATTACGCGGAAGCCGTCCATGTGTGCCTCTAGCGCTTTCGTGGGATCGACTTCGGTGACGATGACCTCGGCTCCGGCGCCGCGAGCGCGGCTGGCCAGGCCTCGTCCGCACCAGCCGTAGCCGGCGACTACGAACTTCGAGCCTGCCAGCAGGTAGTTGGTGGCGCGGATGATGCCATCAATTGTGGATTGGCCTGTGCCGTAGCGGTTATCGAATAGATGTTTGGTGTCGGCGTCGTTGACCGCGATGATGGGGAAACGCAGCACGCCTTCTTTGGCCATGGCCCGCAGGCGAATCACGCCCGTGGTGGTTTCTTCGGTGCCGCCGATCACGCCTTCGAGCGCGTCCTGACGCTTGGTGTGCAGCAGGGTAACGAGGTCAGCGCCGTCGTCCATGGTGATCTGGGGCTTGTGGTCAATGGCGGCCAGAATGTGGCTGTAGTAGGTATCGTTGTCCTCGCCCTTGATGGCGAAGACCGGAATATTGTGATCGCGAACCAGGCTGGCGGCCACGTCGTCCTGCGTAGAGAGAGGATTGGAGGCGCACAGCACCACGTCGGCGCCGCCGTCACGCAGACAAATGGCCAGGTTCGCGGTTTCGGCGGTGACGTGCAGGCAGGCCGAAACGCGGATACCCTTCAGCGGCTGGTTCTTAATGAATTCCTTGCGGATAATTTGCAGGACCTTCATGGACTGGTTCGCCCAGTCAATCCGCTTCTTGCCGAGGTCGGCAAAGTCCAGGCTTTTCACATCACAATTCAGTTGCGTAGGTGTGGTCGACATGCTTCTCCTGTTCGAACTTATTAAACCTAAAATCATTAAACCACTAAGCACACCCTTCGGCTTCGCTCAGGGCAGGCTCCGTAACACGAAGGAAATCAAATTCTCGGGTTCCTTCGTGGACCTTCAGTGTCCTTTGTGGTTAAAGCTTTACTTGCGGGCGCCCGCGGGTTCGCGCAGACCTGCGTCGCTGCCCAGCTTGGCCGCCTTGTCCGTGGCTTCCCAGGTGAAGTCGGGATCGTTACGGCCAAAGTGTCCGTAGGCCGCAGTCTTACAGTAAATCGGGCGGCGGAGCTTGAGCGAGTCGATAATGCCTTTTGGCGTCAGGTGGAAATTGGCCCGCACCAGATCGGGAATGGTGTCGGGATCCACTTTACAGGTACCAAATGTGTCTACCAGAACGCTCACCGGCTCGGCCACGCCGATGGCGTAGGCGAGTTGGACCTCGCAGCGATCCGCCAGGCCGGCAGCCACAATATTTTTGGCGATGTGCCGCGCCATGTAGGCGGCTGAACGGTCAACCTTGGTTGGGTCTTTGCCGCTGAAGGCGCCGCCGCCGTGACGCCCCATGCCGCCGTAGGTGTCCACGATGATCTTGCGTCCGGTAAGACCGGTATCGCCCATGGGGCCGCCGATCACAAAACGTCCGGTGGGATTGATGTGGTACTTGGTGTCTTCGTCGAGCAACGGGGCGGGGATGGTGGCCTGGATGACGTGCTTCAGAATGTCGCCGCGGAGTTCTTCGTTGCCGACCGTCTCCGCGTGCTGAGTGGAAACGACCACCGCGTCCACGCGGATCGGCTTGTGGTTCTTGTCGTATTCGACTGTGACCTGCGATTTGCCGTCGGGACGCAGGTAAGGAAGCCGGCCATGCTTGCGAACTTCAGCGAGTCGCATGGTCAGTTTGTGCGCCAGTGAGATGGGTGTGGGCATCAGCTCGGGGGTCTCGTTGCAGGCGTAGCCAAACATCATGCCTTGATCGCCGGCGCCACCGGTATCGACGCCCATGGCGATGTCACCAGACTGCTTGTTGATGCTGGAGATGACGGCGCAAGTGTTGGAGTCGAAGCCGTAGAGCGCGTTGTCGTAGCCGATGGCGGCGATCGTGCCTCGAACCAGCGACTGGAAATCTACATATGCCTTGGTCGTGATTTCTCCTGCGATGACAACCAGGCCGGTGGCAGTCAGGGTTTCGCAAGCCACGCGACTGGACGGATCCTCTGCCAGGCAGGCGTCGAGGATAGCGTCAGAAATCTGGTCGGCAATCTTATCGGGATGGCCTTCGGTCACCGATTCAGACGTAAAAAGATAGCGGTTACGAGATGACAAGTAGCTTCTCCTTCATGCGATCTGGACTTTAAGACCTGGCGGGAGGGTCAGAACGCAAACAGCCTATAAATGAGCACTTTGCGGACTTCAATAAGTTACCAGAGAAGGCGCTGGGAAGCAACGATTTTGGGCCTGGGAGGGGAATATGGCCAGCCACCGGTGAGCATCGGCGTCCGGGAGGTAGCCAGAGGGCGGCGAATGGCAAAAAGAGGAATTCCTAACCCTCAGGGTCGCAGGCCGTTAAGATCGAAGGTGAGGGTTTTTACCTGGTTGTCTCGGCCTTGCGGCGCCAACTTCTTCCCATTGAACGAGATATCCACGGCACCCACGTTGCCGGTCTTGATCACAATCTGGTTGTGGGCCTGGACGGATTTTTCAGCCGCCGAGGTGAGCGTGTCCTGCATGACAGGTTGGCCATCCGCTGTAATGCTGACCCACGAATCCTCTCGCGCCTTGATCAACACTGTGAAAGCTCCTGCATTCGATACAGCACCTGCGGCAGGCGTTGCAGCTCCCGGAGAGCCTGCCGAGGATCCGGCCGGTGGCGCCTGAGAGGCAGCGCCAGCTGGCTCTGGCGAGGCTGGCTGGGTTTGCTCGCTCCGAACCGGCTGTGGAACCGTAAGGCCTGGGGCAGGCTTCTCCCGCGAGTGAAAGCCCCACAGCGCGAAGCCGAACGCAGCAATCAACAGCACGATCGCGACGATACCCCAGGGGATGCCATCGTTACCGCGGCTCTTTTTCTTGCTCTCTGGTAGCCGAACAGCCATGGCGGCCAGCACTGGCGTCTCCTCCGGAGGGCTCTCAGGGAGGGTGGGAGCGCTGGCAGCCACGAAATCCGCAATGGCCTGATTTTCGTCGATCCCCAGATGTCGGGCGTAGGCACGGACAAACCCTTTGTTAAAGATGCCGCCGGGAAGCTGATCGAAGTGCTCTTCCTCGAGCGCAGCGAGAAAGCGGGTACCGATCTTGGTGGCGAGAGAGATATCGTCCAGCGTGATCTTGCGCTGTTCCCGCTCCCGCTTTAAACGTGCCCCAAAGGATTCCACCTAGCCGTCTTCCTGCGGTCCTCGGGTGCCGCTGGCCGCATCAAAGATTAAGAGTGATAGAAGATGAATATATGTTAATCAAGGCCCTCCAGCCCCATGAATTTGCGGGAGGAGAGAACCGCATTGTTAAACGAGCCGGCCGCTTTCGGCATCCGGCGCATGTCCTTTAGGACGTGGCTTCAGGGGTTCAGGTTACTAAGGTTGATTGCCCCGGCTTTCCCGGGCCCATATAATTTCAACACTTCCTGCCCGCATAGAGGACCGCAGTTCATGACCAAGGCCGGCGCCGACCGCAAAGTGCAGGAACTGGGCATCTTTCATGATGTGGCCAAGGCCCTGACTTCGTCCCTTGACCTGGACTCCATCCTGCAGACCATCATGGAAAAAATGGCGGAATACTTCCGTCCGGACAATTGGTCTCTGTTGATGGTGGATGAAGAACGCGACGAACTCTATTTCGCCATTGCGGTAGGCAAAGCATCCGAGGCCTTGAAGAATGTCCGGCTCAAAGTGGGCGAGGGAATCGCCGGATGGGTGGCAAAACATGGCGAGCGCGTGGTTGTGCCTGACGTGTACACCGATCCCCGCTTCGCCAAACGAATTGACGAGATGACCCAGTGGGAGACGCGTTCGATCATCTGCGTTCCCCTGCGCTCCAAGCTGCGGGTGCTGGGCGTCATTCAACTGGTCAATGTCAGCATGGAGAACTTTACCAACCAGGAGTCCTTCTTCCTGCAATCGATTTGTGACTACGCCGCCATTGCCATTGAAAACGCGCGCTCCGTGGAGAAAATTCAGGAACTCACCATCACCGATGATTGCACCGGCCTCTATAACGCCCGTCACTTGTACAAGACGCTCGAAACCGAGGTCTACCGTTCGGCACGCTACGGCTATGAGTTCACGGTGCTGTTCATCGACCTCGACCACTTCAAACAGGTCAACGACACGCACGGACACCTGGTCGGAAGCAAGCTGCTGATGGAGATCGGCTACCTGATCAAAGCGCAGCTGCGATTGATTGACTACGCCTTCCGTTATGGTGGAGACGAATTTGTCGTGCTGTTGCCGCAAACTGGCAAAGATGCCGCTCTGATTGTGGCGAAACGCCTGCGTGATAGCCTGCGGACTAGCATGTTCTGTCAAGAAGAAGGATTGAATCTGAACGTCCGCGCCTCGATGGGCGTGGCGACCTACCCGCACGACGCCAAGACTCCTCGCGAAATCATTCGTCAGGCCGATGAGATGATGTATCTGGTGAAGAACACCTCGCGCGACAATATTGGGATTGCCTCGCGTGGGGTAATGAAATAGCAGTTTCTGGTTTCTGGTTTCCAGTTTCTGGTGGCCACCAAGGTCCGCGTGGGGACGGCCGCCCTCGGCTGTCCTGCCGAGCGAAGCTCGGCTCGCCAATTCCACACTCACATCCCGCGATATTCGAGCTGCCCTCCTCACTCTCCATTGTCATCCTGAGGCAGCGGAGTGGCTCGCGAAGCGGGACTCCCAACGAACGACCTATGCAATTGGGCGGCGCTACCGAAGCGGCCGAGGAATCCATAGATCCTTCGGCCCGCAATAGACGCGTACCTCAGGATGACAAACGTGGATGAGACCAGAAGACTGTCGAGCTTCGCTCGCTGGGCGGATGTGGACACCGCCCCTACGTGGGCATTGGTAGCTCGCTGCGCTAAGGAAGTTACTTCGCTGGCGCCGTTGCTGGCTGGTTGATACTGACGGGTTGAGGCTTTCGGTCTGGTTCGGACTGCTGCAGCCACTTCCGAATTTCAGGCAAAGCAGCGCGCATCGCAGTCTCTCCGGAAAGAATCAACTCGGCTGAGCGTTCGAAGTCGTCGTACTTGAATCCGTTGACATCTGGATCGATCACTAAGTCGGCGGCGGCTTTCCACACTCCACAGTTCATCTCCTGGGCAATCGCGAAGCACTGACCGATTACATCGAAGAGATGTCGCGGTCCAACATCGCCGTTGGTCCAGGTTCCCCGGAGATGCACGGCCAGCACCTTTTGAGCTCCCATCTCTCTTAACGGGACTGTAGGAACGGCGTAGGCCAGCATGCCATCCACCAATAGACGCCCGCGGATTTTTACTGGGAGGAACATTCCCGGGTAAGCGCAACTGGCGCGCACCGGGTCGACCAGTGGGCCGGAATGAAAGACCGCTCCCGCACCGGTGGAAAAATCCGTGGCGGTCACTGCCAGGGGAATCCGCAATTCCTCGAATGTCTTGACCTTCAGGATGCTGCTGAGAAACTTGATCATGCGTTCGTTGCTGGCGAAACCGTAGCGCGACAGGGTCCAGCGGGCAAAGTCTTTGAAGCGCACCCGCGTAGCCATTTGTTCCAACTCAGGGATGGTGACGCCGCTACAGTAGGCTGCGCCGATGAGCGCGCCGACACTGGTGCCGGCCACCAGACTCACAGGAATATTCTCTTCTTCGAGGACCTTCAGAACGCCGATGTGGGCGATGCCGCGAGCAAACCCGCCACCCAAGGCCAGTCCAATGCCGGAAGGCTGCGCCTGCTCGGACCCAGACAGGCCTGACAGGCCACGTCCGAAGGCCTGTACAGAACGAATGATCTTGCCCAGACTCTTCACCGGAACCTCATTTCTCCCGGCAACCCCAGCTCTAGCTAGCAACTAAGATGCCAGCTTCCAGACAATAGTTCCAGGCACGTCGGATAGCTCCAGAGCGTTACCTCCGGAAAAATTGCGCCCCAATGACTAACTCCCGCATTCCTGTTAACTTGGGGGCCATGGTTCGAGAAATCTCAGCGGGGGGCGTAGTGGTGAAACGGTCTGGAGAAGGCTGGGAAATGGCCGTTATTGAGCCCCAGGTGGAGGCTTCTTCAGCTCGTCCGGCGAAGAAGACTTCACGAAAAGTGGTACTGGCGTTGCCCAAGGGACTGGTGGATCCTGGCGAAAAGCCGGAACAGACGGCACTGCGCGAGGTCCAGGAGGAGACCGGCCTGGTCGCGACGCCGATCACCAAGTTGGCTGACATCAAGTACGTTTATGTCCGTTCATGGGGGGACCAGCAAAGGGTATTCAAGATCGTTTCGTTTTTCCTGCTGCGTTATGAGTCGGGAGAGATTGACGACGTTTCTCGCGAGATGAGGGTCGAGGTCAGGCGGGCGTTCTGGATTCCGGCGGAAGAAGCGCCGCGCAGGCTAGCTTATCGGGGGGAACGCGATGTAGTGCGGCGCGCCCTTCTATATTTGAAATCCCATCCGGAGGAGGTCTGATCATGACGCACGAACACGTCGAAACCCACTTCATGGCCACCAATCTCGTGCGCGACATAGTGATCGGCATGGCGGACGGTCTTACCGTACCCTTCGCCCTCGCCGCCGGACTGTCAGGCGCGGTGCAGAACACTCGGCTGATCGTGATTGGTGGACTGGCGGAGATTGCGGCCGGTTCGATTGCCATGGGTCTGGGAGGATACCTGGCGGCCCGAGGCGATGCCGAACACTACGAGCAGGAACGGGAGCGCGAGTATCGCGAGATCAAGGAGATCCCGGAAGAGGAGATGGCTGAAGTGGGGCGTGTCTTTCAATCGTATGGTATGACGGCCTCGGAAAGCACTCCAGTGGTGGAAGCGCTCAGCCGGCGTCCTGACGCCTGGGTGGATTTCATGATGCGCTTCGAACTGGGCCTGGAAGCGCCGGATCCGCGGCGCGCGCTCACCAGCGCCGCCACAATCGCCGCCGCATATATTGCTGGCGGCATGATTCCGCTTTCGCCTTACATCCTGCTTTCGAGCGCGGTGCATGGACTGGCGTATTCCGCGGTGGTGACGCTGGCCGCGCTGGGCCTCTTCGGATATCTGAAAGGGCGTTATACGGGCACCGGGCCAGCGCGTAGTGCGGTGCAGACCATGGCGATTGGCGGCGTGGCGGCAGCCGCGGCCTTCGCATTGGCCAAACTGATTTCGTAGTGGTCGATGTAGCGGCCGAGAGAACCTTGGTGGTGATAGGAGTAGTTGGCAGCTTCCGGCATAATTCATGAGTGAATCGTGAATTGGTAGCATCGGCGTTCCGCCGGCTTTCTGGGAGGCATCTTGCCTTTCCACTTATAGCCCTCTCTCTGGCGTTGCAGGCGTCCACCGTCTCCATCGCCAAAACCAGGCATTCGGCTCCTTCCCCGGACCCCGGGTATGCCTCTGCCCTGGCCGCTGCCAATCGCTTCCTTCAGGCCTGGCAGAATCAGGACCACGAAACTGGCCTGCTCATGCTGACCGATATCGCGAAACAGAAGAGCTCTGAAGATCGCTTGGAGGCTTTCTTCGCTTCCGGACACGACGCGGCCTACGAGATCGCACGCGGAAGAAAGCTCAAGACGGGGTGCTACGCATTCCCCGTTGCCCTTTTTACATCATTGCCCGATTCAGCCAGTGCTGTACGTCCGCAGAAATCGCAGATTGTGGTGGTTCGCGCCGGCAACGACGAGTGGGCCATCGATAAGCTGCCCTAGCCCGTGTGGGGCGGACACTCTTGTCCCCCGCTCTTGACTTGCAGAGGACAACCTGAAAGCCAAATCTAAGACTGGATGAAATTCAAAAGCGGCGGAGTGTCTGCCCCCACATGAACTGACTAGGGCCGCTATACAATCGTTGTTCCGTAGTTCCTCTGAGGTATTTTCATGAAGCGCATCCACAAAGTTGCCGTTCTCGGCGCCGGAACCATGGGCGCTCGCATCGCCGCCCACTTCGCCAATGCGGGCGTGCCCAGCTACCTGCTCGACATCGTTCCCCCGGACGCGGACGGTCCTGCCCGGAACAAAATCGCCGGCGCGGGGTTGGAGGCTGCCAAGAAATCCAAGCCCGCCGCTTTCCTCGGACCTGAACTGTCGCGCCTGGTGACCATTGGAAACTTTGAAGATGATCTCAAGCGATTGAGTGAGGTGGACTGGATTATCGAAGCGGTCGTCGAAAATCTTGAGATCAAGCGGGCCCTACTAAAAAAAGTGGAAGCCATCCGCAAGCCGGGGACGATCAGCACCACGAACACCAGCGGCCTGCCGGTCGCAAAGATCGCCGAAGGCTTCTCGGACGATTTCCGTAAGTCGTGGTTCGGGGCACATTTTTTCAATCCGCCTCGCTATATGCGGCTGCTGGAAATTATCCCTACCTCGGAAACCGATTCCGCAGCCATTGAGGCCGTTGCCCACTTCAGCGATGTCAATCTCGGAAAGGGCGTGGTTTTCGCAAAGGACACGCCCAACTTCATCGCCAATCGCATCGGCACCTTTTCTGTGCTCAACGTGATGCGGTTGATGCAGGAGATGGACCTGAGCGTTGAAGATGTGGACGCGCTGACCGGCGACGCTGTGGGGTGGCCGAAGTCTGCCACGTTTCGCACGATTGATCTGGTTGGGTTGGACATTCTTGGGCATGTGGTCGGCAATATGGAGAAGGCAGGCGGGCAGGAGAGCCTGCCACACACGAGCCCATTGCCTGACTTCTACAAGCAGATGCTGGAGCGCAAATGGCTGGGCGACAAAGCCAAGGGCGGCTTCTACAAAAAAGTAAAGAGTGGTGACGGCAAAGAAGATGAGCGCCTTGCTCTGGATTGGAAGACGCTCGAATATCGTCCCCGCCAAAAGCCCAGGTTCCCTGCTCTTGACATGGCAAAGAATATTGAAGATGCGGGAGCTCGCCTGCGCACGCTGCTTGGGCTTGAAGGCAGCCCGCAAAAGGGAGACAAAGCAGGCGCGTTCTTGTGGTCGACCCTGACTGACCTCTGGAACTACTCTGCCAACCGCGTTCGCGAGATTTCTGATTCGATTGTCGAGATCGACCGCGCCATGCGCCTCGGCTTCAACTGGAAGCTGGGTCCGTTCGAACTCTGGGATGCAGCCGGGGTTGACGCCACGGTAGCCCGCATGAAGAAAGAAGGGCATACCGTATCGGCGAATGTCGACCAGTTGATCGCGGGCGGGAAGAAATCCTGGTACCTGGACGATCCCCAGGCCGCCTCGGGCCGGGTCTACTTTGACCTCAGGACGGCAAAGTATGAAGCGGTGAAAGTCTCGGCGGGAGTCTGGTCGGTTGAGGTAGCGAAGAAATCCAAGGGAGTGGTCAAGAAAAACTCAGGTGCGTCGCTGGTCGATCTCGGTGATGGAGTTGCCTGCATCGAATTCCACTCCAAGATGAACTCGCTGGGCGGAGACATTGTCAGTCTCATTAGTCAGACCCTGAAACCAAATGGACCGGGCGACGGGTTCGAGGCTTTTGTCATCACCAACGACGCCGATAACTTCTCGGTCGGCGCCAACGTCATGCTGCTGCTCATGTCGGTGCAGGAGGAAGAGTGGGACGAGGTCGATCTCGCTATCCGCCAGTTCCAGGGCATGACCCAGGCGATCAAGTTCTCACCCAAACCAGTGGTGGTTGCACCCTTCGGGCTCACGCTTGGCGGCGGAACCGAAATCACTCTGCACGCCGCGGCCCGCCAACCTTATGCCGAACTCTACGCAGGACTGGTGGAAGTGGGCGTCGGCCTGCTGCCGGGCGGAGGCGGCTGCAAAGAGATGCTGCTGCGCGCGCTGGATAGCGCGGCGGCGATTCGTCCAGGGCGCGGCGAGTCCATCGAACTTATGGAAGCTATGAAGAAGGCTTTCGAGATCATTGCCACCGGCAAAGTTGCAACCTCCGCTCACGAGGCGCGCGGCTTGGGCTTTTTGCATGAGTCCGACAACATCACGATGAATCGGGAGCGTGTGCTGGCCGATGCCAAAGCCCGAGCCCTGGAACTGGTTCGCGGCGGATATGAACCTCCGCAGTTCCGTACCGATATCCCCGCCCCGGGAGAAAACGTCCTGGCGGCGTTGAGGCTGGGAGTACACATCATGCGGCAGGGCGAATACATCTCCGACCACGAAGTAAAGATCGCCACCAAGGTCGCGGAAGTGTTGTGCGGCGGCAATGTGACTTCGGGTACGCCGGTGAGCGAACAGTACATTCTGGATCTGGAGCGCGAGGCGTTTAAGTCGCTCTGCGGAGAGCGGAAGACGCAGGAGAGGATTCAGTACACGCTCAAGACGGGGAAGACGCTGCGTAACTGAACTGCACACGTAGGGGCAGGTCCCCCACCTGCTCAGCGGACGGAGTCCGCAGTGGCGAGCTTCGCTCGCCAGCCCAGACGAGGACGTCTGGGCCTACGCGGCCGGTGCTCGCATCTAATATCGTGTGGATGGCTGAGTGCTAGACTTGGTCACATCAGTCACTGGAAATCGCTATGAGAGAAGTGGTCCTTGTCTCCTCTGTTCGTACCCCTGTCGGACGCGCGTTTAAAGGCACACTGCGCGCTACCCGTCCCGACGAACTGGCTGCAACCGCCATCAAAGGCGCGCTTGAGCGCGTGCCGCAAGTGGACCCAAAAGAAATCGAAGACGTCATTCTAGGGTGTGCCACGCCCGAGGCTGAACAAGGCATGAATGTTGCCCGCATCGCTGCGTTGCGGGCCGGGTTGCCAGTCGAGGTTTCGGCGATCACCATCAATCGCTTCTGCTCGTCCGGACTGCAGGCGATTGCCATGGCGGCAGAGCGCATCATGAGCGGCGGTGCGGAGATCATTGTGGCCGGCGGAACAGAATCGATGTCCATGATTCCGATGGGCGGGCACAAAATATCGCCCAATCCCTGGTTGATTGATCACTATCCCGACGCATATCTCACCATGGGCTTGACCGCCGAACGATTGGCGAAGCGTTTTGGCATCACGCGCCAGGAGGCGGATGAATTTTCGCTCCGTAGCCATCAGAAAGCGCTGGCTGCGATCCAGGCGGGGAAGTTTGCCGATGAAACTGTGCCCGTGAACGTAAACTTCACTACGCCGAATGGGTCGAAGCCGAAACGCCAGGAGATCGTCTTCAAGGTGGACGAAGGCCCGCGGGCCGATACTTCCATGGAAGCACTGCTCGTTCTTAAGCCGGTGTTTCACGCCAAGGGAACTGTGACCGCAGGCAATTCCTCACAAACCTCCGACGGAGCAGCCGCGGCGGTGGTCATGTCGGCCGAGAGGGCCGCAGCCCTGGGAATCAAGCCTCTGGTTCGTTACCTTTCTTTTGCCACGGCCGGGTACAAGCCGGAGGAAATGGGGTTGGGGCCGGTATTTGCGATCCCGAAGGCGCTGAAGATGGCGGGGCTTAAACTCTCTGACATCGACGTGATCGAACTGAACGAGGCCTTCGCGGCGCAGTCGCTGGCTGTAATCAAGGAAGCCGGGCTTGATCCGGAGCGGGTGAATCCCAATGGCGGTGCGATCGCGTTGGGTCATCCGTTGGGATGCACTGGGGCGAAGCTGACGGCTACCATCATCCGCGAGATGAAGCGGCGCAATGCGCGCTACGGGATGGTGACTATGTGTGTCGGCGGGGGTATGGGGGCGGCGGGCATTTTCGAAAACCTGTAACCACCAAGGACACTAAGGTCCACTAAGGAAGTCCCCTAGAAAATGGGCACTTCTTAGTGGACCTTAGTGTCCTTGGTGGTTAAAGATTTTTCTTTGCGATTGTGACGCATGACCTAGACAGTAATGGCATTGATTGACAACCATGGGGCTGGAGGTTGCGATGGCTACTGTCCCGATCAGATCGACCACCCCACAGCAGGTCAGTCATGCGGTAATAACTGCGGCGATGACTGTCCATAACGAACTCGGCCTCGGTTTACTGGAAAGCACTTACACCGCGTGTTTGCAGTACGAACCGAAGCGAGCTGGATTCCTCTCTGCTTCCCAGGTCGCTCTTCCCGTTGTATACCAGGGAGTAAGACTCGAGCTCGGATATCGGATGGACCTTCTCGTTGAGGACCTAGTGGTGGTGGAGGTCAAGTCCGTTGAGGGCATCTCTCCAGTCCATCAGGCCCAAATCCTTTCGTACCTTAGACTCAGTGGTAAATCCATTGGACTGCTTATAAACTTCAACGTTGTACATCTCAGGGACGGCATTAAACGGTTTGTGAACGGGACTGGATGGAAGTAAAGGCAAAGGCATGAACCACAAAGGGCACAAAGGTACACGAAGGAGAAGCAATCCTTCCTTCGTGCAACTTCGTGTCCTTGGTGGTTAAGGGGGTATCTCGATGGCTACCACAACTGCAATTCCCAGCACCAAAATCTCTGGCGGCAGCTTTCTGCTCGAAGAGCGCAAGGTGGACGAAGTCTTCACTCCCGAGGATTTTACCGAGCAGCACCAACTGATCGGGCAGACGGCGGAAGAGTTCGCGGTCAATGAGATCCTGCCCAATGCCGAGAAGATGGAACACAAGGACTTCTCCATCACTCGCGATTTGCTCAAGAAGGCCGGGGACCTTGGGTTGAGCGGTGTCGAAATCCCTGAAGCCTACGGCGGCCTCGAGATGGACAAAGTCACCGCCGCTGTAATTGCCGATCACATCGCCAAGTACGCGGGCTTCGCCACCACCTGGGGTGGACATACCGGGATCGGAACGCTGCCCATCGTTTATTTCGGCACGGAAGAGCAGAAGAAAAAATATCTGCCTCGGCTCGCGGCTGGGGAAATCGTCGGGGCTTATGCTTTGTCGGAGGCCTCGTCAGGATCCGACGCCCTGAACTGCCGGGCCCGCGCCCAGCTTTCATCCGACGGCAAGCACTACATCCTCAACGGCGAAAAGATGTGGATCACCAACGCCGGCTTTGCCGACCTCTTCACCGTGTTCGCCAAAGTGGATGGAGAAAAGTTCAGCGCCTTTCTGGTGGAAAAAACCTTCCTGGGATTTTCGATCGGCGCGGAAGAACACAAGATGGGCATCCGCGGATCTTCTACCTGCCCTCTGATCCTCAACGACTGCAAGGTTCCGGTGGAAAATCTGCTCGGTGAAATTGGCAAGGGCCACGTTATCGCTTTTAACATTCTCAACGTGGGACGCTTCAAGCTAGGAGCAATGTGTGTCGGCGGAGCGCGGCTATCGCTGGAGAACGCTATCGCTTACGCCAAGCAGCGCAAGGCGTTCAGCAAAGTGATCGCCGACTTCGGATTGGTTCGCGAAAAGCTGGCGAACATGGCGACTTTGATCTACGTCGGCGAGGCGCTCGTGTATCGCACCGTGGGCATGATGGATGTTGCACTCAACGAGGTGGACAAAGCCGGCGCCGATGCCGCCAAAGAAACGCGCAAGGCGATCGAGGAGTACGCGGTGGAGTGCTCCATTCTCAAGGTCTGGGGCTCGGAGATGATCGACTATGTAGTCGATGAAACTGTCCAGATTTACGGCGGCTACGGCTTTGTCGAAGAGTACCCGGCGGAGCGCGCTTACCGCGACGCTCGTATCAATCGCATCTTCGAAGGGACCAATGAGATCAACCGGCTGATCATTACCGGCTTCCTGCTTAAACGCGCCATGTCAGGACAACTACCGCTGATGCCAGCGATTAAGAAGCTGATGGACGAGGTGCTCGCCGGGCCCAGCGTGGGCGATGATCTGGAAGGCCCGTTGGCCGACGAACGCAAACTGGTCGCGCAGGCCAAGAAGTTGGGCCTGTTTGCCGCTGGCTCAGCGACTCAAAAATACATGCAGGCGATACAGGACCAGCAAGAAGTGATGGGAGCAATCGCTGACATGGTGATCGAGACCTATGCCATGGAGTCAGCGCTGTTGCGGACGCAGAAGATGGTCCAACAGAAGGGCGAGGCGTCAGCGGCGACTGCGATCGCCATGACCCGGGTGTATCTCTCGCAAGCCATGGACAAGATCGAATCGGCGGCGAAGAAGATCATTGCGGCGGTCGCCGAAGGTGACATGCTGCGCACGCAGCTGGCGATCCTACGGCGCCTGGTGAAGCATGAACCGTTTAACACCATTGAATTGCGACAGCAGATCGCACAGAAGGTGATTGAGCGAGGCAAGTACACACTGGCGTAAACCAGAATTGGCCACAGAGCACACGGAGAGGACCAGGAAACCGGAATTAAGACTCGTCACCCGGTGAGTTGCCACGCGATTTCGCTCCTCAGCGCGCTCCGGTACAAATGTCGGCATGAAATCCCCTAATTTTTATTGTTTTGTAGCAGCTGGGCTGGCGCTCTGTTTGCCGGCTGCGGCGCAGTCCAACTCAACTCCACCCGCCGACTCCGCCAGCTTTGAGGTCGACGGCAGCGCGCACGTGACGCAGCGGTACCAATGCCGTCGACCGTCGGCCCGGAGGCCCAG
>Ga0210384_10003351_pt1 | contig 18628 bp, 14 predicted proteins | sample IncBWH2MmetaG_FD_160574 | JGI IMG/M metagenome (GOLD analysis project Ga0210384, IMG submission 160574) | Forest soil microbial communities from Barre Woods Harvard Forest LTER site, Petersham, Massachusetts, United States - Inc-BW-H-2-M | ecosystem: Environmental > Terrestrial > Soil >...
CAGATAGGCGCGGCATTGCGTCCCTTTGTCGCAGGCGATACGCTGGGCCAGTGGCTGGCTCCGGACGGGCAGAATTATGAAATCAACGTGCAGTTGCCGAAGTCAGGCCGCCAGAAGATTTCTGACCTGGGTGAATTGTCGCTGGCCAGCGACAAGCTGGACGCCACAGGGAAACCGATCATGGTGCCGTTGCGCCAGGTCGTTCAGTTTATTCCCGGCACCAGCCCGCGCGTGATCAAGCGCCAGAACCTGGAACGGCGCGCCGCTATTTATGCGAACGTGGAGGGCCGGCCGGCCGGGGATGTCGGCGCGGACGTACAAAATCTGGTCAAGACCATAGAACTGCCGCCGGGATATCGTTTCGATGTGGGCGGCCAGACCAAGGATATGCAGGAGTCTTTCAGTTCGGCAATGGCGGCGCTGGGGATAGCGGTGATCTTCATCTACCTGATCCTGGCCTCGCAATTCGGCAGTTTCCTGCAGCCGCTGGCCATCATGACCTCTTTGCCGTTCTCGCTGATCGGGGTGCTGCTGGCCTTGCTGGTGACCGGGAGCACGCTGAACATTTTCTCCATCATCGGCTTCATCATGCTGATGGGCCTGGTGACCAAGAATGCGATCCTGCTGGTCGATTTTATCAACCAGTCGCAAAGGAAGGGCATGTCGCAGCACGATGCGATCATGGCGGCAGGGCAGGTGCGCCTGCGTCCCATCCTGATGACCACATTAGCCATGATTTTCGGCATGCTGCCGATGGCGATAGGCTTGAGCGACGGCGCGGAATCGCAGGCGCCGATGGGCCGGGCCGTGATAGGCGGGATCATTACGTCGACACTGCTGACCTTGCTGGTGGTGCCGATTGCCTACTCTTACATGGATAAATTGGGCTTGTGGGGTAAGAAATACTTCGGCGGCAAAACCCATGTTGCGCCCGTGGCTAATCCCGGTGCGGCGGCCAGCCATATCGAGGCCGATGCCGCTTGACGAAAGCAGGTGAATCAGTAAGAATCGCGGCCCGCTTAGTCGTTCTGCCGGGTTGCGATGAATGGGCGTTGGCAAAATTCAAACCATACATGACCCGGGGCCTGTTAGCAGGCCCCGGGTCATGTCGACAAGGTTTGGGGTGATGTACTCACGCTAAATCATGTGTACGCACGCACAAAAGCGCACTACCGGGCCCGGCTCCGTAGTGCGTTGTTTTTTTTGAGAGTGTTTACTCTAGATTTGCATGGAATTGTATTTTCCGCTATTCATCACTATTGTCAAATGACATACTACCGGATAAGTTTTAGAACGACTGTTCAATTACTTGCAAAAAATTTATCATAGGAGACAAAAGATGCGTCAATATACCCTTGCGCTGGGCCTGCTCTCAGCTGCTGTTTTGACCGCCTGCGGCGGCGGAGGCGGTACCCCAGGTCCAACAGTCGATACAAGCTTGGCGCGCGGCTCGCTGTTTGCGAATCCACCTAATCTGGTGCCGATTCCTCAGGCCGACGGGACCGCGGTCACGCAACTTGCTCCGGGAGTGTTTGCTGCGATGCTGGAAGCGAAGCAACCTGGCATCACCCAGGTTACCGGCGTACCAAAATGCGCGATCACCACTTACTACATGAAATACGGTACGGTGGGCGGCGCGAATGAAACGACCAGTGCTACCGGCGCCATCATGGTGCCGTCAGGCTCGGATCCAGCATGTAGCGGCCCGCGTCCGGTTGTGCTGTATGCACACGGCACCACGGTTGAGAAATCATTCAACATGGCCAATCTGCGCGATAACGCCGAATCATCCCTGGTCGCTGCCATGTATGCGGCACAAGGTTTCATTGTCGTGGCCCCCAACTATGCCGGCTATGACGTTTCTCCATTGAGCTATACGCCGTATCTGAATGCGGAGCAATCTGCCAACGATATGGTGGATTCGTTGCGCGCGGCGCGCAAGGCATTCGCGACCATCGGTGCATCGGATTCGGGCAAACTGGTGGTGGCCGGCTATTCCCAGGGCGGCCACGTAGCGATGGCAACTCAGCGTGCGATGCAGACGACCTACGCCAGCGAATTTAAAGTCTCGGCGCTGGCCGGCATGTCAGGCCCTTATGCCATGGCGCTGTTGGGCGACACGGTATTTGGCGGCGCTCCCAATGCAGGCGGTACGGTGTTCCTGCCTTTGATCGCTACCAGCTGGCAGAAATCCTACGGCGGCTTGTACAATAGCCCCAGCGATGTGTATGAGGCCCAATACGCAACCGGCATAGAAACCCTGATGCCAGGCCCGCTGACATTTACCCAATTGTTTACTACCGGTAAATTGCCGCAGACCGCATTGTTTGCCAAGGACTCGCTGCCGGGCCCTGTTTCTCCTGCGTTCGCCGTGTTTTTTGGCAATGGCAACCTGATCAAGACCAGTTTCCGCAATGCCTATGTGGCAGACATGCTAGCGAACCCTTGCGGCGTAAATCCTGCAGATCCTTTGAACTGCACGCCGGCCAGCGGCTTCCGTAAAGCCGGCCTGAAGAACGATCTGCGCAATTATGTGCCTAATGTCCCTGTCATGCTGTGCGGCGGCAATGCCGACCCGACGGTGTTTTTCGCTAGCACCGTGGCCACAGCCGGCTACTTTACGGCTAAAGGGCTGCCGGCAGCTGCGCTGACAGTACTCGACGTGGATTCCAGCCCGACAGGCGCAACGGATCCGTTTGCGGCAGCCAAGGTCGGCTTTGCGCAAGCAAAAGCCGGCGCGATCGCAGCGGCGGTCGCGGCCAACCAGGATCCTGTTACAGCCGTTGCAGGCGCCTATCATGGCACCCTGGTACCACCGTTCTGCAATGCAGCGGCGCGTGGATTCTTCCAGCAAGTTTTGGCTCACTAAGGCGAGGATAATAGATCATGAAAAAAACACAAATCGCTATTGGCGCCGTGCTGACATTGGCTTCCATGTCTGCCCTGGCTGACGAGAATTTCCCCAATACCGTTCGCATCGGCTATGCACATATCGCCGTTCACTCGGACTCGCCTAACCTGACCAGCAATGGCCCGGATTTCCTGACGCCGCAACCGGCGGGCATCAAGGTCGACAATGCCAACACGGTCTACGTCGGCTATACCCGCAGGCTGACTGCAAATGTGGATTTTGACCTGGCGCTGGGCGTCCCGCCTGAACATGACAACCGTGGCACAGGCACGCTGGCGCCATTCGGCGTTACCGCCAAGGTCAAGCAAAGGGCGCCGACTGTATTCATCAATTACAATTTTGGTGACGAGTCGAATGCCTTCCGCCCTTTCTTCGGCCTGGGCTTGAATTACACCCAGTTCTATGATGCCAGATCGACCGCTTCGGGCGACTTGGCTGCCGGCGGCCCGACCAAGATTTCGCTGGGCGATTCTGCAGGCTGGGCGGCACAGATCGGCGTCAAATACAACCTGACGAACCGCTGGTTCCTCATGGCCAATATTGCGACCGCAGACGTTAAATCTCCATTGACGGCGACAACCGGTAGCATAGAACGCAAGACCATCATCAACTTCAGGCCTGTTGTCTACATTGTGACAGCGGGTTATGCGTTCTAAGAACCAGATGGAAGGATAGGGCCGGCTGTATTCCAGCGGTCATTGAAACAGGGGGCGGAGCATTTTCCGCCCCCTGTTTTTTTATGCGCGATGCAAAAAATTTCAGCCGTATTTATCTCTCTATTTCGTCGTGTGCCATTTGTCTTGCATATGCCGCACAGACTCGGCGATCAGTTCCGTCAAGATGTTCAGGTCCACATCAGATAATTTTTTCAGATACAGGCAGGACTTGCCCGTCTTGAACTTTCCCAGCTGCGCCATCAATGCCTCGTACCGCTGGAAGCCGGGCATGATATACAGGGTCAGGTCATTTTTTCTCGGCGAGAAACCTATAAGCGGCCATTCGCCCTCTCTTCCGCTCTCATATTTGTAGCGGTAGCGGCCGAAACCGACGATGCCGGTGCCCCACATGATGGGCTCTGCACCAGTCGCCGCTTGCATCAGTGCGGCAATTTTCATGCAGTCGTTGCGGCGGCCCTCGTCGGCAAGCCGGGACAGGAATTCTGCTACCGGTTCTTGCGTGGGTTGGGTTTTTGGTTCTGCCATATAAGTTCCTGTGCGCCCTAGTTCCCCAGCAAGCCTTTGAGCCTGTCCTGCAATTTGCTCTTTAATTCCTGCTTTTTCTCTTCCAGCACCGGTTTAGCTTTGTCAGCGATGACGGATTTCAGTGCATCGCTGGCGATGCCATTCCATTGTATGTTGTAGCCGAGCGCCGTCAGCGGGCCGCTGATGCGTACCGGGATGGTAATGTTTTTCAGTTGCGCCAAGTCCGCGCCGCCCTGGCCGGCGGCCGTATTCACGACGGTGACATTGGCGGTATAGTCTAGGCTGCCATTGACGGCATTCAGCGTGCCGCTGCCGCCTACCCTGAGGAAAGGGGATTTGAGCGCAAGGTCGTCGCTTTTCCCTATGCCGTTATGAAAATGCAACGATGCGGTAAACGAGGAGAAGTCGGTTTTTTCCGCCGTATCCGCTGTTTGTTGCTGATCTGTTTTATTCAGGATCTTGCTCTTGAAATCGCGCAGCGACTTGGCCAGGTTGATACCCTTGACGGCGCCATCATGTAATTCCGTGCTGACGTCGCCATCCAGCGCCTGCTTCATCGCAGCGATGCTGGTACCTGCGGTGTTCAGGTTCAGCGCCAGCTTGCCGCGCCCCGCCAGGATGTCGTGATCCAGCGCGTCCTTCAACAAAGGGTTGACATTGATATCGGTCAGCGTAGCCCGCAGCGCAAAGCTATTGTTATTGGCATTGATGGTGGCGCCTCCTGCGAGCGCACCCTGGTACAGCTTGGCCGACAGCGGCGCCATGTCCAGTTTGCCTTGATCCGTTTTTATCGGCATTGCCAGGTCGGTGAGCTTGAGTTTTTTCACCTGCAACTGGCCTATCTGTATGCTGCCGTTCAACTGCAACTTTTTCAGTGCCGACAAATCCAGTGGCTTTTCCGCAGCCGCAGGGGCAGAATTTTGCGGTCCCGGTTTATGCGCAGCGGCGGGCGCCGGCGGTGCCAGGTAGCGGTCCAGGTTCAGTTTATCTATCGCCAGCTCAAACTGCGCGCCGGGATTGGCGAACTGCGCGACGGCAAAACTGCCCCGGACCGTGCTTTCGTCAAACCGGGTTTGCAGGCTGCCGGCCAGCGTTTGTTTTTTGAGATCGACGTCCAGCTTGGCGTGGATCGGCAGTTTCACCGTTTTTTGCGGCATGGCGGGATCATCCACTTGCAGGTTGGCGCTGATATCCGGCAGGCTGAAGTACTTTTGTCCGGGCTGGGCATGGACCGATGTTTCTATCTTGCCGGAGATGACCCTGGTGCCTTCCTTGCTGTTGAGGTCCAATAACAGCTTGCTTATCGTCAATGTCTTGGCAGAGCCGCTGACGCCACTCAACTGATAGCCGACATCCAGCTCTTTTGTCCCGCTTAGCTTGAAGTTGCCTTTGACCGTGTCGCCGCTGGCATTGTTTTGCTCAATGGCCAGTTTGGGTGCTTCCAGGTTCAACTCGGCATTATCCCGTCCAAAAGGAGCTTTGGCGGTAAGAGCCAAGCCGTCTACGGCAAGGGCGAGATTCTTCCGATTGAACTTGATATCATTGGCTTTGGCGACGATATCAAAGGCCTTGCCGGCGTTTTTATCCAGGCTGCCCTTCGCAAGCAGGTCCAGGTTCCTGGCTTCCAGTAAGCCCGCATCCAGGTCAAAAAGCAATCCGGTTTGCGCCGTGATTTTGCCCTGCATGGACGGCTGCTGAAAATCCACTTCTGTGGAAAATTTCATTTCGGTAACGACTTTGTCGGCAATCCTGCCGCTGCTGAAATCGAGTTTATTCAGACTGCCGGTGTAGTGGTTGACCGTATCGTTGATATGGATGCTGGCCCCGGTCAGGGCAATGCCTTTGATATCGAACTTCACGGCGTCGTTGCCGGTTTCTTCCTTGCTGAGCAGATCGTCTGCATTGCTTTCTTCTTCCGTGTGCCGCTCCAGCGTCAAGTCCAGTCCATCTATCGTAATGCTGTCCAGCAGTATTTCTTTTTTTAGCAGCGGTAGCAGCGCCAGCGAAATATGGGCGGATTTTAACGTGGCAAAATTGGCGTCGCTGGCGTGCGCAGACAGGCTGGTTTTCCCGAGATCGACACCCAGGCTGGGGAATACGCTGAGCTTGATCTGCCCGTCTATGCTGAGCGTGCGTTGTTTCTTGTCCTTGACCAGTTGGACGATCTGGCTTTTGAATTGATTGGCGTCAAAGCCGAATGCAAGATAACCGAGCAACGCACCGAACAGCAGGGCGATCAGCAACAGCGAGAGGCCGATGATCTTGACGAGTTTGTTCATATCCCGGGGCCAGGTTGTAAGAACCGGTTGACGCCTGTAGATACTACCGCGAAATGATAGGCATGCGCAGTTTAAGATCAAGGCGCAGGGCAGCCATCATACAGGCACGCATGAGATGAACTTTAGCATAAGCCGGTCGAACCGGATGCTTCAGATGGCTACCTGGTTGCGGCCCGCTTCCTTGGCGCGATACAGCGCCGCATCTGCCGCGGCGACCAGGGTTTTGCCGTCCTGCCCCTCGGTCAGCGTCGCCAGGCCAAACGAAGCGGTGATATGCGGCAACGGCTTTTGCATGTCCGGGAAGACGCGGGTTTTGCGCAGGCGCGTGCACAGTCTTTCGGCGACGATCAGCGCCGATTGCTGATTGGTATTCGGCAGTATGACCATCATCTCTTCACCACCGTAGCGGGCGGCAAAGTCGCTGGGGCGCAAGCCTGCATTCAGTACTTTTGCGGCACTCTGCAGCGCGTCGTCTCCCAGCAGGTGGCCATGCTCGTCGTTGAAGCGCTTGAAATGATCGAGGTCGACCATGATGATGCTGATCGGGGTGGCCGAGGCAAGCGCGCTGTCGATCAGGCCGGGTAATTGATTGTTCAGCCATGCGCGGTTATGCAGGCCGGTCAGGCCGTCTATCATCGACATCTGCCGGTAGAACTCGCCTACTTTCTGCCGGTTGCGGATTTGCGCGTTGGCTGCGCGAATACGGAAGGAAAGCAGTTGCAACAGGTTGCGGGCGACGCCGTTCGACTCATCGATCAGGCGCCACATGGTTTCCGCTTCTATCACCAGCAATTCGCTGTCGGAGATCGCCGCAATGGTCGCTGAATGAATTTCTTCGTCCAGCACAGAGATTTCTCCTACGCACTCGCCGGGCAGGTACTGGGTGATTGCGTTCTCAAGCAGATTGGTGTTGTCCAGCCCAAGTTCCATCTTGGTAATGCCCAGCGCGCCCTTGAGCACGATATACAGGCGGGCGCCGGAACTATGCACGTCGAGCACAACCTGACCGGCCCTGGCTGTGACGACTTCACACTGGCTGATGATGTTGCCGATGACTGCGAGGTTATCTTCTGAGATATCGCGGAATAGATGGATGCTGCTGAGTTTGTAGTCAGTGTTGCCAAAGTGCATCAAGTGTTCCAAAGTAGCCTCTTCCACTACAAATTTAAATTATTACTTGTTACTTACTATATCCAAAGCCCAGTATGAAGCACAGGGCTTTTTGCCTATATGCATCAATTCATACCGGATTTGACAATGCTTAACATCTGGCCCTTTACAGCACGATCTGATTCAGTGCGTCAAAGCGCATCTCCGTTTCCCGGAAAATGGCATGGTAATCCATCTCGCCCAGTGCCAGTGTATTCCATGCAGTCTCCGCCACGATAGGCATCAGGTCATCCTCCAGCTTGGCCAGGTCCAGCGCATGGACTATTGCATCGGCAATATGAACGATGGCGGCGACGGGATTCAAACCGCCCATACCCGGCTCCGTATAGCCGCGTATGGCATCCTGTATTGCCTCAGAGAAATTCCACTGTACTGCCAGCGCCAGTCCGGCCTGTACATGGTCCACCCCCAGCACGATTCTTTCTGCTTGCAGTAAATGACAATCATGCTGCCGGCGATAGTCGAGCACTTCCTGGTACTGATCCGGAAAGCGGGTGACTAGCACCAGCCTGCCTATCGCATGCAGTAAGCCTGCGGTAAAGGCAAAATCGTGCTTCATGTGCAAGGTGCGCGAAATCAGCTCGGCACACACGGCGGTAGCGATGCTCTGCTGCCAGAAAGCCTTGAAATTAAAGCCCTGGCAGCGGGACACCGGAAAACTGGTGGTCAGGATGGTCATCCGTATCAGGTTCTTGACGTTCTTGACGCCCAGCATGGCCACTGCCTGCTGCAGCGTCACAACCTTGGAGTTGGATCCGAAATAGGAGGAATTTGCCAGGCGCAAGGTCTTCGCCGCCAGCGACTGGTCCATGGAGACCTTTTCGGCGATCTTGTCCAGGCTGAGGTCGTCGTCGTCCAGATTGCTCAACATTTCCCCGGCGACGGCAGGCAAAGTAGGCAAGTCCCTGATCTGCGCGATGACTTCGTCCAGCGATATCTGGTATTGCCGGTCGCTTGGGGGCTGCGTCATTCGGCCTCCGCTCGACGATAGTTGTGCACATATTCCTGCAGTGTGCTGGTAGGCGCTTCGTACGGCCCCTGCCGGAACAGGAGGGCCAGGCGCTCCAGTTTCTTCTGGTAGTCCATGGTTTGGTCTTGCTCGGACAAGCCTTCCTGGGCTATCGATAATTGTTGCACCGCGTGCTGAGCCAGGGATTTCAGCATGCCCGCTGTCAGCGTTGCGCCTGCCGGCAGCAGCACGTGGCCCTGCTTATCCAGCAAGTCATCTGCCAGCGTCATGCCGGGGCTTACCTTGGAGAGTGGCAAATAGCGGTGCCGGTTTGTCATGGTTGTCTCTGTGTTGTCTTTGATCAACAGTGTATAAATAACAGTGTAATAAAAGTTTGCCCCGATTGTACGGCTTTTTCGGGAATTCCCTGTATATACATGTTGCTTAGTGTTATTTTTGCCAACAAGGCATGGAATTTTTCCTGCTATATACTGCTTGATTGAATTTAACGTCGACGCCTTTGCCGCGGAGCCCCCCTCAAAATATGATCTCCATCGCCCAAGTCGCGCATAACCGTCCGCGCCTGATGTTTACCTTTCTGCTGGGTCTTGTTATTGTTTTCATCACTCCTGCCGGATGGGCATGGGTATCCCGGGCCTTGGTAGGCTGGAATGTGGCGGTCTGGTCCTATCTTGCGCTGGTCGCATGGCTGATGAGCTGCACCAATCACGAGAGTGTGCGCCAGATCGCGGAGAGGGAAGACGAGAGCGCGTTTGCGGTGCTGGTCATACTTTCGACGGCGGCCACGATCAGCCTGGTAGCCATTATTTATGAACTGGCCCAGTTGAAGGGACTGCCGGCAGATGTGCGCCTGATGAAATACCTGTTCACCGGCGTGACGGTGCTGGGCTCGTGGTGCCTGCTGGCGATTATTTTTACCCTACACTATGCGCTGCTGTACTACCGCTCGCCCGAAGAGTCCCGGGCACTGCGTTTCCCAGACGACCAAGTCCAGCCGGACTACTGGGATTTCCTGTATTTTTCTTTCACGATAGCCGTCGCGGTGCAAACCTCCGACGTCGCGGTGATGTCGCGTCAGATGCGCAAGACCGTGCTGGCGCAATCGGTATTGGGCTTCCTGTTCAATACCGCGATACTGGGGTTCTCGATCAATATTGCCGCCGGCCTGGTCGCCTAGGCCGGACCCTGCAGGAGCTGGCGGTTTTGTAAGCAGGCCCGGAGCCGCGGCTCCGGAAGGCGAGGAAACTGCGGCCGCAGGTATGAAAGGAATATATACGCTGCCCCGCAAAATTCATACGATAGGGTCGCTATTTCATGTTACAAAGCTAGCACTTTGATCACACTCTTTCGGCGACATGGTACTCAATTACATCTGGACGGCATTTTTTCTGGTCGGTTTTGTTGCCGCTCTGGGACAGTGGATTTTTCTCGGCGACGTCGAGGTGTTCAAGCGCATCATAGACGGCACCTTTGATTCCGCCAGGATAGGCGTGATGGAAATCGCGCTGCCGCTGGCGGGTGTGATGACGCTGTGGCTGGGCATCATGAATATAGGTGAGAAGGCCGGGGCGATCAATCTGCTGGCAAAGATCATCGCGCCGTTTTTTTCCAGGATATTTCCCGAAGTACCCAAGGACCATCCCGCTACCGGCCATATGGTGATGAATTTTTCCGCCAATCTGCTGGGGCTGGACAATGCGGCGACCCCGTTTGGCCTGAAAGCGATGGAGAGCTTGCAAAGCCTGAATCCGAACAAGGAGGAGGCAACCAATGCACAGATCATGTTCCTGGTATTGCACACTTCCGGACTGACGCTGATTCCGTTGGCGATTATGGCGCAAAGAGCAGTACTGGGCGCGCGCGACCCTTCCGACGTTTTCATTCCTTGCATGATAGCGACCTATGTTGCAACGCTGGTCGGCATGGTTGCGGTGGCAATCAAGCAGCGCATCAATCTGTTCAACGGTGTGGTACTCGGTTGGCTAGGCGGCATTACGGCAATCATCGTCGGCATGGTCTGGTATCTGAGCCAGTATATGACCCGTTCCGAGATAGAAATATTCTCCAAGGTCAGCAGCAACCTGGTCCTGTTTTCCATCATCGTCGCCTTCATCACCGGCGCGATGCGCAAGAAGGTGAACGTGTATGAGGCCTTCATTGAAGGCGCCAAAGGCGGCATACAAACCTCGCTGACGATCATTCCCTATCTGGTGGGCATGCTGGTGGCCATCGGCGTCCTGCGCAATTCCGGTGTGCTGGGCTTTATCGTGTCCGGTTTCAATTGGGCGTTCACTCACATGGGCATCAATACCGATTTCACGCCGGCCCTGCCGACCGCACTGATGAAGCCGCTCAGCGGCAGTGGCTCCAAGGCCATGATGGTCGATGCGATGAAGAACTACGGCGTGGACTCGTTTGTCGGCCGTTTGGCCTGCATTTTCCAGGGTTCTGCCGATACGACTTTTTACATCGTCGCGCTGTATTTCGGTTCGGTCGGCATCAAGAAGACCCGCTATGCGATTTCCTTTGGCCTGCTGGCCGATTTGGCCGGCGTGGTTGCGGCGATTTTTGTTGCCTACTTATTCTTTCATTAGTATTTAATCTTTCGTTCAGCGCTTAGTCCGCAAGCTCGAAGCTGCCTATATATCTCGCCCTCGGCCGTATCAGGCGGCCGTCGGCAACCTGTTCCATCGCATGCGCGATCCAGCCCGCCGAACGTCCCAGTGCAAACAAGACTTGTCCGGCGGACCTGGGCCAGCCGCATGCCAGTTCCAGGGCCGCCAGGCCAAAGTCCACATTCGGAAATTGTCCGGTCACCTGTTGCCCCGCATCGGCAATCGCCAGTATGGTACGGGCCTTGTCCTGTGTTGCGAACCGGGGCAGCATCTGCAGCAATAGTTTGCCGCGCGGATCGCCTTGCGGATACAGGGGATGGCCGAAGCCGGCCAGCAAGTGGCCATAGCCCGTCGGACGCCCTGCGTGTTGCAGACGCTCCGCTAAAAATCTCGGTAGTTCGTCCTGTTCCAGCGCCGCATCCAGCAAAGCCCTGACGCGCAGGCTCTCGCCGCCGTGGCGCGGGCCGGACAGCGCCGCCAGACCGGCAGTGACCGCCGCATACAGATGGGCGCCGGTCGATGCGACGCAGCGTACCGTAAAGGTGGACGCATTCAGCTCGTGATCGGCGCACAGGACCATCGCCGCGCGCAACAGGTCGGCGGCTTGCTCATCGACGTTCCACGCTTGGGCTATGCGCAGATGCAAAGGTGTGTCGCTGATGGCTCCGCCGACCAGCGCGGCAGCCAGTACCTGCATCAATCTGGCGCCGGCGCGCAACATGCCTGCTTCGGTGCGGTCCCAGGTATGCCGCAGATGCGGCGCGATCGCCGGCAGCAGCGACATCGCCCTGTCCAGCGGCGGCAGCTTCGCCAACGGGGTTTGCAAGCTGCGCCACAGCCTGGCCGACACATCTTGCTGCTCGGCGCCGCCGTGGCCGAACAAATTCTCGCCCTCATGCTCCCATAGTAACTGGGCGACCTGTTCCAGCGTTGCCGTTTGCGCGAGTGCGATCGCATCGTGCCCCCGGTAGTGCAGCTTGCCGTCCGCAATCAAGGTAATGAGCGACTCCAGCACAGGCACGCCCCAGTCTATCGCGTGCTCCGCCGTCCGGCCGGCGCGCCGGCTATCGGTGTTGCGGGCCGCCAGGCGCAATACTTCGTCATGCAGGTAGCGTTTGCTGCGCGCGCCTTCATCAGAAATCGAGTGCAGCATGCCGCGGCTGACATAGGCGTACAGTGTGGGCAGGCTGATGCCGAGCAGGCTGGCGGCTTCGGCTGCGGACAGGGTTTTTTTCATCTTTATCAGCAAATAGAAATATTTATATTGATCGATGTAATCAATATTGACGGTAGGTCGATGCAGTCAATAGACTAACGCATATCTTGCTTAGTGCAGCAATCTTAGTGAAGCAATCTTAGTGAAGCAATCTTAGTGAAGCAATCTTAGTGAAGCAATTTGAGGGAGGCAATATGGACGCAACTATCGACGCAAGCGCTGCTCTGCATACTTTCTGGCAACTCGCCAATGGCGATCCTGCCGCGCTTGATGCAGTCGCCTTCACCGACACGGCGACGCAGTTGCCGTCAGTGTTCCAGGTGGGCACTCTGGCGGCCGCGAGTATTGCCGCCCAGGCGCTGGCCGCAGCGGAAATCTGGCGTTTGCGGACTGGACAGCGCCAGCAAATCAAGGTGTCCATGCGCAAAGCGCTGACGATGTTTCGCAGTGAGCGCTATCTGACGGTGGACGGCAAACCGCCGGCGGACATACGCAGCCCGCTGACCGGCTACTTTCAGGCCGGCGACGGTCGCTGGATACAATTGCACACGAATTTTCCGCACCACCGGGACGGCGTGCTGCGCGTACTGCAGTGCGAAAATACCCTCGACGCGGTAGTGGCAGCCATCAAGACATGGAATGCCGCCGAACTGGATGCCCGGTTGGCGGACGAGGGCATGTGTGCTGCGTTGATCCGCAGTCCGCAGGAGTGGCGGGCCCATCCGCAGGCGGCGGCAATTGCCGGTTTGCCCTTGCTTGAAATAATGCGCATAGGAGACGCTGCCGCCGAGCCGGTAAGCAAGGCAGGCGCATCGCGTCCTCTTTCCGGCGTGCGGGTACTCGATTTGTCGCGCGTGATTGCCGCGCCGGTGGCAGCCCGCACGCTGGCGCAGCATGGCGCCGATGTGCTGGCGATCGGCGCCGCGCACCTGCCCAATATCGCGCCGCTGGTGATCGATACCGGGCGCGGCAAGCGCTCGGCGCTGCTCGACCTGCGCAATGGACAGGACAAGGATCGCTTGCTGAAGCTGATCAAGGACGCCGACATCTTTTTGCAGGCATATCGGCCCGGCGCCGTTGCCGGCCTGGGATTTTCACCCGAAGAGCTGTGTCGGCGACGGCCCGGCCTGATCCAGGTCAGCCTGTCGGCCTACAGCCATGTCGGCCCCTGGGCCGGCAGGCGCGGCTTCGACAGCCTGGTGCAATCCGCCACTGGGATCGCCGATGAAGAGGGCAAGGCAGCCGGTTTGGCCGAACCTGGAAAATTGCCTTGCCAGGCGCTGGACCATGCGACCGGCTACCTGGCCGCGTTCGGTGCGATGATGGCCTTGCAACGCAGGGCGGAAGAGGGCGGCAGCTGGCTGGTGAGGGTGTCGCTGGCGCAGACGGGCCACTGGCTGCAAAGCCAGCCGCGCCTTTCGCCTGCGCAGGAAACGGCGGAGCTGACGCCGCAGGAAATTGCCGCTTCGCTGCAAGTCATGGATTCCCAATTCGGCAAGCTTAGCGCGGTCGCGCCGGTAGAGCAGATGTCCATGACGGCTCCGATGTTTGACAAACCTCCGGTACCTCTGGGCACCCACAGCGCGGCCTGGTGAGAGGTCGGCCTTGGCCCCAGGCTGCATTCCTGACAAGTGGACAGTTGCTTTTGAGTTGCGTAGACTGCACTGCTTGTCTAGTCGCGTTGGGGAGTCGCTATGCCGTTTTTGGGAATTGGCCTGCATGTATTAATTGCCATTTTTTTTGCAGTGCACGTGGTGCGTAGCCGGGGGCAGTTGTACTGGCTGTTTATCCTGTTTTCTTTCCCGCTGCTTGGCAGCCTGGTGTATTTCCTGGTGATCTATCTTCCGCAATCCCGATTGGACAGGGGGTTGCGCCAGGCCACCGCGATAGCGATCAAGAGCCTGGATCCGGGCCGCGAGTTGCGTGATGCGCAAGCGGCATTCGACCTGACGCCGACTGCGCAAAATCAGATGCGTATCGCGTATGCGCTGCTGGAGGCGGGGGAGCCCCAGCAGGCCGCGCAACAATTTGACCTGTGTTTGCAAGGGCCGTTTGCCAAGGATGCGGAAATCCGCTTCGGTGCGGCCAGGGCCAAGATGTTGAGCAACCAGGCATCGGCGGCATCTGCCTTGCTGGCAAAAATACATCAAGATACCCCGACTTTTCGTCCTGAAGATGTGGCGTTGCTGACCGCGCATGCGCTGGCGGCTGAAGGCCGGAACGACGAAGCCCGGCAAGCCTATTCCGCCGCCGTGGAGAGATTCGGCAGCGTGGCGTGTCGTGCCGAATTTGCAATCTGGTCCGTCAGTGTCGGCGATTTGCCGACCGCACAAAGATTGTCCGCGGAACTGGAGCATGTGCATAAACACATGACCAAACACGCGCGCTCCCTGCATCAACCGCTATTCAAGCGATTGCAATCTGCGTTGAGCGACCGGTCAGGCATGAAATAATGTCGCGGCTATTGAAATTTTTTCCATGAACACGCATGGAATTTGACCAATCGGACAGAGGGTACAGGACAATATGCCGACAACGGATAGCCAGGCGCTGGAACAAGAGTGGACCACGCTGCAAAACAATATCGAGCAGTACGAAAAGACGGCCTTGCTGATCAAGCTGGTCACCGTCGTATTATTTACCGTCGCACTGGTCATGGGCCTGAACATGCTGCTGACGGCGGCGCTGGTGCTGATTTTGTGGTTGCAGGAAGCCATCTTCCGGACTTCCCAGTCTCGCCTCGGCCAGCGCATTGTGCGCATAGAGGGCCTGTTCAAGCGCGGGATATCTGTGGAAGGCATGGCTTTCCAATTGCATTCCGAATGGCTGGCTTCCAGGAAGGACACGTCCGGGCTGCTGCTTGAATACTTCAACAGTGCGCTCAGGCCTACAGTCGCCTTCCCCTATCCCGTCCTGCTGTTGATTGACCTGGCGATCTGCCTGCAGGGCGGTTAGTATCCTGCCTGGCAAGTTCACCGCATAAAAGAGGGCGGAAGTTGTGCCGGACACCGCGCCAAACAATACTCGCGCGTGAGCCGGCGGCAGCGGAACTCGTTCCGCCCGACCTGCACAACGGTGAAACACCGGGACAGGGAGCAATGAAGTTCACCTGGCGGCTGCGCTTCTATACCCTATTAAGAGTTTGCAGGCCCTATGCAGCCTGTTGAATAATGCGGTGCTGCCACCAGCGCGCCTTGTCGGCCAGTTGGCCGATGTGCAGCGTGGTCAATTCCCGCTCCCGCATCAGGCACTTGCCGGCTACCCACACGTGGCTGACCTGTTCGCGGCCTGCCGCGTAGACTATCTGTGAAACCGGATCAAACAGCGGCAGGGTTTCTATTGCCGATAAATTGATGGCGATCACGTCTGCCTGCTTGCCTTCCACCAGGCTGCCTGTGCTGTCGCCCTTGCCCAGCGCCTTTGCACCCGCCAACGTCGCCATTTCCAGCGCAGCCGCCGCGTTCAGCGAGGCGGGATTGCCAGATTCTGCCTTGGCCAGCAATGCCGCCATGCGCAGGTCGCCCAGCAGGTCTATCTTATTGTTGCTGGCGGCGCCGTCAGTGCCTATGCCTACGTTGACGCCTGCCGCCTGCATTGCGCTGATCCTGGCAAAGCCGGATACAAGTTTCAGGTTGCTGGCTGGATTGTGCGCCACATGCACGCCCTGTCTGGCCAGTAGCGCCAGTTCTTCATCATTGGTGTGGACCACATGCGCGGCAATCAGTTGCGGCGTCAGCAGGCCCAGTTCATGCAGGCGCTGCAGCGGGCGCTTGCCGTATTGCTTCAGGCTGCTTTCTATTTCTTCGCCGGTTTCGTGGATATGGCAATGGATGCCGATCTGGTGCTGCTCTGCAAGTCGGATGATCTTGCTGAAAGTTTCATCATTCACCGTATAAGGGGCGTGCGGCGCCAGCCGGAAATCCACGCCTTTCTGACCGATGAATGCCTGATGGGCCGCCATCGACTTGCTGATGTATTCGTCGGCGTTGCCGGCATACCCGGTGGGGAATTCCAGGATGCTGCAGCCGACCACAGTGCGCATACCGCTTGCCAGTCCGGCCCGCGCCACCGCTTCGTGGTGGAAGTACATGTCGTTCACGGTGGTGGTGCCGCCGCGTATCATCTCGGCCATCGCGTGCACGGTGCCGTCGTACACGAATTCATCCGATACATGTTTCTTTTCTGCGGGCCAGATATGGTGGTTCAGCCAGTCCATCAGCGCCAGATCGTCCGCCAGGCCGCGCAACAGGCTCATCGCCGACTGAGCATGCAGGTTGACGAAGCCGGGCAGCAGCGCATGATCCGGCAGTTCGATATGGCTCGCATCGGGGTATTGCAGGCGCGCTTGTTCGCTGGGGAGTACGGCTTGTATCGTGTCGCCGTTTATCACCAGCGTGTGGTTTTGCAGGACGGTGGCGCGTGGTTCAACGGGGATCAGCCATTTGGGGTGGAGGCAGCTTATTCGGGACATTGATTGCTCTTGAATTTCAATGCGCAATTATAGCCGCCACGCCCATGTTGCGCATGCAGACGAGCCCATCTGCATGCCGGTTTTGCTACGAATCGGTGTCAGAACAGGAAGTAGCGCTGCGTCATCGGCAACACCTTGGCCGGCTCGCAGACCAGCAATTCGCCGTCGGCCCTGACTTCATAGGTCTCGGAGTCTACTTCCATCCTGGGTGTCAGGCCGTTGTGGATCATGTCCTTCTTGCGAATATGGCGGGTATTCTTGACCGGGATCAGGGTCTTGCTCAGGTTAAGTTGCTCGGCCAGGCCCGCATCGTAGGCCGCTTGGGAAACAAAGGTGAAGGATTTTTTCAGGCCGCCACCGAAGGCGCCGAACATCATCCGGTAGTGTACCGGTTGCGGCGTCGGTATCGACGCATTCGGGTCGCCCATCTGCGCCGCCGCGATCATGCCGCCTTTCAGTATCATCGAAGGCTTGACGCCGAAGAAGGCCGGTTTCCACAGCACGATATCGGCGATCTTGCCGACCTCCAGCGAGCCCACCGCGTGGGCGATGCCGTGCGTGATCGCCGGATTGATCGTGTATTTGGCGATATAGCGCTTGGCGCGGAAGTTATCGTTGCGGCTATTGTCTTCCGGCAGCGCGCCGCGCTGGCTTTTCATCTTGTCGGCAGTTTGCCAGGTGCGCATGATGACTTCGCCGACGCGGCCCATCGCCTGCGAGTCGGACGACATCATAGAGATCGCGCCCAGGTCATGCAGGATGTCTTCCGCGGCGATGGTCTCGCGGCGTATGCGCGATTCGGCAAAGGCGATGTCTTCTGCAATGGCCGAGTCCAGGTGGTGGCAGACCATCAGCATATCCAGGTGCTCGTCCAGCGTATTGACGGTATAGGGGCGAGTGGGATTGGTGGAGGACGGCAGCACATTGGATTGACCGACCGCGGCGATGATGTCCGGCGCATGGCCGCCGCCCGCACCTTCGGTATGGAAGGTGTGGATGGTCCTGTCCTTGAAGGCCGCCAGCGTATGTTCCAGGAAGCCGCCTTCGTTCAGCGTGTCGCTGTGGATGGCGACCTGCACGTCCATCTCGTCGGCAACGCTGAGGCAATTGTCGATCGCCGCCGGCGTCGAGCCCCAGTCTTCGTGCAGTTTCAGGCCGATTGCGCCGGCGCGCACCTGTTCCTGCAAAGGCAGCGGCAGGCTGACATTGCCTTTGCCGAGGAAGCCAAGGTTCATGGCAAAAGCGTCCGCCGCCATGATCATCGAATGGAGATGCCAGGGGCCGGGCGTGCAGGTGGTGGCGGAGGTGCCGGCGGCGGGCCCGGTACCGCCGCCCAGCATGGTCGTGACGCCGCTCATCAGCGCTTCTTCTATCTGCTGCGGACAGATGAAGTGGATATGCGAATCGACGCCGCCGGCGGTGACTATCATGCCTTCGCCGGCGATGATCTCGGTGGCGCCGCCTATCGCCATATCCACATGGGACTGGATGTCGGGATTGCCGGCCTTGCCGATTTTGGCGATCAGGCCGTTCTTCAGGCCGATATCGGCCTTGACGATACCCCAGTGATCCAGGATCACGGCATTGGTAATCACGGTGTCCATCACGTCGGCGTGCGGTCTCTGCGATTGCCCCATGCCGTCGCGAATCACCTTGCCGCCGCCGAACTTCACTTCCTCGCCATAGATCGCATAGTCTTTTTCAATTTCTATGAACAGGCCGGTATCGGCCAGGCGGATGCGGTCGCCGGTGGTCGGACCGAACATTTCTGCATAGGCTTGCCTGGAGATTTTC
>Ga0210384_10003353_pt1 | contig 18624 bp, 16 predicted proteins | sample IncBWH2MmetaG_FD_160574 | JGI IMG/M metagenome (GOLD analysis project Ga0210384, IMG submission 160574) | Forest soil microbial communities from Barre Woods Harvard Forest LTER site, Petersham, Massachusetts, United States - Inc-BW-H-2-M | ecosystem: Environmental > Terrestrial > Soil >...
GCGCCTCACCCTCCCCGGCGGGGGCAAGCTCGGCGTCTATCAGCCGCGTCACGCGCGCCCGAAGCCGCTGAAGCAGGAGAAGAGGCCCCGCGCCCGCCGGAAGGGAGTGAAGAGGGCGGTGAAACGATGATCCCGCTCGGCAAAACAACCAAACACCGGCGGGCGGGGCACGGCGAGGCGGAGCCGCGCTTCTGGTCCCGATCGTGCGCGGACCAGGGCTTGGAGCCCGGCCCTCCCCTGAGTTAGCCTGGCCGTCCATCCGTCCGGGGGTCGCGCGATGCCGATGACGCTCTCGTTGCCGGAGGCCCGCCGCCTGGCCTTGGCTTCCCAAGGATTCGGTCCCCGGCCGGCCACGCCCTCCCTCGACCACCTCCGCAAGCTGGCCGCGCGGCTAAGCGCCTTCCAGATCGACTCCGTGAACGTGCTCGCGCGCGCCCACTACGTCCCGGCCTTCGCGCGCCTCGGCCCCTATCCGATGAAGGCGCTCGACGCGCTGGCCTACGGCAAGCGCGAGCTCTTCGAATACTGGGGGCACGCGGCTTGCCTGCTGCCGATCCCGCTCTTTCCGCTCCTGCGGTATCGCATGAACCGGCACATCGAGAGGACGCAGTCCTACATGCGGTCCAAGCGCGGCGCCTACATGGCCAGGGTCTACGAGGAGATCGCCGAGCGCGGACCCCTGGCCGCCGCCGAGCTCTCCAATCCCGGCCAGCGTTCGGGGAGCTGGTGGAACTGGGGCGCGGGGAAGGCCACCCTCGAGCACCTTTACGACTCCGGCCTCGTCGCCATCGCCGGACGCCGCGGGTTCGAGCGGCTCTACGACCTCACCGAGCGCGTCATCCCTCGCGCCGCGCTCAACGCGCCGGCACCGCCGCCCGAGGAGGCCATGAAGCAGCTGCTCTGCCTGGGCGCGAAGGCCTACGGGGTCGGGACCTTCGACGACATCGCCGGCTACTTCGAGATCGACGGGTGGCGCGATCGATTGCCGCCGGGACCGTGGTGGCTGCGTCCGAAGGGCCCCAAGGGCCGGCGGGCCAAGCCCATCGTCAAGCGGCTCCTGGCCGAGCTCGTCGAGGAGGGCCGGATCCTTCCCGCCCGCGTCCGCGGCTGGAAGGATCCGGCCTACGTGCATCCGGGGGCGCGCGTCCCCCGGACCCTCCACGCCCGCGGCATCGTGACCCCGTTCGACTCCCTGGTTTGGGACCGCGGACGCCTGGCCCGGCTGTTCGGGATGAAGTACACGATCGAGATGTACGTGCCGGCGCGGCGGCGGGTCCACGGCTACTACGTCTGCCCCTTCCTGCTCGGCGACACCTTGGTCGCCCGCTGCGACCTCAAAGCGGACCGCCACCGCAAGGTCCTGAGGGTCCAGAGCGCGTTCTTGGAGCCGGGAAAGGACGCGCGCCGCGTGGCCGCGGGGCTGGCCGGCGAGCTCCGGCAGCTGCAGGCGTGGCTCGAACTCAACGGGATCGAGGTCGCCGGGCGCGGGGACCTCGCGGCCACGCTCGGCCGCACCCTGAAGTAGGAGCGTCCGCGTAGGCTTGGGGTCCTGGAGGTGCGGGTTGGGCGAGGGGGAGAGGGAGATCCGGGCACCGATGCCGCCTCTGGCATCGTCACGGCGGTGGGCGGTCATCCTCTCGCCCATCGGCGTCATCGCCCTGGGTTTCGCAGTTCAACGCCTGGCCGGGCTCGCGATGGGGGCGTGGGCCTGGATCCCGACCATGCTCGTCTTCTGGTGTGCGGTGGCCAGCCTGATCCGGTGGGGCAGCCGGGGGAACCCCGCGCGGCTCTGGCTCCGAAGACCGACGGGGTCAGGGCTGTGGTCGGTTCTCGCGCTCGGTGTGGGCCTCGTCTCCGTGCGCGAGCTCGTGCTGGGCTGGCATGTCCTGCGCTCTCCGACCCTGGTCGTTTTGTGGCTGGGGTTCGGCCTCCTCAACCCGTGGTTGGAGGAAGGCTATTGGCGCGGACTGCTGATCGATGCCACCCGCGACTGGCCCTGGGGGCTGGGGGTTGTCTACTCGACCGTGCTCTTTGCCCTCAGCCATCCGTTCATCTGGGGAGTGCATTCCGCCGCGCTTCGTCATCCGGCGGTGCTCATCGGTCTGGGCTTGGCGGGGGGCGTATGGGGTATGGCCTACTGGCGGACGGGTAGCCTTCGCTGGACTATCGCCGGCCACGCCTGCGCGAACCTGTTCGGGCTCTCCGTGCCGGTCCTTCTGAACCTGTACGTTCCCGGTGGCCTGAGGTGAGCTATCGATTCATGGCCCCGGCCGTTCCCCGGGGCCCACGCGCGCACGAGAGCCCTGGCCGGCAGAGGCGACGGCCAGGGCTCGTCGGAGACAGGGACTAGCGGTACTTCACCGAACAGCCGTAGGGCTGGCTCGAGGTGGTGGTCACGGGCTTTCCCGCCATGGCCTCGTCCAGGGCCGCCTGCACGTAGTTGCGGGCGGTGGCGATGTCGGCCTTGTCCGTCGAGGGCCGGTCGTCGATGGCACCGTTATAGATCAGCTTCCCGCTGGGGTCGATGATGAACATGTGGGGCGTCGTCTTCGCGCCGTAGGCCTGGCCCACCGCTCCTTCGGAGTCGAGGAGGAAGGCCGTGGGGGCGGCGCCCTTCTCCTTGACGAGGGCGCTCGCCTTGGTTGCATCCAGTGCCCCCTGCTTGCCCCCGGCCGAGGAGTTGATCGACAGCCAGACCACGCCCTTGCCGGTGTAGGTCTTCTGCAGCTTCTGCATGTTCCCGCTGCCGTAGTGCTTCCCCACGAAGGGGCAGTCGAAGTTCACCCATTCCAGGACCACGTACTTGCCCTTGAAGGACGACAGCGCCTCCTGCCCGCCGTTCGCATCGGGAAGATTGAAAGCGGGAGCGGGCTGGCCCACGACCGCCCCCGCGGAGGCGGTGGCGGGATGGGCGAGAGGCAGGGCGCAAAAGGCGGCGGCAAACAACGCGTGTCTCATCATCTTCATAGCGGGTTCTCCTTGCTCACTCATGGATTATTGAGGGGACGTGATATCGCTCGTCAAGCCCCGCGCCGTGCGCGCATCGCCCAGCGCCTCATCGAGGGCGCCCAGCACGATCCCCGGGGTGATCACCTCGGGCAGGACACGCGGGGGCCGGCCGGGGTCGCGCGCGTAGACAACGTAGAGAGGCACCCCCTGCCGGCCGTAGGAGGCCAGGGCGGCGGTGATGTCTTGGTCGTTCTGGGTCCAATCCGCTCGCAGGGCCACTACCCCCTCGCGCCGGAAACGATCCTGGACCTCGCTCGAGGCCAGGGCCACCCGCTCGTTGACCTGGCAGGTGAGGCACCAGGCGGCGGTGAAGTCGATGAAGACCGGCTTCCCCTGGGCGCGCAGGCTGGCCAGCGTCTCCGGCGAGTAGACCTCCCAGTTGAGCCCGCTCTCACCCCCGACCGGCCTCCCGCCCCCATCCGCCTGGCGCACACCCACGACGAGGCCCAAGGCCAGCAGCAGGGCCGCCGCCGCCGGAGCCAGAAGGCGCGCGCGCGGGCCAAGCCCGGATGAGGGGGCCCGCCCGTAGAGCCAGGCCGCGAGGCCGAGGGCGAGCAGGGCGAGAAGCACGCGGGTCATGCCCTCCGCGCCCGCCTCCCGGCCGAGAAGCCAAAGCAAAGCCACCACCGTGGCCATCAGGAGGAAGCCCAGGAACTGCTGGAAGCCCTCCATCCACGCTCCCGGCCTCGGCACGAGCCGAAGCAGGCGGGGGTTGAGCGAGAGCAGGAGGTAGGGGGCAGCCATGCCCAGGGCGAGGGCGGTGAAGACGAGCAGGGACACCGCCCCCGGCTGGGTGAGGCCGTAGCCGAGCGCGGAGCCCATGAAGGGGGCCGTGCAGGGCGTGGCCACGATGGTGGCGAGCGCGCCGCTCCCGAAGGAAGACGCGAGGCCCGTCCGCTCGTGGTTCAGGTTCGCGGCCGCGATCAGCGATTCGCCCAGGGAGAAGACGCCGAACAGGTTCAACCCCAGGACGAAGAAGAGAGCGGCCAGAAACGCCACGAAGGCAGGGGACTGGAGCTGGAATCCCCAGCCCACGCTCCTCCCCCCCGCGCGCAGCGCGAGCATCAGGCCGGCCAGGAGCCAGAACGAAAGAAGGACCCCGGCGGTGAAGGCGACCCCGTGCCGCCAGGCCCGGCTGGACTCCTGGCCCGACTGGCGGACGAAGCTCATCACCTTTAAGGAAAGCACGGGCAGGACACAGGGCATCAGGTTGAGGGCGAGGCCGCCCAGGAACGCGAGCGCGAGGACCACCCCCAGACCCCGGCCGGCCAGGGGCAGGACGCTCCCCGCCCCCGGCGGGGCCGCCAATTGCGAGACGGGTACATCCACCTCCACCGCGAGGGGGGCCGCTCCCTCGATCAGAAGCACACCCGTGAGGCGAGAGGGGGTAGGGCCGTTGGCCGCCCGCGTGATGTCGAGGCGGTGGCGGCCCGACACCCGGTGCAGCGTCTGCGGGCTCGGATAGTCCACCACCAGGGGCTGGTCGGAGAAGAAGTAGGCCCCGGAGGGCGCCTGGGGCGCGCGGAAGGTGAGGGCCACGACGCCGGGCGCGGCCGCCGCCTTCAGGTCCCAGCCCCGGGCGGGCACCGGCAGAAGGCCGCGCGTTGCGTGGAAGAGGGTGGCGGTGGCGGGTGCGGGCCGCGGCGCCTCCGCGCGCACGGGCAGCACCAGCTCCAGCTCCGCCCGCCCGGGAATGCACGCCTCCTGACACTCTAGCCAGTCCACCCGCCCCGCGAGCCGGACCTCGCTCCCCGGCGACACGGTCTGAGGAGGGGTGATGACGACCGGCAGCAGCACCTCGCCCTCGTACCCGTAGCTCATCAGGGGTGGGGCCGCGAGGCGCCTGGGAACGGGCCATTGCAGCGGCCCCGCCTGGAAGCCCTCGGGCAACCGCCAGGTCATCCGGGTGGGCAGCCCCGAATCCGCGGGGTTCCGCCAATAGGTGTGCCAGCCCTCGGCCATCTGGAGGCGGATGCCCACCGAGAAGGGATGCCCGGGCTGGAGGGACTCGACCTCGGCCAGCAAGCTGGCCTGAACGTGCTTGCTCGCGGGCGGCCCCGCCACTGCGGGCGCGGCCAAAGCGAGAAGGGCCAGCACCCAGCCGGTTGTCGGTGTCTCTTTCCTCATGGCCTCCAGTTTTCGACCTCCCTGCTCCATACGAAACCATACCCCGAAGCGGGCGAGCGCGTTCGTGAAGCCGCGTAAAACGTTGTCACCGGAGGCTTCCCGGGTGGGTGCCGCCCGCGGGGCGACCCCTTAGGTCGCGGCCAGATACTGGATATCGTTCAGAATGCCGGCAGCTGTGACTTCCGCCCCCGCTCCGGGGCCGGTGATCACCAGGGGCTCGTCGCGGTACCGACGGGTCGTGAACGAGATGAGGTTCCGCGTCCCGCGCAGGGCGCCGACGGGCGAGGAGGCGGGCACGGCCGCGAGGCGGACGGAGACCTTGCCCGCGGTGGCGGTCACCACGTAGCGGAGCGTCCGCTCCCGTCGGGCCGCGCGCGCCACGCGCTCCCGCCAAGCCGCGTCCAGCGAGGGCAGGCGCTTCATGAACTCCGACCGCGAGAGCCGCCGGAAGGGCAGTGGGACGAGGTCCTCCGGGGCGGGAGGGAGCCCGCGGTAGCCCAGGAGTCGGGCCAGGATCAGCCCCTTGCGCGCCGCGTCGCGGCCCGACAGATCCTCGCGGGGATCGGGCTCCGCGTAGCCGCGCGCCACCGCCTCCGCCACCGCCTCCGAGAAGGGCCGGCCCTCCCCCACCGCGGAGAGCACGAACCCCAGGGTGCCGCTCACGCATCCCTCGATGCGCAGGACGCGGTCGCCGCTCTCCACCAGCTTGCGGTGGGTGTCGATGATGGGCAGCCCCGCCCCCACCGTGGCCTCGTAGCGGAGCCGCCGTCCCGCCTCCTCCGCCGCCGCGAGCAGGCGGGAGTACGCCTCGGGGGAGCCGGCCAGCGGCTTCTTGTTGGCGAGCACGAGGTCGAAGCCCTGGCCGAGGGCGGTGCGCAGCAGGTCGCCCGTCTCCTCCGCGGTGACGTCCACCAGCACGGGCCGGGAGACCGCGTGGCTGGCGATGAAGGAGAGCGCGGCCGCCGCCCCCGCCCGCTCTCCCCCCAGAGCGGCCAAGAGCTCGCCCCGGTCCTTGCCCCGGGCCAGGCGCAGGAGGCGGACCCTCGAGAGGCCGCGGGGGTCGAAGAGGTAGCCCGAGCGGTCGAGGAGGCCGACCAGGCGCACCCGGGAACCGCCGTTGCGGGCCGCCACCTGGTCGGCGAGCGCGCGCCCCACCCGGCCGAAGCCGAGCAGGACGACGTCGGTGCGGGGCGCCCCCGGGGGGCGGCCGCCCCCGATCTTGGAGAGTTGGAAGGCGGCGTGGACCCGCCGCGTCGCCTCCGCGGCCTCCGGCCCCGCCACCACGAACGAGATGTTCAGCTCCGACGAGCCCTGGGCGATGGCGATGACGTTCACGCCCCCCGCGGCCAGGGCGGAGAAGACTCGGGCCGCGATTCCCGGCGTCCCCGCCATGCCCCTTCCCACCACCGCGATCACGGCCACCCCGCTGCGGGCGACCACCCCGTCGATGAGGCCCGTGGCCAGCTCTTCCCGGAACACGCGGCGCAGGGCCTGGACCGCGCGGGCCGCCTCCCCCTCCGGGAGGGTGAAGCCGATCGAGCTCTCCGAGGAGGCCTGGAAGATCGTGGAGACGGAGAGCCCCTCCGCGTGGACGGCGGTGAACGTGCGGGCGGCGATGCCGGGCACGCCCATCATCCCCTTCCCCGCGACCGTGACCAGGGCCTGTCCCTGGATGGTGGCCAGGGCCTTGACGGGGTAGGCCTCCAGGGTGTGCCGCCCCGAGACCTCGGTCCCCGGCCGCTCGGGGTCGTGGAAGGAGCGGACGTGGAGCGAGATCCGGCTCCCGTCCAGGGGAATGAGGGCCCGGGGATGGAGCACCTTGGCCCCGAAGTAGGCCACCTCCGCCGCCTCCCGGTGGTGGAGCTGGGGGATGAGGCGGGCGTCGGGAACCTGGCGGGGATCGGCGGTGAGGATGCCGGCCACGTCCTTCCAAAGGACCACCCGCTCGGCCCGGAGGGCCCTCCCGAGCAGGGTGGCCGTCAGGTCCGATCCGCCCCGCCCGAGGGTGGCGACGCCCCCATCCGGGGCGGAGCCGATGAAGCCCGGGACGACCACCGTGACCCCGCGGCGCAGCAGGGGCGGGAGCAGGCGCCGGGCGCGCCGGCGGGTTTCGGCCAGGTGGGGCGCGGCCGCCCCGTGACGACCGTCCGTCGACACCAGCCGGACCGCGTCCACGCATTCCGCGCGGCGGCCCGCGGCGCGCAGCGCCTCTGAGAGGATCGCGGCGGCCGCCCGCTCGCCCCGGGCAATGAGGGTGTCGCTGGCCCGCGGGGAGAGCTCGGCCAGGGCCGCCCCCGCCCGCGCGATCTCCCGGTAATCCCGGGCGGCGGCGTCGAGGGCGGCCAGGAGGCGGCGCCGCGCCCCTCCCGGCCGCAACAGGCCGAGCGTGATGTCGCGGTGGAGGCGCAGGAACGCGGCCGCCACCTCGCTTCCCGCTCCCCCTTCCCCCCCCGCCGACCGGCGCGCGCCCAGAAGGAGCGCGTCCGTGACTCCGGCCACGGCCGAGGCCACCACCACCAGGGGGCCGCGGTGCCCCCGGATGAGCGCCACCGCCCGGCGAAACGCGGCCGCGTCGGCCAGGGAGGCGCCCCCGAACTTCCACACTTCCAGGGGGGGATGACCCGCCATCAACGCTTCCCTTCCCCGCGCCGGAAGCTCGCGAAGTTGAGGCGGACCTCGCCTTCGGGGCCGGTGATGGAGATGCGCATGAGCTTGGAGGGGGGAGCGTCCCGACAGGCCCGGAACAGCTCCGCCAAGGTCCGGACCCGCACCTCCGTGTCGACGGTATCCCAGCCCCGGCCTGTGCTCAGGGTGACCACGGCATCCGTCTTCGACCGCCGGAAGAGGCTCACAACCCCAGGATCCCCTGGTCCACGTTCACGACGTGGGCGCGGACCTTCTCCTCCAGGACCTTGCGCACCGCTCCGTAGTCCTCCCGGGGCACGGGCAGGCGGAAGGAGCCGGAGCGGCCGCGGGGGAGAAGGACGAGGATCACCTCCCGGCCCTCGGGGGCCTCGCGGAAGGCCATGCGGGCGATGTTTCCGTAGGGGAGGAAGCCGGTGTCGGCCCAGACCCCGTCCCGGTACAGCCCCAGGTGGATCCGCGCGGAGAGCGGCACCATAAGGATGAAGTAGACCGCCATCACGGCCTGGCTATAGACGTGGTGGAAGGGGAGGGCCAGCCAGCCGTGGATCACGGTCAGGGCCGCGCTCACAACCCCCAGCCCGAGCAGGAGCGGGAAGTGGCGGGGCCGGCGAACGGGCCAGGTCAGGACCGCGGTGGGGCGCACGCGGCGGAAGCGGAGGTAGCCGGCGAAGCCGCGGATGAGGAGCACCGAGAAGTAGATGCCCAGGCCCAGGAGGCCGAGGCTGATGATCGTCTGGTTGGCCGCCTCGGACGCGCCCCCCATCTCCTCGCCTTAGGGAACCGCGGCCAGGGCCTGCTCGACGTCGGCAATGATGTCTTCCGCGTCCTCGACCCCCAGCGAGATGCGGGCGCTGCCAGGGTCGACGCCCGCGGCGCGGAGCTGCTCGTCGCTGTAGCCGTGGTGGGAGGTGTGGACGGGCAGGCTCACCAGGGACTCCACCCCGCCCAGGCTGGCCGCGCGGGTCACCAGACGGAGGTGGTCGTAGAAGCGCTCCGCGGCGGGCAGGCCGCCCTTGAGGACGATCGACACCACTCCCCCGAAGGCCGACATCTGCCGGCGCGCGACCTCGTGCGCGGGGTGCGAGGGCAGCCCGGGATAACGGACCCGGGACAGCTTGGGGTGGCCCTCCAGCCGGCGGGCCAGGGCCAGCGCGTTCTCGCACTGCCGCTCCACGCGCAGGTGCAGCGTCTTCAGGCCGCGCAGAACGAGGAAGGCGGCGTGGGGATCGAGGCAGCCGCCCAGGACCTTGAGCAGGGAGCGCGCGCCCTCGATCCGAGCCCGGGACCCCACGAGGGCGCCCCCGATGATGTCGGTGTGTCCGCCGAGGGCCTTGGTCAGGCTGTGCATGACGAAATCGGCCCCCTGCGCGAGGGGGCGCTGCAGGCAGGGGGTCGCGAAGGTGTTGTCCACGATCAGGGCGAGCCCGCGGTCGTGGGCGGCGCTGGCCACGGCCCCGATGTCCAGGACGTCCAGGGAGGGGTTGGTGGGGCTCTCGATGACGAGGACGCGGCTGCGCGGGCTCGCCAGCCCCTCGAGGTTGGTCAGGCGGGAGGGCGGGATCAGCTGTCCCCCCACCCCCAGCGCGGGGAGCACCTCGCGCACGAACCGAGTGGTCCCGCCGTAGAGCGAGGCGCTGGCCAGCACCTCATCGCCCGCCTTCACCAGGGAGAGGATGGCGGTGGTGATGGCGGCCATGCCGGATGCGAAGACCAGGCCCGCTTCCCCCTCCTCCAGAGCGGCCAGTGACTCCTCCAGCTCCCGGAGGGTGGGGTTCGCGTAGCGCGTGTAGAGGTAGAGCTCCTCGTCTCCCTCCAGATAGCGCCGCATCTCGGCGGAGGAGGCGAAGGCGAAGGTGGACGACTGGACGATGGGGGTGGTGAGGGGCCCCGGGCGGGCCTCGCGCCCGCCACGCACCGCCCGCGTCCCGATGCCTCGCTTGCTCATGGCTCCCTCCCCCTCCTTAGAGCTGCACGGGCTGGGTCGCCGCCTCGAGGCCCGGCGTCCGGGCCGGCACGGGTGCCGCGCCCACCACCGGCTCCACGAACACGCGATAGGCGTCGCGATAGCCCTGCTCCATGAGATCCGCCGTCGTCTGCCACACCTCGGTGGCGGGATCCCGGGCCCCGCCCAGCTCCAGGGGGCCCAGGAACCTCCGCTCCGGGCGAACAACATAGAGGGCGAAGTCCCGGTAGACCCTGAGGGTGGCGGGATCCTGCCAGGCCCGGCCCCCGTCCTCCGTGCGATGCCCCAGGGTCTCCACCATGCGGTTCATCCTCTCCGCCCCTTGGATGTCGCGCTCCAGGGCTTGCCGCTCCAGGGCGGCGAGCACGCTCTCGAGCTGGGCGCGCGCCCCGCGGCGGCGCGTCAGGGGGGCGGCGGCGGGGGGGGTGGCGGAGGCCACGATCACCTGCTCCGCGCCCGCAGCCACGGCCTCGGAGAGGCCGGCCCCCATGACCAGGGTGGCGTCGCTCAGGCGGTGGGTCTCCCCTCCGAAGAGCCCCCCCTTGGGGAAAGCCACCCGCCGCACGGGGGCGGCCAGGGGCGGGAGGAGGCCGGTCATCACCGCCTCGAAGAGCATCCCGCCGTAGCCGGGGGCGCGCAGGTCCACCGCCCCCGGGATCCCCTCCAGGCGCGAGCGCGCCTGCCGCCCGCGGGCGGCCACGAAGGCGGTCTTGTGCTGGTCCTGCAGGAGGACGAAGGGGAGCACGCCCTCCCCGTCCAGGTCGGCGGTGCGCAGGATGAGCTCGCGGAAGCCCGGCTGACCCAGGTTCTCGGCGGCCAGGGCCACGAAGCGCTCGCCCAGCTCGGCCTCCGAGGGCGGCCTCCGGGAGAGGGCGGGGCCGCGGGCGATCTCCCAAAGCCCGCGCCGCAAGCGGTCCTGCCCGGGGCGGACGGAAAGGAACGACTCGAAGGATTCCGGGAACCGCCGCCCGTCCCGCAGCCAGGAGCGGATCAGGAAGACGAGCATCGCGGCCGCGAGCGCGAAGATGGGCAGGGCGAGGGCGGCCAGGTAGGGACCGCTCAGAACTTCGGGCGCGACCCAGAACCGCCCCAGGACGCGCGAGGGCAGGCCGGGAGCCAGGCGGTCCGCGATGAGGACGAGGGGAAAGAGGAGGCCCGCGACCAGGGCCAGGGCCAGGGGCATGAGGAAGACCGCGAACGACAAGCCGAGCAGGATCACGGCCAGGTGGGCCAGCGGCCGCAGCGCGAAGAAGGAGCCGCCGCGAACGCCGTCCCAGAAGCCGCCGGGACCATACAGCTTGGATCCCCCCGCCACCGCGCCGTAGGCCGCCGCCACCACGCCCACCCCGGAGCCGACCAGGAGGTCGATCTTGACCCCGCTCTCGTCCAGGGCCCGCAGCACGCCCGCGTGATAGGCCCCGGCGGTGCCCGTCCCCACCAGAATCAGGGCGGTCCGTCGCTTGGGTGAGTACTCCTTCAAGACGATTGCTCCTGCGAGGACCCTACGTTATCACCGAGCGCGAGTGGCAGCCACGTCCACGTCGAGGGCGGCCCGGATCCCGGCCAGGAGTAGCGAAGCGTCCGGCGCGTCGGGCACGGGGACATAGCTTCCCCTCCCCCGCGGGCTCGCGAGCCAGGCGGAGAGCCAGGGCCAGTCGAGGCCCGCCGCCTCCGGCGGTTCCCATCGCAACCCGTCGAGGCTCGCCTCCAGGTCTTCGCGGGTGGTGGTCAGGCTCAGCTCGTCCAGGACACGTCCCGCCTGGAGCGGGTGCAACTCGATCCCCGCCGTCCCCACCGCCACCACCAGGCCCCGCGCGGCCGCGGCCGACACAAAGGGGGGCAGCCAGGCCGCGAACTCCGGGGGCCGTGCCCACGGCCGCGCGAGCAGGGCCCCGGCCTCCCCGGCCAGGCCGCGGTAGGCCTCCTCCGAGACGCGCGCCAGACAGGGGGCGGCGCAGGAGCGCACCTGGGCGTAGAGGCAGCCGAGGCCGAGGGGCAGGACGGGATCCGGCTCGAACGTGTAGTCGCAGGGGCGGAGGGGGTGGACCTTGTGGAGGGCGGCCTTGGTCCGCTCCGCGGCCCGCCGGTTGCGGAAGGGGCCGAAGAGGGCGCGACCCCCGGTGTCCGCCTCCCGGATCGTGACTCTTGGGAACCGCTCCCCAGGATCCAGATGCAGGAATGCGGGCGGCTTCAGGTCGCGGCGGGCGGCCGGGGGCACATGAACGGCCATGAGGCGCTCGTAGCGCAAGCGCTGGTGGAAGGCGGATGTCGTGCGCGCGTAGCCCACCGCCGTCGCCAGCGGACGGAGGTCGGTGGGCGGGCGCTGGCCGGGGCGGCGGGGCCCCGCCCCGAGGTGGGAGGCGGCCCAGCGTCTCAGGTTCGACGTGCGCCCGATCACGAGGTTGCCTCCGTCCGGGCCCAAGATCTGGCCGACCCCGGGCGCCCCCGGCAGGCGGGCGAGGAATGCGGCGAGGTCGGCGTCGAGGGGAACGATCGTGAGGGGAGCGGCGGGCACCGGAACGGGGCCGTCAGGCTCCGGCCGCGGAGTCCTTCACCTGGTCGTGGATCGTGACCAGCTTGGTGATCTCGTACTCCTTGGTCCCGGAGGGAACCACGACCTCGACCGTGTCCCCGGGCTCGTGGCCGAGCAGGGACTTCCCGATGGGAGAGGACGGCGAGATCCGGCCTACGGTCGGGTCCGCCTCCTCCGGGGTCACGATCTCGTAGACCACTTCCTCTCCGTTCGCGGTCTGGCGCAGGCTCACGGTCGAGCCGAGGCCCACCTTGTCCCGCGGCACCCTGTCCAGGTTCATGAGGGAGAGGGCGGCCAGCCGGCGGTGGAGCTGGCCGATCCGCGCCTGGAGGAAACTCTGACGCTCCTTGGCCGACTTGTACTCCGCGTTCTCTCGCAAGTCGCCGTGCTCCCGGGCCCGGAGGATCTCCTTCGGAAGTTGCACCTTCAGCTCGTAGTCCAAGGTGCGGATCTCCTCTTCGAGCCGTCTCTTGATCTCGTCCACCATGGTCGTCCGCGCCGGGAGGCGCCGAACCCCGTGATACTATCACGCCTTCCTCCCGCCATGGCCGCTCCCGACCCGGTCATCCACAGCCGCCGTCACCCCTTGGTGCAGCGGCTGCGCCGGCTGAAGGAGACTTCGGCCGCGGACGAGCTCTGCCTGATCGAGGGCCCGAAGCTCCTCGAGGAGGCGCTGGCGGCGGACATCGAGATCGTGGAGGCGGTGGTCGTGACCCGGCTCGAGGCCAGCGACCGCGGGGGCGGGCTCCTGCGAGCCCTGACCGAGCGGCGGGTGAGCGTGCGCCGGGTAGAGGAGGGCGTGCTCGCGTCCCTCTCGGAGGTGGAGACGAGCCAGGGCATTCTGGCCCTGGCCCGGCGACCGGCCTTCGCGGAGGAGCGGCTCTTCACCGGCCTGCCCCTCCTCGTGGTCGCGGTGGGCGTCCAGAATCCGGGCAACCTGGGGGGCCTGCTGCGAACGGCGGAGGCCGCGGGCGCGACCGGCGCCTATCTGACCGCAGGCACCGCCGACCCCTTCTCGTGGAAAGCGCTCCGGGGGTCGATGGGAAGCGCCTTCCGGCTTCCCTTGGTGCGGGGTCTCCCCCCCGGGGAGGCGCTCGGGCGCGTAAGGGCCCGGGGCCTCCTCGCCGTCGCGGCATCCGCGGAGGGAGAGACGCCCTACGATCAGGCGGACCTCAGGGGTCCCCTGGCTCTTCTGCTCGGCAGCGAAGGCACGGGCCTTCCCCCCGAGCTGGCCGCGGGCGCGGACCGGCGGCTGGCCATCCCCCTGCGCGGGCGGGTGGAGAGCCTGAACGTGGGGGTGGCGGCGGCGGTGCTCCTATTCGAGGTCGCCCGGCAGCGGGGGCGGCGCTAGGCGCGTCTTCGCGGGCCGACCCCGTTTCGGATACGCTTCCTTCGATGGGCGAGCGGCGGGGGGATGGCTCGGGCATGTTGTTCCCGGAGCCGGGCCTGCCCGCAGACGCCCCCCGGCCCGACGCACCCCTGGCCGACCGCGTTCGCCCGCGCACGCTCGACGAGATTCTCGGCCAGGAGGAGGTGCTGGGGCCGGGACGACCCCTGCGCCGCGCCATCGAGCAGGACGCGCTCCGCTCCCTCATCCTCTGGGGTCCCCCCGGCTCCGGCAAGACCACCCTCGCCCATGTCATCCGCCGCCTGACCCGCGCCCACTTCGAGGCCATGAGCGCCGTGCTCTCGGGCGTGAAAGAGGTGCGCGAGATCCTCAAGGAGGCGGAGGTGCGCCGGCGCCGGGAGGGGCGCCGCACCATCGTCTTCATCGACGAGATCCACCGCTTCCACAAGGGGCAGCAGGACGCCCTGCTCTCCCACGTGGAGTCGGGGGACATTGTCCTCATCGGGGCCACCACCGAGAACCCCTCCTTCGAGGTGAACGCGGCGCTGCTCTCGCGGTCGCGGGTCGTGGTCCTGAAGCCGCTGGGGGAGGCCCAGCTCCTGGAGGTCCTGCACCGGGCTCTCCGCGACGCGGAGCGGGGCCTGGGGGGGGCGAACCCCGAGGTGGCGGAGGACGCCCTCGCCTTCCTCGCCCAGGCCGCGGACGGAGACGCGCGCACCGCCCTGAACGTCCTGGAGATGGCGGTGACCACCACCCCCCCGGGGCCCGACGGCCGCCCCCGGGTGGACGGGGAGGGCATGCGCCAGGCGTTCCCCCGCAAGGCCCTCCTCTACGATCGGGCCGGCGAGGAGCACTTCAACATCATCAGCGCCCTCCACAAGTCGATCCGGAACTCCGACGCCGACGCGGGCCTCTACTGGCTAGCCCGCATGCTGGAGGCGGGCGAGGACCCCCTCTACGTGGCTCGGCGGCTCGTGCGCTTTGCCTCCGAGGACGTGGGGGTGGCCGACCCCCAGGCCCTGGTCCTGGCCATGGCCGCGCAGCAGGCCGTCCATTTCATCGGCCTTCCCGAAGGGGCGCTCGCCCTCGCCGAGCTCGTGGTCTACCTGGCCGCCGCCCCCAAGAGCAACGCCCTCGACACCGCCTACGCGGAGGCCGCCCGGGACGCCCTCGAGACCCGGGCCGAGCCCGTGCCCCTTTGGATCCGGAACGCCCCCACCCGCCTCATGAAGGGCCTGGGCTACGGCAAGGGGTATCTCTACGCCCACGACGAAGCGGAGGGGGTGGCGGGCATGGACTGCATGCCGGAAGCGCTCGCCGCGCGCCGCTACTACCGGCCCACGGACCGGGGCCTGGAGGCGGACCTGGGCCGGCGGCTGGAGGCGGCGCGGCTCATCCGGGAGAGGAAGAAGGGCGGCGGCCAGGCCTGAGAAGGTCAGGCCCCCTCGCGGGCGGAGGCGGCCCGGACGGGAGCGCCGAAAGCCTCCGCCGGGCGGCCCAGAAGGTAGCCCTGGCCGTACTCGATACCCAGGTCCACCAGGACCTGTCGCTCACCCTCCCGTTCGATGCCCTCCGCGATGATCCGGGAGTCCATCTTGTCCGCGAAGGCCTTGAGCGCGCGCGCCATCTCCCGCCGGATGTAGCTGGCGTCGATGTCGCGCACGAGCTGCATGTCGAACTTCAGGTACTGGGGGTTCAGGTGGGCCACCTTCTCCAGCCCCGAATAGCCGGCCCCGATGTCGTCGACCGCGATCGAGAAGCCCATGTGGGTGAAGTTCTGGAGGGCCTCCACGAAGAGGGTGTAGTTCTCGATCGCGTACTTCTCGCTGATCTCGAGCACGATGCGGTCGGGGCTGAGGCCGAGCCCCTCCAGGAGCTTGATGAGGGCCGCCCCCTGGAAGTCGGGATCGTACATGGAGGCGGGAAAGACGTTGATGAAGAGCTTGGCCGGGGAGGGCAGGTCCTTGCTGGCCTGGAGGGCGCGGCGCCGGCAGTAGCGGTCGAGCTCGAACGAGAGGTCGGCCCGGGCCGCGGCCTCGAAGAGGTTGAGCGGGTTCTGGTGGGCGGTGCCGGCGGGGCCGCGCGAGAGGGCCTCGTAGCCGAGGATCCCCGGCTTTTGCAGCTCCATCACGGGCTGGAAGAGGGTGGTGACCTGGTCGCCGAGGAGGATCTCCTGGAGGCGGCAGCGGTTCTGGAACTCGAGCTGCATCTTCTGGATGCGCGCGCACTCCCAGGCCTCCTCCACCAGGCGGGCGATCAAGCGCTCGGGCATGATCAGGGGGTTGAAGAAGGCCAGCGAGAAGCCCACGATGACCCGGCGGCGGCCGCGCACGTAGGGGGACACCATGCGCGCCAGCTTGCGGTTCAGGTGCTCTTCCACCCGCGCCGACGCCGACTGCAGATCGGCCACGCGCGTCCGGCCCTCGCGCTCGCCCCGCCGGGGGGAGAGGAAGACCAGGAAGGCGTTGCCCCCCGTGTCGTTCAGGGTCAGGATGTCGGTGCTCCGCACCTCGATCCCCCGCAGCTCCACCACCAGCTCGGTGGCCATGGAGAGGACCTTCTCGAAGGCCTTGGAGCCGTAGTCATGCTCCACCTGGGCCAGCTCGGAGGCGTCGATCAGGAGCAAGGCCAGGCTGCCCTGGTGCACCAGCATCTCGCGCAGCTCCGCGATGCGTTCACGATAGGGCGGGGTCTGGGCGTAGATCAAGGAGGCCTCGGATGCTCAGAGAAGCGGGAGGAGGAAGGGGATCATCGGCGGGCACCCTATTATAGCGCTTGCCCCCCGAGGGGGGGCGCTGATAGCATCGTCAGCGAAATGCGCATAGGAACTTGCGTTTTGCTCGGGGCCGCCGTTCTGATCGCGGCCTGCTCGATGGGCAAACCGGGGGCAAGCCAGCGGGAGGCCGTCTTGGCCCCCCTTCAGCAGCTGGCTCAGGGCCTGAAGCAGGATGGGGAGAAGATGAGCCTGGACCCCAGCCTCGGCGTCAAGTCCATCTGGAACATCGAGTCGGTAGAGGTCCACGAGCAGCCGGGGAACGAGTCCCAGCCTTGGACGGGCACGATCCGGTTCCGCATCGAGACCAAGACGAGGGAGGTGGACGGCTCCCTCTCCACCCAGCAGTTCGAGAAGCGCTTCGACTACGTCTACAGCCCGGCCGTGAAGGGCTGGATCATCCAGTACGTTCCGCCCGCCCCGGCCGCTCCCAAGAGCTGAGTCGTCCGTCCGCCCCCCTCAGGCCGCGGCCGGTTGCGCGCGCCGTCCCACCGCCAGCCCGGCCAGCGCCCCGCAGATCGTGCCCACGATCACCGTGAAGGCCATCCAGATCGTCAGCTGGGGCAGGAGGCCGATCCAGAACCACGTGGCCACGGGGTGCATGGAGGGGAAGCCAGGCGGCCCCTTCTCGTAATGGGTCCCCCACCCGGCGAAGATGGCCACCAGCATGACCAGGGCCACGGGGATGCGCGCGGCCAGCCCATAGGCAAGGAGCACGCGGCCGAGGGCCGGCCAAGCCCGGATGCCCAGGAGCAGGGAAACGAGGGAGAGGATCGCGAGAAGGAGCGGGAACCGCCGTCCGGCGGGGGCGAAATGGAGGGCGCGGACGAGCCACAAAGAGGCGGGGATGATGGCCAGGCTCAAGAAGGCCACGCCGAACGTCCGGCCGAGGCTCTCCGGGGAGTGGCCCGCCCGCACCAGCTTGACCGCGAAGTAGATCCCGAAAACGGGCACCAGCCACACGATGCCCACGATGGACAGCGGACCGCCCGCCTCCCGGTTGAAGAGGGCGGGGGACCACCCGAGCACCTCGCCGGTCAGGCGCAGGAGCGTGATCCCGAGGGTTATCAGTGCGGGCACCAGGATGAGCTGCCGCAAGGGCAGCTCGCGGGCACGATTGGCATCGGTCATCGAGACCTCCGGAGGGGGAGCTTCATGCGTCTCGCTCAGCGGAGCCCGGAGTATAACCCGAGGGTGGCGGAGGAGGGCTCACTCTCTGGGAGTGGGCGGGGGATCCACCTCGCCCCCCAGCTCCAGCACGCTCGAGCAGGTGCAGACCAGGTTGCGATCACCGTAGGTGTTGTCGATGCGGGCCACCGCGGGCCAGAACTTGCTCTCCCGCACCCAGGGCGCGGGAAAGGCCGCCTGTTCGCGGCTGTAAGGCCGGTCCCAGGCGGAGGCGGTCACGGCGCGGGCGGTGTGGGGGGCGTTCCGGAGCGCGCTTGCCTCCGCGCTCACCCGTCCCGCTTCGATCTCCCGGATCTCCTGGCGTATCGCGATCATGGCTTCGCAGAACCGGTCGAGCTCGGGAAGAGACTCGCTCTCCGTGGGCTCGATCATCAGCGTGCCCGCCACCGGGAACGACATGGTGGGGGCGTGGAAGCCGTAGTCCATGAGCCGCTTCGCGATGTCATCCACCTCGATCCCCGCGCTCTTCTTGAAGGGGCGCGCGTCCACGATGAACTCGTGCGCCACCCGGCCCCTCCGACCCCGGTAGAGGATCGGATAGTGATCCTGAAGGCGCCGGGCCATGTAGTTGGCGTTCAGAATCGCCACCTCCGTGGCCTTGCGCAGGCCCTCCGGCCCCATGAGCGCGACGTAGACCCAGGGGATGGTGAGGATGCTGGGGCTCCCGTAGGGCGCGGCCGCGACCGTGCCCAGCGACTGCTTCCCGCCCAGGCCGGTCACTGGGTGGCCGGGCAGGAAAGGAGCCAAGTGGGCGGCCACCGCGATCGGACCCATCCCCGGCCCCCCCCCGCCGTGGGGGATGCAGAACGTCTTGTGCAGGTTCAGGTGGCACACGTCGGCCCCGATCTCGCCCGGGGAAGTGAGGCCGACCTGCGCGTTCATGTTGGCCCCGTCCATGTAGACCTGGCCCCCGTGGGCGTGCACGATCGCGCAGATGTCCTTGATCCCCTCCTCGAAGACGCCGTGGGTGGAGGGGTAGGTCACCATGAGCGCGCCCAGGGCGTCCCGGTGCCGCTCGGCCTTCTGCGCGAGGTCGT
>Ga0210384_10003354_pt1 | contig 18621 bp, 20 predicted proteins | sample IncBWH2MmetaG_FD_160574 | JGI IMG/M metagenome (GOLD analysis project Ga0210384, IMG submission 160574) | Forest soil microbial communities from Barre Woods Harvard Forest LTER site, Petersham, Massachusetts, United States - Inc-BW-H-2-M | ecosystem: Environmental > Terrestrial > Soil >...
CGCGCGAGAGATCCAGCGCGCCTTTCGACGTCGGGCGCCTGCTGTCCGAGAACATGGAGCTGCTCGCCAACAGCGAGGAGGTGTCCTCCCGCCACCGCCTGGAGCTCGACCTCGTACCGCCCTCGGCTCGCCTCATCGCCGACCCCGACCAGGTGAGCCAGATCTTCTGGAACCTGGCCCGCAACGCGTTGCGGGCGATGCCCGACGGCGGCACCTTCCGTCTCGTCGGCAGGCTCGACGGCGACGCCTACCGGCTGCAGGTGATCGACACGGGACGCGGCATGTCGGCGGCGCAGCGGGCCAACCTGTTCCATCCCTTCCAGTCCTTCTTCGACGGCGGCACCGGCATCGGCATGGCGATCGTCTATCGCATCGTCGAGGACCACGGCGGCCGGCTGCGGGTCGAGAGCGCTCCGGGCGGCGGCACCACGATCACCGTCGAGCTGCCCGCCGCCGGCCCCGGCTCGCCTCTCCTCGGCAACGTCGAGGCCGTCTCGACCGTCCAGCCGGCGGAGATCGCCGGCTGAAGACCCGCCGGCCCTGAACCATGCGCGCCAGCATGCTGATCGTCGACGACGAGGCCAGCATCCTCGAGTTCCTCGCCATGCTGTTCGAGTCCGAGGGGTTCGCGGTCGAGACCACCCGCTCGGCCGCGGAGGCGCAACGCGCCCTGGCCAGCAAGAGCTACGACCTGGTGCTCTGCGACATCCTGATGCCCGACGGCAACGGCCTCGACCTGCTCAAGGAGATCAAGGGCGCGAGCCCGAACACGGCGGTGGTGATGATGACCGCCTTCACCTCGACCAAGACCGCGATCGAGGCGATGAAGCTCGGGGCCTACGACTACGTCTCGAAGCCATTCGACGTCGAGGAGCTGAAGATCATCACCCAGAAGGCGCTCGAGCGCGCCGAGCTGGCCGACGAGAACGTCTACCTGCGCCGCGAGCTCGAGCAGAAGTACACCTTCAACAACATCATCGGCAAGAGCGCGCGCATGCAGGCGATCTTCGCGCTGGTCGAGCGCATCGCGCGCACCAGCTCGACAGTGCTGATCCACGGCGAGAGCGGCACCGGCAAGGAGCTGATCGCGCGCGCCATCCACTTCGCTTCGCCGCGCGCCAGCCGCCGCTGCCTGTCGATCAATTGCGGCGCGCTGCCCGAGAACCTGCTCGAGAGCGAGCTGTTCGGCCACGAGCGCGGCGCCTTCACCGGCGCCGTGCGCGAGAAGAAGGGCCTGTTCCAGGAGGCCGACCGCGGCACGCTGTTCCTCGACGAGATCGGCGAGCTCACCCCCTCGATGCAGGTCAAGCTGCTGCGCGCGCTGCAGGAGAAGACGGTGCGCAAGGTCGGCGGCAACCAGGAGGAGCCGATCGACGTGCGGGTGATCACCGCCACCAATCAGAACCTCGAGAGCCGCCTGCAGACCGGCGAGTTCCGCGAGGACCTCTACTACCGCATCAACGTGCTGCCCATCCACCTGCCGCCGCTGCGCCAGCGGCGGGAGGACATCCCGCTGCTGGTCGACTTCTTCCTGCAGAAGTACAGCCGGCAGATGGAGCTGACCACCCGCCAGATCTCGGTGGAGGCGATGCGCCTGCTCGAGAGCTACGACTGGCCGGGCAACGTCCGCGAGCTCGAGAACGTCATCGAGCGCGCCCTCGCGCTGTCGCATGCCGAGACCATCTCGAGCCGCGACCTGCCGTCGAACCTGCTGAACCACCGCCGCGCGAACCCCGATCTCATCAGTCTGCCCGAGGACGGCCTCGACCTCGAGGCCCACCTCGAGGACATCCGCGCCCAGCTGATGTCACAGGCCCTGGACCGCGCCGGCGGCGTGCAGACCCAGGCCGCCGAGCTGCTGCGGATGAGCTTCCGCAGCTTCCGCTACTACGCCAAGAAAGCCGGCCTGAAGGCCGTCGACGGGGACTGAAAGGGCGCCCCTAGACCAGCACGTCGACCTGGGCCGGCACCGGCGCCGCGCGCGCCGCTCCGGGGCGGGCGGCGGGGGCGTAGGCTTCCCAGGCGCGGGCGAGGCGGGCGATGCCTTCGAGCATCTCCTCCTGCTCGAGGACGAAGGGGAGGCGCAGGTAGTTCTCCCAGGCGTCGCGCGGCGAGCAGGTGGGGCCGGGCACCAGGCCGACGCCGTGGCGCAGCGCGTGCCGTGCCAGCTCCTCGGCGTTGCCGCGCGGCAGGCGCACCCAGAGGCAGAGGCCGCCTGCCGGGCGGCGCCAGGTCCAATCGGGGAGCGCGGCCGCCAGCGCCTGCTCGAGCGCGCGGCGGCGCTCGCGCGCTTCCTGGCGGCGGGCGTCGCGGATGGCCGCGGCGCGCCGCAGCAGGCGGGCTGCCAGGATCTGGCCCGGCACCGAGCTGCCGAGGTCCGACAGCACCTTGAAGCGCGCCAGCCGGGCGATCACCGGCGGCTCGGCGCGGACCCAGCCGATGCGCAGACCGGCCCAGACGAGCTTGCTCAGCGAGCCGATGGTGAGCACCGGGGCGCCCGGCACCGCGGCGGCGATCGGGGGAGGCGGTGCGACATCGAGGTCGAGATCGGCCAGGGTGAGGTCCTCGACCACCGGCGTCGCGGTCTCGGCGGCGAGCCGCGCGACCGCCCTGCGCTGCGCCTCCGGCATCAGCGCGCCGGTCGGGTTGTGGAAGGATGGGACGAGGTAGATGAGCCGCGGCGCTTCGCGGACGACCGCCTCGCGCAGGCGCTCCACGTTGGCGCCGTCCGCGGTCACCGGGATCGGGACCAGGCGCGCCCGGGCGTAGTTGAAGGTGTCGAGCGCGCCGGGGTAGTTGGGGTCCTCGAGCGCCACCGCATCGCCCGGCTGGAGATAGAGCGCGGCCACCAGGCCGATCGCCTGCTGGGCGCCCGAGGTGACCAGCACCTGCTCCTCGGCGGTGGGCAGACCGCCGGCGGTCAGGTGGGCGGCGATCGCCTGGCGCAGGGCGGACAGGCCCAGGCCCAGGTAGCCGTGATGGCTCATCTGGGCCGCGACGTCGGGCGCCGCGGCGGCCCACTCCTCGGAGAGGAACGGCTGCGCCGCCGGCAGGTGGGCGCCGAGGAAGTCGATGCGCGAGCCGCTCGCCTCGACCAGGCCGCGAAAGAAGGCCATGCGCCGGAGCGGCCGCGTCAGCTCACCCGTCCCGGCGGCCCCTTGGCCAGCCGGGCCGCCGAGCCCACCCGGGCCGCCCGGGCTGCCCGGCCCGCCTGCGCCGCCAGCCGCGGCGAGCGACGGCGCCGAGGCTGCCGCCCCGCCACGTGATGGCATCGCCCCTCGACCCGTCGCGGCATTCGCCGGGAGCGCGGCGCTCTCCGGCAGGAGCTCCGGAGAGAGCGTTCGCACCCGCGTGCCGCTGCCGCGGCGGCTCTCGACCCACCCCTCTTCGCGCAGGAGGTCGTAGGCGCCGATCACGGTGGTGCGGCTGACCCCGAGCGCCGCCGCCAGCGGCCGTTCCGCCGGCAGGCGCGAGCCCGCGGGGAGGCGACCGGCGGCGACGGCCGCGGCGATGACGGCGGCCAGGCGGCGATAGAGCGGCCCCGGAGCCGCTTGCCATGCGCCGAGGTGGGAAATGAAGCCAAGGACCATCATGCAGTCCAATTATAGCAAAGTGGATCTTGGAAGGAGCGCGTTTGGCAGAGATAATCTCGTCATGGACCCTGAAAGTGGATCTCATAAGACAGCAAGTGGACTGATCGCGGATCTGATGACCGGCTCAGCCGGCCCAGGAGGGCACGCGGCCATGGACCTCTCGACCAGCAAGGACCTCACCGACAGACGACCGGCGGAGCCGCCGCCGACCTCCACCCTCGACGCCGAGCCGCAGGCGCCGGCAGCGCCGACGCTGCGCCTGGCCTGCGAGCTGGCGCTGTCCTACCTGGAGACTCTGCCGAGCCGGCCGGTGGGCGAGCAGGCGACGCTCGCCGAGCTGCGGGCCCGTCTCGGCGCGCCGCTGGGCGAGGAGGGAGTGGAGCCGGCGGCGGTGCTGCGCGACCTGGCGGCGGGCGCCGAGCCCGGCCTGATCGGCAGCGCCGGCCCGCGCTACTTCGGCTTCGTCATCGGCGGCAGCCTGCCCGCCGCTCTCGGCGCCGACTGGCTGACCAGCACCTGGGACCAGAACCCCGGCCTCTACGCCGTCTCGCCGGCCGCGGCAGTGGTCGAAGAGATCGCCGCCGCCTGGATCCTCGACCTGCTCGGCCTTCCCGCCGGCGCCAGCGTCGGCTTCGTCACCGGCTGCCAGATGGCGCACGTCACGGCTCTCGCCGCCGCCCGCCACGCGCTGCTGGCGCGCACCGGCTGGGATGCCGGCGAGCTCGGCCTCCAGGGCGCACCGCCGCTGCGCATCCTGGCCGGCTCCGAGGCCCATGTCACGGTCTTCCGCGCCCTGCGGCTGCTCGGCCTGGGGACGCGCTCGGTCGAGCGGGTCGAGTCCGACGGGCAGGGGCGGATGGACCCCGCGGCCCTGGCGCGGCGGCTCGAGGCGGGGCGCGGCGCGCCGGCGTTGATCTGCGCCCAGGTGGGCAACGTCAACAGCGGCGCCTGCGATCCGCTGGCCGACATCGCCGCGCTGGCGCGTCAGCACGGCGCCTGGCTGCACGTCGACGGCGCCTTCGGCCTGTGGGCGGCGGCCAGCCCGCGGCTGCGCCACCTGGTCGCCGGCGCGGTGCTGGCGGACTCCTGGGCGACCGACGCCCACAAGTGGCTCAACGTCCCGTACGACTCGGGGATCGTCGTCGTCGCCGACACCGGCGCGCACTCCGCCGCGATGAGCGCCACCGCCTCCTACCTGCAGCAGCGCCAGGATGGCGGGCGCGACGCTCTCGACTGGGTACCGGAGTTCTCGCGGCGGGCGCGCGGCTTCGCCGTCTACGCGGCGCTGCGCTCGCTGGGCCGGCGCGGTGTCGCCGAGCTGATCGAGCGCTGCTGCGGGCACGCCCGGCGGATGGCGGAGATCCTGGCCGCCGAACCGGGAGTGGAGGTGCTGAACGAGGTGGCGCTGAACCAGGTACTGGTGCGCTTCCACGACCGGGCCGGCGGCGGCTCCGCCGACGAGCTGACCCGCGCGATCATCCGCCGGGCGCAACGGCAAGGTGTCTGCTGGCTGGGAGGCACCACCTGGCACGGCATGGCCGCGATGCGCATCTCGGTCTCCAACTGGTCGACGACCGCGGACGACGCGGAGCTCTCGGCGGCGGCCATCCTCACCGCCGCGCGCGAGGAACGCGCGGAGCTCGCCGGCCTGGCCGGCCGAGCGGGCTGAGCCGGACCTGGCTCCCTGGCTTCCTGGCTACCTGGCTCCGACAACGGCGACGATGGCGACGCAAGCCGAGAAGGGACTGACTTTCCATGCGCTCCATGAGCGCGACGGCGCGTTCATCATTCCCAACCCGTGGGACGCCGGCACCGCGCGCCTCCTTGCGCACCTGGGCTTCGAGGCGCTGGCCACCACCAGCATGGGGTACGCCTTCTCGTCCGGCCAACGGGACAACTCGATCGAGCGCCACCAGATGATGCAGCACCTGTCGGCGATCGCCTCGGCCACCGACCTGCCAGTGAGCGCCGATCTCGAGAATGGCTTCGGCGACGCCCCGGACGTCGTCGCGGAGACCATCAGACTGGCGGCGCTGGCGGGAGTCGTCGGCGGCTCGATCGAGGATGCGACCGGGCGGCCGGACCAGCCGATCTATGACCAGGAGCACGCGGCGGAGAGGGTCCGCGCCGCGGCGGAAGCGGCGCGCACCCTGCCGTTCCCGTTCGTGCTGACCGGCCGCGCGGAGAACTACCTGCACGGCCGGCCCGATCTCGGCGACACGATCGAGCGGCTGCAGGCCTATCAGGAAGCGGGCGCCGACGTGCTCTATGCGCCGGGCCTGGCCAGCCGGGACGAGATCGCCGCCGTGGTCAGTTCGGTGGATCGCCCGGTGAACGTGGTGATGGGGCTGCGGGGCGTGCAGCTGAGCCTGGCGGAGCTCTCGGCGCTGGGAGTCAGGCGCGTCAGCGTCGGCAGCGCGCTCTGCCGCACCGCGCTGGGCGCCTTCCTGCGCGCCGCCCGGGAGATGCGCGAGCACGGCACCTTCGCGTTCGCCGGCGAGGCCGCGAGCCCCCGCGAGATCACCGCCATCTTCGAGGCATGACGTCCGCCGCGGACCGGCCGTCGCAGCGCGCCGCGCCGGAGGCCCGGCGCGAACGCGGGCGGGCGAGAGAGAGGACCGGCGGATGCGATTGAGGATCGCGCCAGACGTGCTGGCGCTCTTCCCGGAGGCGCTGATCGGGGTGGTGCGCGTGCGCGGTTGCGACAACGCCGTCCAGAGCCCCGAGATCGCGGCGCTCCTGCGGCAGGCCGAGGCCGGGGCGCGGGCCGCCTTCGCGGGCGCCGCGCTGGCCGAGGAGCCGCGCATCGCCTGCTGGCGCGAAGCCTACCGCGCCTTCGGCGCCAGTCCGAAGAAGAGCCCGTCCTCGATCGAGAACCTGCTGCGCCGCGTGACCAAGGGCGAGGCGCTGCGCCCGATCCATCCGCTGGTGGACCTCTACAACGCGGTCTCGCTCGAGCACGTCCTGCCGGCCGGCGGCGAGGACCTCGAGCGCATCCAGGGCGACGTCGTCCTCTGCCGCGCCGGCGCCGCCGAGCCGCCGGTCCTGCTGCTCGGCGACACCGAAGGGCGCCCGCCGCATCCCGGCGAGGTCATCTACCGCGACGAACTCTCGGCCCTCTGCCGGCGCTGGAACTGGAAGGAAGCCGACCGCACCAAGCTCACCGCCGCCACCCGCCAGGCGATCCTGGTGATCGAAGCCCTCCCCCCGACCCGCCGCCCCGAGCTCGAGCAAGCCCTCGCCGACCTCGCCGCACGCATCACCCGCCACTGCGGCGGCGAGGCCGGCATCTCGGTGCTCGACGCCGGCGCGACCGAGTTGGACCTGGGAAGCGCGGCCGATTGAGCAAGGGCGATCGCCGACCCTAGAGAATGTCCGCCTTGATCGCGGCGAGGTCGAGAGCGAGTGGCCTATACTCCCTGGCGATGCCTTCGGACTATGGCTGAGAACGACTTACGATGGCGCTGCGTCGGGCCCGCGGTTTCTATGCCGTCGCTGTGGTCACCGGTCTCCTGGCTAGCGCCCTCTGTTTCGGCGAGTTCGTCGTCTCCCGCGGAGAGCTCATCGCGGGTGACTTCGGCGACTCGAGACTGAACCTTACGCTGCTGGAACACTGGTACAACGTCTATCGCGGCTTGGACGACTGGCTGTCACCGCCATTCTTCTTTCCGATCGAGCGCGCCCTGTCGTACAGCCATACACTCTTTCTGCAATCGCTCCCCTACTCGTCGCTCCGCCTCGCCGGCTGCGACCCGTACGTCTCATTCGAGCTGACGCTGTGGCTGTTGGCTCAGGTCGGCTACGCTTCGATGATCGGGTTACTCCGGAAGCTCGGCGTGCGCCGCGGCTTCGCGATCTTCGGCGCGGTGCTCTTCACCTTCTCGAACCTCCATCACAACGCGGGTGCTCCCCCGTCTTACAGCATCATGCTGGTACCGCTGCTCTGTCTGTGCGTGGCGAAGGGCGCCAGCGCTGGCGCGGTACACTCCGCGAGCGCGGCGGTCTGGCTGAGCGCCGCCGGTGCCCTCTACTCACTGCTTCTTTTTTCCGACTTCTATACCGGCTGGTTCCTGACGTTCTTCGCCGCCACCGTGGCGGCCATCACGTTGTTGATCCAGCCGCGAGTGGTCCGGCGTTTTCTCGCGTTTGTGGGCGACAACTGGCGATCGATCTTATTGTCGGGCGCCGTGGCCGCACTGGCGCTGGTGCCCTTCGTCATCACCTACGGTCCGGCCATCGCCGCCGGCCAGGGAAGGTCGTATGACGAGGTGATGCGTAACAGCATGACTATGGCCGACCTGTTCAACGTCAGCAGCCGGAACTTCGCCTGGGGGTGGTTGATGCGCAGGCTGAGCCCAAGATTCAAGAACGTGGGATGGGACTACGGCCTCCCACCCGGCATGCTCATCGCCTTCGTTGCCGGCTGCGGGCTCCTGTGCACCGGCGCGCAGCGGCTGGCGCGGCGGCGCGGCGAGCTGCGCGCCGTGCTGCTGACATCAATGGCGATGTCCGTCTTCGTGATCTGGGCCCTGCTCTGCAGGACCGAGAGCGCTTCGCTTTGGCACCTGGTCTGGCGCCGTGTGCCGGGTGCCGAGGTGATCCGTCTGACTTTCCGCTTCCAATACCAGCTGAGCCTGGCGGTGGTGGTGGTCGTGATCACGACGCTCTCGACAGCCTGGGACGGACTGATCGCGCGCGGCGGCTGGAGCGGGGGGCCACGGCGACGCGCGGCGCTTGCCGCCATCGCCGCCGTCGGCGCCTGGCTGGCGATCGAGGAGGTAAACCTGACGAGGACCCATGGCGTCGACCGCCGGCAGGAGATGGCGCGGCTGGCGTCGCTTCCCGGCCCCGACGCGCGCTGCCGGAGCTTCTGCATTCGCGAGTCCCCGGCGGTGCGATCTTCGAACCCCATCTCGTTGCAGATCGACGCCATGCTCATCGCGGAGCGTCTGACGCTGCCCACGGTCAATGGGTACGGCGGTTTCGGCCCGCCAGACTGGCACCTGGAGAACCCTCAGGCACCCGACTACATCGAACGAGTGAACCGCTGGGCCGCAGCTCACCGGCTGTCCCATGTGTGTGCCCTGGCGCCGTCGGAGAGAACCTGGAGCGAACTGCCGCCTGCCCAATGACGCAGCGAAGCGGGTCACCAGTGCTTCAGTAGCTCAGGCTGAGAACCGGTAGCCGGAGCTACGGGCAGCGAGTGCGGCGAACGTGGCGCTCGCCCACCATCCCGTCGGCGGCCGATACGAGAAGCGCTGCCCGGAGAACGAGGCGGCAAAAGGGCAACACAACCCTGGGGTTGCGTGGCCCTTTTGTGATCCGCCTCAAAGGCCGCATTCCTCACCCTGCCGGCTACCCCGAGACGCCGAGGACCCTGGCCGACCACCTGAAGAAGGCTCGCCTCGACCGGGGGACCTGCGAGATCGCCTGGTACGGCGGGCCGCGCGCGCTCTCGGCCGCCCGGCGCCATGCGCCGCGCTTCCTGGAATGAGCGATAATGGCTCATGCCCATTCGTTTGACCGAGCAGCAGCAGCAGGCACTCGACGAGATGCACGGCGGCCCTCCGCGCCTGGTTGATCCCCGTTCCAACGAGGCATATGTACTCCTCCCGCTGGCGGAGTACGAGGCGGTCCGTGAGATCGTCGAGGACGAACGACGGCAGAGGGCGATCCGGGCGGTGGCCCTACGCAACGCCGGGGACCGCGCCAAGAGGGCGCCTTGATGGACCCCGGTGAGATCTACCTTGCCGACTTCCCCGAGGCCGGTCCGCATCCCGTCATCGTCGTTTCGCGCGAGGAGCTCAACCGCGGCCATTACGCTCTGGTCGTCGTCTGCACCTCGGCGCGCTTTGCGGTTCGCAGCCAGCTGGCGAGCTGCGTGCCATTTCACGCCGGGCAGTTTGGCTTTACGGCAGACTGCGTCGCGCAGTGTGAGAACATCCTGTCGATCGACAAACGGCAGCTGGATCGGGCGGGTGCCGGCCGGATCGGCGCGCTCGACGAGATGGCATGGCGGGAGGTCGTCAAGGCGATCGGCTACGTCGTCGGCTCCGACTGCGAGCCAACCTGAATTAACGCGCTGGCCGAGTCGCTCCTCTTCCGCGGGCCGCCTCCAGCTCACTCTCGCGTAGATAGGCGCTTCAATTCTGCGCCTCAAGTCCAAGCACTGCCATGGCAAGCCCCAGGCGAGCTAGAGAGATTGGTCAATGGCCTCGCGCGCGACGCCACTTGGTCGCGCGGTCAGCCAAGATGGCACCGGATGCGCTACCATCCGCTTGCTAACTCCATCCTCAGTCCGTAGTGAGCAGTAGAAAGGCACTCGGTTGCGTCGCGCAAGCACTTCGTTTCCTCCTCAAGGGCAGAGGAGTTAATCATATAGGCAGCGGAGACGCTGTCGTCCTCACCAAAAACAACGAATGCCTTGCTGTAGGGTTTGCCTGGTGCCATCGCCGCGAAGACCTCGCCGATGTGAGAAGTTTGGAACATCGACTTGCGTTCGTCCTCCCCGCCAAACTCTGGATAGCGGAAGAAGGTGCCGTGCCTGTCAGCCTGGTCAATCACGTGAATCCAGCGATCGAGATCGGCCGGGAACTCTGACCAGTCCGTGGCGCATATCGCTCTCCACTCATGCTCGTATACTGCGATCCTTTCCCTGAGTGCCTTGTACAGGAGGCCGATTCCGTGGACCCTCGTAATCGGTCGCGGCTTGCCGTCAACAACGATTACGGCCGCAGCGGGAGTAGCAAGGGCTCCGAAGCGCCGGTCGAAGGTCACGATCATTGACTTCAGGAAGAGCTCGACGGCGTGTCGTCGGAGGAACCCCACAGGCAGTACCCAGTTGAAGAACCTTCTCCTTCTTGCGCTCTTATGAAGGCGGTTCGCAGCTTCTTCAAACGCTTCGGCCATGGCGCCCAACCCGCCATCGAAATGCGTCGGGAGCGGTGTGAGTGACCAGTGCATAGGTGAAATGGCAGTTGTGTGGCGACCCGGGGGACGAGGCGACGAGCGAGGAGAGTGCACTTGCCCTCTGTCGCCATCCTTATCCTATGCGAAAAGGCCCCCTCCTTCCTGTCTACGTGTGCTGAGCGAACACCACCAAACGCCACTGAATTGGTCCTTGCCCGTACCCGTGCTGATGGTGGTTCTGTGGTGGCAATATGTGGGCGTGGGCGATACCGATCTCGTGCCCGCAGCCGTGGCAACGGTAGATACCGGCGTCTGGTGCGCGAGTCCCGGGTTCGTGCAAGGTGTCAAATGCATCGTTGGCGGATGGTGTCAGATACGTGCTGTACTTGTAGAGGGCCATGTGTTTCTCCTCTGGCGGATGAGCGTCTGGCTCCAAGTTCACCTATGAAGAAGCCAGTGGGACACAAGAGTTACAAGATAAATCAGCAGTCTGGCACTCTCGCTCGCAAGAACAATGCAATATATGACAATAAAGATTGCCGGCACCTTCATTTCAATGTGACTGAACGGCCAGTACTTTCCGCGGTTCTGGCCGCGCTCCACTATATCCCACTCCACGTCGTACATGGAGAGAGGTAGCCGCTTCTCGATGGCGTGTATGACCATGAACTTCGCGCCGTTCAGATCGCGGTAGGACCGCATCATCCGATACCAGAAATAGCAAACGATGGCTCCTGAGAACGAAGCGGCGATGAAGACAAGGCTGCTGCCTGTTTCGGGCTTCGTCTTGATCCAAGCGAGAAGACTGAGGAATGCCGTGTTCAACCCGAGGAAGAAGGTGTTCGCGGCCTGGCGACGATCGCTGATTTTCTCCGCCGAGTTCAGATAGAGCTTGTACTGTTCGAGGAGATGCTCGACGTACTTATCGCCGTACTTATCGACAGGCCGGAAGAGCTTGGCCTCGAAGTCCTGGTCGTCCATCTCTAGAGACGATCGAGGAAGTTGCTGATGTTCGGCCACGTCCAGTGATAGATTTTCTTGCCGGCCAACTCGGGCGGCACGGTGCAGCCGGCGTCGTGAATGTAGACGGGAAGCAAAGGGATTCTTTCGTCAAGAGCGCACTGAATCTCCCAACGAGCACCGTCTGCTGTGCGCGTATTGTTGCTCAGTAAAGCGATCACACCGTCGCAGCCCTTGATGCGTGCGCGGCAATTCGTCTTCCAAGCAGAATCCCAAGGCTGCTTGACTGACATATCTGTGAACTCAAATGGAGTGCGATTTTGCTTCGCCTGAAAGACCAGGTTATCGCGAGCAAACTTGTCCTCGATGGCGAAGGCGATGAAGATGCGGTGATGAATTGCCATGCTAGTTTATCCTCTTGGTAAATCTGTGGTGTTCGCAGCCCCTACGGTTTCCTTTTACCTCGCGCGAGAAAGTTTACATCAACTTCTTCCGTCACAGGTTTCTTGGCCACAAAGTCCACGCGCTCCCCGGCTATCGTAGTGAAGGTGACTTCTGTCGGTTCCTTCACCTTCTTGTGCGCGGTGAACTCAACTCGATGTCGTCGTGGCTTAGTCATACGCTTAAACTCCTTTCCGACCTGCTGGTGTAGATCATTCTCGTTACTTAACCACTAACCTCAAACAGATTCGACCCCTTCTTGATAACCCGCGTCACGACCCCAAGTACTTGGAAGTCGTGGCCGGCGAGAATGGGCCGATGGTCGCGGTTCGTGGACTCCGGTTTCAGGAAGTAGTAATTTGGACCTCGGGCAAGGCGCTTGATCGTCGCCTCGCCGTCGATCAAAGCCACTACGACATCCTCCGGCACAGCCGTCGTCTGCTGCCGCACCAGTACCAAGTCACCGTCCTCGATGCGCTCGCCTTCGACCTGTGCCCGGTTCATGGAGTCGCCCCGGACGCGCAGGAGGAAGAAGTTCGCACTTCGGGGCTTCGCCAGTTCGACCGGCAGCCGCAGCCATCCCTCGTGGCTCTCTTCGGCCAGCATCAAGGGGCCGGCGGGCGCCTCTCCGATAAGCGGCACCGCTCGGGTCTCCAATCCTTCCCCCGGTGCGCGGCGAAGGCGGATGCCTCGGCCTCCCGGCCACCGCTCGATGTCGCCGTCGTCCTCAAGCCACTTGAGGTATCTGAGGACCGTCCGGTTCGAGCCGACCTTGAGAGCCGCTCGGAGTTCCTCGACGGTGGGCGGCACGCCCCGGCGCGCCATAAGCCGCTGGATGGCGGTCAGGATCTCGGCTTTGGAGAAGGTCTTGGGCCTGGGCATAGTGCACTGGTTCTGGCGCTACCAGTGCCCATTCTACGGCTGCCTCCCGGGGGTGTCAAGCAAGTAAGCAGGTGCCCGTCTCGCTTCCACAGTAGGACCCCCTCCTGGGGAGGGGGCTATGGGCCAAGGCGACGCTCTCTTGCCTGCCATTTACCCATCGGTGACTGAGTACGTTTCCGTGGCTTGGCGCCTGCTGCTCCGCAAAGAGGAAGAGGCGCTCATCGCTTCCGAGGGACCCGCACGCGGCTACGAGGTGCCGCACCCGCTCCTCGCTCGTCGTCACGGTGAGGACCCGGAAGTTCGGGATGGCGAGGTGCCTTCGGTGAAGCCCCTGCCCCAGATTCACCCACGCTATAGCCGAAGCTCTATCGGCCTTGACAGCGGGCGCAGGTCAGAGTTTAACTTGATAGATCATGACGGAGTTTGGCGAATACATCGCGACCGAGGCGGAGGACATGGACGCATGGCTCTGTATCTGCGGCACCCGCCCTGATTTCGACGGCTTCTATCCATGCGACCGCGACGGCAACGAAATGAAAACAGTGGAGGGTCGGGAGGATCTCTACGTGTGCGCCCGGTGCGGCAGGATCATCAAACAGGACTTCCTTGAAGTGGTGGGCCAGAATCCGCACTTCAGACTGCGGCCCTAAACTGAAGGGGTGAGTAAGCCCAAACTATCAAATCGAGCCCGGACCCCCTTGGTAGAGGAGTGGAGCGACGACCACGTCACCTGGCATCCGCGCGTGATTCAAAAGATGATCTGGTACTCCGGCCTCAAGGATACCATCCGAAACCGCGGGCTGGTTCACGACTGGCTCATGGACAACGCGAGAAGCTCAAGCCCTGCCTGAGGCTGGTGGAGTAAATTGGTGGACGGCATTCGATAGCTCCTTAGCCAGAGGCGAATAGGCTTGACGAGGTCCACAAGCGTGCGCATAAGCCTATACGCATATCGGTAATATTCTGTTGATATGCATGATCGTCTCTGATAGTTTCACAAGGCAATCTGGCCACACTGGGCTAGGCGAGGCTGAGTACGTTTATTATGTTCACTTTCACCCTGAAGAACACTGCTGTCACTTCACAGAGAAACTACTAACAGCAGTAAATAGGAAAGGGAGCGTTCGACATGGCCGAGCCAGCAAATCCTAATGCGCAGCCGACCAGGACCCCAACCAATAAGACCTTGGCAGCCACTGGTGGCTCCGCTGTGGGAGGCGCAATAGCGACAATTGTCATTTACTTGATCGAGCAGCATTCGAGCAAGCTGCCTGAGCCCGTCGCTGGCGCGATTACAGTACTTATAGCTTCTGCCGTTACCTTCCTGGCTGGTTACTTAACGCCACCCGGCACGAGCGAAGGCGTGGTAAGAGATCCGGAAAGCGGAAAGGCGCTGCCGGCTCGCTAAGGCCCGGCGGGCTTTGCGTCGTTCTGATCGACCGCGGCAAGGAACCTCCCAGTGGTCGTCCGTGATTCGGCCCTCGGGCTCGTGATATGCCTCCTTGTAATGGGGTATATATGGTGCATTTACATCATTGCCACCACATTTGGGCGCTTGTTCGAGAAAGGACGCTCACGCTGGCCGATTCCGATTGTGCTCGTTGCTATGTTCTTTGCCTCAGGCTGGTTTGCTGACTTGCTTCATGTGAAGGAGGTGGCGGCAGGACTGTTCTTTGCAGTCCCGGCTTGCTGCGCTGTCGGCCTACTCTATCTTGGAATAGTAAAGTTTGTCGAACGCTGAGATCGCTCTTGGGGATCGCTCTTTCCTCATGCGGAAAGTTCTCCTCCCTTTCTATCACCTGCCAATCCCTTACTATGAACGAGTGCAAACAACCTCTCCAACTTTTCGGCGAGGTGGAGCATCTCCGGGTCGTAATTCTGGATTCCGGTTCTAACGTCCTCTACGGTGCTCCACATCTGCGGAAAATCGCCCGCGTCTGGCTGTCGCTGGAACGGTTTTGCCGCGTCGATATTGACTTCCCGGCCCTTGAGGGTCGAGTTCGATCCTGCGACGGCGAGGATCAGGCGCTGGATCTCGATTTCTCCTGTCTGAACCAGGAAACCGCACGGAACCTGAAGGAAACCAGCATCTCGGCCGGTTCTAACTATGCTTGGGGTGCCGCTGCCGCCTGCTGTGTGAGGCGGAGCCTTTCACGTTCCAGCCCATGCCGCTGCTTCACGAACTCCTCCTCGGAGATGAGTTCCCGTACTCGCATGACGGTGAGGTTGTCGAGCTGCTTCGTGACCCCGCCAGGGCAGCCTCCACTGAGCTGCGTCCCAGGGCATCGAGCGAGGTCTCCTCCTTTGTCGCCTCTTCGAGGCGAGCCAAGGTCCAGCGGTGGATCTCCTCGGGGATCGTGAGCTCCGAGAGGAAACGCAGTCGCTCGGTGAGTCGATCGATACCTCGACCGCCGCCGGCCGCTTCTTCTACACGATCGTGGCCGGCATGGCGGCATGGGAAAGGGAGGAGATCGCGAGCCGGGTCGCCACCTTGGTCCCGATCCGCGCGAAGCTCGGCAAGCCCCTGGGCGGAGCAGCGCCCTTCGTTTACCGCTGGCAGGATCGCAAGCTCGTCCCGAACCCGGAGGAGGCGGCCGTCCGCCGTCTCATGTACGAGTTATATATAGACCACCGCCGGTTCAAGACCCTCGCCCGAATCCTCACCGAACGGGGCTACCGCACCCGCAAGGGCGACAGGTTCACCGGCACGACGGTCGAGCGCCTCATCCGCGACCCCATCGCCAAAGGCGAGCACCGCGCGAACTACACCCGCTCCCGCGGCGACGGCAAGAGCTGGAGCTTGAAGCCCGCCTCGGAGTGGGTCGTGACCCCGGTCGAGCCCATCGTCTCCGAGGAGCTGTGGAACGCAGCGAATACCATCATCGCCGAGCGCCGCCGGAGCCGCGCCCCCGCCCCCAAGCGGGCGGTGCAGGTCTTCGGCGGGCTCGTCTTCTGCCACTGCGGGGCGAAGATGTATGTACAGGTGAGGAGCCCGAAGTACGTCTGCACGAAGCCGAGCTGCCACACCAAGGTGCCCCAGGTGGACCTTGAGCGGGTCTTTCAAGAGCAGCTCCGCCGCTTCGCTTTCTCGCCCGAGAAGGTAGCCGCGAGCCTGGCCGAGGCGGACCAAACGATCCGGGCCAAGGTGGAACTCCTGGAATCCCTCCGCCGTGAGGACGCGCGCCTGGCCGAAGAAGCCGAGAAGGTCTACCGCTCTACCTGGCCGGAGAGATCACCCCTCGCGGCTTCGGGGCGAGGAACACGCCCCTTGAGGAGCGCCGCGTCCAGCTCGAAGCGGAGATCCCTCGGCTCCAAGGCGAGATCAACTTCCTGAAGATCCAGCACCTCTCCCAGGAAGAGATCACTTCCGCCGCGGAAGACCTCGCGACCCGCTGGTTCGATCTCTCCCTCGAAGAACGCCGGGCCATCGTCCAGGCCACGGTGGAGCGGGTGACCGTGGGCCGGGACGAGACCGAGTTCTTCCTTACCTACCTGCCCTCCGAACCGCCCTCGGCCCCCGCCTCTCTCCCTCTCCCAAGATCTTCACAAGAGGGCCACGAACCCCTGGGGGTGTGTTGCCTTTTGCCGTCTTATCCTGAGGACGGCCTTCCCCACCCAAGCTACCCCGCAAGCCCCGGTCCCTGGGTGACCTGTCGCTTGACATGACATGGCTCAGCAGTGCTGGCGACGCGCTGGCCGGGCAGCAAGCACTCCACCGCCTGGGCATTAGGCGCACGTCGAGCTGCTGGCCGACGAGCTGGTAGGGGACGCGCCGCCTGGCGCCCGTATCGTCGCGAGCGCGCCATTGGAGCACGGCGACGCAGCGCAACCGCCGGTCCGAACCGCGGACTCTGTCTTCTCGAGGCCGAGGAGCCTGCGCCGCCGCCACTTTCTGCGCGTTGACGGGCTCAAGCTCTACACGTATACTTCCAAGTGTACGCGGGGGTGCAGCCATGGGACAGGTGACACTGTACCTGGATAGCCAGACGGAGGAGCGGATGAGGGCCGCTGCCAAGGCGGCCGGAGCTTCTCAGAGCCAATGGGTGGCTAGCTTGATCCGAGAGAAGACGGCGCTGGAGTGGCCGCCGTCGATCGCACGGCTGGCAGGCGCTTGGGGGGAGGACTTCCCCGAGGCCGAAGAGATCCGCCGCGGCGAGCGCGCCGAGGTTCCGCGCGAGCCGCTCTGATGTACGCGCTGGACACGAACAGCCTCATCTACTTCTTCAAGGGGATGGGGCGGGTGCCGGAGCGCGTTCTGAGCACTCCACCGCGGAGCCTCGCGATTCCCGCCGTCGTGCTCTACGAGCTCGAGGTCGGGATCGCGAAGTCGTCCTCTCCGGCACAGCGCCGCTTCCAGCTCGAACAACTGCTCGCCCTGCTGGACGTCCTCCCCTTCGGCGCGGCTGAGGCGACGGTTGCCGCCAGGATTCGCGCCGATCTCGAGCTTGCCGGCACGCCGATCGGCACCCTCGATACCCTGATCGCGGGCACTGCAGTGCGGCACGGAGCGACCCTCGTCACCCGCAACCTGAAGGAGTTCCGGCGCATCGACGGCCTCGCCGTCGAGGACTGGTATTGATCTCGCTCAGCCCGGGCCGTTCACGCCGCTGAGGAAGCCGCCCAGGTGGCCGGTGAGGGTGACCAGGAGGACGGCGAGGAGCTCCACGGGCCAGCGGTAGGGCGGGAAGGCCGGCTTCGGCGCGGAGCGGGCGCGATGGTGCAGCCACCAGACGATGCAGATCAGGGCGCTGGAGACGGCGCCGAGCACGAGGTGAAGCAGCAGGACGCCTTTCAGCTTCTGTCCTTCGAGCTGGAAGTGCCAGGCGAGGAGGCCGGTCACGACGACCGGTAGCGAGAAGGCCGCCGCCACGGCCAGGTTGTAATAGGCCGCGGCGGCGAGCGCCTGACGCTTCGTCCACTGTGCGGCGGCGTCGAAGGCCACGCCGACCAGCAGCAGCGCGATGGGAAAGTGAATCAACACCACGTGCTGCGCGTGCTTGGCCAGGAGCACCGTCTTGATGTCGAAGGGGTGCACGTCTGCCTCCTCGGCTACTTCACGACGACTTCGCCGGTCATCTTGGGGTGCACCGAGCAGAAGTAGGGATAGCGGCCCGGCTTGGCGAAGACGTAGGAGAACTTCTCGTCGGTGTCGAGGACCTTCGACTTGAAAGTCTTGTCGTTGTCCGTGCTGACCACCGTGTGCGGGATGTCGTCGTGGTTCACCCAGGTCACCTTCGTTCCGGCGGACACGGTGAGCGCCGCCGGCGCGAAGCTGAAATTGTCGATCTTGACCTCGACGGCGGCGGGAGGCGGCGGCGGGGCGGCGGCGAGGTGCAGGCCGCCGAGCGCCAGCATGAACAGGCTGGCCGATCCGAGAATGCGCAAGGCGCGATGAACGATCATGTGATTACCTCTCGTAGAGTCGTGGAGTCGTAGATTTTCAGATTTGGACCTTGGCCCTCGCCCCGTGAGCAGTCGGCGCCAACCGATCAGGCCAGGTTCGAGTCGACGAGGGCGAGCGCGTGCCGGCCCCCGACATAGTTCACGTCCGTGATGCCCAGGACGCTGCGCAGCTGCTCGGCCGGCACCTTCATCGGACCCGGTCCCTCGGCCTGGCCCGGCTGGGGCTGCGGGAACGCGGTGGACATGGCGGTGTGGAAAGTGACGTTGCCCTCGACCTTCTGCATCACCTGGTGGATGTGCCCGTTGAGCACCGTGACCGAGCCGAATTTCTTGAGGTAGGACAGTGCCTGCGCGCTGTCGTCCGTGCCCCAGCCCCATGCCGGGTAGACGGTCCACAGCGGGATGTGCGCGAAGACCACGATGGGCGTGCTCG